>WNEZ01010224.1_pt1 | contig 10035 bp, 6 predicted proteins | sample 5400521 | NCBI WGS metagenome assembly WNEZ01 (sample SAMN13153339, study PRJNA577476) | soil metagenome | isolation source: 120 cm saprolite under Douglas fir tree site 2 hole 1 replicate 1 | place: USA:California | collected 2015-04-18 | reverse complement strand
GAACGGGCTCATCCCAGTCTTCGTCGACGTTCAGGTTCCAACTTACAACGTAGATGTAACTCAACTTGAAGCGGCAGTCTCCGAGCGCACCAGAGCCATCATACTGGCGCACACACTCGGCAACCCGTTTGACGCTGATGCCGTCATGGAACTGTCAACCAAGCACAATCTGTGGGTGATCGAGGATTGCTGCGACGCCGTCGGGTCTCTCTACAAAGGGCGCGCCGCTGGGACCTTTGGCCACCTTGCCACCACCAGCTTTTATCCGGCGCACCACATCACCATGGGCGAAGGCGGATGCGTGCTCACTCAGTCGCCCGCACTCAAGAAGTTAGCCGAGTCTTTTCGCGACTGGGGCCGTGACTGCTGGTGCGATCCTGGAAAATCCAACACGTGCGGTTGCCGCTTTGAATGGAAACTTGGCGATCTGCCGAGCGGATACGACCACAAATACATCTACAGCCACATCGGCTACAACCTCAAAGCGACCGACATGCAAGCCGCCGTCGGAGTCGCGCAACTCAAGAAGCTGCCGGGCTTCATTGCTACCCGGCGCGCGAACTTTGCCAAACTTCACGCCGCCCTCAGCGATCTCGATGACATCTTTATCTTGCCCGAAGCCACCGCGCACTCGGACCCCAGCTGGTTCGGCTTTCCTATCGCTGTTCGAAAGGATGCGCCCACAACCCGCAGCCAGATCGTGCGCTTCCTGGAATCTCGGAACATAGCCACCCGCCTGCTTTTCGGCGGCAACCTGCTTCGTCAGCCCGCCTATCGCAACATTAAACGGCGCGTGATTGGTGATTTACACAACACCGACTTTGTAATGAACAACGTTTTCTGGATCGGCCTCTACCCCGGCATCACGCAATCGATGATCGATTACATGGCGGAGACTTTCCATCAGATTCCAAGAGCCGCCTCCGCCGTTCACGGAGCATAACTGACGCAACAACGAACCAAGCAAGCATGACCCACGCAAAAACGACAAACCGGCTGGCACGCGATCTTGATAACGTCCTCGCGCGAACCGAGCCTCTGTGGCAGGAGCTGCGCGGCCAGCGCATCCTAATCACGGGTGCCACGGGATTTTTCGGATGCTGGCTGCTCGAGAGCTTCGCCTGGGCGAGCCGCCGGCTGAATCTCCACGCTCATGCGGTTGGGCTATCGCGAAATCCGGGACGGCTTGCTGAGAAGGCGCCTCACCTGGCGCAAGATCCAGCGATCACCTTGCACGCCGCCGACGTTCGCCACGGCGACTTTCCCCAAGGTGCATTTTCACACGTCATCCATGCCGCGACCGAAGCCAGCTCGAAGCTGAGTACCGAATCGCCACTTGTAATGTTCGACACCATCGTCGAAGGGACACGCTGGGCGCTGCAGTTCTCGATCGCCAGTTCCGTCAACAGATTTTTGTTCGTCAGTTCAGGCGCAGTTTACGGAACCCAGCCGCCGCAACTCGCACTCGTTGGTGAATCCTTTGAAGGTGGACCCGATCCTCTTAACCCCGCCTCTGCCTATGCCGAAGGTAAGCGCTCCGCGGAAATGCTGTGCTCGCTGGCTGCTTCGCCCCGTTTAGCGACCACGGTCGCGCGCTGTTTCGCTTTCGTCGGCCCCTACATGAAACTCGACGCGCACTTCGCCATCGGCAACTTTATCGCCGATCGTCTGGACCATCGCCCGATTCGCGTCCTGGGAGACGGTTCCCCTGTGCGCTCCTATCTTTATGCCTCCGACCTGATGGTCTGGCTTTGGACCATTCTCTTCCAGGGACAATCCCGCCGCGCCTATAACGTGGGCTCCGAAGAAGCTCTGAACATCGCCAGCGTAGCGCGCGAAGTAGCCGCCGCTTTGCCACCGGAAGTTGATGTCAACGTCGGTTCCAAGGCAACGGCTGGCGCCTCTGTGCACCGCTACGTGCCCTGCACGGCGCGAGCGCGCGAAGAACTAGGCCTTCGCGCCGAGGTGCCATTGCGCGAAGCCATCTGCCGCACCCACGCTTGGTTTTCCTGCGACGTATTTTCCGAACACGAAATTTCTAAACCAGCGGCTGCCGCGCGGGGGACCCATGCATAGCGCTGCTACTCTCAGTCCTCAGCCCCATCGCGCATGCGGCGCTTGCGGTGCAACCGGAAACAAGGTCTACCATCACCAGCGGTTCATCGTGCCAGACGGCTATCCTCTGCCGAGCGAGTACAACGTTGCCGTGTGCCGCCGCTGCGGTTTCGTCTACGCCGATCCCCCCGCCACCCAGCGCGACTATGATCGTTTCTATTGCGAGTGGTCCAAGTACGACGATTCAGCGACCGCAACCGGCAGTGGTGTTTCCCCATTCGACGCTGCTCGACTCGCCACCACCGCCTCCGACATCGCCCGCGCTTTGCCTTCACGGGCGGCCAGCATTCTCGACGCCGGCTGCGCCACGGGCGGCCTGCTCACCGCCCTCCGCGATCAGGGATTCACGGCAGTGGCCGGACTCGATCCTTCGCCGCGCTGCGCGGCCGCGTGCCGTGATCGTGGCTTTGAGTCCTACGTCGGGTCGATCAGCTCGGCGCCCGCGCACATGCCAAAATTTGATTGCGTCGTGTTCAGCCACGTGCTCGAGCACGTCTACGACATCCCCGTATTCTTCGCAGCCGCCCGCCGTCTTCTCGCGCCCGGAGGCTACATATATATCGAGACACCAGACGCCACCCGTTACGACGACTATCTCTACGCGCCTTTCCAGGAATTCAATACCGAGCACATCAATCACTTTTCGGCACGTGCTCTCGAAAACATCGCTCGACGCTTTGGCTTCCACCCAGTTGTCGTTCAGCAGAAAGTGATCCAGACGGCGGAAGACACGCTCTACCCCGCTGTCTTCGGCCTTTTCCGCGACTGCGGGGGAACCGCCGACGAACGCGTCGTTTGCGATCAGGAGTTACCGATCAGGATCGCTGCCTATATCCGGCATTCCGCCGAGCAGATGCAAAGGATCAATCGCAACTTAGCCGGCCAGCTCGCAAACACCCAGCGCATTATCCTTTGGGGTGCAGGGCAATTCGCGATGAAGCTTCTCGCCCTTCCCTGTCTCGCGCAGACTCGAGTCCGCGCTCTGGTGGACAACAATCCCATTCTTCGGGGCAAGACAATCGCCGGCGCGCCCATCATCGGACCGAGGGGACTGGGCCCGCGAGAAATCGCTGGCACCGGTGAGCCGATCATCATCGCCACCTTGCTGCACGCCAACGAAATCAGCGCGCAAATCCGCCGTCTCGGACTCAGCAATCCCGTTCTCTCGCTGCTTCAAGACTCGAGCTCCGACCTCCCATACGAGGTCCGCCGCTCATGAAGCTTTCGGACTACATCGTCGGGCGGCTCGCACATTGGGGTGTGCGCCACATCTTTCTCGTCACGGGTGGCGGTGCCATGCACCTCAATGACTCCATTGGCAAGGAGCCGCGCATTCAGTACGTTTGCAATCACCATGAACAAGCTTCAGCGATGGCCGCCGAAGCCTATGCTCGCATCAGCGGCCAACCCGGCGTAGTCAATGTCACCACCGGTCCCGGCGGTATCAACGCCCTCAACGGAGTCTTCGGGGCTTGGACCGACTCCATCCCGATGCTCGTCGTCTCCGGCCAGGTCAAGCGCGAAACCTGTATGCGCGCGCAGGGCATCACTGGCCTGCGCCAGCTCGGAGACCAGGAAGCCGACATCGTCGCCATGGTCGCGAACATCACCAAGTACGCCGTGCTGATCGACGATCCCCTTTCCATCCGATATCACATCGAGCGTGCCTGGCACCTCGCGCAGAGTGGACGCCCAGGTCCCTGCTGGCTTGATATTCCGGTCGACGTGCAGGCCGCGTCCATCGATCCCGACAATCTCCGCGGCTATGATCCCGCAGAGGACGGTCCAGCAGGGGACGGTCCCGCAAAAGACAAGATCGCCCGCGATCCTTCCCATCTGAATTCCGATTGTCGTGAAGTGCTCGACCGAGTAAGAAATGCAAAGCGACCCGTGATCCTCGCCGGCACCGGCATACGCTCCGCCCATGCGCTCGCTGAATTCGACGAACTCTTTCACCGGCTGGGCGTACCCGTGACCACCGCCTGGACCCATGACCTCATCGCATCCGACGACCCCCTCTTTTGTGGGCGCCCGGGCACCATCGGCGACCGCGCCGGAAACTTCACCGTGCAAAATGCCGACGTTCTGTTGATCCTCGGATCGCGTCTCAACATCCGCCAGATCAGCTATAACTGGAAATCATTCGCGCCGCACGCCTTCAAAATCCAAGTCGATATCGACGCCGCCGAGTTCCACAAACCTACTATTCAGCCAGACATGGCCATCCACTGCGACCTCAAGCGGTTTCTGCAAGAACTCCTGCGTCAGTGTGAGGCCGACAACTACCGGCTTGGAGTGCACGCTCCGTGGCTCGCCTGGTGCCGCGAACGCGTGCAACGCTACCCTGTAGTGCAGGACCGCCAGCGCCAGCCCGGCCCACCCTTAAATCCTTACTTCTTCGTAGAGCAACTCTCGGTCAAACTTGCCGACGACGATGTCATAGTCTGCGGGAACGCAACTTCCTGCATCGTGCCTTTCCAGACTATGCGGTTGCACAAGAACCAACGGCTTATCTCGAATTCCGGATCCGCTTCCATGGGTTACGACCTGCCCGCCGCCATTGGCGCAGCTTTCGCCCGTCCCGGAAAGCGTGTTATCTGCCTTGCCGGAGATGGCAGCATTCAGATGAACATCCAGGAGTTACAAACTGTTGTTCACCATCACTTACCGCTCAAGATCTTTGTCCTGAATAACTCCGGCTATCTTTCCATGCGGATGACGCAATCCGGATTCTTCGGGCGTCTAACCGGAGAGAGCGCCTCGAGCGGCGCTTCCCTCCCGGACATGGTCAAGATGGCCTGCGCCTATGGCATTCCGTCGATTCGCATCGACCGCCAATCACAGCTGGCACAAATCGACCTCGCACTTGCGGCTGATGGGCCAGCATTGATTGACGTTGTACTCGACCCGAATCAGGAGTTCGAGCCGCGATCGCGGGCCAGGCAGTTACCCGATGGACGGATCGTTTCGCCCAATCTAGAGGACATGTACCCTTTCCTGGATGAGACTGAACTAAAGGACAATGTCATCAAGGAATAAGGACATTACCATACTAATTAACAGTGCCTCTCGGCCGGCACGGCGCCACGAACTGGACAGGCAAGTAATATTATGACTGGCAATGATATATTCGACGAGTTATTCGTTCTCGAAGTGGCTAATAACCACCTGGGCGACCTTCAGCGCGGCATGAAGATCATCAGCAACTATGCGCAGGTCGTGCGTTTTAACAACGTGCGCGCCGCCATCAAACTGCAGTTGCGCGACGTCGACAGCTTCATCCACCGGGATTTTCGCCACCGCGACGATATCCGCTACATCAAGAAAACACTCGACACGCGCCTTCAGCCGGAGGACTTCGCCAAACTGGTACAAGCCATCCGCGAAGCCAGTTGCATCCCGATGGCAACTCCGTTCGACGAAAGTTCCGTCGACTTCTGCTGCGAGCTCGGCATCTCCATCCTCAAACTTGCCAGTTCGGATTGTGCCGACTGGGTTTTGATCGAAAAGATGGCAAAGACGAAAAAGCCGGTCATCGTCTCTACCGGCGGCTCGTCCCTAAAGGACCTCGACGACCTGGTCACGTTTTTCGACAATCGTCATATCCCGCTGGCCATTAATCACTGCGTCTCGCTCTATCCCTCGGAGGACTGCGACATCGAACTCAATCAGATCGACTTCCTCCGCAGCCGGTATCCCCATCACACCATCGGATTTTCCACGCACGAGTACCGCGACTGGACTTCTTCCATGCTCATGGCCTATGCCAAAGGCGCGCGGACCTTCGAGCGCCACGTCGACATTCAAACCGAGGGTATGACCGTTTCTCCATACTGTTCGGTGCCTGAGCAAATCGACACGTGGTTCAAGGCCTTTCATCGCGCTAAGAGAATGTGCGGAGCACCGGGAACGCAGAAACGTCTGCCTCCGCAAAAGGAAGTCACCTATCTCGACTCGCTGGTCCGCGGAGTCTATGCCAAACGCGATCTTCCCGTAGGCCACGTTCTTCAGGATGCCGACGTGTATCTGGCCATTCCGCTCCAGCAGGGACAGATCTCCTGCCGCGAACTGATGCGGGGCGAAGTCATCCTGAAAGCTGTGCCCAAAGATCAGCCCATCATGATCGACGCCATTGACAGTCCTTATGCCAACATTCCATCGCTCACCGAACTGATCTATCACCGGGGTCTGCCTCCCCAGGCTGCTGCTCATGCGGCAAAAGCGGGCGGTGGCAAGTGAGCGCTGTTCACGAAATGAAGACCATCAGCGTAGTCACGCCCTGCTTCAACGAGGAAGGCAATGTCCGCGAAGTCTACGAACGCGTGCGTGACCTGATGCTGCGCCTTGGAAAATACCGCTACGAGCACATCTTCATCGACAACGCGTCCCGCGACACTACCTTCACTGTCCTCAGTGAAATTGCCGCCGCCGACTCGAATGTCAAGGTTATCCGCAACGCGCGTAACTTCGGACACGTCCGCTCCCCCATGCATGCGCTCCTGCAAACTCGCGGCGATGCCGTCATTGTCCTTATGTCCGACCTGCAGGACCCTCCCGAAGTTCTCGCCCAACTGCTCGAACAGTGGGAAAAGGGAGTTCCGATCGTCATTGCCGTCAAGCATCAGAGCCGAGAATCGGCGCCGGTGTTCCTGATTCGGAAACTGTTTTACCGGCTGGTCAACCGTCTCTCCGACGACATCGAGACCTACGAAAATTTCACGGGATTTGGGCTCTACGATCGCCAAGTCATCGACCTCGTGCGCCAGTTTGGCGATCCTTACCCTTACTTTCGCGGCATGATCGCCGAAATCGGCCTCCCTCACACCGAAGTTCAGTACGAGCAGCAGCGCCGCAAGAGTGGCAAATCCAAAAACAATTTGTACACACTTTACGATCTCGCGATGCTCGGCATCACCAAGCTCTCCAAAGTCCCGCTGCGTCTGGTCACGTTCGCGGGATTTGTGGGATCTTTGTTCTCCATGCTTGGCGGCACGGGCTACTTCGCATACAAACTGATGTTCTGGCACGAGTTCACGCTGGGCATTGCGCCCATCGCCATCGGAATGTTCTTTCTGGGATCACTCCAGCTTCTCTTCATGGGCATCATCGGCGAGTACATCGGGAACATTCACACGCAGGTACACAACAGGCCGCTGGTGGTGGAACGAGAAAGATTGAATTTCCAGTATGAGCCCGGCGAGCCGCTCCCCCGCAGCGCTCTCACTACGGGCGCGGCTGCAGGCCGCTGAATCTTGAGCGAGCGCCTTGTCCATTGGCCACGGGATTGGATGGGGGAAGGCGTATCGCCTCGACTCCATGTGACCGCTTGGCCGATTCGTGTGGGAGCCGAGAATTGGCCGGTTACAAATGTAAGCAGTGGAAGACTTCTAATCGAAATCGAAAGACCGCCTTGCAACTCCATACGGTCGGACCGGATCTTCTATCTACTCCCGCCAGTACACGTGAAAGATCCCAAACATCCGGCTCTGTGGAAACCTCCGTATGACTTCGGCGCGCACCTCGGGACCTGTCTGTGCCGAGGGGAAGTAGGGGGATTCAAAGATGACTACAACCTTGACGTCGGTTGACTGCAGCGCCTTCAGCACTTCCTCGGCCGGAGCCCCGTTATCATCGCGGGTAATGTTTTTCAGTCCAGTTAGAAAGTAAAGCTCCGGGCAGTCATTGCCTGCATACATCAAGCCGTTCGAGGCATGCTGCTGCAGGAAAATCGTCAAGTCCTCGAAATAGGGCTCGTCTTCAATCAGCAGGCCTCCGCGCGGTACGCGGAGCACGTCCCTGGGCCCGAAGGCATGCGAATATTCGGCGAGGTGAAGCGGAATCAGGTTCACCACTGCGAATGCAAGGTAAAGCCCAGCTAGCGAAGCCAGAACGTAGGTTCCATGCTGCTTCCGAACTGTCGTCACAATTGCCACTAAAGCGAGCAGGGTTAAGGGCAGCGCGTAGCAAAGATATATGGGTACGGGAAACGGATACTGCACAAGCGTGCAGGTCGCGGCCAACACGGCGAGAAGCGCGACGGCCACACCGACCATTCGTCCCTGGAACTGCTTCCAGCACATACCAGCGGCCAAGAACGCCATCAGGGGCAGGACGGCCACGATATATTTGGGCGATGCTGGCCGAGCCACGGCTAAATCTATCGCGTGGGCGATCGTGCTGGAGCTGACTCCAGAGAAAAAGCCGCCTGCAGAGCCCGCCCGCGCATACGGGATCACAAAGAGGACGATGGGAACTACCGCACCGCAAATAAACGGAATGACCAGGCGCAGGAGCGCGGCAAAACGTTCCCCGGTTCCAGCACCAGCCTTCCGTTCACCAAGCAGAATCATCCCTACCACTGCGAGCGACGGCAACAAGAAATGGTAGAACTCTCCGGCCGCGAGCCGACCGTGCAGCATGTAAATCAACGTACCCAGAAACGCGAGCAATGCGCCCGCACTGAATGCGCGGTAGCCCCAGCTGTTTTTCTCCGTTCCCCGCTGCTCATTGTCGCTCTGCTCTAGAAAAGCCAGGAACAGCAGGACGCCGGCAATGTAGTAGAAGCCGATCACCTTGATGAGAATCGAGATTCCGCCGCAGAGCCCCGCGATAAACAGCCAACGCCTGCTCCGTACTTCGAGGTAACGGAGCAATGCCGCCGCACCGAACGTGGCGAAAAACAGGTTGTACCAGGACGGCATTGCGGCCTCATAGTTTGGAAAGCTCCAAGCAATCGCCAACAGCGCAACCATTCCCGCGGTGACGGGAGGCGTGAAGCGCAGGGCAATGTAATAGAGAGCGGGAACCCAGGTCAGAAAAAATAAAAACACACAAATCCGCAGCGATAGCAGATTGACTCCGAATACGCGAAAGGCTGCGGCATGAATGAAGCTGAGACCGCCCGTATAAATTTCAACAAAGTCACTATGTGGAAGCTGGCCCTGAAGAACGCGCACAGCACTCTGAGCCAGAATTCCATCATCGACTGCGATCCAGCTCTGATTCACCCGGACGCCCACGTAGGTTCCGGCGATGACCATTACAAGGCAGAGAACGAGTATGCGAGCCCGCGAATCATTGCTTGAAAGCACAGCAAGCATGGCTTCCCAGGCAGTCTTTGCTGGCTTGTCAGAGTCCGCCTCCTCAACCTTTACTTCGACACTCAGAAGCGTTTGCCTTTGCGTGCACTGGGACTGGTCCTTAATCTGGTGACCTTGGATCTTGTTGTCTTCGATCTGTTTGCTCACTTGGCCTCCAGCGCCGCTAGCCGCATCTTTGCTTCTTTGCTGTCCGGATTCAGTTGCAATGCTTGCCGATACTCTGCCCGCGCGCTGGATGTATCCCCGCCTTCCTCAAATGACTCTGCCAGCCAGTAGTGGTAGTCCCACACCTTCGGATCCATGACCACAGCCTGCAGCAGGTAAGGCCGCGCCTCCACGCTCCGTCCATCTTGCAAAAGTGCGCGCCCTAGAAAATGTTTGGGAGCCGCTTGCTCCGGCACGAGCTGCACCGCGCGCGACAGCAATTGTTCCGCCTGCTGGTACTGACCGTCCAGCAAGTGGATGTTGCCGCAATTGTAGAGCGCCGAATAAAGATTGGGCTCCCTCTGCAAGATCTCCGAGCAAAGCGCAAGAGCACGCTCATAGTCGCCCATTTGGCCATAGAGACCGGCGACACCCGCCATCCCCACTTCCGACTTGGCGTAATCCGGATTCACCCGGTCGAGCCAAATGCGGCCTTCCTCGAATCGACCGGCGTGGATGTACACCTCCGCCAGCGTCAGCGGCCCATAACCATACTCCGGATGGTCCCTTACCACCGACTCCGCCAACTCAATCGCGCGATCATGCACGCCCACCTTGCTGTACTCTTTCGCCAACCCCGCCATCGTGGACGGATTTCCCGGATACAGTGATTGTC
>WNEZ01018916.1_pt1 | contig 10036 bp, 8 predicted proteins | sample 5400521 | NCBI WGS metagenome assembly WNEZ01 (sample SAMN13153339, study PRJNA577476) | soil metagenome | isolation source: 120 cm saprolite under Douglas fir tree site 2 hole 1 replicate 1 | place: USA:California | collected 2015-04-18 | reverse complement strand
AGGGACCCTCGTGATAGTACAGCACATGCCAGACGGCTTTACCGAGATGTTCGCGCGCAGATTGGATGAAACCTGCGCCCTCCAGGTGAAGGAAGCGCAGTCTGGTGATCTGCTGCTGGCGGGGCGAGCGCTGATTTGCCCAGGAAACCGGCACATAAAAGTCAAGCGACTCCCCCTGGGAGATGTGGCTGTGCTGAACGATGAGGAACGAGTCAATGGACATCGCCCCTCTGCCGATGTGCTATTCAGAAGCCTTGCCGCAGAATTCGGGCCGCGAGGAATGGCCCTGCTGATGACGGGCATGGGCGACGACGGGGCCGAAGGTATGGGAGCGGTAAAGGCGGCGGGAGGAATGACTATCGCGCAAAGCAAGGATTCCTGCATTGTGTTCGGGATGCCGAAAGCAGCTATCGATCGCGGATACGCGGCACGTGTCGTGACGTTGGAGGTGCTGGCGAACACTCTCCAAGCGCAGTGCGCGCCAGATCGCGGACGCGGCCAAACGAGATCAGAAGGGGACGACAGCGGCAAAGCCGCAGGTGCTGGAGATTAATTCTTCTCCGGCAGAATGCAGACCGGCGTGAAAGCAGTAGGAGGGGGTTGCGATATGGAACAGTTTGCACCAGTGCGACGCAGTAAGGACGGACAGCCAGTCCGTTATTTAATTGTGGATGACTCCGTCTTCGCGCGCCGGAATCTGGCTCGCATGATCGAGTCCTTCGGTGGGCAGGTAGCCAGCGAGGCGGGCGACGGTTTAGCGGCGATCACCGAATATGACCGCACCGACCCCGACATCGTGCTGATGGACATCACCATGCCGCAGATGGAGGGGATCGAGGCAGCGGAAAAAATCGTCCAGCAGCATCCGGAGGCCCGCGTTGTGATGGTGTCTTCGGTCGGTTACCAAGAAAATATCGTGGCCGCGCTGCAACGAGGCGCACGCCATTTCGTGCAAAAGCCGGTCAAGCCGGAGGTCCTGTACGAAGTCATCAAATACGTGCTGGGAGACGAAGGGTCTGTCAGCAACGCTGCCGGCGCAGGAGCCTGACTTATGAAAATGGAGTTGATTCAGCCCTTCATCAACGCGGCCGATGCCGTGCTCGCGCAAGGACTGCAATGCTGCACGTCTATCGCAAACCTGAGCATGGAGGAAGAAGGGTACCGTCGCAAGGGCGTGGCCGCCTTGGTATGGCTGACCGGCGATATTGAAGGGCGCATCATCTTTGACCTCGCTCCGGAGACCGCTGTGCGCGTCGCCAGCCGTATGGCCGGCGCCGAGCTACCCGAGTCCGATGAACTAGTCCGGGAAACGATTTGCGAGCTGGCCAACCAGGTAATCGGCAACGCAGTCACAACCCTCAATGACGAGGGCTTTCATTTCCGCGTGCATCCGCCCGTGCTCCACACTGCAGACGAAGGCAGCCGGAGCAGCGCGGACACCGAGGCGCTGGTAATGTGTTTTGAAACGGACAGCGGCAACGTATTCATGAATGTCGCCTTGCGATATAACCGGCGCCGCCAGGCAGATCGCGCCGTCGCGGCTGGCGAGTAATCACTTCGCTGCAACCCCTCCTAACTAACGTACACGGTTGTGTACAAAGCCGAGGACACCGAACTAGGGCGATTTGTCGCTCGAGACGACCGGGAATCAATGTCGATGTCTGTATTGCTGGTGGGTAGGGCCGTCTTACAACTCACCCCAATAAAAATGGCCGGGCCGATCTGTCCCTTCGGGTTCGCAGTTAGGTCATTGGGAGAGCCGCTTAGAGATAATAGTGGCGTGAAATTCGCCTTTCTCGTCGTAAGTGCCCAGGCAGATCACCCGGTCACCGTCCTTAACCTGGCTGGCATCAATGATTTTCGTGTTTGTACTGAGGTGCTCCTGACTAATCCATTGGGTCGAGCTGTCGTAATGGATGGTCTTCTCGACGCCCGAGCTCCTCTGACGAACGGTCAGCGTAGATTTATCCTTATTGCTTCTCGTCACAATACCGTCCCAGCGAGCCCGCTTCGCGGCCTTCTCCTTATTTTCCTTCTCTGCGTTCTCCTGAGAGGGGGTCTCCTTCGCTTCCTCCTCTTTGGAGCCCAGCTGCGCCAACATCGGCACTGACAGCGAGAATGTAACTAAAGACGTGAACAAGAGAGTGAGTAGCTTCTTCACCATGGAACCTACTCCTTTCACTGGATAGATTGTGATGTTTGGCAAGAGAGAATAGACCTTAAGACTGAAAAGAACAAGCCCCATGCAAAAAAGCTTCAACTGATATAGGAAATTGAGATGGGCGATGTGAAACCCGTACTCTCATTCAATCCTCGCCGGCTGGGCTTGAACGCGGATACTCAGACATATTTTCATCGTTGACCTAGCCTGAAGAACGTCTCGCGTGAGAGTTTCCCCAGTAAGGAAAAATATTGCAGCGCCACTTTGACATCGGCTTTGCTCTTTCCCGCATACCGCAGGCCAAATTGGAAAGGTATTTCCACCGCAGAGTTGATGCGCCCCCGAACCAGGATTTCCAGCAGGATCTTGAATCCCGCTGGCTGCAGATTCAGACCGTCAATACATTGGCGTTTCACCACAAAGAAGCCTGACAGCGGATCCTTCACCCGGCATCCCCGCCTCTGCAAAGGCATGCTGACCAGTGTACCTAGCCGGGAGACGGCATGGCGCGCGGCATTCCAGCGGTTCGGGGAATTCCCCTTCGCATATCGGCTGGCAATGGCGATGTCATAACCCTCGCGCACTGCGTCCATCAAATGTGGCAGTAACTCGGGAGGGTGTTGCAGGTCTGCATCCATTACCCCCAGTAAATCAGCGTTCGTGTGCTGCCATCCATGAATTACCGCGCCGGCGAGCCCGCGCTGACCTCGTCGCACGAGCAGCCGAATGCGAGCATCGGTCTCGGCATACCTGCGAACGATTTCTTGGGTTCCGTCCCGGCTGTCGTCGTCAACCACGACCAACTCGTAATTGAGAGCGAACGCCGATGATACATTCCCTACACGGTCGAGCAGTGTGGGAATATTTTCTGCTTCATTCAAGGTGGGAATGACTAATCCAAACTTCTGGAAGGAATTCATCTGGGCTTCCTCTTTTAGAAGTTACCTTTCAGCAACCATCGACAGCACGCCTCGTGTCGCTGAACGTGCTTTAAGTCCGTCTTTATTGAATGGCCGTCGTTAACGACTTTCTGGGCACCCCTTCTGGGCGCGGCACGTAAATGATGCAGTCCTGGTCTCGCCAGGACGCAGTATAGGACCGACTAATCGCATTCAGGACGTCGTCGGGAAAACGGTCGTTCGGCCTCGGAAAATCGGAGACCGGCAATTCGGTCTGTATTGCTCCGTATCTCTTTTGGGCAATCTGATAAACGATGCCCTTGCTGTCCAGCTTGCCAAACCGCACCAGGCTGGTGCTGTTAAACGGATCGTACAGAAAAGGCTTACCGGCATAATAACAACGCAGCATGCTTTCACAGATCGCAGGACCAGGTTGCGCAGCGAGGAACGATACCTCTGCCTCAAAACGCCTCTCCGATTCCCGTAACTGAGAAAGATGCACTGGTAAGTTGACGATTCCCGATTGGCCGAAGACAAAGAAAACACTCGAGTACAGCAATACGGGTACCGCAAACCTCCATCGCCGCTCAACTAAGTGCTGCCATCCATAATCCAGGCAAACACCCATGATAATAGACATGGCCAGGAAGTTGTCGAAGAATGCATTTATCCAGACACCGTGGCCGCCTGAGAACACCAAGCCAACCAGCAGAGATTGCAGGTGCCAAATTGACCAAATGAGGGCAGTGACCAAGGGCAGCTGAAGCAATCCGTAATGCCAGACAAACTGTCTCACGGCTCGGTACAACGAATAGACTCTCGGCGTTAACATCTTCGAAGTGAAGAACGGACCGCCAACCAGCACGCTGAACACGATTGATAGACCTAGAAAGATTGCTGAGAACAATAGAAATCTCACGGCCTTGCCACGTGAAATTAGTAGAAGATCTAGCGCCACCGCGATTGGGATGGCAAGGAGATTGTGCTTAACATTGCCGCCGAGAACGAAAAGAAACGCGATCAACCCAAGCAGCACCGTTCTAGGCGGACCCAAAAGATAGAGCAGCAGGCCTGCAAGAAGAAAAGGTTGTCCGAGCATCTGGGGATCATCTGCTCCCACATAGGAAGACGCTTTTGCGCAGAAGAGTGCCAAGCAAAAGGAAGCTCCAAAAATGGCAGCTGCCCAATTGTTCGTCAGAGTTTTGACGATTAGACACACCAAGATACAACACAGCAGAAGGGATATCAGAGAAAGTACCCGTCCCGCCAGCAAGTAATCGTAATTCCCGAGGAGGCGCGAGAAGTAACCCACTATATAAAAAGAAAGCATCGGATAGTTGACGGTGGTCCAAGCATACTTCGGGTAATACAGGGGTAGATGATGCATCGCAGTTTGCGCATGGTAAACGTTCCATCCTTCGTTGTAGTCAATTTGCAGATGATAAAACGCACGCGCTACCGGATAAACAAGCGTAAAGGCAGAAAATACAGCTAGGACTCCAACCACGATCCACTCGGACTTCGCTACCGTCTTTGGTATCGACAGTTTCCCAACTCTGTCTGGTGTTATTCTTCCAACGGAAATCATGCTGTCGTTTGCCTGTCCTAGCTTCGTCACAGCTAGCTTCGTCACAGCAAGGATTCGCTTTTTTGATGCACATCAGAGCGGCATGGTTACCAACTGGTTTTCTGCCGCAGCAAATCAGCCTTTCGGCATCTGGGTATTCTTTCCCCGGCGAGCCTCGGAAAATGCTCCGCGATGAGTTCGCTCAACCCCAAACGCTCATCTAACCCTTGCACATAACGGGCAAGCCATAAAGTCCGAGGCACTCGAGATGAAAGGACCTCGCGAGGCCCGCGAGTACCCGATACAACACCGGCCCGTACACTCAGATCATGCTGGAGCGACTCTGATGAACTCCGCCGAGCAGCAGCGAAAAACGAACCATAAGCGCGCACTGCTGATTGCTACGGTGTTGTTTGTTTCGTACGCCTATTTCTATGCGGGTGGCGGGTGGAACCAAAACTCGCGATTCGACCTGATACGCGCCATTATCGAGCAGGGCACGTTGCGCATTGACGCCTATCACGAGAACACCAGAGACAAGGCGTTCTTCCGCGGACACTATTACTCCGATAAAGCACCTGGCCTGGCTTTGCTTGCGGTCCCCATCGTGGCCGTGGCTAGGCCGGTGCTACACGCGGCGGGTGTGGATCCAGGCTCTCCACGCGGCCTGGTGGGCCTTTCCTATGTGGCGACTGTTTTCACGCTAGCCTTGCCGACCGCCCTGGCGACGGCTTGCCTGTTTCTGGTAGCGCTGAGACTCGGAGCCACAGTGGGTGGTGCCGCCTTTGCGGCGCTGTCGCTCGGCCTTGCGACACCAATGTGGGCGTACACAACTGCGCTATTTGGTCACTCACTGGCGGGAGCGTGTCTGCTGTTTTCCTTTGCCGCAGCTTTAGGCTTGCGCCAAGCGGGCTCCCTGATGCGAGACTTGTTTTTAGGGCTCGCGGTCGGTGTCGCGGCGGGTTGGGCAACGGTTACGGAATACCCGGCCGCACCCGCAGCGGCGGTTCTCGCGCTGCTCGCATTGGCCCAGGCCTGGCCCGGTGGGTGGGCGCGCCGCTGGCGTGTTGCAGGCGGCATCGCTGTCGGAGCTCTGGGTTGCGTGGCTGTTCTGATGTTCTACCAGTACGCGGCGTTTGGCTCGCCTTTTGACCTCGGTTATTCCCACTATCAAGAGGGAGCATTTCCCTGGATGGATACCGGGTTCCACGGATTGACTTATCCGCGGCCCCTCATCATGGTGAGGCTCCTGTTAGATCCGTATCTCGGTTTGTTCCTGCTGTCAACCGTGGTCGCCGCCGCTCCTCTTGGATTGCGTTTACTCTGGAAAAAGGCGAACTTCCGCAGCCTCGCTGTTGTTGCCGCGATAATCCCCGCGTACTACCTGTGTTTCAATGCTTCGTTTTTTGCTTGGCGTGGAGGTTCTTCGTACGGTCCGAGGTACATGCTCGCAGGGATCCCGGTGCTGTGTATTGGCCTGGCCCCGGTCTGGAGCAGCGCGGGGCGGCGTGTGCGATGGCTGCTTGCCATGTTAGCAATTTGCGGCATCACGTTGTCCCTGATGGCGGTTTCAACCACGATATTACCGCCGCAGACGCTTAGATGCCCAATCGTCCAGTTGATATGGCCTTCCTTCTGGACCGGGAGAATGTCGATTAATTCCGGCTCAATATTTTTGCCAAAAAGAACGCACGAGGCCTTTAACCTGGGAGAACTTGCCGGGCTGCACGGTCTAGCCAGTCTGGTTCCGCTGCTCGCTATTTGGGCGGGGGGCGCAGTTGTCTGGATGCGGATACACAAAGATAGCGTTCGCAGCCGGGGGAGCCTGCATAAGCCAATAAGCCCAGACGTCCCCATTCCTTTGCATGGCGGGGACCTCAACCCTCGCGTACCCGACTAGGCCGCGAATGCGTCAGGAATTAGATTTCCCTGTTTGTTGTTGACACGATTCGTGACACGCATTAAAGTACGCTCTTAACCCCTGCCAATCCACCGACCTGTCTGCGCTCGCCGGCGTTCGTCGGCAACTGGCTCCTGGTCGCTTTGAGCAAGAAGGGAGAGCCACCGGTTTATGCGCATCGTCGAAGGGCCATTTCGGGCCGAAGTTTACCCCGCGGGTGATCCCAAGACATTGACCTTCAGCTACTACCGCTACGTCATCACACGCGCCAATGACGAAATGCTATTTCAAGGTCTTGCTAGAGATGAGGGCGAGGCGGAAGAAGCCGTCCTATTCCATCTGGAGCAGGTTCTAACTGAGGAAGGATACGTTCCCACGAATCGCATCTACGATAGCCTGATGGACACTCTGCCCTCAGTCCAGAGTGCCAGACGGCAGGAACATGCCTGGAAGCCTTTGGGAGGTACAATTTTGTCCTTTACGCGCCATCTTAAAGGCTCGCTTTCCGGGCTACTGAATCGAACTCGCTGGGACTGAGGAAGCGGTGTTGGAATTCGAGCCCACGAGCCGGACTGTCCCGACTACGAGGACCAGAATCACCGCAAGAATTAGCGCGCATTTCTGCCATATCCTGACCGTTATCTCTCTTTTTGCTTCTCAGGCACCAAACGCTCCGCAAGCAGCGAACTCCCCAGCCTCGGTATAATGGCCGACGTTCATGGACTGGGCTCCTGCGTCCGTCATCCGCTGGCTGTTCGACTCGGAGCATGGCCCCACGGACCGCCTGATTCCTCGCTGGCTCTTCCTTCGCGCGCTCGGCCTCATCTATTTTTCTGCATTTTTCTCGCTGGTGTTTCAGATCCGTGGACTCATCGGTCCCAAAGGAATTCTCCCGGCAGACGCATATCTGCAGGCGGTGGCGCGCTCGTTGGGCCACACTCGCTTCTGGTTTGCGCCAACGCTGCTCTGGTTTTCGGGCGGCTCACCGATGCTAACAGCTCTGTGCTGGGTGGGCATGGTGGCATCTCTACTGGTCGCGTTCAATGTGTGGCCGCGCGGAATGCTCCTGATTTGCCTCGCGTGCTTTCTTTCGTTCGTGAGCGCCGCCCAGGATTTTTCTGGCTATCAATCCGACGGCATGCTGCTCGAAGCTGGATTCATTGCACTTTTTTTTGCTCCGGCCGGCTTTCTCCCGGGCTGGGGCGCACTACTGGCGCCTTCGCGCGCCAGCCTGTTCCTGCTGCAATGGGAGTGGTTTCGGATCTACTTCGAGTCCGGCGTCGCGAAGATCGCGAGCGGAGACCCGGAGTGGCGGCACATGACAGCCATGGACGAGTATTACCAGAACGGGCCGCTGCCCACTTGGATCGGCTGGTACGTTCAACACCTGCCGCACTGGTTCCATGCCTCGACGACCTATGCCACCCTCGCGCTCGAGCTGGGTTTGGTGTGGATGCTGTTTCTGCCACGGCACTTGCGGATTGTGTGCTTCTTCATCGTGACTCCATGGCAGATCGGCATCATCCTCACGGCCAATTACACGTTTTTGAACTATCTGGTCCTCGCGTTGGGCTTCTTGCTGCTGGACGACCGCTTTCTCGTCCACTTCTTACCGGGAAGGTTGAAAAGGCCCTTCCTTGATCGGGCGGACGCGACACCACCCACCGATACAAACCTGACCGCCCTCGATTCCGCCTCCAAGTCGCAAGATGTTGCTTCACCATCCAGTGAAGCGAGCCGGTATGAGCCGGACCGGTGCAACTGGCCAGCGCTCTTCCGTTCACAATTCGCCGTGCTGAAGCTTGCTGCGATCGCCGTGATGCTTACCTGGATCTTCTATGCGACCGTAGCGCAGTTGGTGTGGATACCGCTCCCAACCTCCCCCGTAACAGCTCTCGAACCGTTTCGTATCGCAAATCGATACGGCCTTTTCGCCGTGATGACGCGTGGTCGGTACGAAATCGAGTTTCAAGGCTCCGAGGACGGGCAAACCTGGGTGGCATATCCGTTCCGCTACAAACCGCAGGACCCAAGCAAGCCGCCAGGCATTTACGCACCTTATCAGCCACGCTTCGATTGGAACTTGTGGTTCGCGTCGTTAGGCTCGTGGCGCGAGTATCCGATCGTTCCCGACACCGAGGTGCGACTGCTTTCCAATGACCCCGAGGTGCTCGCTCTTTTTGCTGGGAATCCTTTCCCTCACGAGCCGCCACGCCAGGTGCGCGCGGTACTCTGGCAATATTGGTTCACAACGATGGCTGAAAAACGCGCGCAGGGTCTCTGGTGGCGCCGCGAACTCCTGGGGCTTTACGCTCCGACACTCCAGCGCGAACCGAATGGCAGGATCGGCATCGCTCAGTGGCCCACGGTACCTGCTCGCCGGCAGTAACTCATGGCAGGGATTGCATCGCACTTGTCTAGCTGATGAAGAAAGAGAAGCCAGAGGTATCACGATATGCCTGAAACCGCGCACAATCAGATGCGGAGTGCCTTGAGATGAGCCATAGAGCTTGCGTGATCGGTGCTGGCCCCAATGGTCTCGCAGCGGCCATCGTTCTCGCCCAAGCGGGGTTGCAAGTTGAAGTGTTCGAGGCCGAAGCGCACCCAGGTGGCGCTGCACGCACACTCGAATTGACGATTCCTGGCTTTCTTCACGACTTCGGATCGGCCGTTCACCCGTTGGCCGTTGGATCACCATTCTTTTCGTCACTGCCGTTGCGGGACCGTGGACTCGAGTGGATTCACTCGCCAGCCGCGCTGGCACACCCTCTGGACGACGGCACGGCGGTGATATTGGAACGTGATCTCAACGATGCAGAATCTTCGCTGGGTCCCGATGGAAAGGCGTGGCGCAGGCTTATGGGGCCGTTCGCTGAGCACTGGACTGAACTGTCTTCCGAAGTGCTCCGTCCCATTCACTTGCTGTCCCGCCATCCCTGGTTGCTCGCACGCTTTGGACTAAACGCATTCCCCTCAGCAAAGGCACTTGTTCGCCGTTTATTTCGCGACGACCGTACCAAGGCGCTCTTTGCCGGCCTGGCTGCACATTCATTTCTCCGTCTCGATGAGCCCTTGAGTGCCGCGTTTGGCGTGCTGCTGGGGGTGGCCGCACATGCAGTAGGATGGCCGATCCCGCGCGGAGGCGCGCAATCCATCACAAACGCTCTGTGCAGTCATCTTTCTGGAATCGGCGGCATCGTAACGACATCGAGGCGCGTTGAGAACCTGGCCGCGCTTCCTCATTATGACGTCGCTCTTTGTGATGTCACTCCTCGCCAGTTGCTTCGGTTGGCTAAGGACCGATTGTCAGAGGGATATAAACGTCAACTCGCGACTTACCGGTATGGTCCCGGCGTTTTCAAAGTCGATTACGCATTGGAGAGACCGATTCCCTGGAAAGCCCCCGACTGCCTCCGCGCGGCGACGGTCCACCTGGGCGGGAGTATGGAGGAGATCGCGGCCTCCGAAGAGGCCATGCGACATGGACGGCATGCGGAGCGTCCTTTCGT
>WNEZ01006851.1_pt1 | contig 10037 bp, 7 predicted proteins | sample 5400521 | NCBI WGS metagenome assembly WNEZ01 (sample SAMN13153339, study PRJNA577476) | soil metagenome | isolation source: 120 cm saprolite under Douglas fir tree site 2 hole 1 replicate 1 | place: USA:California | collected 2015-04-18 | reverse complement strand
GCGTGAATGTAGGATATTTCCTTGAGCTTCAGCGCGCCTTCAAGCGCTATCGGGTAGTGGATGCCCCGGCCAAGATAGAGAAAATCGGTATAGCGAAAGAATTGCCGCGCCAGGTTTTCGTAGAATCCCGTTTCATCCGCTTGTAAAACTGTTTCAATCTTGTGGGGGATGCGCGTGAATTCCTGCATCAGCTTTCTGGCGGCGCCCTCGCTCAGCTTGCCGCGAAGCTGGCCGAGATAGGAAGCGAGCAGGAGTAGCGCGGTCAATTGTGAAGTGAACGCCTTGGTGGAAGCCACGCCGATCTCCGGCCCGGCGTGCGTGGGAATCGTGCCGTTGGCTTCGCGTGTGATCATAGAACCGATCACATTGCAGATCGCCAGCGAGGGAGAGCCTTTCGATTTCGCTTCGCGCTGGGCTGCCAGCGTGTCAGCGGTTTCGCCGGATTGGCTGATGCACACGGTCAGCGTTTTCGAATCCACAATAGGGTCGCGATAGCGGAATTCGCTGCCGTAATCGACTTCGACGGGGAGACGGGCAAGGCGTTCGATCATGAATTTTGCGGCTAGCCCAGCGTGCCAGCTGGTGCCGCAGGCGACGATACGCACCTGCTGAAATTCGCGGAACTGCTTTTCCGTAATGGCCATCTCATCCAGGAAGACTTTCCCGGAGTCCTGCGAGATGCGGCCGAGCAGGGTATCGCGCACGGCGCGCGGCTGCTCGAAAATTTCCTTCTGCATGAAGTGCTTGTAGCCGCCTTTTTCCGTCATGATGGGGTCCCAGGCTACGTGGTGTGCGGGACGTTCGACGGGGCGGCCGTCGTGGTCCATCACGCGCACGCCTTTTGCAGTGAGAACGGCGATGTCGCCGTCTGCCAGAAAAAACATTTCGCGCGTATGCTGGAGCAGGGCGGGGATGTCGCTGGCGACGAAATATTCTCCATCGCCGAGTCCAATTACCGACGGCGGGCCCAGGCGCGCCGCAACAATTTTCTGAGGATCATTCGCGGAGAGGAAAACCAGCGCGTAGATGCCGCGCAGTTCCTTCAAGGAGCGGCGCACCGCTTCTTCGAGCGGAACGCCGCCCTGCGAATTCTTTTCCACCAGGTGCGCGACGATCTCGGTGTCGGTTTCGGTGGCGAATTTGTGGCCTTCCTTCTGCAGTTTTTCCTTCAGCTCGAGGTAATTTTCGATGATTCCGTTATGTACGACGACAATCTGGCCAGTGCAGTCGCGATGGGGGTGGGCATTTTCCTCTGTGGGGCGGCCGTGTGTGGCCCAGCGCGTGTGGCCGATTCCGTAGGTCCCATCCAGCGGGGACCTGGCGATGACCTCTTCGAGATTGCGAAGCTTGCCGGGTGCGCGGCGGATTTCCAGTTTGCCGGATTGCGGCACGACCGCTATGCCCGCGGAATCGTAGCCGCGGTACTCGAGTTTGCGCAGGCCTTCGATGATGACGGGCACCACTTTTTTGGGCCCGATATAGCCGACTATTCCGCACATGCGCGGCTTCTCCTCAGAGGGTTTCCAGCAGCGTAGCATGCTGGCGGTGCTACCAAAATGAAATCCAGGGAGCGTGCCGCGAATCAGAAGACGGCTGGGAGGCTGAGCCAGCCACGGTCACACGCTCATAGGACTTGAGATTGTCGCTGGCATCAAAGTGAGAGGCAGCTCAGTCCACGATCTCAAAGCGGTATTCTTCGATGACGGTGTTCGTGAGCACTTCTTTTGAAATATGCTCGAGCTGTTTCTGTGCCTCATCGCGGCTCCAGCCATCAAGATTCAAAACGAAGAATTTCCCCTGGCGGACGTCGCGCACGGCAGAGTAGCCGAGCCCGGAGAGCGCGTGCTGGATCGTCTGCCCCTGGGGATCGAGTACTGTCCGTTTTGGCATTACCCAGACGTGTGCTTTCATGGCGTCAGTATAACATTGCCGCGGACTGCTTCATGCTTCGCGCCTTTCGCCGGCTGGTAGAAAGGCGTGTTCGAAACCCATCTCAACGATGCGGGCCAGCTCATCTTCCTGTAGCCCCATGCGCGCGGCGTTTGCATACTCTTCGTTAAGCGTGGTGTGAAACATGGCCGGGTCATCGGTGGAGAGCACGATGGGTATCCCATGGCGCAGGAGTTTGGGAAGCGGATGATCTTCAATTTTTGCGTCCTTGCGACGGAGCTGCCGGGCGAGGGCGGCGGTTTTCATATTGCTGGCCGGACATATCTCAAGCGGGATTTTCCGCTCCGCGAGCAAATCCATTAACCCCGGATCGTGGATTGCGGCGATTCCGTGGCCGATGCGCTCCGCACCCAGCAATTCGATGGCTTCGCGTATTTTTTCCGGCCCGCCGACTTCGCCTGCGTGCATCAAGCAGTGCAGGCCCATTTGCGCGGCGCGGTCGTACATAGGACGAAATTCCTCGGTCGGGACGCTGAGCTCGTCGCCGCCGATGCCGAAGGCCACGATCGCTTTCGAATTGCAGCGCTTTGCGGACTCGACCACTTCCATCGCGGCGTCCGCGCCGAATTGGCGCGCCGCATCGAACACCCACCGAAATCGGAGCCCGCGGCTTTCGAATGGCTCGGTGGCGCGGAGGAGGGCTTCGAAGTTTGCTTCCGGCCGCTGCTTTCTCAGGAGCATCACGCCGATGGACAGGGTTACTTCCGTATAGACCACGCGTTGCGTGAGCAAATGTTCGGCAAGGTCGCGGGCAATGAGCGCATAGTCCCGAGGCTCGCGCAAGAACGAAGTGACCCATTTGAAGGCTTCGATGAATTCGGGGAAGTTGCGGTAGGCGTAGCGCCGGCGTACTTCCTCCTCGGTCATGACGACGCCGTGACGGGCCGTCAGCGCGCAGACGGTTGCGGGCTGGATGGAGCCTTCGAGATGGAGGTGCAGCTCGGCCTTGGGCAGGGAAGCAATCCGGTTGGATAGCAAGGGCGGCGTCATCCGTGAAAGATCAGTGCGGCAATTGCGGCCGGCCGGCGTTTATCCACGCCGTAAGCCAGAAAGAACCCACATCGGTTGCCGCGTCGGAAAGCTGGCGAATCAAAATTGCCGCGGCTTGGTTGTAGAAGCGGTCGTAATACTCGTCGTTGAAGGAGTTCTCCCCGCGGCGCGCGTGGCGGTCGGCGAGAAGAATGTTCTCCAGCCAGCCGTGAGAGCTGAGGCATGCTTCGAAAGCTCGATCCGTGGGGTCGTTGATGAAAATGGCGTCGTTGGGGCGCATGGGGAAAAACGACGAATAGCGGTCGATCAGCGTGGTCCCGAAGCGCTGGTTGACTCCCGGCTGGGCGCTCAGGCGTCCGTCGAAATTATCCGTTGTGTTAAAAGGATCGTGCGCCTCCGCGACATAGTTCGCCAGGATGGCCGCGTCCAGTCTTGCCTCTTCCCACTTCCCGGCCTTCATCGCTTCGGTCAGCTTCTCGCTATACACGCCGATCTGCCAAGGAAGAAGACCGTTGGCATCCAGTTTCGGTTTGCCGAATTTGGTTACCGCGGCTTTGTAGTTGCGAGGCAGCGCTTCGAACGGGAATCGTCCATATTTGTCGAGAAGAATGAAATGATTGTGCCGCTCAACAGGAGACTTGGCGATGGCATCCAGCGGATCGGTAACGTGCTGCGAGAGCAACGCCAGATTGGATTCGAAAAACGGGCGAATGTCCTGGGGCAGGGTATCGATGGCTTTGTTAACGACAAGCCGGTGTCCGCTCCGGCCCCACGCGCGAGAATTCTGCGGAGAAGAAAGGAACAGTAGGAAGCAAGCGAGCGCGACGACTGCGCGCCTCCTGGTATGCTGAAAAGACGAAACCATCATTCCGCGATTCCTCTTACGCGCGATTTGCAGCTCTCAGAGTGCTGTGCTTCCGGCCATAAAAATAATAAAGCACCAGGCCCACAATCATCCACACAAAGAAGCGGATCCAATTCATGATCGGCAGGCCGGCCATCAGCAGCAGGCACGTGAAAATTGTGACGGCAGGCGCCAGCGGTCCGCCGGGGGCACGGAACGCTCGCGGCCGGTCCGGCTCGCGATAGCGAAGAATAAGCACCCCTGTCGCCACCAGGGCGAACGCGAACAGAGTGCCGATATTCGAAAGATCGGCCAGCGTTCCGATGTCCAGCAAGCCCGCTGGAATGCCTACCACAAATCCGGCCATCCACGTTGAAAAATCCGGCGTCTGAAAGCGCGGATGTACGCGCCCAAAAATTCTGGGAAACAGGCCGTCACGCGACATGGCGAACCACACGCGGGCTTGTCCGAGCTGGAAGACCAGCAGGGAAGAGATCATGCCCATCAGTGCGCCGATGAGCACGACCAAGCGAACGCCCGTGAAATGTAATTTTTTGAGTGTGTTGACGACCGGGGCGGCATCGTCCACCAAAGTGTCCCACTTAACCAGTCCCGTGAGCACCACCACCACCGCGATATATAGAAGAGTGCAAATCACCAGCGTTGCGATGATGCCGATCGGCAAGTCGCGCTGCGGGTTTTTGCATTCCTCGGCGGCGGTGGAGACCGAATCGAATCCAATGTAGGTGAAAAATACAATCGAACCGCCGGTCAGAATTCCGGGCCAGCCGTTCGGCGCGAAAGGATGATAGTTAGCGGGATGGATCAGTTTGGACGCAAAAGTCACGAACACCAGGATGGCGATAATTTTCAGCAACACCATGATGTTGTTGGTACGCGCCGACTCCTTGATGCCGCGTACCAGAATCACCGTCAGCAGCATCACGATGATAAAAGCGGGCCAGTTAAAACCAAAATGCCAGCCCACCCCGTAGAGCATGTTTCCCTGCAGGTCGGAAAGTCCGCTTGGAAGGTAGGCGGGCGAAATCCAGCGGGGATTCGGATGCACGCCGAACCAGTCCAACAAGTTGACAACGTGCTGTGAAAACCCGACGCTGACGGCCATATTGCTGACGGCATATTCAAGAATGAGATCCCAGCCGATGATCCAGGCGATGAGTTCCCCCATCGTGGCGTAGGTGTAGGTGTACGCGCTGCCCGCAATAGGAATCATGGCGGCGAGCTCCGCGTAGCACACCGATGCGAATCCGCACGCGATAGCGACCAGGATAAAAGAAAGAGCGATCGCAGGCCCGGCGCCGGGGCGGCCGAAGGAAGCGGAGTGGTGAATCAGGTATTCCAGAAGAGGAGCGTTCAAGATGGAAGAAGCTTGAAACTTTTGCCCGGCAATCGCCGTGCCGATGATGGTAAAGATGCCGGAGCCGATGACCGCACCGATTCCTAGTGAGGTCAGGCTCAGCCATCCGAGAGATTTTTTTAATCGGACTTCAGCATTTTCCGAATCTGACAGCAGTTGGTCGATACTCTTGCAGCGGAAGAGTCGTGTTCCCACCCATGCTCTCCGATCGCATCCGGGCAAACCGGAAGCTTCAAATTAGTCAGTACGCTTTTGAGGAATGAACGCGCCTCAATGTACCCCGAGAAGTCCCATCACGCAACCGGTCGGTGAAGTCTGCCGGCGAACCTGCGTTCGGGGGCAGGTTCCGCGCGTTATGCCTGTTCGAGTTGCGCGTACCGCTCGATAAACTTTTTCGTGCCGCGTCCGGGGAAGCTCACGGATACGCGGCGGTCTTCGTCGTCCCCCTCGACGCCGACGACGGTTCCGACGCCGAAGCGCGGATGACGAACTCTGCGTCCCAGCATGGGATTGGCGTCGACGCCGCGCTTTGGAGCGGGGCGCCTGAAGGAACTTTGAGCCGGCTGGCGGCGCGGAGCCGCTTCTGCCTGCTTCGGTCCGCCGCGCACACGACGCAGATACTCTTCCGGAGAATACGAATACTCTGGGTCAGGCTCGTAGCGGCGCGTCTCGCCAATCTCTGATATTGATCCGCGAACCGTTTCCACCAGTTCGCTTGGAATTTCCGCAAGAAAGCGCGACGGCAGGGAAGCGCGCAGTTGCTGCTCATTGCCGAAGATGCGCCGGTACACAGCGCGCGTCAGCGTGAGCGATTGCCGCGCCCGGGTCATTCCAACGTAAACGAGACGCCGTTCCTCTTCGATCCCTTTGTCTTCCTTGATGGAGCGGCTGTGCGGGCAGATGCCTTCTTCCATCCCGGTGAGGAAAACGTGATCGAACTCCAGGCCCTTCGTGCTGTGCAGAGTGATTAGCGTCACACCCGGCTTGCCTTCGAATTGATCGGCATCGCTCACGAGCGCCGCTGCGTCCAGAAAATCGGTGAACGATTCACCCGCTTCGATGCTCTCTGCAACCGCACGTACCAGCTCTTCGAGATTCTCCAAGCGTGTCACGTCTTCTGGAGTGTTGCGGTCCTTGAGCATGGCCATGTAGCAGGATTCCTCAAGAACGGTATGCAAGAATCCAGAAGGTTCCTGGTTGGCAAGCGCATCCTGCAGCTTGCGGATGAGCTCCTGGAACGCCCGCAATGGAGTTACCGCCCGGCCAGCCGACGCACCGGAGACAAATTTCTCAATGGCCGCCCAGAGCGGAGTTCCGTCGATGCGTGCAGACTCTCGGAGCGCGTCCACCGTAGCCTTGCCGATGCCGCGCGGGGGAACATTCAGTACGCGGAGCGCCGAAATGTCATCCTCAGGATGCATCGCTAAGCGGACGTAAGCCAGCGTGTCGCGCACTTCGGCCCGCTTGTAGAAGGTGAATCCACCCACTAATCTGTAACGTATGCCCCGTCTTCGCAGCGCCTCTTCAAAGGCCCGGGACTGAGCAAGCGTGCGATACTCAACAGCACAAGTCTGCTGTGAATCGTCATTCAAAATGCGCTCCAGCTCGCCGGCGACAAATTCCGCTTCGGCCTGTGCATCCCGCCCTTCGAAATACTTCAGATTTCCGCCCGGGCCCTTCTCCGCGCTGAGCGACTTGCCCAGCCGCTCCGGATTGTTGTCGACCACCGCGACGGCCGCGTCGAGAATCTTCTGCGTCGAGCGGTAGTTTCTTTCTAGCCTGATGACTTGAGCTCTCGGAAAGTCTTTCTCAAACTCCAATAGAATGGAAACGTCCGCTCCACGCCAGCGATAGATGGATTGATCCTCGTCGCCAACGACGCAGATATTCTGCTTCGATCCCGCCAGCAGCCGCATCAGCTCGTATTGCACGCGGTTGGTGTCTTGATATTCGTCCACGTGAATGTATTTGAAGCGTGCCTGCCACTTCTCCCGCGTCGCCGCGGATTCGCGCAGCAAACATGCCGAGCGGAGGAGCAGATCATCGAAGTCCAGGGCTTTGCCGTCGTGCAACAGTTTTTCGTATGCCGTGAAAATATCGGCGGTGCGGCGCCCGTTTTGATCGAAGGCCTCGGCGCGCAACTGCTCCGCGGTCTGGCCATGATTTTTCGCGTAGCTGATGCGGCTGAGGATGTTTCGCGGCGTGAGGCTGTCCTCTTCGATCTGCAGATTGGTTATTGCCAGCTTGACGGCCGCGAGCTGGTCGTCGTCATCATAAATGGTAAAATCCCGCGGCAGGCCAGCCGCGGCTGCTTCACGCCGCAGAAGGCGCGCGCAGAGCGAATGGAAAGTGGAAAGCCAGGGCTGCCCGGGTGGCACCCCGGCGCGCAACAGCAGGTCCGAGACGCGATTGCGCATCTCTTCCGCGGCTTTGTTGGTGAACGTGACGGCCATGATGGCTTCGGCGGGCACGCCGTTGGCGATCAGGTTGGCCATTCGAAACGTAATTGCGCGGGTCTTGCCGGTGCCTGCGCCGGCGAGGATCAGTACCGGGCCTTCGATGGTTTCGACGGCCAGCCGTTGTTCGGGGTTCAGTTCATCGAGAAGAGCGAGCATTTGTCCGCGGTGGTTGGAAAAAGTTTGCACACGTCATGTTAGCCGACGGCGGCGATGCACGCAAACTTGTGTGATTCGCCTTTCGATTCGAGTGGCTCAGTGTTCTGCGGACCGACTCAGGTCAATCTCGAAGTACAGGAGGCCGCGATTCTTCTCGATGGCCACGATTTCGGGAACATAGAGATGAGCTGTATTCAGAAGCTCGAATTGGCTTCGCAGGTCGAAGTACAGGAGTCCTTGCACGGTGCTATGCGGTCCGACGACGCTCGACTGCACACCTGCGTCCTCTATGGACTTCTCCACTTCAGCCCAATGTCTGTCATGCCCGACCTTTGGAGCTCCCGTGGGAAAGGGAAACTTTTTTCGGGTCTTAGTCGGATCCTTCGCGCCCGGGTTCATGATCACGTCGGCTGCTTCTTCCGGCGAAAGCGGGTACAACGCCTGATGGTCTTCTTCAGAGAGCGTGAGGTTCAATCGAATGCGTTCGAGGTTTATCTTCATGCTGTCGCCGCAATCATTTCGAAAAGCGACCTGTATGGCGATGATTCCTGCCGCGAATGGCGACTTCTTCGGAAACTTCTCCTTATAGAGTGCGGGATTGGTCCACGGCCGCGCCGTAATGGTCATGCCCTCGTGGGATTCCAACGAAGTGGTCTTGAGCGAAGACGGTTGCTGGGAGACTCCCTGTTGGGCAGCCAACAGCCAGGCGGCGAGAAAGGGAAGGATGAGGGTTAGTTTTCGCTTCGGGTTATAATAGACTTTTCTCATCTTGAGGCCTTCGATTCCTGGGGATTGTGCAGGGTTGCCCTGCGTCGCGCGCCGCCTGCTGCAGGCGGAGCACGTACAGACCGGAGCCACGCTTAGTGTATTTCATTTATAGCCTTCTCATGGGCCTTGCGGCCCTTTTGCTGGTGCCCTATTGGCTCGTAAAGGGACTCCGCCACGGAAAGTATCTTTCGAACCTCGGTGAACGCCTGGGATTTTCCTTTCCGGCGCTTGCCAAGCTGGCCATGCATTCCACGGGCGCGATCTGGATCCATGCCGTGAGTGTCGGCGAAGCGCTTTCCGGCATTACTCTTGCGCGGCGCTTGAAAGAAGCTTACCCCCATCGGCCTCTCATTATCTCGACGACCACCCAGACCGGACAGGCGCTCGCTCGCGAACGTATGCCCTTTGCCGATGCCGTCATCTATTTTCCGCTGGATTGGTCCTTCTGTGTCCGGCGCGCGCTTGATGCCGTGCGTCCGTCGGTTGTGCTGGTACTCGAGACCGAGATTTGGCCGAATTTTCTGCGGGAAGCCGGACGGCGCAAGATTCCCGTACTTTTCGTCAGCGGACGCATTTCGGATCGTTCCTTTGCGCGCTACCAGAGCTACCTCCGAGTTTTTGGCTTTTTCCTTCGTCCCTTCCTGAGAAACGCACTGTCCAATGCCAGCGTCTTCCTGATGCAGGCCGAGAAAGATGCGGAGCGCTTGCGGGCCCTCGGCGCGCCAGTGGATCGCGTGCAAATCAGCGGCAATTTGAAATACGACCTGGCGGTCCCCGCGCCCACGCCGTTGTCGAATTGGCTCGCAACCGAGCTCAAGCGCAGCGGCCGATCGCCCCTCATTGTTGCCGGTAGTGTCGTTGCGGCGGAAGAGCCGCATGCGCTCATTGCCTTTGGAACTGTCCAAGGCGAGTATCCGAAGGCGCTGCTCGTGCTTGCGCCCCGCAAGCCGGAGTGTTTTGATGACGCCGCGGAGTTCATCGATGAATCGCACCGCAAGCTCATCCGGCGGTCGCGATTGCCCATTCCAGGACCGGCACAATCGCAAGCCATTCAGCCGTCCGACAACTCCACCATACCCGACGACGTCACCGTTCTTCTGCTCGACAGTATCGGTGAGCTGGCATCGCTTTATGGACTTGCCGACGGCGCCTTTGTCGGAGGCTCGCTCGTTTCCTCCGGCGGTCACAATATTCTCGAACCAGCGGCCTTCGGTAAGATCCCGGTGTTTGGCCCATCGATGGAAAACTTTGCCGAAATCGCGTCGCGCTTCGTTTCCGCGGGAGCCGCTATTCAGGTGGAAAGCCCGGAAGACGTCGGCGTCGCCTGGATCGAATTGTTTCGCGATCCGGAGCGCATGAAAAAAATGAGCGAGACGGCGCGCCAATTGGTGGCTGACTCGCGCGGAGCGACGGATCGAGCCGTGGCGGAGATTGCGAAGCGTCTGGACGGCGCCGGGCGATGAACGTTTCGCCGCGATTGCGGACGATTCTT
>WNEZ01009779.1_pt1 | contig 10038 bp, 6 predicted proteins | sample 5400521 | NCBI WGS metagenome assembly WNEZ01 (sample SAMN13153339, study PRJNA577476) | soil metagenome | isolation source: 120 cm saprolite under Douglas fir tree site 2 hole 1 replicate 1 | place: USA:California | collected 2015-04-18 | reverse complement strand
GCAGGCGGCGTTTTGGGAGCCTACTCGCGTGTCAATCGACGTTCCATTCAGCAGCGCCGCCGCGCGCGTTGCCGTAATGACCACGGACGAGTCCGTTATGCTGGCCGCTCAGGAAAGCCTGGCCTCGGACTTTCATATCACCCTGCTGGATGCGGGCGACGGCGTGTTGGCGCTGCAGAACGAAGTTCCACTGGAAGCCGTCATCCTTGATCTGGACGCACCGGACGGATCTGCCGAGTCGATGGTGGAACTGGTCAGCCAGCTGCGTGCGCGGGATGAGGACCTGGTGCTGATTGGCCTGATCCAGTCGCTGACCAAAGTGTGGCGGCGCAAGCTTCTGGCGGCGGGAATCGCACAGTGTTTCACGGCGCCGGTGGAGTTTGGCGAGGTGCGGGAATTCCTGCAGAGCGCGCTCGAGCAGCGCCGCCGCGAGATCGAAGGGCGAATAGTCCGCCAAGATGCGCTGAGCCGGTATTCCTTCGGTGAGCTGATCGGCGGCAGCGAAGCCATGCATCGGGTGTATGACGCGCTCAGCCGGGTGGCGAACGGCAACACGACAGTGATGATTCGGGGCGAGAGCGGCACGGGAAAAGAACTGGTGGCGCGCGCCATCGTGGCCAACAGCCAGCGGAGCGAACAGGCATTTATCAGCGTGAACTGCGCCGCATTGCCCGAGACGCTGATTGAATCGGAGTTGTTTGGGCACGAAAAGGGAGCGTTCACGGGAGCGCATCAATCGCGCGCGGGACACATCGAGATGGCCCACGGAGGCACTCTGTTTCTCGACGAGATCGGCACGGTGGGGCTGGCGCTGCAGAGCAAACTGCTTCGTGTTCTGGAACAGCACGCGGTGCAGCGCCTCGGAGGGAAGGTGCCGAGGAAGATCGACTTTCGTTTGATCACGGCGACCAATGAGGATCTTGAGCAGGCGGTGCATGAAGGAAGATTCCGCGAAGACCTTTATTACCGGATCAACGTGATTCCGATTGTTCTGCCTCCGCTGCGGGAGCGAGAAGGCGACATCGCGCTGCTGGTGGATCACTTTCTGCGTTTTTACTGCGCCGCAAACAGTCTGCCGGCGAAGACCATAGACACCGAAGCACTGGAGGTGCTGGAGGACTATCACTGGCCGGGCAACGTGCGCGAACTGGAAAACCTGATGCAGCGGCTGGTGCTGATGGTCCCGGGCTCGAACATCGCGGTAAAGCATCTGCCCCAGGGGATCCTTTACACCAGCTCGGTGAAACAGGAGTCTCTGCTGATCCCGGAAGAAGGGCTTTCGTTTGACGAGGAAATGGCGCGGATCGAAGTTGCGTACCTGCAAGCGGCGCTGCGGCGGACCGGGGGGAAGAAGACCGCGGCGGCGGCCTTGCTGCGGATGGATGGGCAAAAGATGAAGTATCTCTGCCGCAAGTACGGGCTCCCCAGCTAGGGAATAACGGTTAAAAATCAACCTATCGGTGGTTAATTATTAACTCGGCGACGTGAGGCGCGCCGAGATGCTGTTCCCGAATGAGGGTACGGATTTTTGTATCTTGCTGAAATGATGGGGAATCGACGGCGGGAGTGCCGCGTCTTGGGCGCCGAAGCGTTTGGCATGGCTCGTGCATTAGTGAGTGGCAGACAGGCGGGACGAAGACAGGCTCCCGCGGTCAAAATATCCAGACTGAAAAATTCCTCGGAGGAAATGAAAATTATGAGTATCGAAAAAAAGTCGTTGATCAACAACATGACGGCCACCAAGAAGGCCCTCATCGCCACCACCCCTGGCAGCCCGGCCGTCTCCGGCAATCCGAGCCCCGTTGGGCTCAGCAAGAAGGTTGAATTCAGCAAGAAGGTTGAATTCAGCAAGAAATTCAGCAAAGCAGGCCATGCTGCATTCAGCAAGAAATTCAGCAAAGCAGGCCACGCTGCATTCAGCAAGAAATTCAGCAAGAACATCTAATTCGAGAGTTTCAGCTGGCTCAGGGCCGTGCGGCGGGGACTGCGCGGCCCTTTAGCTTTTTTTTGATTGTTTACCAGAGTTTCCGCCTGACGAAATCGCTGGCGGTTTGCCAAGCCAGGCCGGCGAAGCTGCGGCGCACGGTGTAGATCTTGGCCGTGCCGGTCATTCCATACATCAGTTTGCTTTGAGAGTTCGGTTCCTGAACCGTGACCGCGTAGTAGCGTGGCGCCGCCAGTCCCTTATATTCGGATTTCTGCGCCAGGCCCGGCTCGAGCTCCGAAGACGCCAAAGCCATCTCGCCGACCACACCTGAGATTGACCGGAAAGAAGAATCCGGACGGAGGCTGACTGCCTGTCCGAGCCTCACCTCGCGCATTTCGGATTCCGGAACGTACAAGCGTGCCCGCAGCGAAGAAATATCCGCGATCTCGACCGCAGTAACGCCGGCATTGAGATGCGAGCCCACCAGATCCGCGGGGCGCGGGCTTACCACGCTGCCGGCGATGGGACTGCGTAGTTGCAACTGGCTCGCCTCCTGAGCCAGCAGTTGACTTTTCTGACGGCTTCGCTGAAGTTCCTGTTCCATCCCTGCCGCACCTGTGTAGTGCATCTGCGCCTCGGTGTTGCGGGAGCGCGCCAGTTGCAGATCGGCCTCTGTCAGGGCCTGTTGCGATTCCAGATCAAGGTTGCGCAGGCGCAGGAGTTGACTGCCGGGCTCCACTTTCTGCCCCTCGTGCACGAGCACTTCGACCACGGTTCCGGGGACTTCGGCACGCACCACGGCACGCTGTACCGGTTCAAGAATGAATCTCGCGTGCACTGTTTCTCGTAGGTAGGGAATACCGAGAAGCGCAACCAGAACGACAGCAAAGATCGCGATGCGCAAGGGTGTCATGGATCGGACCAGCCGGTCGCGCTTATCGAGGTATACGGTTTGCATAAATTTCCCCAGCTTTATAAGTCTGGACTTGAAGATCAGGAACGCCACCAAAGCCGTGGGGAGGAAAGCCCATTCCGGGCTGTAATGGCGGAATACGTTCCCCACAAATCTGGCGACAGCGTAAAGAAGCAGGTAGCTGTAGAGGCCGGAAAGGATGGCGTAGGGCACGAAAAGCCAGCGCAGGCGCGGCCGTACATAGCGGAGCTCCACGGGAAGCCGGAAAATGTATTTCTGCACCCAGCCTAATACCAGCGCAGTCGACCGCTCCTTGATCTCGTCGATGCCTAGAGTTTCAGACAAGACGTAATAGCCATCGAGCTTGATCAGGGGGTTGAGATTCATGAGGACGACGGCGATTCCGGCGATCAAGACGACCTTGTAGGCGAGATCGTGAACTGCGCCGCCCGGCGGCGTCCCCCACCAGACCAGGGTGGCGAAGGAGCAGATGATTAGTTCCGTCCAGATGCCGGCCAGCGCGGTGATCACACGCTGGAAGCGGTTGGCATAGACCCAGACTTCCGTGACGTCGACGAAAAAGGCGGGTGTCAAATAGATGAGATGAAATCCGGTGGCGTGGACGCCGCCTCCGTAGTGTTTGCAGGTGATGGCGTGCGCCGACTCGTGGAAGAAGGCCATGATGAAGAACAGGATCCAGAATTCGGCGAGATCGCCGGCCGACTTGTCGGTGAATGTGTAGTATTCGAGCGTGTCCGCGCCGATCTGAGACCAGTGGGTGAGAAAAATGTAGGTCATGAAGCCAATGGCTAAGACCGAGAGGGCCGTGAACCATGGCGTGTAAACGAAACGTAGCTGACGGTGCCCAATCTCAACCAAAGCATCGGCGTCCCAATGCGCGACCACGATGTGCGCCATGTCTCCGGCCTTGGCCTTCTTTTGTTTCTTGCGGCGGTCGCGCAACTTCTGCATGAGCGCGGCATTTTTTTCCTGCGGAGACTGGTACCAGAAGTTGGAGTCCTCCATCGTCTCGGCGAAACCCCGGACATCCTCTTCGCTCACCTGGATGGCGGTCTCGGCCAGGAACAGCTCGGCAACTTCCGAGTTCGACCTTTCACCATCGAAGAGATGCGCGAGCTTCCATTGTTCAGGGCTCAAACGGAAGAGATCCACCGATCCCGGCACATGCGCGAGGAATACCGGTCCCTCTTCCTCGATGTGCTCGCGGCCTACCAGGCGCGGATCGAATTTGAAAACCCGCTTCCTCTTTGCGGGCGCGGTTATCTCGGGAAGAACATCAAGCGCTTCTGCAAGGTTCATGGCAGGTTGGGAACGCGGATGCTGGTGGTCATGCCGGGCCGCAGATCTTTTGTGGGTCCGGCGAGTTGGGCGAGAACTTCAATCGTGCCGCTGGCAGGATCGATGACCGGACTGATCTCCATCACTTTGGCGCTGTACCTGGCGCCTCCGCGGTCGGCCGAGGTGACTTCGAGGATTTGCCCGCGCTGGATTTTGCCGGCGAAGCGCTCGGGGAGAGTAAATTTCACGCGCAGGGGCGAAGTCTCCGTCACCCAGAACATGCGGTCGCCGCGGTTGACCTGTTGCCCGGCGCGAATATAGCGGCGCGCTACAATTCCGGAAAACGGGGCGCGGATGCGAGTCTTTTCCAACTCCAGTTCTAGCGAGCGTTCGGTCTGTTGCGCGTTGACCAGCATCTCCTGCACGCGCTTGACGTCCCACTGGTCCGATTCGGCTTTGTAGTGGGCGTGGTCGAACTGCTCTTTGGTGATGAGCTGTGCTTCCCACATTCTTCGCGAGCGTTCGGCGTCGGCGTCGAGCACCTTAGCTTCCGCTTCCCAGTTCTTAAGGTCGGCTGCGGTGCTGCGGGTGCGGGCGCGCGCCGCATCGAGGTCGGCAGTCGCCTGGCGATCGTCGAGTTGGGCGAGAAGCTGGCCCTCCCGAACCATGAAACCAGGTTCCGCGTGAACTTCGGCGACGACTCCGTCGCGCTGGGTGGCAACGTCCACCTGGTGCTCAACGATGAGCGGACCGGAAGCGACAAAGAAAGGCTCACGATCGGAAGGAAGAGGAGGAGCGGCGGGAGCGTTGGCGACGGGCCGAGGCGCGGCTTTGACGTCGGCGGGCCTCGAGTCGCTGCAGCCGAACTGTAGCAGGGCGAGTGTGAGTGCCAGTGTTGGTAAAATTTTCGCCATCGTTTTCGAGTTCATCATCGCGTGTTCCTGACTTCTTGCTTTGCTGGTGGAGAGCCGGGCGTCCCCGCCCGGCCTCGTTGCCTCTGGACGGGCGAGGCGCCCCTCGCTCCACATCCAACCCTCACCACCCAAACCATGACCACAGCTTGGAATAAAGCCACATAAACGGGCTCCGGAAAAGCACGTAGCCAATGGGACGCCATCCGACAGAAACTTTTCCACGTCCCTGCATTCCCGGACGCAGGCGGCTGTCGGGATTCGGGACATCCACTCGCGCGTAGAAAAACCGCATATCGCCGTCGGGTTGGCTCTTGGGGCTGACGACGGCGACGTTGCCGCGAAAGGTCTGCGTCGGGAATCCCTCCACTTTGACGGCAGCCGCGGCGCCGGGGCGAAGCAAGGAAATCTCGGACTCATCGATGGCCACATCGACCCGAGCCTGCGAACTATCCGCCACTTCGGCAAACGTGTCTCCAGCGGCGAGGCGGCGGCCGGTTAAGTCTTCAACGTGAGGAGTGGTGACCCAGCCATCGAAAAGCGCGCGCAGGTGCGTGCGCTCCAGACGCTCGCGGGCGCGGTCCACCTCCGACGCCCAATACCTGGCTTGCACGCCCTGGATGCCGGCCTGGGCTCCATCGTTCGCGGCCAGCGCGCGGTTCATTTCCATGGTTGCGGTCTGAAACTTGGCTTGTGCTCCGGCGAGAGCGGCGCGGTAATCCCAATCTTCCAGGTCGGCGAGCACCTGGCCGCGCTGCACGTGGTCGCCTTCGCGAACGTAGACCTGGCGAACCACGCCGTCGACTTCCGGCTGCACCTGGGCCGAGCGTGCGGAAGCCACGGTGGAAGTTCCATCAACGCGCATGGGAACGGGAAAAATCGCCAGAAACAATGCGAGCGCCGCCACCCCTGCCACCAACAGCGCCCGGCGGCGTTTTTCGAGGGCGAGAAATTTCGTCTTCCTTTGCAGAATCGGCCCGAGCAGCCCGATGAACGGGACTTCTTTGTAGAGCGAAGCGTTGCGCACGGCGACGGTCGCCTGTCCGGCAAGAACCCGGATCATCTCCAGATGAGCTTCGCTGAGAAAGCCCGGGTCGCTGCTTTCGAATAACAGGACTCCGAGCCGGCCTTCATCGTCGGCGAGGGGGAGCGCATAGAAGGCGCGCATCCCTGTCTCGGAAAAATACTTGCGGAACGGCGCTTTCATCGCTTCTTCGGGAGCCTCGATCTGCTCTCCGCGCTGGGCGATGAAGACGGCTCCGCTGCCGCCAGACACTGCGGGAATCACGTCCTCGAGTTGCGCGATCTCGCGCGCTCCGGGATTGATTTGTTCCATGCCCGAGATGGCCTTCAAGCGCAACTTGCCGCGCTCGTCGAGCGCCACCGACGCCCTTTCATACGGAATCACGGCGCTGGGCGTGTTGACCACTGCCTGCAGAACGCGGTCAAGGTTGAGTGTGGAGGTGATCTCGCCGCTCACATGCACCAGCGTTTGCAGAATTTCTACCTTGCGTTCCGCCTGCAGAAGCCCGGCATTATTCAGGGCAATGGCGGCGGTTTCGGAAATCGCGTTCAGCAGGAACAGGTCGTCTTCGTCGAACGGACTGCCATCCATTTTGTTGATGGCTTCGATGATCCCAACCTGTTTTTCGTGAGCGACGAGCGGGCAAACGATCGCCGAGAATGGTCCACCTTCGACCCCGGCGGGATTGCGCCTGGCGAGACGTTCGTCTTTTCCGTTATCTTTGTCGCCAACGATGAGCAGGGGCTCGTTTGAATCGGAGACCTCGGCAACGTAGCCTTCGCCGGTTCGCTGCGACGAACCGACTGATGCCGTGGGGTCGTTTCCGGACTGTTGCATAAGCAGCAGTTCGTTCTGATCCTTGACGAGCCACAGGTTTACCGCCTGAACGCCCAGCACCTCGCGAATTTTGGAGGTGATGAGGGCCTGAAGCTCGTCCATTTCAAGCGTGGAACTGAATACTTTTTCAAGGTCGTAGAGTTGAGTGAGCCGCGAAACGGATTCCAGCAGAGCGTTGCGTTCGTCTTCATAGAGCATCGCGCTGACCAGTCCCGGTCCCGCATGCTCCACCAGATCCACCAGGATCTGAAGGTCCGATGAGTCGATCATGCCTTCGAAAGAGGCGACTTCCAGCGCGCCGATGAGAACGTCATTCACGAGGATGGGAACACAGGCCAGCGATAGCAGGGTTCGCCGCGCATGCAGATGGGCGTAGTCCTCGCGCGTCAGTTCGTTGCCGGAAAACAGGAGCGGCCGCTGCTCCTGCGCCAGAGTTCCCAGCGTCCCGGAGTCGGCGGCCACGGTCGCCTCCTCCAGATGAACCTCCCCGGCGGTAGCTTTAGCAGTCCATGTTGCGGGATGGGTTGGGGGATCGCCCGAGTCCAGCACGTACACGATAGCAGCGCCTCCGGAGACAAATTCGGAGGCCTGTTGCGCCAAAAGCGCGGCACGCGGAACAGACTCGCGCTCCCTGAGCATCGCGCTCAGTAACCGGGTTGACACTTCGACGTGTCCGGAGGGTTGCATTCTTGACACTGCTTTAAGAGCGCAGATTATTGCGAACAACCAGGGGAGGGGTTCGACGCCCGCAAGTCGCGCGCGCCTCCCGTAACTTAGCGTCGAACTTTAGCAAAGGGGCAAGTCGCTGTCAATTGATACCGGTGGATGGAAGCCAGCCCAAGGTAGTGGGTCAGTCTAACGAAGGGCCCACAAAACCCTGAACCACCAAGGACACGAAGTATCACGAAGGCTTGTGGCCTCAGGCGTCTCCTTCGTGCACCTTCGTGGCCTTGGTGGTGAACGGTTTCGCAAATTGACCCACTACCGAGCCGAACCTGCACTAATAGCGGTCACACTGTTTCCCGAATTCAGAAAGCTGCATCGTTTCAGCCCTCGCGATACTCTCATTCGTTTATGAACCTCATTTCCGTCAACGTCGGCTTGGCCCGTTTGCTGACCTGGGGAGGCGCGACCTTCAAGACTGGTATCTTCAAAAACGCCGTGGAGGGCCGAGTAATGTTGCGGACAACCAATCTCGATGGCGACCGCCAAGCCGACCTCTCCGTGCACGGCGGTCCGAACAAAGCCGTCTACTGCTATCCCCGCGAACACTACCCAGCTTGGAACGCCGACCTTCCCGATCCAGCCCGCACCTGGGGAGCTTTCGGTGGGTACTATTTTTCGGTCATTGAAGAAGGAGAAGTCGGCGCCGGCGACGAGTTCGAACTCCTCGGACGTGAGAAGCCCACCCTCACCATCGCCGAAGTAAACCGACTCTACACCGCGCAATCACCCGATCGTGAGACGCTGCAGCGATCGCTGCACGTGAAGCTCCTACCCGAAAGCTGGCGCATGCGGTTTCGGGCACGTCTGGCAGACATGGACGGCCGAAAACATGACGGCCACACAAGTCCGGTTTGAAAATAATCTCGTATCTCCTGTAGCTTGGATCTTGTGATCCTCGATGCCCTCCATCTCATCGCCAACTGCCGTCAGTCGCTCTCTCGCGAAGAGGCGCACGCGGTGATGACCGAAATTCTCACCGGCCAATGCTCCGACGCACAAATTGCGGCGCTGCTGGTGGCGTTGCACATGAAGGGGGAAACGGTGGAGGAAATCGTCGGATTTGCCGAAGCCATTCGCGCCGCCGCCATTCCACTCAAGCTCCACGGTGACTCCGTCCTCGACGCCAGCGACACCGATACCGGACGCGACGCGCTCGTCGATACCTGCGGCACCGGCGGAGACGCCAGCGGCACCTTCAACATTTCGACGGCGACGGCCTTCGTCGTCGCCGGAGCCGGCGTGCGCGTCGCCAAGCATGGCAATCGCAGCGTGACCTCGAAGTGCGGCTCCGCCGATGTGATGGAAGCGCTGGGTGTGAACATCAACCTGCCGGTCGCGCAGATTGCGGCCTGCCTGGAGCAAGTTGGAATCGCTTTCCTTTTCGCTCCCGCCATGCACTCGGCGATGAAGTACGTGCAGACCGCCCGACGCGAGTTGCGTCTGCGCACAGTTTTCAACCTGCTCGGCCCGTTGACCAATCCCGCGCGCGCCACCTGCCAAGTTGTTGGTGTCTATTCCGCGGACCTTGTCGAAAAACTTGCCGAAGCGCTCAGCATGTTAGGTTTGCATCGTGCCTTGGTAGTCCACGGCAGCGACGGACTGGACGAGATCACTATTACCGGCCCCACGCGCATCGGCGAAGTCCGCGAAGGCGAAGTGCACACCTACGAAGTTACGCCGGAAGAATTCGGATTACAGAGAGCAACGCTGGAAGACATCGCCGGTGGAGACGCCTCGGGCAACGCCACGATGATTCGGGAAATCCTGGAAGGCAGGAAATCCGCCCGCCGCGACGTGGTACTGCTTAACGCCGCCGCCGCCCTGGTCGCCGCCGGAGGTGCCGATCATCTGCGCGACGCAGTGCCGCTGGCCGCGAAGGCGATCGATTCTGGTGCGGCACTAGCGAAGTTGCAGGCGCTCATCGCATTCGCCAAAGCCCACTAATTTGCCGAATCTGATCGTCGTAAGTCTTTGAGAAATAAAGTGTTCCTTTTTCTAAGGGGATACCCCAGACCAAGATTGAACGAATTTGGCAGAGTTTTATATTGATGTATAATGTTGTATAGCTATAACTAGATAGAAATTACTATAAACTACTAGAGATCGCCAAGCACGTCCATGGACGCCATAAAAAATCCATTCTCGCCCGGTGCTGGATCGCCCCCGCCCGAACTGGTCGGTCGCGAGGTAATCCTCGAACAGGCTCGCATCTTGCTTGGTCGCGTCAAAGAAAAGCGTCCCGAGAAAAGCATCCTGCTCACCGGCCTGCGAGGTGTTGGCAAGACAGTGTTGCTTAATGAAATCGAACGGGCGGCTGCCAAGGCCGGCTACCGGACCGTGCTGTTCGAAACGCATGAGGATAAATCGCTGGCAGCGCTGCTCGTTCCGCCCCTGCGCAAAC
>WNEZ01008626.1_pt1 | contig 10038 bp, 6 predicted proteins | sample 5400521 | NCBI WGS metagenome assembly WNEZ01 (sample SAMN13153339, study PRJNA577476) | soil metagenome | isolation source: 120 cm saprolite under Douglas fir tree site 2 hole 1 replicate 1 | place: USA:California | collected 2015-04-18 | reverse complement strand
ACTGGCCCCGACCACCACGACCACGACACTGGCCCCGACCACCACGACCACGACGAGCACCACGACCTCGTCCACGACAACTACCACCACGCTCTGCGTTCCGACCGAGCCGAACGAGACCATGTGCATGGACATGGTCGACAACGACTGCGATGGGCTGATCGACTGCGCCGACCCGGACTGCGATGGTGTCCCGCCTTGCCCGGTCGCGCGGAAGGACCCGACGCTCATCAGGTTCGGCCGGGGAGGCCTCGACCTCCTCCGGGGACATGCCACCCTGGACATGACGCCGGTGGACCTCGGGGCCATGCCGGTGGGGGTGCTGCTGGGCAACCCGCACGACGTGATCTATCGCGGCGTGCTTCCTGCCGGTGCTCTCACCGCGAGCCCCACCGGGACGATCTTCCGGTTCAGCAATCCGGCCGCCCGATCCGTTGGAGGGTTCTACGCGCTCAAGATCAAGCAGCGCGGAGATGGAAGCGCATACGCGTTCAGCTTCGCGGCGTACGGGGACCTGTCGGCGGCGACCGATCCCCTGATGCGGCTCCAGATCTACATCGGGGACGCCCCCGACGCGCGACCGTTCATCACGACAGATGCTCCCTGGACGCGGACGTCGAGCGGCTGGAGGGCGCCTAAGGATCACTGAACGGGCACACGTCGAGCGAGGCGCCGGGGGCGGCTACTGCCCGAGGGCGTGGACGAGCAGGTCCGCGAGCGGGACGAGGCGGCTGACGGGCGCCAGCTCGGGGAGCACGGCAGCGAAGGCGTCGGCCGCCTCCTCCTCGTCGGGGACGAGCACGGTGACGGGCGGCGGATCGCAGGCCGCGAGCTGCGCGACCAGGACGTAGCCGGCCTGCTCGGGCAGCGCCAGGTCGACCACCACGACCTCGGGATGGCGCGTGCCGAGCAGCTCCATCGCCTGCGCGCCGTCCCATGCCATCGACACGACCATGCCCTCGCGCACGAGCGCCTGACGGAGGCTGATCATCGCATCGGCGTCGGCCCCGGCGATGAGGACGTGCGCCCCGCGCCCGGCGTGCTGACGGAGCGCGATCAGGACGGCGCCGGGATCGAGCGGGCGTGCGACGGGCTCCACCGGGCCCAGGGGCAGCGCCTGACCCATGGCGGGCACGGTGAGACAGCCCCAGACGCGCGCGGTGAAGCCGGCCGCGCGCAGCTTCTCGAGCGCGGCGAGCGCGCCGCGCGTCGCCAGGTTGGCGACCACGCAGGTGGGCGGCGCCCCGACCAGCTTCTCGTGGCCGCCGGCGGCGGCCGGCATCACCGTCACCTGGAGGTCGTCGGTCGCCGTCTCCGCCCACGCCGGGTCGTCGTCCAGCACCACCACGTGCCCGGCGACATCGCTCGGCGCGCGCTGCACGACGGGCGGCGCCGGCACCTCCGCCGCCGTCGCGCGGCCCGCCGCCTCGCGTACCAGCGCCTCCTCCAGGCGGGCGTGCGCCACATCGGCCGCGGCCTCCTCGGCAGCGAAGTAGTCACGCTCGGCCTGTACCGCGGTCAGCGCCGCGCTCAGGCGGTCGCGCTCGGCGCTGATGTTCTCGATCTGGGCGCTCAGCGCGGCGGCCTCCGCCGCGCGCTCCCCGCGGAGCGCGGCGGCCCGCGCCTCCAGGTCGCCCAGGGAGGCGCGGGCCTCGTCCTCGCGCGCACGCGCCTCCGTCAGACCGCGTTCCAGACGCTCGCGCTCGGCGTGCATCGCGCCCGCGCCCGCCTGGAGCTGCGCGATCTGCTCCCGCGCGCGCTCCCGCTCGCGCTCCAGCTCCGCCACCGCGGCTTCCGTTCGCGCCAGGGCGGCGCGGGCCGCCTCGGCCTCCGCGTTGGCGGCGGCGCGCGCCTCCTCCGCCGCGCGCTCCTTCTCCAGCGCGCTGCGCAGGTCCTCCCGCGTCACCCCGGCGGCGCGCTCGGAAGCGACCTGTAGCTCCTCCACCGCCCGCTGCTCGCGTGCCGCCGCCTCGCTCAGCTCCGCCGCCAGCCGGTCGCGCTCGCGTTCCCACTCGCCCACCTGCGTGGAGCCGCTGGCCGCCGCCGCCTCGGCCTCGGCGAGACGCGTGCGCAGGCCCTCGAGCTGCGCGGTGCGCTCCGCCGCGTCCGCCTGGCGCGCCTCGCGCAGGGCGGCGATCTGGCGCTCGAGGTCGGCGACCTGCTCGCGCGCCTCGAGCTCGCGGATGCGGGCCTCCTCCAGCCCCTGCTCCAGGCGGTGGCGCTCGGCGAGGAGCCCACTCGCGCTCGCGCGCAGCTTCTCGATCTCGTCGCGCGCGTGCTGCTTCTCGTCCTCCAGCGCCCGGACGGCGGCCTCGGCGCGGGCGAGGGCGGCGTGCGCCACCTCGGCCTCGGCATCCGCGGCGACACGCGCCTCCTCGGCAGCGCGCGCGGCGGCAACCGCCTGCCAGAGCTCGTCCTCGTGCGTTGCCGACGAGCCGGCGCCCACGGCGCGCACCGCCTCCTGAATGCCCTGCTCGCGCTCGGTGGCCTCGCGCAGCGCGGTGGCCAGACGCTCCCGCTCGCGCCCGGACGCGCTCACCAGGTCGCGCTCACGTGCGGCTGCGGTCTCGGCCTCGGTCAGCCGCGCGGTCAGGCGCTCGACCTCGGCGGCACGCTCCGCGCCGCGTGCCGAGTCCGCGCTGGCCTCGGTGCGCGCCCGCTCGGCACGCTCGGCCGTCGCCGCCTCGAGCGCGGCCGCCAGGCGCGCGCGCTCCCGCTCGGCCTCCGCTAGCTGGGCGAGCAGCGCCTGCACGCGGGCCGTGTCGCCCCTGCCGCTCTCCGCCGCCGGCCTCTCCGCCGCCGGGCGGACGGGCGGGCGCGGCGCGGCGGCCGGCGCCGCCGCCGATGACGTCCCGCGCTGGCGGACGGTCTCGATCATGCGCGCCAGCGCGCGCAGCGGCTCGCTGAGCGGGCCGAGCTGCTGCTCGGTGATCCGCGCCGGCGCCAGCGCGACCAGCACGATGCTCGCGATCGGCGTGGCGCCGGCGTACAGCGGTACGCATGCGATGGCGGTGACCGAGCCGGCCGCCTCGACCAGCTTCGGGACGTAGCGGTTCCGCGCCGCGCTCTCGATCAGGTAGACGCGGCGGTTGAGCAGGCCGTGGAGCGGCATGTCCCAGCCCATCAGGTCGCCGCGCCGGACCTGGCGGAGCTTCGCGCAGCCCTCGTCCGAGAGGCCCACCTCGGTGGCCAGGCGGAGCAGCTCGTGGCGCCGGTCGAAGAGACAGAGCGCGCCGGCGTCGGCACCGCTGGCCTGGAGCACGGCCCGCAGCGCGGGCTCGAGCATGTCCTCCGGCGCGGTGGCGCTGGCGGCCAGCTCGCGTAGCTGCTCGGCGAGGCGCGTGGCCGCCGCATTGTGCACCGGGCGCGGCCCGCCCGGGCCGCCGCGGCCCTGGGGCCTGGGGGCGCTCTCCACGCTACGTCCTCCGCTCCGACCCGCGAGCCATCGTCAGGGACCGGGCGCTCCGGTCCTCCCTGCGTTTCTCGGACGGAATCGCTGCCGACTTGAGGTGCCCGCCTACCGCCGGTGCGGCATGCTGCCCATCTTCTGGGACTTCTCCTCCGGCGGGGCCTCGCCGTGCCCGAGCACGTCGGCGAGGAGCCGGTCGCGCGGCACCATGCGGCCGGTCGGGGCGCCACGCGCGAGTGCGGACGTGAAGCCGGTGACGGTGTCGTCCTCGTCGCCGTGGACGAGCACGAGGCTCGGGACGGGCCGGGCGTCCGCCAGGCGAACGATCAGATCGTAGCCGTGGCGGGGCGGGAGCTGGAGGTCGATCACCACCACCTCGGGCCGGACCGCCTCGAACAGATCCGCCGCCTGCTTTCCGTCCCAGGCCATCGACACGGACAGCCCCTGGCGCGTGAGGGCGTGGCGCAGGCTCATGAACGTGTCGCCGTCGGCGCCCGCGGTGACCACGCGCGTGCCCCTCACCGCGTAGCCGGCGAGCACGGCGAGGACCGCGTCGGGATCGAGCGGACGCACCACGGGCTCGATCATCCCGAGCGGTAGGGCCCGCGCGCTCCCCGGCGCGGCGATGCAGGCCCAGAAGCGTCCGTCCCAGCCCGCGGCGCGGAGCGCGCTCAGCGTCGCGAGCGCCCCCGGCGCGGCCAGGTTGACGACCTGCCTCGTGGGGCTCATCTCCGCGAGCCGCGCGACCGCGTCCTCGGCTGGCTCGACGACGACGATCTCGGTCCCCTCGATGGCGGCGCTCCCCCATGAGGGGTCGACGTCGAGCACGGCGAGGAGACGGCGCGCGCCGCTCGCCGCGCGCGCGGCCGAACGCGCCGCGGACTGCGACGGAGCGACGGACCGGCGGAGCGAAGGTGCCGCCGCGGGCCGCCCGGACGCGGCCGGGCTGGGGGGTGCGAGCGCCGCCGCCTCGGGCGCCGTCACGGAGACGATGGACATCGCCTCCGGGGCCGCCGGCGGCGCGCTCCGCTGCTCGACCAGCGCCACGCACGCCGCGTCGCGCTCGGCGGTCAGCCGCTCGATCTCCGCGCCCGTCACCCTGGCGCGCTCCTCCGCGGCGGCGAGCGCCTGCTCGGCCACCGTGAGGGCGGCCCCGAGCTGCGTCCGCTCCTCCCTCTCGCGCGCGAGCGCGTCCTCGAGCAGCGCGTGCGTCTCCTGGGACGCCACTGTCTCGGCGCCGAGACGGTCGCGCTCGGGACGCAGCTCCGCGAGCGCGCCGCGTAGCTGGTCGCGCTCGCCCGTGAGCGTCTGCAGCTCGGCGCGGAGCGCGGAGACCGTGTCGAGCAGCGACTTGATCTCCTCCTCGACCGCGGTGCCGTGCGCCGCCAGCTCGTCGAAGCGCGCCCGGGTGTCGGCCAGCTCCTTCTCCGCCCGCTCGCGCTCGCCGCGCGCTGCGCGCTCCAGTGCCTCCAGCCGCTCGATCTCCCCGCGGGCGCGCCGTCCTTCCGCCTCCAGCACCTCGTGGCGCGCCTGTGCCGCGGCGAGCACGGTACGCGTGCCCTCCAGCTCGACCTCGCCGGCCAGCCGCGCGTCCTCGGCCGCGCGGACCTGCTCACGGCCACCGGTCTCGCCGCGCTCGAGCGCCGCGCGCATCTCCTCCTGCGCGGCTTCGGCCTCGACCAGGCGCGCGCGCAGGCGCTCCGTCTCCTCCGCGGCCGCGGCCCGTTCCCGCCCGAGGGTATTCTCGACGTCGCGGCGAGTGACGTCGTGCTCGGCCTCCGCTCGCGCCTGCCCCCCCACCGCGACCTCGAGCGCCATCTGCAGCTCGGTCCGCTCCCGCTCGGCCGCCGCCAGCGACGCCGCCAGCAGGTCGGCCCGCTCGGCCGCGCGCCGCGCCTGCTCGATCTCGCCGGCCAGCCGCGCGCGCTCGGTCCCCGATGCCTCGAGCGCCTCGCGCAGCCGGTCGACCTCGTCGCCGCGTCCGGCGAGCTTGGCGGCGAGCGACGCCCGCTCGGTCAGGCGCGCCGCGATCTCGCCCTGCATGCCCTCGGGCTCGGCGATCACGCCGCCCGCGAGCGGCGCGCCTGCCGCGGCCGCGGCTCCGGCGCGCGGCCGGCGTGCGGCCTGGATCATCCGTACCACCTGGGCGAGCGGCTGCTCGAGCTGCTGGATGTCGCCCTCGGAGAGCGCGCGCGGCTCGAGGGCCACCAGGACGAGGCTCCCGAGCGGCGTGTCGGCGGCCGAGAGCGGAACGCAGGCGACGCTGCGCATCGCGGCGGCCGCCTCGACCAGCGCGGGCAGGTGCTGGGCGCCCTGCGCGGCGTCGATCAGATACGCGCGGCGGTCGCGCAGGCTCTGGAGCGGCAGCTCCCAGCCCCTGGCGTCACCCTGACGGATGCTGCGCAACGCGCGGCAGCCCTCGTCGGAGATGCCCACCTCGGTGGCCAGGCGGAGGAGGCCATAGCGCACGTCGAAGAGACAGATCGCTCCGGCCTGCACGCCGACCGCCTCGACGATCGCTTGCAGCGCCGGCTGGAGCGCGTCCTCGGGCGCCTCGCTGGCCGCGATCGCGCGCAGGCGCTCGGCCAGCTCGCCGCCGACGTCCCCCGGGGCAGGCGGCGCGGCGGGACGGTTCGGCTGCGACCTGCGGAAGATGCCCATGGGACGGTAGGTTATTGTTGCAAGTGCTATGCCGCCCATGGGCGCGTACCTGGCTCAAAAGTACTCGCCTTCCGTCCCGAATCCGACCAAATTCGGACGCCTGCGGCGCCCGGGCGTCACCCGGCCCGATTGACAGCGGCAGGCCGCGCTGGCCTTCTGGGCAGCGATGCGGGCCGGATGTGCGCTGGTCGTCGTATGCGCCCTGCTCGCCGGTAGCGCGCGGCGAGCGCCGGCGGACGACGCGGCCGCCTCCGCGCCCGGCGCGACCGGTGGCGCGCCGGGGCAGGCGCCGGGCTCGCCGGCGGCGAGCGCCGCGCCGGGTGACGAGCCCACCCAGTCGATCGCGCCGGACGCCGAGGATGCTCCCTCGCCCGGGAACCCGGATCCGTACGCGCACGATCCCTACGAGGCCGCGGAGATGGAGGACGACGCGAGCGAGGACGAGGCGACGCCCGAGCGGGCCGCGCCGCACGTCCCGGGCGCACCTGCCCGCACGCCCGAGGATCCGTACGCGGTGGATCCCTACGATACCGACCCGTACGACACCGACGACTAGCGCGGGCTACGGCGCGCGAAGCTTGAAGCGCTGGATCTTGCCCGTCGCGGTCCTCGGCAGGTCGTCCACGAACTCCACCCAGCGCGGGTACTTGTAGGGGGCGAGCTTCCCCTTGACGAAGCGCTTCAGCTCGTCGGCGAGCGCCGCCGAGCGGACGTGCGGCGCCTTCAGCACGACGAACGCCTGCGGCTTCACGAGGCGCTCCTCGTCTTCACGGCCGACGACGGCCGCCTCGAGCACCGCGGGATGCTCGACCAGCGTTGCCTCGACCTCGAAGGGTGAGACCCAGATGCCGCCGACCTTCAGCATGTCGTCGCCGCGCCCGCAGAACCAGAAGTAGCCGTCCTCGTCCTGGCGGTACCTGTCGCCCGTCTCGAGCCAGGCGCCCGAGAAGATCCGCCGCGTCCGCTCGGGCTGGTTCCAGTAGCCGGCCATGGTCGAGTCGCCCTTGACGCGGAGGTTCCCGATCTCGCCGCGCGCGACCGGCCGCCCGTCGTCGTCCACCACGACGACCTCGTAGCCGGGGACCGGGACGCCGGACGAGCCCGGCCGCGACGCCCCCGGACGGCTCGAGAGGAAGACGTGCAGCACCTCGGTCGTGCCGAGCCCGTCGACGATCTCGACGCCGAAGCGCTCCCGCCAGCGGCGATGGATGTCGGCCGGGAGCGCCTCGCCGGCCGACACGCAGAGGCGCAGGCGCGAGAGATCGTGGCGCTGTCCGGCGTCCGCGAGCGCCAGCATCCCGGCGTAGAGCGTCGGCACGCCGAAGAAGAGCGTCACTCGCTCGCGGGCGAGCAGCTCGAGCACGCTTTCCGGCGTCGGTCTCTCCGCATGGAGCACCGCCTCCGCGCCGGCACCCAGCGGGAAGTAGCCGGAGTTGCCGAGCCCGTAGGCGAAGAAGAGCTTCGCGGCGGAGAAGATGCGGTCGGCCGCGGAGATGCCCAAGACCTGGCGCGCGAAGCTCTCGTAGCAGACCACCATGTCGCGGTGGCGGTGCACCACGCCCTTGGGCGCTCCGGTCGAGCCCGACGAGTAGAGCCAGAAGGCGGTGGCGTCGCCTGACGCCGCGGCATTCTCGAGCCGGGCGCTCGCACGCGCGAGCGCCTCCTCGAAGGCGCGGTACCGCCCGGCGTCCCCGCCCGCGACGAAGACCGCGGCGAGCGCGGGCGCCCGGTCGAGCGCCGGCCCGACCTCCGCGAGCAGCGGCGCCGAGACGACGGCGGCACGCGCCCCGCTGTCGTTCAGGAAGTGGACGAAGTCCGGCCCGCGGAGCAGCGTGCTCACCGGCACCGGCACGGCGCCCATCTTGATGGCGCCCCAGAACGCGGCCAGGAACTCGGGCGCGTCGAGGCAGACGAGGAGGACCCGGTCTCCCGGGACGACGCCCGCGTCGAGGAGCGCGTTGCCGCCCCGGTTCGTCAGCTCGCGGAGCCCGGCGTAGGTGATGCTCCGTCCCCGATACGAGTAGGCCGCGCGATCTCCGCGTCCCTCGTCGACGTGCCGGTCGACGAAATGGCCCGCGACGTTCTCCATCGCCCGCCTCCCCTAGCACCCCCGCTGCATCCGCCGCCATCGCCGGCGCGTAGTGGCCGCAGACGACAACGCGGCCCCCCGGGGCCCCCACAAGAGGAGGACGTCATGAGCCCGCGACTCACGCATCCCCATCACCGCCCCCGCTGGGCATCCGCGGCGGTGTTCGCGCTCCTGCTGCTCACCGCCGCCTGCAACGAGGACGGCGTGCAGCACCCGAGCCCGATCCTCGACTGGAAGCGCGTCGGGGTCACCCCGACCGCCGCCAGCGCCGGCGACACCGTGACGGTCGACTGGGACTACAAGAACGCCACGAAGCTGAAGCGGCAGAGCTTCAAGCTGATCCGGCTGTCGCTCGCCGGCCTGACCACCGAGGAGCAGGCGCTCCCCAGGGCCCAGCGCGCGATCAGCTTCCCGTTCGACGGACCGGTGACCGTGGTGATCACCGCCACCGACACGGCGAATCGGCAGATCGACGCCGCCTTCGACGTGAAGCTCGACTCCGACAACCACTTCCGCATGGGCGGCGTGACGCAGACCCATCCGGGCTTCCCGCGCCTCGGCCAGCGCAAGGTCGGTGACATCATCATCAACGGCGTCCACCACGCGAACGTCGATCCGACGCCCTTCGACATCGAGTTCACGCACTTCTTCGGCATCTACGAGGTCCCGGACGCCAACGGCGCCGAGGACGGCCACATCGACGACATCCCGGCCGAGCTACTCCAGGCGCTGCCGCCCACCCGGGAGTTCTTCGGCCGCTCGTTCGACGTCCGCGAGAACGTCGTACGTCCGCGAGAACGTCGTCCCGCCGTTCAGGTTCCGTACGGGATCGGGCTTCCCGTTCCTCGATGCGGGCTTCCTGCTCACCGGCGAGGGCGCGCAGTTCGTCGGCGTGCGCACCCGCTGCGACGCGGTCGCCTTCGCGGGCAAGGTCGCCTACGACGGGTTCGATAAGCGCGACCCCAAGACGGGCCTCCGCTTCCGCAAGAACGTCGTCTCCTTCGAGCCCATCTTCGCCACTATCGACCTCCGCTCGGACGACGCCGGCGTGCTGCACGTCGCCGACATCGACCTCGGCAACGCCAACCAGGGCCTCGTGCTGTCCGCCTTTCACGGCTTCGTCGACCAGCGCTTCGTCGGCACCACCGAGGTGAACTACACGGGGATCAACTTCCTCGGCGACGTCGGCGAGCTGACCGGCGACATCAAGGCGAGCCGCATCGGCTTCGGCGTGACGACCTCGAGCGGCGAGGTGCTGACCACGGGCGGCATCCCCGGGGTCTTCGCCGACATTGCCGACATCAACTGGCGCCTCCCCTTCCATGCCGACACCGACGTGAGCGGCATCAACTAGGCACCCGCTGCCCGCTCCCGCTTCGCGGCCCGGCCCCGCTTCGGCGAGGCCGGGCCGTGGCGCTGTACGACGTTGACCTCACACGTCCACCGGCCGGAAGATGCCACGCATGCGTGGCGCCCGCCTGCCTGCCCTCGTCCTCGCGGCGGCGCTCGCCCTCCCGGGTCGCGCGCGGGCCGACGACATCCTCCACCCCGGCGCGGTGAACCTGGACCGCCCTACCCTCGTGACGCTCGGCGTGCAGCTGCTCATCAGCGGGGACGACGACCACGACGCGCAGGTCGGGGTCCACTACCGCCCGCTGGGCGCGCCGGACTGGAAGATGGCGATGACCCTCTTCCGCGTCCACCCCGAGAGCGTCGTCGGCCGCGCGGTGCCGGAGCAGTTCGCGGGGAGCATCTTCGACCTCCAGCCCGCCACGACCTACGAGATCGAGCTGCACGCGACGGATCCCGACGGGCCCGTCGATCAGACGCTCACCGCGCAGGCGACGACCAGGGGCCTCCCTGCCGACCCGGTGAGCCC
>WNEZ01020879.1_pt1 | contig 10039 bp, 9 predicted proteins | sample 5400521 | NCBI WGS metagenome assembly WNEZ01 (sample SAMN13153339, study PRJNA577476) | soil metagenome | isolation source: 120 cm saprolite under Douglas fir tree site 2 hole 1 replicate 1 | place: USA:California | collected 2015-04-18 | reverse complement strand
GTGGCGGCGCCCTTGCGCTCCATTTTGACACCGCGCCATCCATCGCAGCTTTATGAGGCCTTTTCCGAAGGGATCGTCTTGTTCGCCATTTTGTGGATCGTGCGCACGCGGGCGCGACAACCAAACGGCGTTCTGACCGGACTCTTTTTTATTAGCTACGCGATTTTCCGCATCGTCATCGAAAATTTTCGCGAACCGGACGCGATGCTGATTGCCGGCTTCACCCGCGGTCAGTTCTTCTCGTTTTTTCTGATCGCCATCGGCATCGCGTTTATCGTTGCTGCGAAGATGCGTCCAACTTTTCCGAAGAAGATGTCGGTCTAACAATCTGCCATTCCGAGCGCAGTCGAGGAATCTCTTACTGTAATCCAAAGAATAGTGAGAGATGTCTCGACTCCGCTCGACCTGACAAAAGGTCACTTTCCCTTTCACCAGAATCCAGTATTACTTAGACAGGTGAAGCGGGCATGCTGATTCCGGAGTTGATTGCAGCAGGCGGTCTGCTTTTCGCGTTCGAGCACGCGACCGTCGCGGGGAAACTTGTCCTCTCGCTCCTCGCCATTGTCTCGGTTTTTAGCTGGTCGATCATGATCACGAAACTTCGCGTGATCCGGTTCGCCCGAAAACAAAATGCGCGTTTTCTGGCCGCTTTTCGGCAAGATCGACAACCGCTGCGGTTGTTTGAAAAAAATGCGCGCCTCCCTGGATCGCCAAATTTCAATGTATATCGCGCCGGTTGTCAGGAAATGACGTTTCATCTGCTCGGCTCGCCCGAAGTGGATGAAACATTTCGCGCGCGACTCGAGATCGCCGATAAAATTTCGCCGGCGCAAATGGGCGCGGTCAACGCTGCCATGGAACGCGCCGTAGGCGAAACTGCGCTCGATCTGGAATCACAAATGATTTTGCTCGCGACCGCCGTGAGCGGTTCGCCATTTCTGGGACTGCTCGGCACGGTTTGGGGCGTGATGGACGCGTTCAGCGGAGTGGCCGTGGCCGGCACCGCCAGCCTTGGCGCGATGGCACCCGGCGTGTCTGGCGCGCTCATTACCACCGTCACCGCGCTCTGCGTCGCGATTCCGGCAATGTTCGGTTACAATTTTTTGGTCACCAGCATCCGCGCCATGATCGTGGAGATGGACAACTTCGCGGCCGAGCTCGCCTCCGACTTCGAGCACAAGTTTGTTGATCACGGCGTGCGCGAGCCGGCATTGCGGCGATGAGACGTTATTCGCAGCGCAATAACCTGGCGACGTTGAGCGAGATCAACGTCACGCCATTGCTGGATCTCGCGTTTGTCTTGCTCATCATTTTCATGATTACAACGCCGCTGCTCGAGAGCAGCATGAGTCTTGTCATCCCGTCGAGCGCAGCGCCGAATCCGCCGGTCAACGCGTCGCAAGTGCAAACGGTCTCGATCGACCGCAGCGAGACGATCAAGTTCAACAATCAAGTTGTCGATCTTGAAACCTTGACCGCGCGGTTGAGTGAATTGAAGCGCGCGAATGCGGATGTGGCGGTGGTGATCCGGCCGGACCGCGAGTTGCCCGTGCAAAGACTGGTGGCGTTGATGGACGCGCTGCAACGCGCGGAAATCACGAAAGTCGGGATTGCTACGAAAGCCGAGGCGAAATAAAGGTGTCGAAAGACGCGCGCTTCTGGCGAAACGTTACACTCATCGGGCTTGCCCATGTCGGGCTCATCGTCGGATTGGTGCGGTGGAGTCGGGAAACAAAAAATGCGCAGGCCCAAAGCATCGTTTGGCTAAATGGCGGTGCCGGCGATAGCGCGGGCGCGAAGAGCGCGCCGCCTCCAAAATCGGCAAAAGCCCCGGCACCGCGGGCTGAACCAAAGCAAACGAGACCGGAAGAAACGGAAGAGGAAAAGCCGATTTTAACTTCGGCCAGGAGCGAGATTCAGTTACCCACACCGAAGCCCAGGGCAACATCGACAACTACTCCAAAACCGACTCCGGCGATCAAGGCGACGCCGAAACCCACGCAGAAGCCGACACCAAAACCAACTCCCAAACCAAAACCTTCTCCGAAGAAAACTATCGTAGCGAAAGCGTTGCCCAAACCATCACCGAAAATAGAACCGACCCCGGCGGAAACGGACGAACACGACGAACAAGCCGACGCCGATGCGGAAAGAAAGAAAATCGCCAAGGCTGCATTGGCGAAAAACGACTCAGGCAATGAGGAAAAACCTTCGACGAAAACAACAACGGCCCAGCCGGGCAGCGGCAAGGGGACTTCGCGGGGCGCGGGCGGACACGCGGGCGGAGCGGGCGGCCAATCGGAGTTCGGCTGGTACGGGAGCATGCTGCACGACCGTTTTTACAGCGAGTGGGTCCCGCCGCCGACGAACATTACTTCCGGCGCTAAGATTTCCGCCCTTGTAAAAATTCGGATCGAGAAGGATGGTCGAGTCTCCGGTTTCGAAATCATTAAACCCTCCGGCAACGCCGTGTTCGATGAATCGGTGGCGACGACAGCGAAACGTGTTACCGAAGTCGATCCTCTGCCGGCCGGCCTCGGCAACGGCGAGCATTACGACGTCAAAATCAATTTCGAACCGGATTCCGAATAATGAAACAGAAGTCAGAAGTTAGCCTCCTGCGCGCCAAAGCCGCTTCGGCGGCGAAGCGAGGTCAGAGATCATTTTTTCTAATGTTCGCGTGCATGTCGATCTTGTCCGCCTCAGGCGGATCGATCTACGCACAGGAAGTGCCGACGATCACGGTCAGCAAGGGCGACAAAATTAATCTGACCGTTTCGCCGCTCGGTGGCAGCGATGGCGCGGCCGCGACGAAAACTTTGCAGAACGATCTCACGCTTTCCGGTTATTTCATTTTGGGCGGCAGTGCTTCCTACACAGCCCGCGGCAGCGCGAGCGCGGGCAATTTGCAAGGTCAGGTGGTCGATCACAGCGGCGGGACCATTCTTGCGAAAAGCTACAGCGGCGGCGCGCGCGAAAATGCGCATCGATTTGCCGATGATATTGTCGAAACGCTGACCGGCAACAAAGGTTTCGCCACGAGCAAAATTGCGTTCATCGCCACGCGCAGTGGCAAAAAGGAAGTTTATGTGGGCGATTACGACGGCTCGAACGTCCGCCAGCTTACGCACGACGGCGTGATCAGTGTGCATCCATCGATCAGCCCGGATGGACGCCGAATCGCCTACACCGGTTATCAGAGCGGTTACCCGGATGTTTACGTAATCGATCTGGCGAGCGGCGCGCGCAATCGCATCGTCAACTTTCCTGGAACAAACAGTGGCGCGGCGTTTTCGCCGGATGGGGGCCGTATTGCGCTCAGCGTCAGCAAAGATGGTAATCCGGAACTTTACACTGTCAGCGCCAGCGGCGGCGGCGCGCGACGGCTGACTCGCACCCGCGGTGTCGAGTCGGGCCCAACCTGGTCGCCGAACGGCGAGGAAATTATTTATTCGTTTGATGACGGCCGCGGTCCGCAACTTTACCGGATTTCGTCCGGTGGCGGGAACGGCCAGCCGATTGCGACCGGCCACGGTTATTGCACCGAGCCCAATTGGTCGCCGGACGGAAAGAAAATCGCATTCAACGTGCGCGGCGGCGGAGGATTTGAAATTGCGATTGTCGATCTTGGCGGCGGCGGCACGCGTGTCGTTTCAGCTGGGGAAAATCCGGTTTGGGGCGCTGACTCGCGCCACATTATATTTGCTGAAGGCAGCGACCTTTATTTGCTCGATACCGTTAGCAGTCGCAAAAACAAAATTCTCGACGGTCTCGGCAAAATCACCGAGCCAAGCTGGTCGCGCTAGGTCGACAATCGCGTTCACAGTGACGTAAGCCACTGCTTTTGCGTGCTCTCAGTCACCGGTTAACCGCGCTTCCGCCAGATCGAGATCGCGTTGGATGCGGCGCAAGGCGTCGTCATTGATGACGTGGTCATTGCGCAGGCGAATGATCGTATCGCGTTCGATTCGCAGCGCCTCATATTGCAACTGCTGATATTGCGGCGTCGCAATTTCGCCGCTGCGATCGCCCGGGTTCTCAGCGCATCGCTGCAGTTGCTCGAGACGATCATCGTACTGAGAGTCCATCGCGTCCCGACACATTGTCGATGTAAGCGAGGGCGGCCGTGTTCGCGGCAAACCTGGCCGAGCGTTCTTCTTCGTCGGTCGCGCCATCGCCTCTGACCCCGAGTTTTCGAATCAAGGTCGGCAGCGTGAGGCCTTGGAAGACGAGTGTCGCGAGGATCACGGAAAAGGTCAGGAACAAAATGTAATCGCGGCCGGGGAATGCGCGGCCATCGTTCAACGCGAATGGCAAGGCGAAGGCCGCCGCGAGTGAAACAACGCCGCGCATGCCACACCAAGCCACGAGCGTGACATGTCGCCACGGCGGAATCGGATCGCGGGCGCGAAGTTTTTTGCTAAGCAAACGTGGCAAATACGTTGCCGGAACCACCCAGGCGATGCGCACGAGTATCACCGCGCCGCTCACCAATGCGGCGTCGCGGATCAGGCTGAGGAGCGATGGCGCGTGCAGCGCACGCAGGATTCCCGGGAGTTGCAGACCGATCGTGATAAACACGAAACCATTGAGCAAAAATACAACCATCTCCCAGAAGGCAGACGCTTGCAGACGGTATCGCGCGCTAACGATGAGCGGCGAGTGCCAGCCGAGAAAAATGCCCGCTGCAACCGTGGCGAGCACGCCGGAAACATGTAGTCGTTCTGCCGGCAGATAAGCGAGAAACGGCGTGAGCAATGAAATCGTGATCTGCACGGGCGGATCGTCGAGATGTCGATGCACCCAGCGCATCACGGCGCCAACGAGCAATCCGAAGACAATGCCTCCGGCGGCGACCCAGACGAACCGGAGCGTCGCATGACCGAGCGAGAAAGTTCCCGTCATGAGCGCGGCAATGGCGAATTGAAGGGCAACCAGCGCGGTCGCGTCGTTCACCAAACTTTCGCCTTCCAAAATGGTCTCGATGCGATGCGGCACGGAAAGCCGGCGGATCACACTCGTCGCGGCGATCGCGTCCGGCGGGGAAACGATTGCTCCAAGCGCGAACGCGGCTGCCCACGGCAAACTCGGCGCGATCGAATGCGCCGCGCAAGCGATCGCGATCGTGGTGAAAAGGACCAATCCGATCGCGAGCAGCAAAATTGGTCGCAAATTGCGCCGGAAATCCCGCCACGAGGTGAACAGCGCCGCCGGATAAATGAGCGGGGGCAAAAAGAAAAAGAAAACAAGGTTCGGATCGAGCCTCACTTGTGGAAGATGCGGAATGAAACTCAGGGCAAGTCCGGCAAGAACGAGCACAACCGGATAGGGCAGCGCGAGCTTGCGCGCGACTACCGCCAATCCCGCTACCGCTGCGAATAAAAGGACAATGATTTCCGCCTGATGCATCGTAAGATCGACAATCGACCTTCAGTCCACGGACTGGCTGGACGCAAGCTGCATCCGCATATGCATCGTAAGCCTCTTACGATGCATGAAGCGAAAACGAGTCGGAACGATGCGAAGACGACGCGGGTGCTTTTGCCCGCGCGCGGTTTGCTTGGAGTTCGGGCAAATGTTTTTCCGACCATCGGCAGAGCGCGTGCAGCGGTTCAATCAAGGTCCGCCCGAGTCTCGTGAGCGCGTATTCGACTTTTGGCGGAACGACTGGATGAACGGTGCGTTGCACGAGGCCGTCGCGTTCGAGACTGCGCAGGGTTTGCGTCAACATTTTTTGCGAAATCCCGCCGATCTCGCGTTGGAGCGCGGCGTAACGCATCGTGCCGCGAGCGAGGATTTGAATAATGAGCGCGGTCCATTTATCGGCAATGCGATCGAGCACAAGCCGGGACGGACATTGCGCATCCATCACCGAGGCGCTGGAGGAAGGTTTTCGCATATCTTTCTTCTAGTGAATCTGCCATTAGGTGCAAGAAGAGAGTAACACCCCAGGCAGATCATACAGATAAGGTCGACATGTAGTTGACTGCCGGTGCCGGCAACTTAAAATTTGATTTATGACAACTGCAACTTTCCGAAACGAAGAGGCGCCATCGCTCCGTCTTCTCTTACATGACGCCAGCTCCGCGCCCGGATCTCCGCCCGTGCCGGGAGTCTCCGCCTCGGATGACTCTGCCTTGCTCGACGAATATTCGCGCACAGTCGTAAGCGTCGCGGAGCGCGTCGCGCCTTCCGTGGTCAACATCGACATCAAACAACAGCGGCGAAGCCGACAGGGCGCGCGCGAAATTGGCGGCAGCGGCTCCGGATTCGTGATCGCGCCCGATGGATTCATTTTGACCAACAGCCATGTCGTGCATGACGCGACACAGATCACGGTCAATTTGCCGGACGGCCGCGAGTATCCCGGGCGGCTGATTGGCGACGATCCAGAAACAGATCTTGCGGTGATTCGCATCGATGCGCCTCAGCTCGTCCACGTGCGGCTGGCTGATTCGGAAAATTTGCGGGTCGGGCAACTGGTGGTCGCGATCGGCAACCCGCTCGGTTTTCAGGCCAGCGTGACGGCGGGAGTTATCAGCGCACTTGGACGTTCGATGTATTCCCAATCTGGCCGTTTGATCGACAATATCATTCAAACCGACGCGGCGTTGAACCCCGGCAACTCCGGGGGACCGCTGGTGAACTCCACCGGCGAAGTGATCGGTGTGAACACGGCAATGATCCGGCCGGCGCAAGGAATCTGTTTCGCGATCGCGAGCAACACCGCGAGGTTCGTGGCCGGCTGGCTGATCAAAGACGGCAAAATTCGGCGCAGTTACATCGGCGTCGCCGGACAAAATGTGCCGCTCCATCGGCGCATCGTTCGCTTTTACAATCTGCCGCGGGAAACCGGCGTGCTTGTTGTTTCGGTCGAGAAAGGCAGTCCGGCCGAGCACGCAGGCCTCCGCGAAGGCGATGTAATTGTTGCATTTAATGAGCAACCAATTGGGAGCATCCACGAATTGCACAAGATGCTCATGGGCGACCAAATCGGCATTGCAGCAAAATTATTAATCATTCGGCACACCGAAAAATTGGGATTGTCGATCTTGCCCGCGGAATCGCGCCAGCCCGCTTGAGGTAGGGGCGCCGCGCTGCGGCGTCCTGGACAGCGCAGCGCGCTGTCCCTACCTTGCAACTTCGCTGTGAAAATTCTCGTCATTGGCGGCGGCGGCCGCGAACACGCGCTCGCGTGGAAATTGAAGCAATCGCCGGGCGTTAACCGAATTTTTTGCGCGCCGGGCAACGCTGGTACCGCTCAGATTGCGGAGAACGTGGCGATTCCGGCGACTGATTTGCCCGCACTAGCTCGATTCGCGAAGGAAACCCATCTCGATCTGACCGTGGTCGGTCCGGACGATCCGCTGGCGGCGGGGATTGTCGATCTTTTCGTCGCGGAAAAATTGCGCGTCTTCGGCCCGACAAAATCGGCCGCGCGGATCGAGTCTTCAAAAATTTTCGCGAAGGAATTGATGCGCGCGCAGAAAATTCCAACCGCGAAGGCGAGCACATTTTCCGACAGCGACGAAGCACTGCGTTATTGCGAGCAGCTCCAGTTTCCAGTCGTGATTAAAGCCGACGGTCTCGCGCTCGGCAAAGGCGTGATCGTCGCGCCGGATTCAGCGACGGCAAGATCGACAATTGACTCGATGATGAATGAGGGACGCTTCGGCGAGGCGGGCCGGCGCATTGTGATCGAGGAATTTTTACGCGGCTCGGAATGTTCGCTGCACGCGTTGGTCGATGGAAAAAATTATCGGTTGCTCGAATCGGCGCGCGATCACAAGCGCGTCTTCGACGGTGACAAAGGGCCGAACACGGGCGGGATGGGCGCATTCAGCCCAGCAAACAATTGGACTCCCGATTTGCAATCGCAACTCGAAGAAGAAATCATGAGGCCCGTGTTGCGCGGGTTGCTCAAAGAAGGAGTCATCTTTCGCGGATTACTTTATCCGGGATTGATGCTCACAAGCGATGGCGTGCGTGTGCTCGAATTCAACTGCCGCTTCGGCGACCCGGAGACGCAGGCGATTTTGCCGCGCATGAAATCGGATTTGCTGCCGCTTCTGGAGACGACAATCGACGGCAAGATCGACAATCGCACGATTGAATGGGACGAGCGCGCCGCTGTTACCATCGTGCTCGCTTCTGGCGGGTATCCCGGCAAATATGAAACGGGAAAGCCGATTTCCGGCCTCGATAAGGCGACCAAGCTCAAGGACGTGCAGATTTTTCACGCGGGAACACGCCGCGCGGACGGTGAAATTGTGACTGCGGGCGGCCGCGTCCTGGCAGTGACCGCGCTCGGATCGACAATGGAATCGGCTCGCATCCGCGCTTATGAAGCAGTCTCGGCCATTCATTTCGATGGCTGCCAATATCGGCGCGATATTGCTCTTGGCGCGGTTCGCGGATAACAATCGAGGTAATGTTTCGACTTATTCGCCGGTGGGGGATTATCGTTTGCGTTTCGATAAGCGCGCCCGGCTTCGCCGAACCTCCTGCGCCTTCAACTTCGGCGGCGCCTTTTCCAAGCGGCGCGCCGGCGCCAAATAAATATTCGGCAGCGCCAACGCCTTCGCCCTCTGCATCTCCGACGATGGAAGAACTGATCAACTCATTAAGCGCCGCCGATTTGCAGGCGGCGATCACGCTTTTGAAAAACAATTTCACGAATCCAGATGCAATTACGGAGATGGAATTAAATCGCGCGACCGTTGAGGGAATGCTGATTCGCCAGGCACACGGCTTGATGCTTTTGCCCCCGCCGTCGCGGGGCGAAAGCGCGCCCGCAGAAGCTTCTTTTTACAGCGAGGTTTTTGACGGCCACGTCGGTTATATGCGCTTCGGAGCGCTGACCAGCGCGAATCTCAAGGCGATGGACAAAAAGCTGGAAGAGTTCGGCGCGAAAAAAATCGACGCCATGATTGTCGACCTTCGCGCCAGTGGGGCGAGCGATTTCGCGATTACGGCGGAGTTTGCGAAACGTTTCTGTGCAAAAGGCAAACTGCTTTTCACGGTGCGCAAACCAGCCGCGCGCCAGGACCGGGCGTTTTCTTCCGATCGCGATCCGGCCTTTCAAGGGCTCTTGCTGGTGCTAGTCGATAGCGACACGGCCGGCGGAGCGGAAGCGATTGCGGGCGCACTGCGATTGTATGACAAGGCTTTAATCATCGGGCAGCCCAGCGCTGGCCGGGCGGTGGAGTATTCCGACCTGTCACTGCCGAGCGGGAAAGTTTTGCGCGTGGCGGTGGCGGAAGCGGTTTTGCCGGAAGGCCAGTCGTTGTTTTCCGATGGAATAAAACCCGATTTGCCGGTCGCGATGTCGGTCTCGGAGAAGCGACAAATCTTTCAGTTGAGTGCCGAAAAAGGAATGGCGCCGTTTGTTTACGAAACCGAACGTCCGCATCTGAACGAGGCGGCGTTGTTGGCGGGAACTAATCCGGAGGTGGATGCGGCCGAAGCGCAGCATCGCAACCGCGGCCGGGAGAAGCAGCCGACGCGCGATCCGGCTTTGCAACGCGCGCTCGACCTCGTGACATCGCTCGAGATTTATCAAAAGCGTTAACGTGCATCCGCTCGAAGAAAGCATCGGCTACAAATTCCGAAATTCGCTGTTGCTGGCGGAGGCGCTTACTCATCCCAGTCTCGGCCACGAGACGCAGCAACATCATTTTAATAATCAGCGCCTGGAATTCTTGGGCGACGCCATTCTTCAGCTCGTCATCACCGAACATCTCTACGGCAAATTTCGCGCCGAGCCGGAAGGACAACTGACAAAGCTGCGGTCGCGCCTGGTTTCCCGCGACACCTTGAAGAAACATGCGCTTGCTCTCGATCTTGGCCATTACCTGCTGATGGGACGCGGCGAAGAAGCGAGCGGCGGGCGAGCGAGGACATCGACACTGGCCGACGCGTTCGAAGCGCTGATCGGCGCGGTTTATTTGGATAGCGATTTGAAAACGGCGCAAAAATTTATTCTCACCCAGGCGCGTGCCGATCTGGAGCAAATCGCCGAAGAACCGGTCGACATTAA
>WNEZ01018719.1_pt1 | contig 10043 bp, 9 predicted proteins | sample 5400521 | NCBI WGS metagenome assembly WNEZ01 (sample SAMN13153339, study PRJNA577476) | soil metagenome | isolation source: 120 cm saprolite under Douglas fir tree site 2 hole 1 replicate 1 | place: USA:California | collected 2015-04-18 | reverse complement strand
TCGGCGTTCTTGACGCCAAACACCGCGCCGGCATGCGCCTTCCTGGTGGGATTACAGAAGCCGATAGGCTCGAGCACACGGACGGGCTCTGAGGTGAATTGGTCCTTCAAGGCCACCACTTTATTTACGGCTTGGCCGCTCGCGGAATAACACTTGTAGTGGTCCAGGTCAGCTGAGGGTGCAGGCGCTGGATTGGGCAGCTTGGCCTTTCCCGTCGGCACGGCCAGCACGCCCGCATCCCGGATGGTAATGGTCTGATCGCCAAACTGATTGCGGATGACCGCTATGCGAGGCACGACCGGTTGGGGATTGAAGCGGAACATGGTCAAGTGATGGTTAGGGTTGACAATAGGTGTGACTTTTCCGTCGGGGGTTATCTTGATCACCGGATTGCAGAGCCGAATGATCTGCAGTTGATTGATGCGTTCTACGGTTTTTGTGGCAACATCGAACTGGTCTTGCAATACAACCGGACTTTGCTCGAGTGGCAAGCGTGGCGTGAAGTAACAGCGGAAGTGGTCGACCCGTTGTTCGATGGGTAGCTGGGCGCTCACCAAACCAGCCGTACCGAGAAGAAAACAAAGGGTCAACATCGTACGTTTGCTCATCATATTAATCTCCTTGCTTTTGAGTTGTTGGTTTCACTGCTCCTGCTTTTCCTGGCAGAAAGCAATGCAGAAGCGACGAGGGTCGCCAGTTTGTAGCCGTATTGGATTAGTGAGCTGTGGGGCTTCCGCGTTTCATCGATGAAGAAATAAAGAGGTGGGACAGCGATAAGTATTAAATATCGGTTAATGCAAAACCAGCCGTCGAAGGGCCATTCCCGAAATGGAACAATGGAATGGATTGTCCAATTGCTTGATATCGTTGAAAATCCGGCTCGTGGAAATAGCAGATACCTAAGAGACGCCAGTCTGGATCAGTGTACCTGCCAGGGTTTCGACCGAAGGATGAGAAGCCGGCTCAAAAACGAAACGAGAAATCGCAGCTTTTTCATGGTGTGCGCTTCAACGTAATGGAGCATACGTTTTGTTTCAAAATGGGGGAGGAGGGTCCTTACCATGTTGTATCCACTGTCGCATACTTGAAGGCCAGTGCCAAGTTACCGCCGTAATATCGTTCTCCTCCAGGCAATTTACTTTTGGCTGGATTCGGCAATATGCCGCCGGTCCCGACCCGTCTGAACCCAGAGATTTCTAAGCCGGTTTCAATGTTGGGGTTACCCCTCTCTTTCGGGCGCTCCGCTTTTCATCTGAGGGCTTCGCCCTCGCTCTTCGTTCGCGGCGGCACAGCGCTCACAAAGAGCTCACCCGGCTGCGTGTATGCCTTCGGCAGGGTAGAACTGTTCATTCTCAACGGCTTAACGGCACGGATAAATCCGTGCCCTGACCCATGATCTCGCCGAACTAAGGTACAGCCACGTTGAAAATGCCCTAAGGCGCAGAACTGGTTACGAAGGTAACCTTCAGTGCAAGAACGATGAATTGGTAAACTTATCCCTGCTTAAACTATTCTTATAAACTATGCATTGCCCTGAATGCACCGCTGTTGGTCGTCCACAAGAAATGCGCGAAACCGAAGTTGGGCACTATGTCTGTCCCAAGTGCAAGCATGAAGTGAGGGAGCAGGATCCGGTGTTCATTTGCTCCTGCCGACACTGCACGGTGTCTCCTGCGGGTTAAGCGGAGAAAAACAGGTTACGTCCTTTGAGGAAAGCAAGCAGATTACGTTGAGGAGAATTGGGGTGGGTAGTGGGATTTGAATCTAAGTAAGAATGTAATTTCAACGAGTTGCGCGGAATGATGAGCACTGTAAGACATTGGAAAACATCGAAGGTCAGAGTTATTGCCCCCCTAATTGCCTTGTCCTACGCAAAAACCTCGTCGGCAACATAACTGACACAGAATCAGTAGGTTAAAAGGTTCTGATATTTCCTCTGATTGGAGGCGTACTGGAGTCTCGAAATCACGCAAACGTTGGGCGCGACCAACGCGCAAGTCGAGCTCGCCTTGGGCGCGGCGGAGCTGCAGCAATCGTTCGCAAAGCGAATCTTGCCGCAGCACGGAGCGTTCGCTTGTTGCTTGCTGCTTGAGGTCATGCCGAGAGGGAAGGGATTTTCCCACGCCAGGGGCCTGGCTTTCTTGTTTCGCCGAACCGCAGCCCTGCGCTTATGCCATACTGAATACTCGATTACTGAATACTCGATTGATGATATGCCTCAAGAGATTCTATCCCTTCCTCCACCACCTGCAGACCTTCGAATCCCGTACGGCGCAGAAAAGAACCAGTTCATCGACTTCCGATTTCCAGTCTGCAACACCGCAGTTGCCCTGGTTGTCATGATTCATGGAGGGTTCTGGCGCCAGAGATACGATCTCACGCATGCGGGACATCTCTGTGCCGCGGTAACTGCATCCGGGTTGACTACCGCTAACATAGAATATCGCCGTATTGGAGAGCCAGGCGGCGGCTGGCCCGGCACATTCGACGATATCCAAGCGGCCCTGCAACGCGCTCAAAGGCGCCACGGAAACAACAAGCCAGCCCTCGTCGTCGGCCACTCGGCGGGAGGACATCTCGGACTTTGGGTGGCGACCAGAGACCAAGATCTGGCCGCTATCATCGCCCTGGCGCCGGTCTCATGTCTTCGAACGGCTTGGCGCCGGAGGCTCGGAGATGGAGCTGTGGCAGATCTCTTGGGAGGATCTCCAGACGATGTACCAGATCGTTATCTTTTCGGGTGCCCGTCACAACAAAGTACACGAGTGCCGCGAATCCTGATCCACGGCACAGGGGATGACATCGTGCCTCTGGATTTGAGCAGAGAATATCTGACGGCGCGCACGGTAGAGTCAGACATGGTTCGGCTCATCGAATTACCGGGAGCAGATCACTTCGACCTAATCGATCCGCGCTCGGCATCATGGAGGACTGTCCTGACAGAGATCAAGAATGCGGCGAACGCAAGTTCGTAACACCCTCACTGTGCCAGGGACATTCACGCTTTCAGCACTACCTGGAAGGCCCGACTCCCATGCTCGCGAGAATTTCATCCACGGCAGCAATGGCCAAGTCGAGCTCTTCATCCCGGTTATAGAAATGCGGGGACATACGCACCCCCGCATTCGGCCGCCAGTCGACCAGAATGCCACGCTTGAGCAGCGCTTCGCAGACTTCTTTCGAGTTTGGCATCTCAATGGCCACCGTGCCTCCGCGCCGCTCAGGATCGCGCGGTGCGCTTAGCTTCCACCCGCGCCGATCGGCAAGCGAAACCAGGCGTTCCGTCTGCCGTTTGGATTTGTCGCGGATGTTCTTCATACCCACCTGACGCACAATTTTCAATCCTGGGATTGCCGCATACATCGCGGCAACATTGGGCGTTCCATTTACGAACCGGTATGGACCTTGCGTGTAGCGGATCGGTCCGATTTCAAAGTCGAATGGATTTTCGTGTGCCAGCCATCCAGTAAATTTCGGTTCTAATTTCGTAGCGAGGTCAGGACGAACATAAAGATACGCGGTGCCGGGTCCGCCGCAGAGCCATTTCAGAACACCACCGCAGGCAAAATCAACGTTCAGTCCCTGTACGTCCACGGCCACGCCGGAACCTAGAGACTGGAACGTATCCAAAATCACATGTGCACCAACCCGGTGTGCCCTCTCGCAAATCGCCTTGGCGTCATTAATGTAGGAGCTTCGGAAGATCACGTGCGACACGGGTACAAGCAGTGTTTCTTCATCAATGGCTTCAGCGCTTCCCAAAAATACATGACCGAAGGAAAGTTGAGGTCGCTGTAGACGACCTTATTGCGCTTGCTGTTGAACTCGAAACACGAAGCCACAACCGCCTGACACTGGGTTACATTGCCGTGCAGTGAAACGCTGTTTGCGGGTGCGTTCATCAGCTCGCCAATTTGGTTACCCACTTCGAGGCCCATCATCCACCAGCGCTCTTCCCAGGCACGTACACCGCGCGTGGCCCAGATCTCCGCATAGTTGCGCAGCGATTCAAATACGCCACGGGGCATCGCACCCAGGGAATTGCTGATGAGATAGGTGGTTTCTTCCAAGATAGGAAACTCAGCGCGATAGTGGAGGAGTGGATCGGTCATGCTGCCATTTTGTTCCTCGCCTTATTTTTCTTCATTAAAAAGTAAAACACGGTCAGAAGCAGCAAATACGGGCCTGCGCTCATGATGGTGATTCGCGACTGCGGCACCCACCAGGTTGAGATTACGATGACTGCAATGGCAACGAGCGCGATCACTGATGCAACGGCGCCGCCGGGAGCACGCATGGGCAGCCCTGCAATCTGCTGGGGAGAGAGCCGCTTTCGCATGGCTATGTGCGAAGCCAGCGCGATGCACCAAGCCAGCAGCCCGCCAAACAATGAAGCACCGATAATATACAGATATGCATTCTGGGGCGTCACACGCTGCACGAGCAATGCGATGAGAATCCCCGATGCGGAAACCAGGACCGCCCACCGCGGCGATCCCTTTGCTGTGAGCTCGGTGAGCTTGGCGGGGGCGAAGCCGTCTTCCGCGAGCGAGTACAGCATACGTGCAGTGACATACAAGCTGGCATTGGACCCTGAAAGTGCCGCGGTGAGAACTACGAAGTTCATGATGTGCGAGATGGCAGGTATGTGCGCGACTTCAAAAACGGTGACAAACGGGCTTTGCGTTACACCCACCCGGCTCCACGGAACAACTCCAACCAGAACGGCGGATGCAAAGAGGTACACAAACGTCAAAACTGCAAAACTGATATAGGTCGCGCGCGCAATCGCGGCCACTGAACGTGCCTCCCCGGAAGAGATAGCTACCATCTCGGTGCCAAGGTAGTTGAACAGAACGAAGGAGAGCGCAAATAAGGGTCCAACACCACCGTGCGGCAGAAAACCTCCGTCAGATGTGTAATGGGGCTGGGTCTTTCCACCAAGAAGCAGAGCAGCGCCGGTCATGATGAACGCTGCGATGACCACGACCTTAATCATGGCGAACCAGTATTCGAAGCTGCCAAAATCGCCGACCGTGCGCAAATTGATGAATAACAGTATGGCAGCGTAGATGGTAATCCAGACCAACGACGGAATCTGGGGAAACCAGAAGCGCGCATAAGTAGCCGCCGCGATCAGTTCGGCGCTAATGGAGATCACAACTGCGAACCAATATCCGTAACGAGAGACAAAGCCCGCCCAGGGATTCAGATACCTATCGGCATAAACGCCAAAAGAGCCTGCCGCCGGATGCAGGCTCGACATCTCGCCCAACGCCATCGTGACCACAAAAGCAATCAACGCACCCACAATGTAGGAAATAATGACTGACGGTCCCGCGATCTGTATGGCGGCTCCGGAACCCAATAGAAGGCCCGTGCCTATCGAGCCTCCGACGGCAACCATGGCCATCTGTCCTGCGCTGAGCTCACGGCGAAGCTGGTTGGTTCCTTGTGTCATTAATTCCAAGATTAGCGATGCACCGCGATTGTGTTAACTGGTTCGCGTACGCTGCCCGCGGATGCAGGTTCATTTACCCACTGGACATAGTCGCAGGCTTTGAACCTTGATTCCCGATTCGTCATTTTCTGACCATTCGTTTAGCTATTGTAAACAACACACACTTTTAGCCCACTACCAAATCGCCTGATTTCGCCAAAGAAGCCAGTGTAGAGTGTAGAGTATGAGAACACTTACTATCAGTTTCCTGATAATCCCACTAGTGTGCATTGCTGCACCTCAGCAGCAGCGTTCTTCAGACGCAACCCCGAATTTCTCCGGTGTGTATGAACTGGTTTCGGTGAAGGGCAACATGTATGCCAAGGGTTTGCCACAAAGGAGACTGGAGGTAACCCAGACTGACGCAGAGATGCACGTTGTAAGAATTGAGGGCGAAAAGCGATGGGTTAGAACGTTCCCATTGAACGGTGAAGAAGCTGAAAACTCACCCACTCCAAGCTCGCGGGAACGCGACAAGGCGCTCTTCAAAGGCGACCAGCTGACGGTTGACACGGCTCATCTAGTCCCACCCGATTTTAAGCCCGGCTACCGCGAAACTGAGATTTGGCAATTCGTTGATGGAGGAACGCACCTCAAAATTGATCGGCATGTCGAATTTGCGATTCCCGGGGTAGACGTCGAAGCGAAGAAGGCCACGGAGCTGTACGCGCCGGTACGAACTGCGCCCAACCCTCACTGAGTATAAGGATTGGCGCAAAATCGCCATGTCACTTGGCCCGTCGAACAATGACTGCCAGCATGATGTGCCCGTACCCCCGCGCATTTTTTATGGAATGAGCTGGTAGCTGACAAATGCAAGCCGGGCGCTGTCGGGCGACCAGGAAGGAACGTTCATCGTGCCCTGCCCGCCGAAGAGCTTGGCGAGCACGCTGATCTTCTGGTCGCTCAGCGACATGAGACGCAGCATCACGTCCTTGTTTTCCGGATGGCCGGTGACGCTCTTGTCATAGGTGAGGAAGACCATCCACTTGCCGTCCGGCGAGATATGCGGGAACCAATTGTTGTATTCATCGGAAAACACCGGCTGCTGCTCGGAACCATCGGCCCGCATCCGCCAGATCTGCATGTGCCCGCTGCGCTCGGAGTTGAAGTAGATGTATCTCCCGTCGGGTGAATACTCGGGGCCGTCGTCGAGGCCCTTCGCGGTCGTTAGCCGCGTCTCTTCGCCTCCTGCAACGGGAACGGTGTAGATATCGAAGTCGTCGTTTCGCTGGCCGACGAACGCGAGGGTTTTTCCGTCCGGGGACCAGCCGTGCCAGTAAGAAGGAGAAAGTTTGGTGAGACGCTTGAGTGTACCGCCGCCAATCGGCAAGACGTAGACGAGGGAGCGGTGCTCTTCCTGCGACTGATCGCTGATGGCGAGTTGCGTGCCGTCCGGCGAAATGCCGTGGTCGTTGTTGCACTGGATAGCGAATCCAGTGTCAATGGTTTCCGGGTTGCCGCTCACCACAGGCAAACGCAAGATGCGGCCCTTGCTGTTGAACAGAAAATAGGAGCCGTCGCGCGACCAGTTGGGGGCCTCGAAGCGCTCGGGCGCGACATAGACGACCCGGCGATCAGCGGAGGCGATGGTGATTGTCTCCAGTGTGCTATAGAGAACCGGCTGACTTGATGTAGTGGGGCTGGCATGGGACAAGTCAATGTTCGAGAAAGCGGCTTTCTCGACAGCATCCTTATCGTGAGCGCAGACACCGATCCCGACGTAGAACGTTCCCTGAATCGGAACCCGCGTCGAGCCACCTGAAAAACTTAGCTCTTCGCCGTCACGCGCCAGCGACATATAGAAGTATTCACCGCGCTTTGTGATACGAAGACGCTTAGGCGCGGAAATGTCCGCTTGGATCTCATGCGTGAGGGCGCCCTTTTCATCGCGATACTGAAGAGACGCGAGTCCACTCGCGTGAAGCGCAACATCAGCATAGGCAGAGTTCGCGTCGAGGCTTTGGCGGATCATTAAGACTGCCTTCTTGTGTTCGTTTCCACCCTTGCTCAGGATGGAGATGTCCGCGGTCAGCGTGACGTCGCCCGAAACCTGCTTCCAGACGAACTGAAAAGCGTCCTCTTTGAGCCACATATTCTCGCCGCTGCCGCTTATGATGTAAGTCTTCTTGGATGCGTCGTATTCGACGGAGCCGGGGTGAAGAACAGTGCCAACGTCCCCATGGTTTTCAAACGTCCCGATGGGCATCGGCTTGCTCTGTGCCCAAAGGGGGTTCGGTGCAGCCCAAAGAAACAAATAAACGCAGGCTACAGTTTGCAGCCAGGCAGTTTTTCTCATGTCCATGCAAAAAGGCCTCCAAGCCAGGGTTTCCATTTTGACTCTCGGCAGACTAGCAACATAATCCTGACCGCCTTTAAGAGCCATGGTCAGTCAGTCTGGTGAGCGACCGGTTAACGATCCCCTTCGACAGTAGCCCATCATCGGCTCTAATCAGATTGAGCGTGAATTCTCGTCGATTGAGCATGGCCGAATTTCCTCTTCTTTCCCGGAACGCGCGGCGCATGTTTGCAGATGTCGGCGGAACTCTCAGCGGCGGCAAGCCGCGCTACAATTTAACAGTCTTGCCCGTTCTCGCCGCCTCATAGATCGCCATCATGATCTTCAAGTCACGCAGCCCCTCTTCGCCAGGTGTGAGCGGGTCTTTGTTCTGCATCACGCACTGAGACATATGCTCCATCTCCGAAGCAAAATGGTCGCGCGCTCCAAGAGCAGGCTCCTCGATCTTGTTGCCGCGATTCACTCTCATCCGCAAACCGCTATAGGACAACCCGGGGTCCAACTCAAACCAACCTTTGGTCGCCAGCGCATGGAACTGAGACCGGTACGCACAGCCATAACTTGACGTGCAGTTGGCGAGCACGCCGCTGGGGAAACGCAGTTGGAAATTGATGTTTTCTTCTACCTCTTTGAAACGCGGATCTCCCGGAGTGCTGTACGTCATGGCATTGATCTCCATGGGTTCTTCACCGGAGATGTAGCGCGCTGCCTGCAAAGCGTAGATGCCGATATCCACCAGGGAACCGCCGCCGGCCATGTCTTTTTTGAGACGCCATTGGTTCGGATCACCAATGTTGAAACCAGCGCTGGTTTGAATAATCTTGACGGGCCCGAGTTCCTGCTCGCGTGCCATACGGATCATTTCCTGGGTGAAGGGTTCGTAACGAAGGCGGTATGCCACCATCAGCTTTCGATCCGCTTTGCGCGCAGCATCGATCATCGATTGGCATTCCGCAGGCGTATTGGCCATGGGTTTTTCTGACAGGACGTGCTTGCCGGCCTGGACTCCACGAATGGTGTATTCAGCATGCATGCTATTGGGCAGGACAATATAGATGACGTCTACTTCTGAGTTGTCTTTGATTGAGTCATAGTTCTCGTAGTTGTAGATGTTCTTCGGATTGACGCCGTAGCGCAGCGCCAGCTTGTTGGCCTTGTCTGGATGACCACTCACCAATGCCACCACTTTGGATTTTTCGCACTGGGCGAAAGCAGGCAGAATCTGGTGGATGGCCAGGTTGCCAAGGCCAACGATGGCCCATCCCAGTTTCTTGCCGGGTGGCTCAGGGACAATGAGCTGCGGTTGTTGTGCCGCCGCACCTTTGAACAGCGCCGCGGCAACATTCGCTGCCACCAGACCCTGGCCGACCTTCGCAATGAACCCACGACGGGTGATCTCTTGTTTGGGCGAATCGGGCATAACTGCACCTCTATTCATTCGAATTTTGCTGCTTTATCGTGCTCCCGCTGCCAAATAACCTGCCTTTTGCGCCACAAGTTTACCTCATGGTTGGAACGTGTTCTGCTCGGATGGAGCGGTGTCCATAGACAACAACGTTTCTGAACGCGAGATGAAGCGTGTGGTGCTACCGAACGCGCACAGTGGTACCCAGTTTGTCCTTCGAAGAGCTTCCGATCATCAACTTCACGGGCTCTGCTTCAACCTTGAACTGAAGCTGCCTCTCGTCCCAGAAGGCGAGTGTTGAAGCCTTCAGTGGAATTTGTACGGTCCACGTCTCGTATGGATACCCAAGCAATACCAGAATCTCAGGGTGTACCCAAACATCTCAAACTCGTGCAGGAGTTTCCACCACTCTTCAGAACCAGTCAAGTTTCTATGCGTTAACCGGACTGTTTAAATGAGCAATTTAACCTGTTTAATGAGCGATCAGTTGGGATAAGCAGGGACAAGCGGGTGGTACGGCAGCTTCCAGGGTTTACATTATGTGGCAATGGACATTCCGGATTTGCCATATATGCGGCGCACAATATCAGGCCAGGACTTGACAGAGATTTTCGGGAAGAACCATCCAGTTCCGTTCGAAGAGGAGGACTTGGCGGAACCTAAAACACGGAGGGGGCAGCGTACTGAATTGGAGGATGCGCAGCACCACAGCCCGATAGATGAACCCTGACGCAGCCAAGAAGCAAACAAACGCGGATAGTTGTCCTACGCAAAAACCTCGTCGGCAACATAACTGACACAGAATCAGTAGGTTAAAAGGTTCTGATATTTCCTCTGAT
>WNEZ01009648.1_pt1 | contig 10043 bp, 10 predicted proteins | sample 5400521 | NCBI WGS metagenome assembly WNEZ01 (sample SAMN13153339, study PRJNA577476) | soil metagenome | isolation source: 120 cm saprolite under Douglas fir tree site 2 hole 1 replicate 1 | place: USA:California | collected 2015-04-18 | reverse complement strand
GAGAAAATTCGGCATCGAGGGCGATGTTGACGAGATCTCCGGTCACCGCGATGTGGTCGGGCGCCTGCGATCTGAGGTCGGCAACGAGCGCATCGACCACCGCGGCGCGGTGGATCGCCGCGCGCTTGCGCAGCCAGTTGAGATAGCCGAGCAGGCGTTTCGACGCGAGCTCGGCGAGCCGCGGCGTCGGCAATGGCGCGAGATGCGGATCGGAGAGGTGGGCGAGGGTAAACATGGGCGCCGTTCGCGCCCTAAGAACTTCCGATGATGATGCCGGCGAGAAACACCAGCACGCCGCCGATCACCACCTGGAACGCGGCCTGCAGGAATGGCGTGTCCATGTAGCGATAGCGGATATAGGAGATCGCCGCGAGCTCGACCGCCACCACGACGACCGCGAGCACGGTCGCGGTGAAGAAATGCGGAATCAGATAGGGCAGGGTATGGCCGATGCCGCCGAGCGCCGTCATGGCGCCGCACACCGAGCCGCGCAGCCAGGGCGAGCCGCGCCCGGTGAGCGAGCCGTCGTCGGACAGCGCTTCGGCAAAGCCCATGGAGATGCCGGCGCCGACCGCCGCGGCGAGCCCGATCAGGAAGGTCGGCCAGGTCTGGTGCGTCGCGAAGGCGGCGGCGAACAGCGGCGCGAGCGTCGAGACTGACCCGTCCATCAGCCCGGCGAGGCCGGGCTGCACGTATTGCAGCACGAACATGCGCCGCGCGGTTTCGTCCTCCTCGGCGCGCGCGGAGGGCGTGAGCACGCGCTCGCCGATCTGCTCGGCCAGGTTCTCGTGCTTGTCCTCGGCCTGCGCGCGGTCTCGTATTCCATGTTGGCGGCGTATTTGCGTACCTCGTCGAGGCCGAGCGGGCGCACCAGCCACAGCGGCCGGTGTTGCACGAAGCCCTTCACGTCCTGGCGGCGGATCAGCGGGAGATATTCACCGAATTTCTTGCGATAGAGATCGAACAGCATGCTGCGATGCTTGATCTCCTCATCCGCCATCTCTTCGAACAGCTTGGCGGAGGTCGGATACCGCTCGCGCAGCCCGTCGGCGAAGCCGAGGTAGATGCGGCAATCCTCCTCCTCGTTGGTAATGGCGAGCGCGAGGACCTCCTGCTCGCTGAGTTCTGCAAAACGCTTCATCGCGGTATCCTGATATGAGCTGGGCCTATAGTGGAGCGGACAGGGGCAAAAGACGAGCGGTATGCACAAAGAATAACGGCGCCCCCGGAGCAAACCAGGGGCGCCGTCAGGGCCAGAGCACGATGTGGGGGGATGTACCCCGGCCGCAGCGGAAAACGACGAATCCGTTTGGAAAACGCGTGAGTCGAAATTCAATAACGCAGGGATCGCGCGATGACAAAACGAATGGTCACAAGGCAGCCATGCGATGTCCGCGGGTGCGGCATAGATGCGCATTGTGCTTTGCGGGAAGTGTGAACGGCGGCCTGGTGATCGACGAGGCGCGCCGCGTCTTCCTGGTGCAGCACACCTATGTGCGCGGCTGGCACCTGCCGGGCGGCGGGGTCGAGCCGGGCGAGACCATGCTGTCGGCGCTCGCGCGCGAGCTGTTCGAGGAAGGCAACATCGAGTTGACCGGCCCGCCGGCGCTGCACGGCGTGTTCTTCAACACGCGGGTGTCGCGGCGCGATCACGTCGCGTGTTTCGTGGTGCAGTCGTTTCGCCAGACCGCGCCGCCCGTGCCCACGAAGGAGATCGCGGCGTCCAGGTTCTTCGCGCTCGACGAACTGCCGGGCGACACCACCGCCGGCACGCGTGCGCGCATCGCCGAGGTGCTGCTCGGCGTGCCGGTGAGCGAGAGGTGGTGATGAGAATTTGTAGCCCGGATGGAGCGAAGCGAAATCCGGGGCCACCCTCTCCGCGGACAGGCTTTCCCCGCATTCCGCTTCGCTCCATGCGGGCTACAGGCTAGAACTATCGACGCACCATGACCGACCTTTCCATCACCATCACGCCGGAGACCGCGGCCGACGCGGCCGCGATCGAGCGGCTGCACGAGCGCACCTTCGGCCCCGGACGCTACGCCAAGACCGCCTACCGCATCCGCGAGGGCGGCCCGCATGCGCTTGCGCTCTCCTTCATCGCGCGCATCGGCACGCTGCTGGTCGGATCGGTGCGGCTCACGCGCGTCCGCATCGGCGAGACGCCCGCGCTCCTGCTCGGGCCGCTGACGATCGAGCCGCCGTTCCGCGACCGCGGCATCGGCATCGCGCTGATCGAGCGCGCGCTCGCGGAGGCGCGCGCGCAGGGCCATCGGCTGGTGCTGCTGGTGGGCGACGAGCCCTATTACGGCCGTGCCGGCTTCAAGCGCATCCCGCCCGGCGGCGCCGTCATGCCGGGCCCGGTCGACCCCGAGCGCCTGCTGGTGGCCGAGCTGGTGCCCGGCGCGTTCGACGGCATCTCCGGCCCGGTCCGCCCGGAGTGGGAGGAATCTTCGTAGCCCGCATGGAGCGAAGCGGAATGCGGGGAAAGCCTCGCAAGCGGATGACGGGATCCGGATTTCGCTTCGCTCCATCCGGGCTACCGCGCTCTCAGTATCCCGTGCGTCTTGGCGACGATCTCGGGCGAAGCATTCGCGCTGGCCGCCACGATCTTCTGCAGCGCCTCGCCGCCGGCCGGGACGAACTCGAGCCCGCTCTTCTCGATCTCGGCCTGCAGCTCGGGATCGGCCAGCATCGCATCGAACGCCGCGCGCAGCGCCTTGATGCGATCGGCCGGCACGCCCGGCGGCGCCACGATCGAGCGGCCGACCTGCGCGCCGCTGACGAAGAACGTCATGATGTCGCGCGCTTCCGCCGTCTTGACCACCTCGAGCGCGGTCGGAACGGCGGCGAGATCGGGATGGCGCTGCGGCACGTATTGCACCAGCAGATTGATGTCGCCGTTGCGCAGCCAGTCCTGCTTGGTGCGGTTGAGGGTCTGCCAGGAGGTGAACGCGCCGTCGACCTCGCCGCGCTCCATGGCGACCATGCCCTGGGTCGAGCCGGGATAGCCGGAGATGACCTTGAAGCGCGTGCCGGCGAGCGCGTTGAGGAGCTTCGGATAGCCCTCCGACGGGGAGCCGGGGCCTGTGCCGGCGAGCGGGATCTCGTAGCGCGTCGCGTCCTCGATCGTCTTCGCCTTCGAGGTCTTCCAGGTGAAATGCACCTCGACGGTCCCCGACATGCGGCCGATCCAGTTGAACTCCGCCGACTTGTACTGCACGCCGGGGGAGCGCAGCGCCTCCTCGATGGCCGCGACCTGCGTGATCATGCCGAGCGCGGTGCCGTCCTTCGGCGCCACCGCGTAGAGGAAATTGGCGGCCTGGAAGCTGCCGGCGCCCGGCATGTTCTGCGCGACGACGGTCGGGTGGCCGGGAATGTGCTTGCCGACAAAGCGCGCGAACAGGCGGCTGTAATAGTCGTAGGTGCCGCCGGCCGCGAAGCCGATGTAGAGGTTGATCGTCTTGCCCTTGAAGAAGACGTCGGCCGGCTGCGCCGCGGCGGAGCCGGACGCGGCGAGCGCGAGCGCGGTGAGGGCCGCTAGCGCGGTTCGCAAGCGAGCCATCGGGCCATTGGAGTGGCGCATGTCCTTATCGGCGAACCGGGCTCCACTTCGCCGAGCCATGCGCTAGGCGGCCGGACGATAGAACGGCCGGTCGCCGCGAATCGTGGTGCGGTGCATGCGGCGGATGTCCGGCAGGCCGTAGCCGCCGCAGGCGCGGTGGTTGAGGCAGCGGTTGTCCCAGATCACGAGGTCGCCGTCGTGCCAGCGATGGCGATAGTGGAAACGCGGCTCCAGCATGATGGCGACCAGCCGGTCGAGCAGGGGCTGCGCCTGCGCATCCGGCATGTCGGCGATGCCGATGGTGAAGCGCGGCGAGACATAGAGCGCCTGGCGGCCGGTCTCGGGATGCGTGCGCACCATCGGCTGGCGCACGTCCTTGGTCGCGCCCTCGCGTTCCTTGTAATAGGCGGCCGCGTCGCTGCGCGCGGTCGAGATGGTGACGCGCGGATTCTTGCTCTTGCTGATGTGGTGGATGCCGTAGCGGCCCTCGATGCGGCTTTTGAGATCGTCCGGCAGCGCGTCGTAGACTTGGTACATGTTGCAGAATTCGGTGTCGCCGCCGGATTTCGGATTGCGCACCGCGTAGAGCACGGTCGCGCGGCACGGCTCCTCCTGATGGGACGAATCCGAATGCCAGAAATCGCCGGCATCGACGATGCCGACCGCGGTGCCGTCGGGCCGGATTTCGTTCGACAGGATGAGAATGTCGGGATCGTCGGGATGACAGTAGGTCTTGCGGTCCTGCGATTCGAGCGGGCCGAGCTGACGCGAGAACGCGGCCTGCTGCTGCGCCGTCAGGGTCTGGTCGCGGATGGCGATGACCGGGTTCTCGCGCATGACCTGGCGGAGCGTCGCGAGCGTGCCGCCGTCGAGCGGCTTCGCGCAGTCGAGACCGATGATCTCGGCGGCCCCGGCCGCGGACAATGTGTTGACCGTGAAAGTCACCGGCCGCTCCCGCATTCGTTGGCGCGCACCATCATGGCCTGGGCCGACAGGGTGTCAACGCAGGCCGGGGCGGTTTGACGGTCACGCGGTCGCATCTGTAGCGTGTGCGCCGGCACTCTCGCGTCGGAGCTCTCCATGAAACGGTCGATGGCTTTGCTGATTACGGCGACCCTGCTCGCTGCGCCGGCGTCGGCGCAGGTGGTCGATCTCTCCGTCATCACCTGCAAGGAGTTTCTGGACAGCGGCAAGGAATCGATCGGCTATATCATGATGTGGCTCGACGGCTATTACACCGGCGAGGACGATCCCCCCGTGGTTGACTTCGACAAGATGAAGCAGCGCGGCGAGAAGCTCGGCGAGCATTGCGCCAAGAACCCCAGCCAGGGCCTGCTGACCGCGGCCGACGAGGTGATGGCGAAATAAGCCTTCAGTCGCCGGCCGGGCGGCCGTCACTTTCCGTAGTTGGAATGTGAGACGATACGCCGATCGCTTGCGCGATCTCGTCAGCCAAACGCCGCAGCCGCTCGGCGGCGCGGAGGTCGAAACAATCGTCGGCAATTGCCCGGATCCGCTGCGCCAGGGCCCGCAGTTCGTCCCCGTCCAAAGTCCCGCCCCTTACGCTATGTCTGCTGGCCGACATAACGCCACATTTCCGAAAAGGTTGCATCCGTAAGCTTGCAGGTAGCGCCCTACCTGCCTCAGTTGCCGGGTTGGAGGGAGTGGCCAGCCGTGCGCCGTTTTCCTACGATGAATGCCCGCCCCGATCCGGAGACGGATGCCATGCCGACGCGACGCGACCTGCTGCAGGATCTGCGCGGCGCCCTGGCGCTCGGGGCAGGCGCTGGCCTCTTTTCGAGCGAGGCCGCTGCCCAAGGTGCCGGCGACTCCGAGCTTCGCCGCCTCGAGGGTGCGCGCCGCATCGTGCTCAGGGGCGGCGTGGTCCTGACGCTCGACCCCAAAATCGGCGACTTCGTGCGCGCTGACGTGCTGATCGAGGACGGCAAGATCCGCGAGATCGCGCCCGACATCGCAACGTCGGCCGAGGCCGCCGCGATCGTCGACGCCGCCCATCGGGTCGTCATTCCCGGCTTCGTCGACACCCACAGCCATTCATATCAGGGCCTGCTGCGCGCCATCCTCGCCAACGGCGTGCTCGTTCCCGACTACAACAGGGACATCCAGAACCTGTTGACCCCGGCCTATCAGCCGGCCGACGTCTATGCCGGCGTGCTGGCGACCGCGCTCGGCATGATCGACATGGGCACCACCGGCATCGTCGACACCTCGCAGGTGAGTCACACGCCGGAGCACAGCGACGCCTGCGTCCGCGCGCTCCAGGACTCCGGCATCCGCGCGGTCTTCGCCTATTCGTACGGCACCGGACCGCGCGCGCAGTACCCGCAGGACATTTTTCGGCTGCAGCGGACCTATTTCGGCGCGAAGGGCCAGCTGCTCACGCTCGCGCTCGGCGCCGGCGTCAATGCAAAGATGTTCGCGCTCGCGCGCGAAGTGGGCGTGCCGGTCGTCGCGCATCTGCGCAACGTTGCGAACGTCCGCAACGACGGCGATGCGCTCCTCGAGTTGGGGCGCGCCGGGTTGTTGCGCCCGGGCGACGAGTTCATCCACTGCACGCATCTCGCCGGCGAGGTGTGGCGCGTCATCAAGGACAGCGGCGGCCAGGTCTCGCTCTCGACCCCGATCGAGATGACGATGGGCCACGGCACGCCCGCGATCCAGGATGCGCTCGACCACGGCGTACGTCCGAGTCTCAGCTCCGACCATGCCGTGACCATCGCGCAGGATTTCTTCTCGACCATGCGGGCGAACCTCGCCTTCCAGCACCTGCAGGTTTTCCAACGCTCGCGCGCGGGCGAGCAGAACCTGCCGCCGCTCGTCACCTGCCGGGACACGCTCGAGTTTGCCACCATCGCGGGCGCACGCTGCGCCAATCTCGACGGCAAGGTCGGCACGCTCTCGCCCGGCAAGGAGGCCGACATTGTACTCCTGCGGACGGATCGGCCGAGCATCTGGCCGCTCAACAATGCGGCCGGTGCCGTGGTGAACCTGATGACCCCGGCCGACGTGGACGCCGTCTTCATCGCCGGCAAGGTGAAGAAGTGGCGCGGCAGCCTGGTCGGCGTCGATGTTTCGCGCGTGCTTCGCCTGGTCGAGCAGGCACGCGACGCCGTGCTGCGCCGGGCCGGTTTTGCGTTGAACGTGCTGGGCTGACCTCCCGCCGCGCCGACCCGGACCGGGATTGCTTCGCCACATCCGCGGTGACAGCATCCTGGTGTGCGCGCTTCAGTCAACGCGGGGACGACCATGCGGGCGAGCAGGGCGGGGGCGGCAGCGGCCGCGGCGATGCTGGCTGGAGCTCTGACGGCAACGTGCGGCATCGGTCCGGCATCCGCGCAGGAGCCCTCGCAAGCTGCCAGGGCGGACTCGAAGGCGCCGGCAAGGGACTATTACCAGCGCTCGCTCGAAATCTACGAGTTCAGGAAGGCCGCCCGGAGCGGGGCGGAACGCGGGCGGGAGATTTTCTATTACAAGTGCTGGTTCTGCCATAACGACTTCACCAGCCGGGCGCCGCAGCTCAAGGACCTCTATCGGCACGCCACGCTCGTTTCCGGCGAGCCCGTGAACGACACCACGGTGAAGGCGAAAATCCGCGACGGTGGGCCTGGCATGCCGGCCTACAAATATGCGCTCGCCGAAGCGGATATCGACGACCTCGTGGCCTTCGTGCGGGAGAAGTGCTGCTGGAACGACGACAGCCCGCCGCTCAATCCGCGCTTTCGCGCTCGCGCGCAGGCCGCGCAGCCAGCGCCCGGTGAGGAGGGCCGCGCGCTCCGCGGTGGCCCGCGCGGCCTCGTAAAGTCCGCCAAAGGCGATCTGCTCGAAGGGATCATGGTCCAGCTGATCTCGCAGCGAAGCGCGATCCGCACGACGGTCTACAGCAATGCCGACGGACGCTATGAATTCCCCAAGCTCGATGCGGGGACATACACGCTGCGGATCGCGCGGCCGCTCGAATTTTCGCCCTATGTGCGGGAGGGAGTCCGGATCGACGGCACGACCGCGCTCGACGACATCACGCTCGAGCGCATCACCAAGTCTGACGTGCTGCCGCCTACGCCCGAAATCGCGGCGCAGCTGACGGGATCGGAGTGGCTGCTGAGCCTCCCCGGCACCGGCGCGGAAAAGCGCCTGATGACGATCAATTGCAATTGGTGCCACTCCTATCAGCAGATTTTCCGAAATCGCTACGACGAGGAGGGCTGGCGCAAGATCCTGTACCGCATGATCCACGGCGCCGGCTCGCCGCTGATCAACGTCAACGAGCGCGGCCGCTTTCCGCCGGAGGACGAGGCGCGTCTGGTGAAGTGGCTCGCGAGCGTGCGTGGCCCGGATTCGAAAGATCCGCCCTTCGTCACGTTGCCGCGCCCCCAAGGTCGCCAGACCCGCGTTGTCATCACGGAATACGAACTGCCGCGGCTCGAGCTCGCGACGCACGACGTGTCGGGCGATTCCAAGGGCCACATCTGGTACAGCCCGCATCGCAGCTCCTATATCGGCCGGCTCGATCCGCGCAGCGGCGCCGTCGCGGAATATCGCGTGCCGCCGGTGCCTGCGGGCGCGCTGCCCGGCACGCATTGGATCTACGTCGACCCCAAGGACATCGTGTGGGGCTCGGAGAATTGGGCGCACAATATTTGGCGCTTGGAGCCGAAGACCGAGCAGTTCACGCGCATCCCGTGGAAGGTCAAGGAGCCGGTCAACTCGCCGATGGGCGGCAATTACGCGGTCGATCCCGAGGGGTTCATCTGGAAGGCGCGCGACAAGAAAGTCGCCAAGATCGCCGCCATGACCGGCGATCTGGTGACCGCGTTCGTCCTCAACAAGTTTCCGGGCACCTACGGCAGCGCGGTGAGCAAGGATGGACTCTATTTCGGCGGCGGCGCGTGGCCGCGCGACGGCGTCGTCGTGGCGAACACGCGGACAGGCGAGGTGTTCGAGCCAGATACCAGCCCCAATTCCGGTCCGGCGCGCGGCGAGTTCGACCCGCAGGGCAATTACTGGGCGGGCGGCCGCGGCGGCGTCCTCGTCAAGTTCGACACGACGGAGAAGCGCATCCACGAATATCCGCTGCCGACGCCCTACGCCTCCATGTACACCACCCAGGTCGACAAGAACGGCGAGGTGTGGGGCGGCGAGATGCACAGCGGCCGTTATTTCCGCTTCAATCCGAAGACCGAGCGCTGGACCGAATACGTGCTGCCGGAGCCCTACGGCATCGATCGTGAAAGCTGGATCGACAATTCGACCGATCCGGTCACGGTCTGGTACGTCGACCACGACGGCTGGATCGTGCGCATCGAGCCGCTGGAATAGTGGGAGGGAGCCATGGGCGACCGGCACGACGCCACGACATTGTCGATGCACCGTAGTGGTGACGCTGTTGCTCCTGACGGGCCGTCGCGTCGCGCGCTCCTCGGCGTGGCGGGCGGTCTGCTGGCCGGCGCCGCCATGGATCTGAGGCCGCGCCCGGCCGCCGCGCAAAGCGCAGCCGATGCGGAGCTCGCGCGCGTGCAAGCGGCGCGGCGCATCCTCCTCAAGGGCGGCGTGGTGCTCACGCTCGACTCGCAGGTGGGGGACTTCGCGCGCGCCGACGTGCTCATCGAGGACGGCAAGATCCGCGAAATCAGGCCCGACGTCGCCGTCTCCGGCGAAACGGCTGCCATTGTCGACGCATCGAACCGGATCCTGATCCCTGGCTTCGTCGATACTCACAGCCATTCGTATCAGGGGCTGCTGCGCGGCATCCTGGCGAGCGGCGTGCTGGTTCCGGACTACAACAGGGACGTCCAGACCACGTTGACGCCGGCCTATGCGCCCGCCGACGTCTACGCCGGCGTCCTCGCCACCGCTCTCGGCATGATCGAGATGGGCACCACGGGCGTGGTCGACATCTCGCAGATCAGCCACACGCCGGAGCACAGCGACGCCTGCATCCGCGCGCTGCAGGATTCCGGAATCCGCGCAGTGTTCGCGTTCCATCGCGGCGCCGGACCGGCCGCACAATATCCGCAGGACATCGGGCGCCTGCAGCGCACCTATTTCAGTTCGAAGGATCAGTTGCTCACGTTGGCGCTCGCCTCGCCGGTCAACGCCAAGATCATTGGGGTCGCGCGCGAAGCCGGCGTCCCAGCGGTCGTGCACCTCGTCGACAAGGGATCGAGCGAGCAGCTCATCGAGCTCGGCCGCGCCGGCCTGCTGCGGCCGGGTGACGAATTCATCCACTGTTTGAACCTCAGCGACGATGCCTGGCGGCTGATCAAGGATGGCGGCGGCAATGTCTCGGTCTGCGCGGCGGTAGACATGGCGATGGGCCACGGCACGCCGGCAATCCAGGAGGCGCTCGATCACGGCCTGCGGCCGAGTCTGAGCTCCGACCACGGCGTCACGATTGCCCAAGATTTCTTCTCCGTCATGCGCGCCACCTTCGCGCTGCAGCACATGCTGCACTTCCAAC
>WNEZ01006843.1_pt1 | contig 10043 bp, 9 predicted proteins | sample 5400521 | NCBI WGS metagenome assembly WNEZ01 (sample SAMN13153339, study PRJNA577476) | soil metagenome | isolation source: 120 cm saprolite under Douglas fir tree site 2 hole 1 replicate 1 | place: USA:California | collected 2015-04-18 | reverse complement strand
TCCGCATCGGTCACGTCGAGAATCTGACTGCCGGTGCGCTTGAGAATGCTCGCGAAAATCGACGTCTGGTTCTCCAGCAGAAAGGTGCAAAAGGCGATGGCGAAAATCAGCCCCAGATACTTGGCGCGGTCCCCGGTTAACATTTTCAGCGCTACAAAATTCATCAGAGCACCCTTCGTTAGATGACTATGATCATCCTATTTGCTACAAAAAGAGACTTCGACTCCTTTCCGTACTGCAACAAGGCGGCGTCCTTTCACTCTTCTGGCGTTTCTTTGGCGCGGACGGCCTCGCTCCGCTCCTTCACGCGTGCCAGAACCCGTGTCCAGTATCCGGCTAGCGCATCTGGCGCACTCTCCGCATTGACTCCCAACTCGGCATGCTCGTAGAATTCAAAAGTATTCTTCGCCCCATCCGCCGCCCGATTCGGTTGCGCCTTGGATTGCTTGGGCATGGAGACACCTCCGATGGTTTTCGAGCAGATAAAGGTCCGGCAGATGGTTCTCATCGGCCCTTAGATGCGCATTCTTCCGACTGCTCCGCAGGCTCTCGATGACGAGTTGTAGCATACGCTACACAATTAGCTCACCGCTTCGCTGCTGTCAAGACAATTCTTTATCAACTGCTACAAGCCATGGTAAGCTGTGTTCATGGGGCGAGGAATCGAGTTTGATTATGACAAAGCGATTGCCAGGGCTACCCGGCTGTTTTGGAAGACCGGGTACTCGAATACTTCGCTGCGCGAACTACTGAAGGTAATGAACATCGGTGAAGGCTCGTTCTATAACACGGTCAAGAGCAAAAAGAATCTCTATCTCGAATGTTTGAAGCATTATCGTGCCACTGTGATGAGTCAACGCGAGACTGCTTTGTTCTCGCAAACGTCGGCAAAACTGGGAGTGCGAGCTCTTTTCAAGACCGTCCTTGATCAGATGGACGACCCCAAGCGGCCGGGATTATGTCTTATGGCGGGCAGTATGTCTCGCGATGTACTCGATGAAAAGGAAATCCGTGATTATATTGTGGGCGAGGGCGTGGCCTCAGGGGGCCGCTTTGTCGAGCTGTTGAGATCCGCCCAGGAAGCCGGAGAGCTACCCAAGGAATTCGAGCCGGCGGTTGTCGCACAGATTATAGGCGCCTATATACAGGGAATGTCCCGAGCAGCTTTGATTTCTTACGACCGTCCGAGGATAGAGCGGCAGGTCGAAGTTCTCTTGACAGGATTGGGCCTCTGAACGCTACGTCCAGGCCAACATCAGCGAAGGCTTCGAAGCGTATCTTGAGATCTTCGATGCATTTTACGCCGATGATATCGAGGTAAGCAGCGAAACCGGGGAAGAGCCGATTCGTGGAAAGGCGAGAGTACGCTCGCTTCTATTCAACTTCCTTGTCCCACTTCACGTAATGGCCGAAATCGCTGGCCTTTTGACATCCGTCCGACAGACCGCGATTCCTGGAGATGCTGCAGGTGAGACGCATTCTGCGTGGACTCTTGAATTGGTCGGGGTGTCTGGCAGGTCCTGGACTCTGAGCTGGTGCACCCTCCGAAAATGGAACGGGTCGTGCGTAGTGTACGAGCATCATTATGACCATCAGCAGAGCGGCGGGCCGCTGAACTCCGATGACCTGAGCTTCAATGCGGTTACGTCTGTTGCAGGGTTTCGAAGGCCCTCATAACGGGCTTAACGGCAACAACAAACGAATGGAGTCGTGATCTGCTAGCGAAGCGCCTGAGCCTTGAACAAAGAGCATCGGTCCGGTGCCTGAGTCCGGAACAATTTCGCCGGATAGTGACGCTGTCCACTCGCAATACAGACGCTCGCGCTATCAAACGCTCAGCACAGGACAAGGGGCTTCACGAGCTATGGCATAGCTGAGATCCCGCAGGCGGCCCAACGCGCCGGACTGCGGGCTTCTTCCGACCATGAGCACATCTGCCCGCAATCGGCGCGCCTCCTCGGTCAGCACATGTTTAATCGAGCCGCTGGCGATGTTGACTAGAGCGCGCGAACCAGCGGCGGCTTGCAACTCCTCGATGCGGCGACTGGCTGCTTCCCTTTTCGCCGACTGCAGGCGCTCCTCCAAATCCAATCCGACCCGCAGCTCAGGCGGGCTCGTCGCAATCACATGAACGAGGGTGAGATTCGCGTGGACGGACTCCGCAACCTGGCTGGCGTATCGAAGAACCCTTTCTGAATCTGAGTCCAGGCCGATCGCGCAGACCCATTCCCGATGTTCGAGCTGTCTTGGTGAAATAGTCTCGGCGTGCTGCGTAGTCAACACGGGACAATCAGCATCGTTCAATACCTTCGCGGTCGTGGAGCCAAGCAACGTCCTGCGGAAGAGGCCGGCGTGCGTAGGCATGATGATGAGATCGAATCCGTTCGTCCGAGCGAGCTGAGTGATCTGTGTCGCCGCATCGCCAGACAACAAGATTCTCGGGCAATCAGCGAGCGGAAACTCAACCTTGAGGAATGAATCGAGTTTGTCTCGAGCAAGGTTCTGCTGCTCTTCAGCAACCTCGGAGAGCGGCCTTACATAGAGTTGGAGCGCGTCGTGACTGTAAAGATCGAAGACGTGAAGTAGTGTCACCCTGGCCCCGAAAATAGCCGCCGCCCTCTTCACGTAGGCAGCCATAGCAATGCAGGACGGCGAGAAATCTACAGGGAACAGAATGTTTTGCATCGTCGTCATGGGTCAGGGCGCAACGTTGTGGATGGTGCGGCAAGTACGTTCCCCACCGGGTCCCCGCTCTCGCCGGAGAGGGGCCCGTCAGCATTGATCACGTACTGTTGATGATCGACGGTGAATACCCTGCTCCCGTACATCTTCACTTCAACGGACGTCTCGTCGCGGTAAGGAAGCCAAAAACCATCAATTCGTTGGTATTGCCGGACGAAGTCTGCACGATTGATCCAGAAAGATGGTTTTTTGGCAGGGTGGCCAGCGATTCTCACAATCGCCAAGTCCTCAGCATCGACCCATATTTTCCCCTCGAACAGATACTTGTCTTTGCGTTTCGGAGTGGTTTCGAGAACGAAGCAACGATACGGGCCAACCTGCTCCTCGCCTGCCAACACGAATGTGTAATTCGTGGTCGTGATGGCACTGTTGTGGTGTTCCCGGCCCGCAGATGTCTCGCTCTCGCTCTGGATCAAGCGGTCGAACACCAGGTGACGCACGAGCCCCGATCCTTTTTCGGAAATCTTGTTAAACGTTTTCGTGTCGGGCGCCTGATACTCCACGCGGACCACGGCCTGCGCAGCCAATTTCCCCTCGGGATTTCTGATCTCGTACGTCCGGACTGCCGAATACCGCCGCAACTGCTCGTTACGGAACCGGTTCCGTTCAAGCATTCTTGCGATGACGTCGTCGCCTGTCAGGCCAGCTAGGGTACTGTAATTCGATAAACCCAACTCCCGTGTTGTCCCGCCCGCGAGGCTTTGGGCTTTCGTGGCCGGTGCGGCTGAAGCCGCTCCCAAGATAAGAGCTACCAAGACCAATCGTTCAATTCTTCCAACGTGCGCGGCCATAACCTCTGCGCCCTCCTTCCTTCTGGTGTTCCCTTCCGTGTTTATGTCGCATACCCTCACTCGCCGAAACTGAGAATGAAGCCATCCACGCGGCGCTGAAAACCAGTGAACCTGCCGAAGAAAGACGAAGCCTCGTTGTTGTACACATCATGAAAATTGCCGTGATTCGTAAGATTGATCGAATAGAGGCCGACCCGCACTTTGTGCCGGCTCCCATGCTCCGTGAAAGGCATGTGCAGATGAAAGTCTCTATAAGCCTGCGCGTCGAGTGAAAAGAAGGTCGGAAAGCGCTGGCCATCCGGCACTCCGCTGTAGTTCTGCAGCACGTCCACATTGGAGTACGGATAGCCTGTGTGAACGTCAACGACAGGGGTCACCGTGAGCGACAAAGGGAGATGGAACTCTCCCCAACTAACCACGCGATTCGGAACGTCCGCAGGCAGGATGCCCGAAACATTGGGACGAATCACGGGTTGCGCGAATGGAAGGAAAATGTTGGGTACGGAATTTAAATCGCCGCGAGCCCGGCTCCAGATATAGGAAATATTCAGATCAGCATGCCGCACAGGCTGGAAGTGAAGCGTGGCCTCGAATTCATGATAGTTCGCTGTGCCCGTATTGAAGAGGCCTAACAAACCAGCATCTCCGAAAACTCCCGTCACGGGATCCACTATGAACAGATTGCGTGTCTGGCTATAAAGCCAGCTAACGCGAAGGGTCGCGGTAGACCACAATTGCCGGTCGATTTCGATGTTTCCTACAAAACTGCGGGGACTGGAGTTAGGCGCTGAAAGTAGACGTGAAGAAAGAGGGCCGGCGCCGTTTCCGACATAGGCGTTGCGAAAGAGAATGGGCGTTCCGGTAAGCTGGCTCGCCTCGTCAAAAAGGCTGACGGTGCGCGCCGGATTGCGAGCGAAGCTTGCTTCCAGTAAGGAAACGCGGTCGTAGAAAAGCCCTGCCCCGCCGCGAAAGACGGTTTTCTGATTTTTTCCAGGGGAATAGGCCACGCCAGCGCGCGGGGCGAAAGCCGCGGCCCTTCCTACAGTCTCGTTGGTCAGGCGGCCACCCAGAGAGATCGCTAGGTGCTCGTTGAGCTTCCATTTGTCCTGGATGAACTCTTCCACATCCGTGGCCGAAGCGCTCAGCGGTCCGCTGTTCGTGAAACTGATCTCCTCCGCAAGCGTGCCGTCTTGCCTCAACAATTGAACGGGATGCGACAGGCTTTTGCCCGAATAAGACCTGTGTGTCACGTCCGCGCCAATTCTCAACTCATGTCGGCCAAGCCACTTTTTGGGGGCAAACTGAAATGTCGGATAGAGTTCGAACTGATTGGCAGCCCTGGTCCAGGAGCTAAAAAAATTACCGGCCCAACCTTCGGGATTGATCAGCATGTCCGCCGATCCCTGACCAGAAGCGTTGCTATTAAACCGTGTGTAGCGCAAAGCAATCCTAAGCAATGCGCCCAAGTTGAAACTGTGAAGGTCCGAGAACCCAGCCGAGACGCCTTTCTGGTCGTAATCCGAGGACGCGCTTTGCAGCACGAGCGCCGTGATATTCGCGAACTGCGTGCGCATCGGAAAGACATTAACATCGGCGTTGAACACGTGTTGCGGAGACAGGATGGCCTGAACCCGGGTGAAGGAATTAAAGCCTTGAGATTTGATCTCGTTCCTCGGCCAAGCTAGGCCTCGTACCGGATCTCTTCTGACGTCATACTCGAACACCTCAGAAAAGTTCACTTTGCCACCGCTGATGGGACCTCCGAAAGAAACTCGAGGCGTCGCTTGTGAGACGCCCACGAAGTGGCCATTCTTGCCGCGCAAGCTCACGTTGAAATCCTTCACTTTGTAGAACCAGTCAGTCGGAGGTGGTGTAGTTTCAATGGTCGTCAGCCCACCGGAGAAGCCCCCGTTCTCAGCGCTAAAGGGAGTCTTGTCGACGTTGACCGTCTGAATCGCGTCGATGGGTACGGGAATCGAGAACGATCCCGTTACGGGATCAACCGTCTTTGCCGAATCCACTTCCAGCATGCCTTGATTCTCGGAGGTTCCCCTAACACTCAGTTTCCCGTCCAGCGTGCGAATCACGCCAGGAATGAGGGGTAGTGCCTCCCGGAACTTCTGCTGCGCTAGCGGCAGTGTTTCCAGTTGCGAGTTATTGACGCTGGAAGCTGGGGAAGAATTTTCCGTCGAAAGGCTTGCGGCCTGTTCTTTGACTTCTACCTTTTCGACCACTGTGTCAAGGGTGAGGGCAATGCCGACGACGGACGTCTCATTCGCGTTTAGAGAAACTGTTTCAGCAAACGGCTTGAAGCCTTGCTGGTTCACACGAACGGTATACGTGCCTCCAGACAACTGCGTGAATTCGTAACGTCCCGCGGAATCCGTTAGCGTCGAAAGAGGCTGCGAATCCTGAGAGACGTCCGTCAGCTCCACACGGATGCCTTCGAGGGGACTTGGCTCTGCTTGCTGGCCGAGCACCGTGACCACGCCCCGGATTGCTCCTTTCGAAGATTGCGGCGCGCTCCCCAGCGTTGTCTGTGCGCACGCTGCATTTGCGGCAGCACCCAGAGCAAGCGCCAGCAACAGGCAAAGCATGCAGTCGCGATTGGAGGCTTGCCGCGTTCTATGCAGCTCCCAATGATGCATACAACTACTTCCCTTCCAGCGTCCCTCTTCTGGCGGGACCATCTGCGCTCCCTCCGGAATGAAGAAGCACGGTCTCGCCAGAACCTCGTGATGGAGTCACCGGCGTTCCTTTCGTCGCAACATTCTCTGATGCTTGGGAAAATCAGAACGACACAAAGAATCGATGCGCTCACCATCGAATGGCTAGCGCAGGGACGCACGCGCGGATTGCTAGAGACGAATCATTCCATTCTAAATGCGACATTTGCGCACTCGGGGGGCAGCCAGTACATCACTCGCGCATTAGCCGCAAGTTCCAGGCATTTACAACCATGCACGTCGGGTCATCGCCGAGAGATCTTGGCGACGACTTTCGGTACCCAGGCACACGGCCTGTCCAACATCTCTTAGATATCCGACCAGGAAAATAGATACAAATTCTGCCGCGAATCCTTCAACCGCTGATCGACTTGCGGCTGGTCTTACTGGGCGCAGGAGTCTGTCGTCAGATTTTTTGTGTCTCCTTGCCAGGATCAAGAATCAAAGTGCGAGAACGTGAAGTGCAAGTACGTATTTATCGGCCGTCCGGCACGGCAAGCTGGAGGGCCAAGAAGAGACGGAGGTTGTATGTCTGAATTGCAGCAGTTCCCTACTTTGCCCAGTCAGGCATTCCGGCTTGATGTCCCTCTCCACGAACTCCTGCAGCAGCCTTCACGGGAAGCATCGCCTCAGCTACCCACGTTGAGGAAAGCCGAGACGTTGCCCACGGCCGTGTTCCCGCAGTATCCCGAGCTGTTTCACGATCTCGATGAGCAGGATATCGCCGCGCATGAAACCGTTCTCCAGACCGGCAAGCGGCACTGGCCTGCTTCTAAGGTTATGAAGACCATGCGGGGCTGGATGTTTCCGTATTTCAAGTCGCGCGTCCTGCCGGGAGACTTTCAGCCGATCATTGCGTACCTCTTCACCGAGTGGAAATGCAATCTGGACTGCCACTACTGCTGGTCGTACGACAACCGCATCAAGGGCATGACGGAAGACACCGCGCGGCGCGCGATCGACTGGCTGGAGTCGACGCCGTGCCGCGTGCTTGCTCCCACTGGCGGCGAACCGCTGATCCGGCCAGACTTCGTTCACAAAGTGGTCTACTACGCGGCGAAGAAAGATTTCTGGGTGTACCTGGCGACGAACGCGCGGCTTCTGCGCCCGGAAGTTACCGATCGTCTCGCCGACGCCGGCATCGCTACCGTCAATTTTGCGGTGGATACGATTAAGGAAAAACCAGGGCTCCCAAAAGCGTTTGAGCACGTGCGTGCGAACTTCGACCACCTTGTGAGGCGGCAATACCGCTACGGTTACACCGTCTTTTTCAATACCAACATCTGCCGCACCAACATTGACGACGTCAAAGAACTCGCCACCATCGCGCACGAGAACGGCATCTCCATCACTTTCCATATCAACGAAGCGCCGATGATGGAGCAGGGACACTTCAAGCATTTGCATCAGAACGACACGTACATCCGGCCGGAAGATTTTCGAATGGTGGACGAACTTCTCGACTGGCTCATCGACAAGCAGCGCCAGGGCTGGAAGATGGTCGATTCCATTCCCCGCCTGCAGAACATGAAGGGCTTCATGCGCGGCGTCGGCGAGCACTGGGGCTGCCGCGCCGGGCAAAACTGGCTGATCATTCGAACCAACGGGACACTCGCTCCGTGCTTTCCCATGTACAACGCGACGTACGACTGGGGCACCGTCGCCAATCAGAAGTTCGACGTCCAACAACTCTCGGAGATGAAAAAGGGCTGCGAGCCGAATTGCTTTTCGACGCTGGGATACAACGTCGCTTACTGCTACAGCGCAGCCCGCGTGATGAAGTGGCTGTGGAAACAAGCCATGAACGGTTTTCAGGGCGTCACGGGAAGCTTTGAATAGTTCGTCCGAGGAATGCAAGGAAGGATTGAGAAGGCCGATGTCACAACTCGCACTTATTTCACCGCCACTGCAGAGGACTGCGGAGGTCCCCTTTCAAACCTACAAGCGGCGTCAGGCCGCTCTCGCTCGCTATCGTCTCTACCCGCTGACTGTCTTCTACACTCTGTACGCGGTTCTCGTGTCAATCATCGCGCTTTCGACAACGCACCCCTGGACGACCGTATCGTTCTTCGCAGCGGGTTGCGTGACCTGGACTTTCGTCGAATATCTCTTTCACCGGTATGTCCTTCACGGCCGCTTCCCACCCGGCAAAGGTCTGATCCGGCGTTTCTTGCACGAACGGCTTGACCCGCTCCACTGGGATCATCACATGCGGCCATTCGATGGAAGGCACATCAGCGGCGAGCTGAAAGATATCCTGCCGTTGTTTCTTCTCGCAGCCCCGGCCAGTTTTCTCTTTCCGGTTTACACCGCGCCCGTCCTGCTCGCGGGCGTCGTGCAAAGCTATGTCGCCGAAGAGTGGCTGCACTACGCATTGCATTTCTCGAATTCACAGATTCCTCTTTTTCGCCGGATCAAGAAATACCACCTGTACCACCACAGCCCGAAAGGTATTAACCGCGGCTACGGCATCACCACCCCTTTCTGGGACGGTGTTTTCGATACGCGATTTCCGCAATCCGTGCGCCGCTCCCTGAGCAAGAACTGAAATGAAGCACGATGGTTTTGCTCTCATAACCGGTGCCTCCCGTGGTCTGGGAATGACGTTCGCCCGCGCACTCGCGGAGCGCCATTGCAATCTGGTTCTCGTTGCCCGTTCCCCGGAACCTCTCCACGCTTTCGCGTCAGAATTGCGCCGGTCTTACCCCGTCTCTGTGGTCGCTATTCAAGTTGATCTATCTTCCCCTGGAGCAGGCCAAATCCTCGCCGAACAACTCGCCAGCGGCGGCGTTCCGATCGAGCTGCTTGTCAACAACGCCGGCTTCGGTCTTCGCGGAGAATTCCGTGATCTTTCGCTTCCCCGACAACTTGAGATGCTCCGTCTCAACAACCAAGCCATCGTTGAGCTCACCTACAGCCTCCTTCCGGGAATGCTGGAGCGACGGCAGAAGGGTATCGTCAACATCTCCTCGACTGCGGGTTTTCAGCCGATACCTTTTGCGAGCGCCTACTCCGCTACCAAGGCCTTCTTGACCACGTTTTCTCTAGCCCTTGAACAGGAGCTGCGCAGCGTTGGCGTAACCGTCGTCACGGTCTGCCCGGGAAGGCTGCGTAAGAATCAGAGTGGTGAATCGGAGCAACCCGCCCGCGGAAAATGGACAGGCATTTATCAGAGTCCGGAGCAAGTCGTCGAGGAGGCACTGCGAGTGCTCGCCCACGGTGGCGGCCTGACAGTCCCCGGAGCTCTCAATAAGTTCAGCGTTTTCGCACAGCGTTTGATTCCCCGGAGCCTTGTGCCCAGGTTGGTCGCAAAGATGTCGAGGGCATGATGCACGGCCATGCGCACGAACCTGCTGGGTCCGCGTTCATGATTTTTGCCGGTTGAATTGCATCGATATAGCGGAATCGTGAATCAAACGTTTATGCTCCCGAACACATTTCTCGTGCGTGCCCAACACGATGAACGGTCCCCCGAAGTAAATATCTCCGCCACTCAGGTGCTTCTGGCCATGGCGACTGGCCTTTGCTTGACGGGACCGCTCGCATGGATGTTTGTGAGGTACTGGCTGTTTGCGCTGTAAAGAGAGGCAAAGACGGAACTCCTTAGGCCGGCAGGTTTCGCGAACGCGAACTTTGAATCGTCCGCGAATGCTTTGAAATTTAGTGACTACAGAGAGCGAGAGGACTTGTCCCATGGTAACCGTCAAAGCGAGCCAAAAACTCTTCACTTATGCAGAGGTCGTGAACCTTACTGGAATTTGCGTCGAACACCTGCACAATTTCG
>WNEZ01007604.1_pt1 | contig 10044 bp, 8 predicted proteins | sample 5400521 | NCBI WGS metagenome assembly WNEZ01 (sample SAMN13153339, study PRJNA577476) | soil metagenome | isolation source: 120 cm saprolite under Douglas fir tree site 2 hole 1 replicate 1 | place: USA:California | collected 2015-04-18 | reverse complement strand
AACGAGCCTGCTGCTTCTCGCCGCGCTCGGCCTCGCCGCGCTCGCCGGCATGTTTCTGGCGCGCAAGATGGTGGTGCCTATCCAGGCGTTGAGTGCCGGAGCTGCGCGGATCGGCAGCGGCGATCTAAACCAGCGGATCTCGATCCAGACCGGGGATGAGCTGGAGACGCTTGCCGATCGGTTCAACGACATGGCCGCGCGGCTACGGGACGCCTACGCCGACCTGGAAAAAAAAGTCGAGAGTCGCACCAGCGAGCTCGCCCAGTCGGTCGAGGAGCTGCATGCGCTCGGCGAGATCAGCCGGGCCGTGAACTCGACACTCGACCTGGAGACCGTGCTGTCCACCATCGTCGCCAAGGCGGTCCAGATCTCCGACACCGACGCCGGGGCAATCTACGTGTTCGATCAGGAGAAGCAGGAGTTTCACCTGCGCGCCACCCATGGCATGAGCGACGCGCTGATCGCCGACATTGCCAGCGTTCGCATTCGTGCCGGCGAGACGGCGCTCGGCCGCACGACCGTGGAGCGCCGACCCGTCCAGATCCCCGACCTTTACGCAATGCCGCGCTCGCCGATACAGGAGATGGTCGTGCGCGCCGGATATCGCGCCTTGGTGGCGATCCCGCTGCTGCGGCCCGACCATATCGTCGGCGCTCTCGTGGTGCGGCGCAAGGAGCCCGGCCTGCTGCCGAAGTCCACCGTCGACCGCCTGCTGACTTTCGCCGAACAATCGGTCATTGCGATCCAGAACGCGCGGCTGTTTCGCGAGATCGAGGAGAAGGGCCGGCAGCTCGAGCTCGAGAGCAAGCACAAGTCGCAGTTTCTCGCCAACATGAGCCATGAGCTGCGCACCCCCTTGAACGCCATCTTGGGCTACACCGAGCTGATCATCGATGACATCTACGGAAAGACGCCGGATGCAATGCGCAGCGTGCTGGAGCGGGTGCAGATCAATGGCCGGCATCTTCTCGGATTGATCAACGATGTGCTCGACCTGTCGAAGATCGAGGCCGGACAATTGACGCTTTCGCTTGCCAACTATTCGCTCAAGGAAGTGGTGGACAAGGTCTCGATCGCGGTGGAGGGGCTCGCCGCCGACAAGCACCTCGCGTTAACGGTCGAGGTACCGCCCGACCTGCCGCGCGGACGCGGCGACGAACGGCGGATTTCGCAGGTCTTGCTCAATCTGACGGGCAACGCGATCAAGTTCACCGACAAAGGTGAGGTGGCGATCAAGGCGACAGCCTCGAATGGATCATTTACCGTGGCGGTACGCGATACTGGCCCGGGCATCGATCCGGCCGATCAGATCAAGATCTTTGGCGAATTCCAGCAGGCCGACAGCTCATCCACGCGAGCGAAGGGCGGTAGCGGACTCGGGTTGTCGATCGCCAAGCGGATCGTCGAGATGCACGGCGGTCGGATCTGGGTCGAATCCACGCCGGGCGAGGGGTCGACGTTCTCGTTCACGCTTCCGGTGCGGGTGGAGCAGCAGCTCGGGCAGGCGTGAGAACTGCCTCGCGGTCAAGAGGTCCCACTGTTCGAGTGCCAGTTATGCGAGCCCACGGCGGCGCCGTTTCACCCCGATTTCGGCTGGCGATTTTTACCGGGGGTGTGATCTTCTTCACAGCTTGAGGATCGATACTATTGTACCTTTGCTGCCGGCCGCATCGGCGGACAGCCTCGGGTGCCCTATACAGAGATGCGAAGGGCCTTGTAAAATGTCATAGAATTTGAGTGACTTCGTCGGCGGTAAGCAAATATTCTTAAAGGAGGCGGGGGCAAATGAACAAGGTCGCTATTTCTGCGTCTTGCGTATGGATGAAGATGGCTGGCCTGCCGGCATGGCGGGTGCGACCAGCGGGCACCGCGAAAGAATTATTCTGGTTCGTTTCGATTTTCGCCGTTCTCAGTGCTGCCCATCTGTCGCGGCCCGCGACAGCAGCGGACGACTGCGCGGGACGCATTGCGAGTTGGGATTTCCACGGCCAAAGCGTACCGCCCCCTCAACAGCAGAGATTCAAGGATAAATTCTGCAGAGAAATAAGGAACGTGGAACGCTGGAACGCACAGCAGCACTGGCCGGCGCCACCCAGCCTTCCGCGGTTGCGAATCTTCGTTTCTCCTGAATTCCACCTCGCGATGTCCCTCGTCTATCTGTGGGAAGGCGATGCCGGCCGAATGGAATTTCCCGCAGATCGGGTGGTGGCGGTTCAAGCGAACGTCGCGCACGAGCTGACCCACATCTACCTTCCGAATGGCAATCGTATGCTTGCCGAAGGCTTCGCATCCTACGTGCAAGATCAAATCGGAACCAACGTTGGATATCCGAACTTTGGGAAAGACGTAAATCGATTCATACGGTGTGAAATGAGTCCCGACGATCGCCGAAACATAAATCTGCCACGCCTCGACCAGATCGCAACTCCGGATCTTCTCACTATCGGCGTCGGATTGCCGGCAAGCCAGCGGGCCTACTACATCTCCAGTTCGTTCGTTCGGTATCTCATCGGGACTCACGGAATGCGCAAGTTCGGCCTCCTTTATGCGCGAACAACATTCCAACCCGGGCGCCGGGTCGGCAGGACATCCGATGACTGGACCAACATCTATCGCCTTTCGATCGGCGATTTGGAGCAAAGATGGAAATCGATGATCGAAGCCGTGAACTGCTCGTGACTTGTCTCTCTGCTGCGGCTGTGACGCCGGGTGCATAAATTCCGACCGGGAAAAACTGATCTTCTGCCTCATCGCCGAACAGCTGCAAAAATTTGATGGGATTCCGGCGATGGAGGCCGTGGGTGACTGAAGCGGTTGAATCAAACGAAGGAGATGGACATGTGCAAGGTACGTCCCGTTCTGACAGTTGAGCATCTGAAAGACAGCACCGATTTCATATCAAAAGGGCATGGACTCGTTGCCGGTCTTCCAGGAGTGGAGCCGGATGCGAAATCGATGGATCCTAAAGCGGACAACGCCAATCGCGATCTCGCGAAACGGATCAGCGAGGCGGTGGCCGCGGTAAAACCAACCGAGAACGGCATACCTCGGTTCGTCCTGGGGTGGAGGCTGTATCCAAATGAGGCCAGCGAGTTTTGGAAGGACGATGGCGGGAAGCATAACTGTGGTTGCGGCTGTGCCTGCTACTCGAATCCTCACCCTAAACACAAGTAGCGCGCGGCTTCGCCGGGGCCGCACATAAAGGACAAAGAGTGGGCGTGCGTCCATCAGCATTGGTCGGACGCACGCCCGCACGCAGTGAATTCGAGGAAGTCATGCCCGGCGTCGACATGCCGCTGTGCAACCATCGGGGCTACGGGCAAGAATCAAGTAAAGGGAGAGGACAATGTGCCGTGTGAATCCAAGTCTGACGCACACGCAATTGAAAAAGACGGTTCAGCAGACCAAAAAGGGCTACGGACTCACGGCTGGGCTTCCGGGAGTGGAACCGGACGCCCATAAAATGGATCGACGAGCTCATAAGGTCAACCGAGAGCTCGCAACACGGATCGGCAAGGCGCTGCATGCCCTCAAGCCGCACGACAAAGGCAAGCCCCGCTTCGTTCTTGGATGGCGGCTCTATCCAAATCGGGACAATGAGTTTTGGAAGGACATGGGCGGGGTCCACAACTGTGGTTGCGGCTGCGCCTGTCATTCGAATCCCGCGCCTCGCAAGCGCAAACGCTAGAAATAGCGGTACCGCGACGCCGCGCGTCTGACGAGCCGTCGTCATGCGTGCGTGTCGAGTTGGCAAGCGGGGCTTGAAGTCTTGGTGTACATTCGAGACACATGGAACCGGAGCACTCGGTGTCCGAGTGGTGGGATGTGAACATGACAACCAAGCCAAGTCCCGCGATCGGCATCGGGTATCGCGATGTCATTGGTGCTTGGACGCGCGCAAATCTCGACCGCTTCGATGTGCTTGAGATCACGGTCGATCACTGCATCTTCGGCGGCGACACGGTGAAGTCGGCGGTTTTCGATCTGGTCGACCGAATTCCGCTGACCGCGCACGGAATTGGTCTTTCGATCGGCACCGACGTGCCGCTCGACCTTGCCTATCTGGATCGGGTTGCCGCGATCGTCGAGCGTCTCAAGGCGCCCGCCTACAGCGAGCATCTCGCGTTCACGCGCGTTCCCGGGCGCGATCTTGCCAATCTGCTGCCGCTGCCGAAGACCGAGGCGGTTGCCGAATCGATCATCGCCAAGGTTCGGACCGTGCAGACGCATGTGCCCGTCCCGTTCCTGCTGGAGAATATCACCTACGTGTTCGACTGGCCGGATTCGCATTTATCGGACGCGGAGTTCCTCACTCTGATCTGCCGCGAGACCGGCGCGGGACTGCTCCTCGATATCGAGAACCTCCACTTGAATGCGAGCAATCACGGTTTTGACCCGCACGACTTCCTTGACGCTTTGCCGGCAGGGCTCGTGCAGGAAGTGCATATGGCCGGGGGCGTCACCGTGTGCGATGAAACTATGGACCGACCGCTTCTCGCCGACTCCCACAGCCATCCCATACCCGATGCGGCGCTCGGCCTCCTCGACTATATGCTTGCTCGTCAAAAACCCGCGGCGATCATACTCGAGCGCGATGAGCGTCTCGATGCCGTTGACGAAATCCTCGACGACGTATCGCGCATCAGAGCGCGAGTCGCCGCCGCTCAATCCGGAATGTTCCATGGCGAACCGGCTTTTGGATCGACAGGTTAGCCTGCTCGAATATCTCACGAGCGGCGCCGCGATATTTGGCGACAAAAGCAGTGCGCCGGCTCCACGGCCGCTGCGCGGGTTCGATTCCAGTCTGCTTCAGATGGAGGCGCGCTTCTCATATGACAAGCGCATGAAGAAAATAGCCGGAATTTTCCCGAAAACCTTCGCGATCTTGGGGGACAATCGGGACGCCGTCCTTCAAGCGTTTGTGGAAACCTGCCCGCCGGTTGACATCAGCCGCATTGTCAACGGGCGCCAGTTTCACGATTTTCTTGTCAAGCGCTGGCAGCGGGAGCCGCCGCAACCGTCATATTTGCCGGATGTCGCGGCTTGTGAGCTCGCTTGTGGGAGTGTTCGCGCGGGTCTCGAAGAGCGGCAGGCGGACGCGTCAGATCACGAAGGGGACGCGCCGAGAGGCAGCTTCCGCCGTCACTCCGGACTGGTTCTATTGCGATGTGCCTACAATGTTCGGACGATTTTCGAGGATGGCATGGATGCCGTTCCAGCGGAGCGTGACACGCCTCTCGCGGTCGCGATGCCACTTAACGCCGGCGAGCCGCGTGTGTTCGAGTTGATGCCCGTCGTTTTCGATGTGCTCGTCACCCTTGATGAGTGGACCGATCCGGCGGCGTTCGGCGACACTGCGGAAGCGAAAGAGCTAATTGCCGATCTGATTGAACATCGGCTGGCCGAGGTTCGCGTTTGAGAGTTTGTCTCATCGGCAAGTTTCCGCCCATCCAGGGCGGCGTCAGCATGCGGACCTATTGGAGTGCGCACGCGCTGGCAGCCCGCGGACACAATGTCCATGTCGTGACCAACGCGAAAGAGGTGGTCCCACCGTTCCGGATGCACATGCGGGCGGAGGATTGGGCACGCTGTGAGGCGACTTATGGGGCCGGTGCGGTGACCGTGCATTGGACCGATCCGGCCGACCGCTCCCAGTCCTTTATTCCGATGGCTAGTCCGTTCGTTTCGAAACTCGCCGGTGTCGCGGCACGGCTGCACTCTCGGCATCCATTTGACGTCATCTATTCGCACTATCTGGAACCATATGGCGTGGCGGCGTATCTTGTTGCCCAGATGACCGGCATCCCGCACGTCGCCCGCATGGCAGGCAGTGATGCGGGACGACTCTGGCACCATCCGCAACTCGAGGCGCTCTACGATCACGTGCTGCGTTCGGCCAACGTTGTGATTGCCGTGGGTGCAGTTGCCGAACGCGCGATCCAACGCGGCATCGATCCCGACCGGATTGCTGCGGCTGGCGGATTCTGCGTGCCCGAGGATTTGTTCACGCCTGATGGGCCGGTACTCGATCTCGCGCAGTTGCGGGCCGAGATCGAGGCGGATTCCGATCTGCGTCATCTGCTGTGGGGAGACTTTGCGGCCGATCGGCCCTATTTTGGCGTCTGCGGCAAGCTCGGCGAAAGCAAGGGATCATTCGCCCTGCTTGCAGCCATGCATCAGCTCAAGCGCGATGGCCTGGACGTCGGGCTCGTCGCGCTCGCGCATGGGCCGCCGACGATGGAAAGAGCTTTTCGCGCCAGGGCGCGCAAACTTGGTCTCGCTGATCGCGTGCTTCAGATTCCGTTTCTTCCGCACTGGCGTGTGCCCGAGTTCTTGCGCGGTTGTTTGGCGGTCTGCTGCCTCGAACAGGATTTTCCGATCGGGTTTCACTCGCCGATCATTCCCCGCGAGGTGTTGCTTAGTGGAAAGTGTCTGGTTGCGTCGACCGAAATGATCCGAAAGCTTCCCGGCTATGGTCGGCTGCCGCATCGCTATGGCTGTGTCGCGGTCGAAGATGTCAACGATATCGAGGCGCTGAGCGAGCGGCTCGCGGCCATCGTGCGTGATCCGGCACCGGCGGACGCGGTCGGGTCGCGCGGCCGCCAATTTGCCCTCGAGCTGCAGCGGGACATGCCGTTTCCTGAAAGACTGGAGCAAATCCTCGAGCTCGCGGCGGCCGGGCGGCGCATCTCGGCTATGACGCAGGCCTCGGCCTTTAACGGAACGGCGAACACGGCGGATCACGAATTTCCGTTCACCCAGATGGCGGCGGCCGCTCTCGGCGAAATGGGCATCGCCGGGTTGGCTTCGTCGCAGCCGGTCGATCTGCCATACGCGCTCCGAGTGCTGGCCGCGCTCGAACGGTCTATTGCTGACGGCCGTTCGGGCCTGAAGGCGCTGTCGGTGGCCACCAATATCGAAATCGCCATCGCGCAGGCGGAGAGGGAGGCCGGCCAACCTCGTGCTGCGAAGATGTCGGATCCCCTGTTTCGGCTCCAAATAGGGCGCTGGGCGCTGAACGTGGAGGCTCTCGCCGAACTGGTGCCTCTGCGTGACCCGCAGGTCCGCGTGCTTGAGTTCGACCATGATGCGGCGGAATTCATGCATGTGCGCACGGTTGCCGAGCTCCCCGCCGTTCCGACGCCGCGCCGCAGCTTCATCGTCGCCTTCGGCCGCTCCGACGGGGTCGCGCGCAATCCGCTCCTCGTCGACGACGTGACGGCCCAGATCCTCAAGCTCAGCGACGGGACGCTCACCGCGTCCGAGATCGTCAACCGCTTGGATGGCGAGGTCGGCCCATCGACCGATGACAACCTCAAGTGGATCGAGGGGCTGTTTGTACGTGGGCTCATTTCGCTGGTGGACAAACGGCCCGATTCCGCCCTTGCGGCTTCGCCCGATCGGATGCGACCCGGCGAGCGCGCCGTGAGCGGGCCCGGCAACGGGGGCAGGCCTCAACATTAAGGCCAAGTTTCGATCCAATTATACCCTGGCTTGCAAGGGGGTGTGAGCTGGATCACAGGGGCCCTTTTTTGGGGTATGCTACGGTTTTTCAAGAACATAGAAGATCGATCTCGCGTTCGGCGGGCGGAAAGCAATGAAGCGACGCGAGCTGCTGAAATTTCTTGCAGGCATGGCCCTGTGGCCCGGCATTGGCCGCGCGCAAACCCCATTACCAGTGATCGGCTTCCTCAACAGCGGCTCGCCGACGGGATTTGCACGACTGGTGGAGGCGTTTCGTCTGGGCTTGGACGACGAGGGCTATGTCGAGGGCCGCAACGTCGCGATCGAGTACCGCTGGGCCGAGGGGCATCACAGCCGCCTGGGAGAGCATGCGGCTGAACTGGTTCGCCGCAAGGTCGCGCTGATCGCTGCAACCGGCGGTGTTCCTGCCGCGCGGGCGGCCAAAGCCGCAACGTCGGCGATTCCGATTCTCTTCATAAGCGGTGTGGACCCGGTCCGCGCCAAGCTCGTTGCGAGCATTAATCGGCCGGGCGGCAACGCCACAGGCGTGACGGTCGTCACCAGCGAGATGGTCGCGAAACGCTTGGAACTTCTGCACGAGCTGGCGCCCCGCGTCAGCACGGTCGTCATGCTCCAGTACATAACGAAGCCCTATACGGCCGAGTTTGATCAGGAATTCGTCGCACAGGTGGAGCTGGAGGAAGCCATCAGCTCCGCGCGCGCCGTCGGCCTCAAGCCGCTCGTCCTTGACGCTGCTCGCGAGAGCGATTTGGCGGCAGCGCTGGAAAGGGCGGTTAAGAGCGGCGCTAATGGCCTCTTTGTGAGCGCCGACGCATTCTTTACCGAACGACGGGATCAAATTGTTGCGCTCGCCGCGCGCCACGGGCTGCCAGCGGTCTATCCGTGGCGCCAGTACACCGCCGCCGGCGGTCTCATGAGTTATGGACCGAGCATCGTTGAGGTGTACCGCCAGATCGGCCGCTACGCCGGACGCATCCTCAAAGGAGCAAGGCCGGAAGAGCTGCCGGTCCAGGGACCGAACACATTCGAGCTGGTGATCAATCTTAAAACAGCGAAAGCGCTCGGGCTTGCGGTATCGCCTTGGCTGCTCGCCACCGCCAACGAGACGATCGAATGAGGCGGCGCGATTTCACCGCACTGGTCGCAAGCGGGATGGTCGCATGGCCCATCATGGCGCTCGCGCAGTCCAACGAACAGATGCGGCGGATCGGCATGCTGCTCGGGATCTCGGACGATCAGGAAGGGCGGCTTCGACTGGCGGCGTTCCGACAGCGGCTACGCGACCTTGGCTGGATCGAGGGAAAGAACATCCACATCGAGATCCGTTTTGCCGCCGGCGATCCCGCCCGCGTTCGCGCTCATGCCGAAGAGCTTGTGCGCTTGACGTCTGACGCGATCGTCAGCAGCGGCACGCCCGCGGCTGCGACCCTGCGGCAGATGACCCAATCGGTACCGATCGTCTTCGTCGTGGTCACCGATCCGGTCGGCAGCGGATTGGTCGTCAACCTGGCGAAGCCCGAGGGCAACCTTACGGGTTTCACCAATTTCGAATTGTCGATGGGCGGGAAATGGCTCGAAACTCTCAAGGAAATAGCGCCTCGCACCACGACGACCGGAATCCTGTTTGACCCCGCCAATTCACCCAATATGCGATCCTATTACGGACGTTCGATCGACACCGCTGCCCGTTCGTTCGGACTGTATCTCGTCGATGCGCCGGTCCGCGAGTCCGCCGCGTTCGAACGCGTGATCGCAGCTCTTGCCCGTCAGCCAAATGCCGGCCTGATCGTTCTGCCCGACACCAGCACGATCCAGCATCGCGAGCTTGTGACGGCGCTGGCAGCCAAACATCGCTTACCAGCGATCTATCCCTATCGATACTTTATCAAGAGCGGCGGATTGGCGTCGTACGGCATTGATACGATCGACCTTTTTCGGCAGTCGGCAAACTATGTCGACCGCATCTTGCGCGGATGGAAGCCGTCGGACTTGCCTGTCCAGCCGCCGACGAAATTCGAGTTTGTCATCAATCTCAAAGCCGCGAAAGCGCTCGGCCTCGATATCCCGCGCCGGCGGCACGGATACCTGCGTCGCCGCGCCGGCGCGCGCCGAACATGAATACCTGGCTGCAGCGATTTGGCGGCCGGCTCTTCAGAAAATACGTCGCGCTCTTCATTGCCGTGGTTTGTCTGGCTTTGCTTGCCAATGGCGCCTTCGAAATATGGATTTTCTCTCGGGAGCACAAAGCTTCGCTCATTCGCATCCAGCGCGAGCAAGCCGAATCTGCAGCGGCCAAGATCGGTCAATTCGTCAAGGAAATCGAGACGCAGCTCGGCTGGACGACGCAGTTGCCATGGGCTGAGAGTACCCTGGAGCAGCGACGGATCGACGCCATGCGCCTGCTCCGGCAAGTGCCCGCGATTACCGAATTCTCGCAGCTCGATCCCTCCGGTCACGAGCAGCTGCGCGTCTCGCGGATCGCGGTCACCGTGGTCGGCGGCGGCGCGGACTTTTCCAGTGATCCGCGGTTCGTCGACGCGATGGCGAACAAGACCTATT
>WNEZ01013782.1_pt1 | contig 10046 bp, 11 predicted proteins | sample 5400521 | NCBI WGS metagenome assembly WNEZ01 (sample SAMN13153339, study PRJNA577476) | soil metagenome | isolation source: 120 cm saprolite under Douglas fir tree site 2 hole 1 replicate 1 | place: USA:California | collected 2015-04-18 | reverse complement strand
CAGTGCAGGGCCGCCCAGCGCTGCGATGCCCCAGGCCACGGAGATCGTGGCGAGCATACGAGGCCACAGAGCTTCGGGAAAGACCTCGCGGACCATCGTATGCGCCGCGGCGATCAGCATCCCGCCGCCGAGACCCTGGAGCCCACGGCCCGCAACGAGGACCAGCATGCTCGGCGCGGCGCCGCAGACACCCGCGCCCGCGACGAAGGCGACGCTCGCAAGGAGGAAGCCGCGGCGCATCCCGGCGTTGCGGACCACGACGGAGCTCCCGGCGCTCCCGAGGATCGAGCCGACGGCGTAAGCTGTGGAGGCCCACGCGTAGATCGCGACGCCGCCGATCTCGGCAATGGCCGACGGCAGGACCGTGGCCGTGATGAACGTGCTGAACGCGGGCGCCAGGATGCCGAGGACGACGACCACGGCGGAGAGCGTGTGAGGCGGCTCGAGCAATGCCGCCCAGGAGCCGGCGTCAATGGCCGAGCCGCAGGCACGGGGCGTAGCGGCCGCCTCGGCTACAGCGCCAACAGCTTCTCGAGGTTCTGCCAGAGAATCCTGTTCTTTTCCTCCGCGGTCAGGCTCCGAAGCCCTTGCACCCAGCCCACCGGCGAGGGATTCCAACCCACGAAGGGCCAGTCGCTGCCGAGGACCACGCGATCAGCGCCCACGTGATCGAGCAGAAAGCGTAGTCCTGCTTCGCCGTCGGTCACGCAGTCGTAATAGAGGCGCCGCAGGTAGGCGCTGGGGGGCTTCTGAATGTGCTGGCGAGCCTCGGAGCGGACCTGCCAGCCATGGTCCAGGCGGCCCATCCCGAAGCAGGCCGGACCGCCGCCGTGGGCGATGCACACCCGGAGGTCGGGACAGGCGTCGAGAACCCCTCCGAAGATGAGGGTCGCGACGATCAGCGCGTCTTCGACGATGACGCCGACGCTGTTGGCCACGCCGTAGCGGTCGGTGCCCTTGAACAGGAGATTGTGCTGGGGCTGGGGGTGAAAGAACAGCACGGCGCCCATGCCCTCGGCGGCCTTGAAGAGCGGCAGGAACTGCGGCTCGTCCCAGTTGGCGCCGTTCACCACCGTGTCGAGCTCGGCGCCCTTGAGACCGAGGACGTTCACCGCGCGGTCGAGCTCGTCGATCGCCGCCTTGACGTCCTGGGCGGGAAGAGTGGCCAGGCCCGCGAATCGCTGGGGCCACTGGCGGGTCATGGCGGCGATCTCGTCGTTGACGTCACGGGCCAGCTGCCGCCCCTGCGCCGGCTCCAGGTGATAACCGAAGAGCGGCGTGTGAATGGACACCACGTGCATGTCGACGCCCTGCGCGTCCATGTCTCGAAGACGCTCCTCCGGCGTGAAGCGCACCTTGGGCGTCGCGACACGGCTCTTCCTTCCGTTCGTCACCGTGACGCCCAGACCTTCCCCCGGCTCGTAGCGCGTCCCGTACCAGGCATTCCCGGCGTCGACGGTCCGCCACAAGCACTGCGGCATCAGATGAGCGTGGATGTCGATGCTGCGCACTGCATCCTCCCTTTTTGCCTTGACACCTTCGCGACCGCGCTGCTAGACGTGGGCCACCGCCGCCGGCCGCTACCATAGCAGAGGAGGGACTCATGAGGACGCTGGCAAAGAGGCTCGCTGTCCTGGTCGCGCTGCTCACCGTCGCCGTCGTGCCGGCGCTCGCGCCTCAGGCCGCCGCGGGCAAGTTGAGCCTCTGGCGGCTCAAGACCTACATCCCACCGGCGGACAAGATCCTCGACGCCAACGCGCAGGACTGCGCGAAGAAAGCGGGCGTCGAGCTCGCCATCCAGACCTACACGTTCGACGACATGTGGACGAAGTTCACGGCGGCCATCGAGTCGAAGACCCTGCCGGACATCGCAGAGCTCGACGCCGTCGGGCCCGCGCGCCTTGCGAACCTCGGACGGCTCGTCGACGTGTCGGACGTGGTGGCGGCCGCGACCAAAGAGCTCGGGCCGATCCTGCCCAATGCCGACGGGGCGGTGAAGTTCGGCGGCAAGTACTACGCGGTGCCCCACTACGCGATTCCCCTTGTCCTCTTCTACCGGCCGGACATTCTCGCCAAGGTGGGAGCAGAGCCGCCCGACACGTGGGAGGACATCCAGCGCGTTTCCGAGAAGGTGAAGAAGGCCGGCGTGCAGGACTTTCCCAACGGCTTTCCGTGGAACCGTACCGGCGACGGCTACGATCCCGCCATGAGTCTGCTCTGGAGCTACGGCGCGGCGTGGGTCGATAGGAGCGGAAAATTCACGGGCATCCCGAAGGACGAGGTGTTCATGGCCGGCAAGATCACGTTCACGCCGAACGGGCCGAGCATCCTCTTCCAGGAGGAGTCGACCCAGCACCCGCTCCTCAAGGACACGGCCATCAAGCTGATGCCGAGGGGACCGGCCGGCCGCAACCTGGCGCTGACCTTCGTGATGAACTGGGCGGTGCCGACGGACGGCAAGTCCCAGAAGGACGCCAAGACGCTCATCGCGTGCGTGATGGCCCGCGAGAATTTCGTGAAGTACATGACGGGGTCGTTCCGCCAGATGGTGCCGCTCTTCGCCAAGGCGCAGGAGGATCCCTACTGGAACACGCCCACCGGGAAGATCGTCGTCGACACGGTCAAGCAGGGCCATCCGGTCGGCTGGCCGGGCCCGACGACGCCGGCGGCGGCCGAGGTCGTCTCGGGCAACGTGCTCACCGACATGATCACGCGCGTGATCGTCGATAAGGTGACGCCGGAGGCGGCGATCGACGAGGCCAACAAGCGGATCAAGGAGATCTACGATCGGCTCCCGGTAAAGTGAATGCGCTGACCGATCGCCACCGGGAGCGGCTGCTGGGCTACGCTCTCATCGCCCCGGTGGCGATCTTTCTCGGCGGCCTCGTCGCCTACCCGTTTCTCTCGGCGATTTATCTGAGCCTCACCGAGAAGACCGTGGGCTACCCTGCCCACTTCGTGGGCCTGAAGAACTACGGAGCGCTCCTCGAAAGCGGACGCTTCCGCATCGTGGCGTGGAACAGCGCCGCCTTCACCGTCGGCTCGATCGTGGTGAAGCTCGTCATCGGCATGGCCATGGCGCTGGCCCTGCACAACGTCGTGCGCGGCAACCAGTTCATCCGCGGCATCCTGCTCTTGCCGTGGGTGATCCCCACCGTGGTCATCGCGCTCACGTGGAAGTGGCTCATGGACCTCTTCCGCGGGCTCATCAACGTGGCGCTGATCGACGTCGGGGCGGTGAAGAGCGGCGTGCACTGGCTGGGCGATCCGGGCCTGGCCATGGTGTCGGTCATCATGGCCAACGTCTGGCGGGGCTTCCCCTTCTTCGGCGTCTCGTTCCTGGCGGCCATGCAGACGGTGCCCCGGGATCTGTACGACGCCGCCGCAGTGGACGGAGCCGGCGGCTGGCACGAGTTCTGGCGCATCACGCTGCCCAGCATCAAGGGGGTGGTCGCGGTGGTGACCCTGCTCAGCACCATCGTCACGTTGAACGACTTCAACATCGTCTACATCATGACGCGCGGTGGCCCCGGCGCGGCCACCCACATTTTCGCCACGTACAGCTACGAGCTGGGCATCATGTCGCAGCGCTGGGGCCTGGCGATGGCCGCGTCGATGGCCTCGCTGCCGCTGGTGGGGCTGCTCATCGTCGGGGTCGTGCGCTACTTGCACCGAGAGGAGGAGTGACGATGCGTGGCGCCACGCTCGCGCGCTGGATCGTGCTCGCGCTGATTCTTGCCATCGTCTTCGTGCCCATGTACTGGATCGTCGTGACCTCGTTCAAGACGGGACGCCAGATCCTCCTCTCGCAGAGCGTCTACGTGCCGCGGCCGTTCACCCTGGACAACTACGTCTACCTCTTCGAGGAAAGCCGCTTCGCATTGTGGTTCCGCAACAGCGCCATCACCGCCAGCGCGAGCACGCTGCTTTCGCTCCTCATCGGCACCGCCGGCGCCTACTCGCTCACGCGCCTTTCGTTTCCGGGGCGCCGCACCTTCGGCGGAATCGTGCTCATCACCTACCTCGTGCCGCCCGGGCTCATGTTCATCCCGCTCTACCGGACCTTCATCGGCCTCGGCTACACGAATTCGCTCGGAACCCTGATCCTCGCGTACCCGACCTTCCTGGTCCCGTTCGTGACGTGGCTCCTCATGGGGTTCTTCCGCTCGATCCCGCGCGAGCTGGAGGAGGCGGCGCTGGTCGACGGCGCCACCCGCGTCCAGGCGATGGTGCGGGTGGTGCTGCCGCTGGCCGCGCCGGGCCTGCTGGCGGCGGGGCTGTTCTGCTTCACGCTGTCCTGGAACGAGTTCCTCTACGCGTTGATCTTCATCGCCGACGACAGCCTGAAGACGCTGCCCGTCGGACTCTCGGAGTTCGTCGTCTCAGACTTCGCGTTCTGGGGCCAGCTGATGGCGGCGGCCGCGCTGGCCTCACTGCCGGTGATCGTGGTCTATATCTACCTGCACAAGTACATGGTGCAGGGGCTGACCGCGGGAGCGGTGAAGGGCTGAGCCGTAGGTCGCGCTCGACGTTGGTGGTATAAGTAGTCGAGATCGGGATGACGTATCGCTCACGCCTCGGACGTCTCGCGTCGACTGGGAAGCTCGGCTGGCGTCGCGTCGCGGCAGGCATCCTGGTGCCGCTCATCGCAGTCCTCACGCTCCAGGTCCGTTACTACGCGACCCAGCACGTCGAGGACGTCGACGTCGCGACGTCGATGGAAGAGCCGCTCGCCGCCATCGCCGTCGGACCGCCGGTCTCCGTCGCGCCGCCGCAACCCAGTGCCGACCGCACCGTCGGCGCCGCATTCTCCGTCCTCGACGTCGGCCCGCTCCGTTTCTCTCAGGAACGCGCTCCTCCCTCTTCCTCGCTCTAGCCCCACGGTCGCTCCACCGCGATAAGTACTGACGACCAACGCTGTCGTTTGCTCGACAGCGAGGCCGTGCCGATGCACGGTCGGCCGGGAGCCCAACCCCACGCCGATCGATCTCACACAGGGAGGAGGTGATGACATGACCCGGACAATCATTGTGATCTTGACCCTTATCTGCCTGGCGTGGCTCTCGGCTCCTGGGCTCGCTCAGCAATCGATGGGCGACTGCGACAAGTGGGTGGCCAAGATCAATGCCGAGGTTGGCGTTCGTGCGGATGAAGCCAGCCACGCTGCCCGGATGAAGGTCGAAGAGATCACGAAGATGTGCAAGGACGGCAAGACCGCCGAAGCGGAGAAGGCCGCCATGGAGACGATGGCGACGCTCGGCATCAAGCCCTAGCACACCCGCCGGGCGCGCTCTCCGGAGCGCGTCCGGCACTTCCGCCGAGCCCCGCCGACCTTCTGATAGACTACGACCCGCTCGCGAGAGCCGAGCTCTTCAGCTCCGGGGAGGACGCGATGAAATTCGGACTGCACTCCGTCAACCTCCACACCTGCGGGTATCCCGACGCCGCCGCGCGCGTCGGCCGCGCGGCCGAGGCCGCCGGCTTCGAGTCGCTCTGGGTCGCGGACCACGTGGTGCTGCCCGACCCGCCGGTGCCCGGGCGCCCGATGGCGCCGGATCAGCGACTGCTCGATCCGATCGTCGCGCTGACGTTCCTGGCCGCGCACACGACCCGCATCCGACTCGCCACCGGCGTGATCATCCTGCCGCAGCGCCAGGCCCTGGTGCTCGCCAAGCAGCTCGCGTCGCTCGACGTGCTCTCGAACGGCCGGCTCATCTTCGGGCTCGGCGTCGGCTGGTGCGAGCCGGAAATGCGTTCGGTCGGCGCGCCCTTCGCCGAGCGCGGCCGCGTCGCCGACGACTACCTGGCGGCCATGCGCGCCGTGTGGACTCAGCCGAAGCCGTCGTATCGCGGCCCCTACGTGACCTTCGACGGAGTCCAGGCGATGCCCCGCCCGGTCCAGAGGCCGACGCCCCCCATCGTCGTGGGCGGACGGACGCCACCGGCCTTCCGTCGCGCGGTGACCCAGGGCCACGGCTGGTACGGATTCGGACTGGATGTCAGCGAGACGCAGAAGCTCGTGGCGGCCCTGCGCGACGCCGGCAAGAAGCACTCGCGGCCGGCGGAGCTCGGGCGGCTCGAGATCAGCGTGACGCCGCCCGGCTACGAGGTCCCGGACCCGGCGACGCTGGACGCCTACGCGGCGGCCGGAGTCGACCGGGTCATTCTGAGGCCGCGCCCGGACATGGACGCATCGGCGCTCGAGCGCTTCACGGCCGAGACCGGCCGCACGCTCCGCCTCGAGGCGGTCTGAGGCCATGAAGATCGCGCGCGTCGACGCGCTGCACTGCGACGGCGGCTGGCGGCCGTGGACCTTCGTTCGTATCGAGACCGACAGTGGTCTGGTCGGCTGGGGCGAGTGCAGCGACAACCGGAGCCCGTACGGCATCGCCGGCTGCGTCCGTGACCTCGCCGACCTCCTGATCGGGCAGGACCCGCGCCCCATCGAGCGCCTCTACTGGGACATGCTGCGCCGCGTGCGCCAGAACAGCGGCGGTGTCTCCCACAAGGCCATGGCCGGCATCGAGCTCGCGCTGTGGGACATCAAGGCCAAGGCGCTCGGCGTGCCGGTCTACGAGCTCTTCGGCGGCCCGCTGCGCGACCGCATGCGTCTCTACTGGTCGCACTGCGGGACGACCCGGGCGCGCATGGGGACATTTCTCGGGACGCCGCCGCTCAGGACCTACGAGGACATCGCGGCGCTCGGACGCGAGGTGGTGGCGCGCGGCTTCACCGCGCTCAAAACCAACATGGTCATCCCCGGCGAGCCCGCCACGGTGTACTTTCCCGGGTTCGCGAGCGGCATCAACACGACCGACGGCGCGCCGACGGTCGAGATCCTGGACGCCATCGACCGCCTGATCGGCACCTTCCGCGATGCGGTGGGCCCGAAGGTCGGCCTGTGTCTCGATCTCAACTACAACTTCCGCACCGAGGGCGTGCTGCGGATCGCCAAGCTCCTCGAGCGGTACGACATGCAATGGGTCGAATACGACAACTGGGACCCGGAGGCGCTGCTCCAGATCAAGCAGTCCACGTCCACGCGCCTGGCCTCGTGCGAGAGCCTGGTGACGCTTCGCCAGTACCGGCCGTTCCTCGAGCGCCATGCGGTGGACGTGGCGATCATCGACGTGCCGTGGAACGGCTTCTCGCAGGCCGTGCAGATCGGACGGCTGGCCGAGGCGTGCGAGATCAACATCGCGCCGCACAACTACTACAGCCATCTGGCCGATCTCCACTCGCTGCATCTCTGCGCCGTGCTGCCGAACGTGCGGATCATGGAGATCGACATCGACGACGTACCGTGGAAGGGGTCGCTGGTCACGAAGTCGCCGCTGATCCGCGACGGCCACATCTGGCTCAGCGACGCGCCGGGCTGGGGGGCAGACATCGATGAGCGCGTGCTGCGCGAGCATCCCTGGCCGCGGCCCGGCGCCGGCGGCGCCCCGCTCTTCTACGGCATGGACCCCGGGCAAATGACCAAGCGCCCGGGATGACGGTCCGCCTCCTCGCGCTCCTCTGGGTCGTTGGTCTGCCGGGCGTGGCGGGGTGCATCCATCCGCGCGCCGACGTGCCGTACGTACAGACCCCGCACGAGGTGGTGGCCCAGATGCTGTGGCTGGCCGGCGTGGGCCGGCACGACGTCGTCTACGACCTGGGCTCGGGTGACGGTCGACTCGTGATCGCGGCGGCGCGGGACTTCGGCGCCCGTGGCGTTGGCGTCGAGATCGATCCGCGGCTCGTCGCCCAGAGTGTGGAGTCCGCGCGGCGAGCCGGTGTGGGCGACCGGGTGACCTTCCGGGAGCAGGACCTCTTCCAGACGGATCTCGCCGACGCCACCGTGGTGACGCTCTACCTGTCGCCCGCGTTGAATCTTCGATTGCGCCCGAAACTCCTCAGAGAGCTCCGGGCGGGCGCGCGCATCGTCTCGCACGACTTCGACATGGGCGATTGGCCGCCGGCCCGGGCGCTGCGCATCGATGTCAGGGAGCGTGCATCGCAGGTGTATCTCTGGGTCGTGCCGAAGTCCTAGGCGTCAGGCGTAGACGCGCTCGATTCGGCTGCCGACACGGCAGACGATCTCCCACGGGATCGACCCGATGGTGTCGGCCATCTCGCGGGCGTCGATGCGGTCGCTGCCCTGGCGCCCGATGAGGACGACCTCGTCGCCGGGCGACACGTCCATGCCGGTCACGTCCGCCATCAGCATGTCCATGCACACCGATCCCACGATCGGTGCGCGCCGGCCGCGGATGAGGACCGCGCCGCGTCCCGCCAATCTGAGGTCGAGGCCGTCAGCGTACCCGGCCGGCACGATCGCGATCGTCGTCGGCCGCTCCGCGGAAAAGCGGGCGCCATAGCCCGTGACCTCCCCGGGTCGCATGCCCTTCACCGCGACGACGCAGCTCGCGAGCGTCATCACCGGGGTCAGCTCGATCGCGGGCGCCACCGGCGGGGGCACGATGCCGTAGAGCAGGAGGCCCGGGCGCACGCGGTCGAACCAAACGCGCGGGTCGCGCAGCGTCGCGGCGCTGTTGGCGGCGTGCCGGTAGCGCGGGCGCGCGCCGAGCGCCTGCACGTCGGCGAGCACCCGGTCGAAGCGCCGGCGCTGCTCGTCGAAGAGCGGCGATGCCGGGTCGTCGGCCGTCGCGAAGTGCGTGAAGACGGCGTCGAGGTCGAGGTTCTCGCTCCGGAGCACTTCGGGCAGCGTGCGGCGCAGATTGTCGAAGCGAAACCCGAGCCGGTTCATGCCCGTGTCGATCTTCAGGTGGTAGCGCAGTCGCTGCTTGTAGCGCGCGGCGGCTGCCTGCACGGCGCGGGCGGCACCGGGCGACGAGATCGTCGGCGTGAGTCGGCAGTCGAACAGGCCGTCGAGATCGCTGACGCTCAGCGCACCGAACACCAGGATCTCGGCGCGGACACCGGCCGCCCTCAGCCCGGCGCCCTCCTCGATGTCCGCGCACGCGAGCAGGTCAGCGCCCGCGTCTTCGAGCGCCCGCGCCACTTGCGCGGCGCCGTGGCCGTAGGCGTTCGCCTTCACGACGGCGATGACCCCCGGCGTTCCCGCCGGCCGCCCGCGCGCCAGATGCTGAACGATCGCCCGGTAATTCGTCTTGAGCGCGCCAAGATCAACCCGCGCGACCGTTGGCCGAACCCGCTCAGCCACTACGCCCATCCCGAGTCCCTCGTACCGAATTCATTTCGATGATCACGCGACGACAGGCCGGCGGGCGGGTGCTGGAGGGGGCGCCGGGACCCGTTCCCTCCGAGTGGCGCCGGGCGCCGCCCGAGGATGGTCTGGCCGGTGATATACGCCGCCTCCGGGCTGGCCAGATAGCGGACCGCGGCCGCCATCTCCTCGGCCGTGCCGAAGCGGCGGAGCGGGATCCGATCGATCATGAACTGGCGACGTTGCGGGTTCGCGGCGAAGACGGCCGCGCGCGACCGGGTCTCCACCGTTCCCGGGGCCACGGCGTTGACACGGATGCCGTGGCGCGCCCACTCGATCGCCAGCATGCGCGTCATCTGACTCACGCCCTCCTTTTGGAGAGTTTGGATATCATCTCATCCAGGACGTGGGACACCGCGTCGTACCCGCATTCCTTGAGGACCTCAGTGTAGTTGGTCGTCCCGTGGAAGCGCCAGCCGCCGCCTGGTGTCGGGGTAATGGTCAGGCGCTTGGGCGCCGGGAGCGAAGGAAGACCTTTACGTCCTCGGTGGCATTCGCGGGGCCGAGGAGCTCCAGATCGGAGAACCGCTCCCTCAACAGCGCTGCCAGTCCGCGCTCGTCGAAGGCGCCTGGGCCTATCGGTATCCGGCGAAGGTCAGCCGCAGGTGCGCCTGTGCAAACGGTATCGCCAGCTGATCGCCCGGGGCAAGCACGCCAACCAGGTCGTGGTGGCCATTCCCGGGAGATGGCGGCCTTCGCCTGGGCGATCGCCCGTACCGTCCCGCTGGCCCCTTGACCGGAGCGAGCCTCAAGCAGCACCGAGCGCATTTCACAGTGATTACGATCTCGAGTCATCGGCGGAGACGCGGCCCCGGTA
>WNEZ01012681.1_pt1 | contig 10047 bp, 10 predicted proteins | sample 5400521 | NCBI WGS metagenome assembly WNEZ01 (sample SAMN13153339, study PRJNA577476) | soil metagenome | isolation source: 120 cm saprolite under Douglas fir tree site 2 hole 1 replicate 1 | place: USA:California | collected 2015-04-18 | reverse complement strand
TGCCCATGCCGCCAAGCACGATGACTGCGAGCCCTCGCACCTCGACGTTGTCGCGCCCGATGTACGGGCTGATGTCCCCCAGCGCGAGGCCGAAGAGGATCCCGGCCAGGCCGCCGAGCGCCGACGAGATGACCAGGGTCAGCGTGATCATGCGGTCGACGTCTAGGCCCATCAGCCGCGCCGCGCGCGGGTTCTCGGCCACCGCCCTCAACCCGCGACCGACCTGGGTGTAGCGCATGACGTAGCCGAGGATCAGCATCAGCGCGATCGAGATCGGGATGATCAGCACCTTGCTGGCCTCGAGGGTCAGGTCGCCGACATGCCAGGTCGGGTCGGGCACCGTACCGGCGGGGAACGCCACCGAGTTCGCGCCGTCGACCCAGAGCCACGAGAAGAAGCTCCCGACCTGTCCCTGCTCCACCGCGGCCACGATCACCAGCGCGAGGCCGATCGTGGAGATGAGCGCGGCGATGGGCGGCGCCTGGCGGCGGCGCAACGGCCGAAGGCAGACGTACTCGATCACCAGGCCCATGAACGCCGACGCCGCAAGGCCGATGGCGCACGCGACCACGAACGACTGCCCGTGGTTGACGACCAGCGAGTAGGTGATCGCCGCGCCCAGCATGAAGACCGCGCTGTGCGCCAGGTTGAGGATGTCGAGGATGCCGAAGACCAGCGTGTAGCCGACGGCGAAGAGCGCGTAGATGGAGCCGATGAAGATCGCGTTGACGATCTGCTGATCCATCAGCGCATCAAGTTAAAAGGACGGGGGACCGGGCGTCGGCCCCCCGTCGCTCATCAGCTCGCGGAGATCTCCTTGACGAGGGTGAAGCCGCCCGCGCCATCCATCTGGATGACCCACACGGTCTGCTTCACGTCGTGGTCGGAAGTGAACTGGAACGGGCCGAGCGGGGTCTGTATGTTCACGGACTCCATGGCGGCGCGCAGCTTGTCTCGGTCGCCCGCCATGTCTGTGAACGTGAGGTTGGCGCGCTTGGCCGCGTCGGCCAGGATCATCACGCCCGTGAAGCCCTGGGCCGCGAACTGGTCGGGGTCCTTGCTGTACTCCGTCTTGTAGGAGTCGACGAAGTCCTTGTTGGACGGGAACGTGTTGCCGATGTACCAGGCGCTCGCGCTGCGTGCGCCCTTGCCGGCGGCGCCCGCCTGCTTGGACACGGTCGCGGTGTTGAACCCGTTGCCTCCGAGGAACTGGCCCTGCCAGCCCTGGTTGCGCGCCGCGTTCATGATCTTGGCCGGGATCCCGCCGAGCGAGGTGATGAAGATCACGTCCGGCTTCAGCTGCACAGCCTGCGTCACGTAAGGCGAGAGGTCGGCGTCGTTCTTGCTGAACTTGATCACCTTCAGCAGGTTGATGTTGTACTGGCCGACCGTGTTCTGGACGATGGTGCCGCCGTCGCTGGAGAACTTGTCGTCCTGCGCCACCAGCAGCACCCCGGTCTTGGGGTGCTGATCGTCGGCGTAGGCCTTGATGTTGTCGGGGATCGCCGTCTGCTCGCCCAGGCTGTCGCGGAAGACGTACTTGCACGGGCTCGTGTCAGGGAACTTGCAGTCAGGGACGATGTGGATGCCCGTTGTGCTGACGGCGAGGATCGGAGTCTTCAGGCTATCCGCCAGGGGGTGCACGGCGACCGCGGAGTTGGAAAGTGTCGGGCCGAGCAAAGCGAGGACGTTGTTGGACTGGATCAGGCCCTGAGCCTTCTGCGCGGACTGCGCCTTGTCCGAGGCGTCGTCCTGGACGGTGAGATCGATCTTGGCGCCGTTGACGCCGCCCGAGGCGTTGATCTGCTTGACCGCCAGCATCGCCCCGTCGCGGCTCTGGGGTCCGTACACGCCGCCCGGCCCGGTGATCGAGAACACCGCGCCGAGCTTGATCGTTTTGCCCGAGTAGGAGTTGCCGCCGCCACCTCCGCCGGTGGACCCACAGGCGGCGACGAGAAAGGTGACCACCAGCCACGAGACGACTCGGATGCGGTTCATGTCACTCCCCCAAACCGAACTTGGCGATTCCTTAACTTAGCAAAGCCTATGCCTTGAGTCGCTTCATCAGGCGGGGGATGTCGAGCTTCGGCCGCGGGTACTTCGGGTTCATGTCCTGGAGGGTCTCGACGAGGACATTTGTCACCGCCCAGTTGCGGTAGAGCTTGTCGTCGGCGGGGATCACGTACCAGGGCGCGTCCTCGGTCGAGCACCGTGTGATGGCCAGCCCGTAGGCGCTCATGTAGTCGTCCCAGAAACCGCGCTCATCGATGTCGTGCTCGTTGAACTTCCAGTGCTTGTCGGGGTCCTTGAGCCGGTCGATCAACCGCCTGCGCTGCTCGGCGTAGGAGATGTGAAGGCAGAACTTCACCACTGTGGTGCCAGTGCGCACCAGCTCGGATTCGAAAGCGTTGATCTGGCCGTAGCGCCGGTCGATCACCACGCTCGGCGCCAGGTTGTGGACGCGGGCGATGAGCACGTCCTCGTAGTGCGAGCGGTTGAAGATCCCCATGTAGCCCGGGTCTGGCAGGCGCTTGCGGATGCGCCAGAGGAAGCCGTGGCGCCTTTCCTGCGGCGAGGGCGCCTTGAAGCTCGTGATCACGACGCCCTGAGGGTTGAAGTTGCGCATCACGTGGGTGACCGTTCCATCCTTGCCGGCGGTGTCCATGCCCTGGAGGACGACCAGGAGCGACCGCTTGTGCTCGGCGTACAGGCGCTCGTGAAGCTCGAAGAGCACGTCCTGCCCGTTGTCGATGTCGAGCTGCGCCTTCTTCTTGCCGCCCTTCATCCCGGGCGTCGAGTCGGGGTCCACGCTCGCCATCCGGAACTGCCCGTCGACGAGCTTTGCGCGCAGGAGGTCGCGGATCTCTTTCTTCGCCACGGGGGCGAGTCTAGAAGGAGCGGCTTACTTCAGCTCGACCGGTACGACGTCGAGATTGATGAGCTGGTCGCCGCGCATGATCGTGACGGCGATCTTGGCGCCGATCTTCGCCTCGACCATCAGGCGCTGCAGGTCGCCGGCCTTGCTCACGCCGACGTCACCGACGGAGACGATGACGTCGCCGCCGCGCAGCTTGCCGTTGGCGGCGGGGCTGCCGGCCACGACCTCGTGCACCTCGACGCCGGCCTTGCGACCGAGCCGCTCGGCGATCGGAGGAGGCAGCGGTCGCGTGCCCCCCGCGATGCCCAGATAGGCGCGGCGGACGCGGCCGTTGCGCATCAGGGCGGCGAGGATCGCCTGCGTCGTCGAGTTCATCGGGACCGCCAGGCCGAGACCCATGCCGGCCACCGCGGTGTTCACGCCGATAAGCCGTGCCTGCGAGTCGGCTAGCGCGCCGCCGGAGTTGCCGGGATTGAGCGCCGCGTCGGTCTGGATCACATCCTCGACGAACCGCCTGTGCCCGTTGCCGTCCGCGGTCGCCAGCGAGCGGCCTAACCCGCTGACGACCCCGGACGTGACGGACCCCGAAAATCCCATCGGGTTGCCGACGGCGACGACCAGCTGGCCGACGCGGAGCTGGTCGGCGTTGCCGACGCGGGCGGGGTGGAGGTCGGTCGCGCGGGCGCGCACGATGGCGAGGTCGGAAAGTGGGTCGGCGCCGATGATGTGGACGTCGTGCTCGGTGCCGTCGAGGAAAGAGGCGCTGGCCGTGCCGCCCGCCGCGACAACGTGGGCCGAGGTGACGAGGTAGCCGTCGGGGGTGATGACGACTCCCGAGCCGGCCCCGCCGAAACCGCGCCCGCCGCGCCCGATGCGCAGGCTGGCGACGGACGGAAGGACCCTCTCGGCGACCGTTGTCACGATCGTCGAGTAAGCGTCTAGAGCTTCTTGCTCGGTGGTCGCCTCGACCATGGTGCTTACAAGATTACCAAGTAACAGAACTTCTAAACGCGGGCTTTTGTTTTCAGGGCTTTGAACTCCCTTTCGAACTCGGCGACGACCTTTTCGGGGTCGGGCACCAACCCTTCGTCGGTCGCCACACCCAGCATCACCCCGCCCGCGTAGCTGAGGATGCTGATGCCCAGGCCGAGGTGTCCGGACTGCGGAACCCAGAACATGACCTGGCCGAGCTTCTGGCCGGCGAGATAAAGCGGCTCGCGCGGCCCGGGGACATTGGTCAGGACCGCGGTCGCCTTGCTGCCGAAGAAGCGCAGGCCCAGCCGCTCGACCTCGACCGGGGTCATGCCCATCACGTTCAGGACGGCAAAGGCCACCAGCGCCTCGGGCGAGCGCTTGAGCTCGTCCATCTCCTTCTTGATCGCGCGCAGGCGCTTGACCGGGTCGGCGATGCCGATGGGTAAGGTCAGGAAGACGAGGCCGAAGGCGTTGCCGAGCCGATGAGCCTCGTCCAGCGGCCGGAGGTTGACCGGGACGGAGGCGCGGATCTCGAGCCCGCTCGTTTCCTCGCCACGCTTCTCGAGGTAGCGGCGGAGGGCGCCGGTCGCGGTCCCGACCAGGACGTCGTTGACGGTGGCGCCGAACGCCTTGCCGATGGCCTTGAAGTCGTCGAGCGGGAGTGGTCGTGACGACCAGGCCGCGCGCTTGCGGCGGCCGAGCTCGCCCTTGAAGATCGTCTCGGTATCGGGAGGAAGCATGACCAGGCGGCCGAGGCGATAGGCGCCGCTGGCGCCGAGCCGGGCGATGTCGGCGAGGCGGCCGGGGTTGTCGAGGAGCTGTTGGCCGGCGGAGACGCTCCTGCCGATGACCTTGGGGAGCCAGTCGAGCGGTCCGGCGTCGTTGGCGTCGTCCGCGCGCCTCCGTGTGGGCCTGGGGCTGGGCGTCGAGTCGGTGAGCGAAAGCATCACGCGGACGAGGGCGATGCCGTCGGCGATGCTGTGGTGGATGCGCGCGAGCACGACCGAGCCGCGCTCATGGCCGTCGATGAGATGCACGTGCCAGAGAGGCTTGGTCATGTCGAGCGGCGTGCTCATCAGCTCGCTGACGAGCTGGCGCAGAGCCTTGTCGCCGCCAGGGGCGGGCACGGCCACGTGGCTGACGTGGTTGTCGATGTCGAAGGCCGTGTCGTCCCGCCAGTGGGGAAGGTTGCCCCGGGTGCGCGGGCGGACCACTTGCTGGTGGAAGCGGCCGAAGGGCGCGAGGCGCTTGTCGAGGAGGGTGCGGAGGCGCTTGGGGTCGACCTTGCCGTCGAGGGCGAGCACCCCCGTGACCATCATCAGGTTGGTCGGGTCTTCCATCCCCAACCATGCGGCGTCGACGGTCGACATGGGGACGAGCCTGGTCACGGTTGCTGCGATCCTACGCGCCCCCAAAATTTCGCACCCCCTCTCGCGGGCCCACCCTCCTCCCGCCGGTTCCCACCCCCGACCGGCCGACCGTAGCACGAGGGTAGATGCGCGTCTTCACAGGCACAACCCAGCCTGTTAAGACCAAAGACGGCGCTTACAAACTCTTCACATCCGGCTAATGGCAAAGTCGGGTGGCGAGAGTTCAATGAGCCACGTGAGCCTCGCACCAACCGAAGAGGAGGTCGCCACGCCTCGCGCCGCCAGCCGCGGCATGACCCGACGCCAGGCACTGGCGGCCGCGCTTGCCACGGGAGTCGGTGTGGGCGCCATCCGCCTCATCGGCGCGTCGATGCAGCAGATCGCAACGACCCGGACCGCCTCCGCCGGCGGATGGATCTCCCCGCTGGGCAGCGAGTCGGCGCGGGTCATGCAGCTGCTGCGCCGCACCTCCTTCGGCTACACACCGTCGCAGCTCGAAGCGGCGTTGTCCGACGGCTACGACAGGACCGTCGACCGCCTGGTCGAGACCAAACCAGTCGAACCACCAGCGCTTGCGGCCGCCGCCTCCCCCGGCGGCCGTTTCGCCATCACCGAGCTGCAGCAGTGGTGGATCGACCACATCCTCAACACCTCGAGTCCGTTCGCCGAGCGGATGACGCTTTTCTGGCACGGCCATTTCACCTCCGACTACCGCAAAGTCGCGGACAACACGTTCATGTACTGGCAGAACCAGACGTGGCGGCGGATGGCGATGACCAACCTGCGCTCGATGCTGATGGAGGTCACGACCGACCCCGCGATGCTCCGCTACCTCGACCTCGCGACGTCGACCGGCGCGAACCCGAACGAGAACTATTCGCGTGAGCTCATGGAGCTCTTCACGATGGGCGCCGGCAACTTCAACGAGGACGACGTGCGCGAGAGCGCGAAAGCGCTCGCGGGATGGCAGCTGCCGCAGCCTGATTCATTTGCCACCTACCAGGGCAACCGCCGCTTGCCTGTCTACACGACGCAGAAAACAGGAGTCTTCAACCAGCGGCGCGCCTATCGCGGCAGAAGCATCACCTACCTCGGTAAGACCGGGTCGCTCGACACCCAGGGCGTGATCGACCGCATCCTCGCTCAGCCCGCGACCGCCAGCCTGATCGCGACCAAAGTGGCTCTGCATTTCATCACCGGCCGGCCCAGCACGAGCTTCGTCAACGGCCTGGCCGACACGTTCCGGCGCAGCAAGTACGACGTCAAGACGTTGATGCATGCCGTCTTCACCAGTCCCGAGTTCACGGCCGACACGAACTACCGGGCCCTGGTCAAATCACCGATCGAGTTCATGCTCGGCGCTTCGCGCGCGCTCGGGACGAATTCGCTCGGCAGGTTGATCGCAGGCGCGGGCTCGGGGATGGGGCAGACGCTTTTCGATCCACCCGACGTCAACGGCTGGCCGAACAACGAGTCATGGATCTCGTCGAACACCGTGGTCGAGCGGGTCAACTTTGTTACCGCGGCGATGACGCAGTCGAAGGCCGGTCCGCCTTCAGCATCGGAGGCCGTGCACCTCCAGCTCGACGGGGTCCTCAGTTCTCAAACGGCAGCGTTTCTGAACCAGGCGGCGGATGACCGCGCGCGCTGGTTCATCACCCTTGCCTCGCCGGAATTCCAGCTCAAGTAGGTGCGCGAACGATGAAAAAAGACGTGGGCATCAATCAGCTCAAGCGCCGTGACTTCTTGAAGGCCGGCCTGGTCTTCGGCGCCGGCGCGTCCGGCCTGGCCGCCGGTTACGCCGCGGTCCCGGATGCATTCGCACGCGCCGTCTATGCGGCGAAGAAGGAAAGCGTGGGCAACGACAACATCCTGGTCATGATCCAGCTCGCCGGTGGCAACGACGGCCTTCGCACGTTGGTGCCGCTGGCCGATCCGGCGCTCCATGACATGCGGCCGAAACTTGCGGGACCGATGGTGTCGCAGGCGCTGCCCATCAACTCGCAGTACGGCCTCAACCACAACCTTGGCGGCATCAAGGGGCTGTGGGACAGGGGCAAGGTTGCGATAGTGCAGGGCGTCGGCTACCCGAACCCGACCTTCTCGCACTTCGAGTCGATCCGCATCTGGGAGACGGGCGATCCGACCCTTCGGCTTCACGGGTGGCGGCGAGGTCGAGGCGGCGGTCGGCGCGCTGTACAAGGGCACGCCCGGCATCTACGGCGCGCTGTTCGACACCGCGATCGCCACCGCGACTGAGACCATGGCGACGCTGCGTACCTCGGCCTCGACGTATCAGCCGATGGCCGATTACACCGACAAGGTCAAGCTCGTGTACTCGTCGAAGAACCAGCTCGCTGCTGCTTTGCAGCTGGCGGCCGAGCTCATCGTGACCGGCACCGGCGTCAAGCTGCTGCATGTAACCCTTGGGGGCTTCGATACGCACTACACCGAGCTCAACCGTCACGACGACCTCATGGGATACCTCGATTCGGCCGTTTCCGCGTTCTACCAGGACCTGGCCGCGCACAAGATGGCGGACAAAGTGCTGATCGCGACGTGGTCTGAGTTCGGACGCAGGCCGAAAGAGAACGCAAGCGGCGGCACCGACCACGGAGCGGCGGCTCCGCTGCTCCTGATCGGCGACCCGGTTCATGGCGGCCTGTTCGGATCGGAGCCGAGCCTCACCAACCTCGACTCGACGGGCAACCTCAAGTACTCGGTCGACTTTCGCTCGGTCTACCAGGAAATCCTCAGCGGCCACCTCGGCGCTGATGCGCAAACCATCCTGGGCGCATCGTTCGACCGCGTTTCATTCCTTAAGGCGCCGGTCGCGGTCTGAGCGCGATGCGGCCCGTTCTCATGAAGGTCGCCGCCACCGTGCTGACTCTCGGTGCGACGGCGGCCTCGGCGGCTTTCGTGACCTCGCACCTCAAGAATCCCGGCGCCCCGCTGCAGCCGCCCGTGCTTACGGGCACGTCGGCTTTGGGGGGCGCGGTCGTCGTTGGCCCATCGGTCCAGCCGACCAACCAGCCGCCCATCACCTCGACCTATGCGTCCTGACAAGGCGGTCGTCGCGCACCACTTCGAGGCCATGGGGACCGCGTGCAGCCTGTTCGCGGTTGGCATGCCCGAGAGGCGCCTGGTGGACGGTGAGCGGTGGGTGCACGACCTCGCGTCTCGGTTGACGCGGTTCTCGGCGGACAGCGAGCTGTCGCGTCTGAACGCGCGCGCCGGCGAATGGGTCGAAATCAGCGCCGAGCTGGAGGCGGTGCTGCGCGCGGCGGGACAGGCCTACGAGATGAGCTCGGGACTCGTCAACGCCGCGGTGATGCCGTCGCTGCTCGCCGCCGGATACACGCGGACGTTGAACGCGGGCGCGACGGCGGTCATGCTCGAGCGCGCTCGGCCGGCGCCGGCGCTGCCGGAGGTTCTGCACGTCCGGTCTGCCCTGGCGCGGATCGAGCCGGGCGCATGCGTGGAGCTCGGCGGTATCGCGAAAGGCTGGATGGCAGACCGTCTGTGCGAGGTCATGGGTCCGAACGTCGTCGTCAACCTCGGGGGCGACCTGCGCGCCAACGGCGCCGGTCTGCACGGAGATGGATGGCCGGTCTCGGTCGCCGGCGTCACCCTGCTGCTGCGCGACCAGGGAGCCGCGACGAGCAGCGTCCGGCGTCGACGATGGGGCTGCGCGCACCACCTCATCGACCCGCGCTCCGGCCTGCCGGCGGAGACGGGACTGGAAGAAGTCTCGGTCGTCGCCGCCAGCGGTTTCGAAGCCGAAGTCGTCGCCAAGACCGCCTTGCTGCTCGGACCTGAATTGGCCACCGCGTACTGCTCGCGCAACGCGCTGGCGTGGTGGCTGGACGGTCACCATGACGCCTGACCAGTTCTATTGGGTGCTGGCGCGGGTCGCGGGACTCAGCGCGTACGCGACGCTGGCGATCGCGCTGTTGACCGGGATCGCGCTGCGAACCGCCGTGCTCGACTGGTTGGGCAGCAACCGGGCGGTGCGCTCGCTGCACGAGTACACGACGGTGCTGTGGATACCGCTGGCGGCGCTGCACGTTCTCTCCCTGCTGCTCGACTCGACGGCGCGAATCGGATTGCTCGATGTGGTGGTTCCGTTTCATTCGACCTACGGGACGCTGGCGATCAGGCTCGGCGCCCTGTCGCTGGACGTGCTGGCGGCCGTCGCGGTGACCGCGTATCTGAAGCGGCGGATGCGCAAAGACGTGTGGTTGTGGGTGCACCGGCTGGCGTATGTGGCGTTCGCGTTGATGTTCTTGCATGCGGTGCTGAGCGGGACGGACTTCAGCGACCCGGCTGTGTCGGCGATCACGTGGGGCACGGCGGCGGGGTTGCTGACCCTGGGGTTGGCGAGGGTGTTGGGCGGCCGGCTGCCGGCCTGAGACTTTTACCCGGCTTTCGCGGGCCCACCCTCAAGCCAACCGATCCTGGGGAGGAGTCAACCAGAAAAAATCGCGGCCAGGAACCCTGCCTGTTAAGACGCGGGCACCCAGTGGCGGAGCTGGATCACCCGCTCGCGCAGCGTCCGCTCCGCCTCGAGCGGCGTGTCGATCTCCTTCCTCTCCCGGTGCCACCGCTCCATCGCCAGGTCGAGCTGCGCCGTCTGCAGCCGCGACACCTCGAAATAGCCGCGCAGCCCAACCCGCTGAAACGCGTGCATCCGCTGCCGCAGCCGGCGCCACGGGCTCGCCAGCACAGGCACCTCCTCGGGCAGGATCGCGCCCGCCCCGGTCGCCGCCTCCTTGCCCATCTGATCGACAAGGTTCTGACCTTCGTAGCGGATGCCGAAGATCA
>WNEZ01006840.1_pt1 | contig 10047 bp, 6 predicted proteins | sample 5400521 | NCBI WGS metagenome assembly WNEZ01 (sample SAMN13153339, study PRJNA577476) | soil metagenome | isolation source: 120 cm saprolite under Douglas fir tree site 2 hole 1 replicate 1 | place: USA:California | collected 2015-04-18 | reverse complement strand
CCGCCTCTGCGCGCAATCGCGACTTCCTACTCGAATTGGGAGCCAACGAGATCATTGACTATACCACCACGCGCTTTGAGGACGTAGTTCATGATGTGGAGGTCGTCTTCGATACAGTAGGCGGCGACACCTTGCAGCGCTCCTGGCAGGTAGTGAAAAAAGGAGGGGTGCTTGTCTCTGTTGTCAGCCCACGCCCCTCCTTTGAAGAGGCGAAGGCGTATGACGTGCGCCCAGTCTGGTTTGTAGTTGAACCCAACCGGGAGCACCTGATCCAGATTGGCGCATTGATCGATGCGGGACGGATTCGGCCCATCATCGAGACGGTGCTGCCCCTTTCCCAGGCACGCCAGGCCTACGAGCAAGGAGCAAAAGGACACACGCGTGGCAAGATTGTCCTGCTGGTGATGGACTCATGATCCTTGTTCAGAGGTGAAGCAGGACCTGTGGATGAGTGAGCTCACATGGAAAGGAAAAATGAAACAATTTACACTGACTCTTTCACTGTGCTTCCCACAGGTGCTGGTTTCTTTCCTGCAACCAATAACCAGGCGCTGAGCGCACTTGCCAGGGCCAGGACGGTGCAGATCAGCGAGACCAGGCGAAAACTGTTCACAAACGATTCAGCGATCGCTTTCTTGAGTGCCACCTGCATCTCACTGCTCACATTCGATGGGAGAGTGATTGCAGCCAGCTTGACGCTCTGCACATCGATAGCATGTTGCACGCCGGGCGAGAGATGCAGAGTCGCCAGGTGGCTATCAAGACTGCTCGTGAAGACAGATAAGACGACAATACCGAATATTGCAATGGCCAGCAGCCCGGCTACGCGGGACACAGCATTATTGATCCCCGAAGCGATACCCGCGTGGCGTTGCTCTACCGCTCCCATGACCGCTGTCGTGAGCGGAGCGACGGTGATGGTCATGCCGAGGCCCATCACCACCACAGCAGGGAAAAAGGTGGTCCAGAAACTGCCTGGGCCACTTGTGATACCTGGCACAGCAAAGAGAGCAAAGCCAAGCGCGGTGATGACCGGGCCAACCACCAGGGGCAGCTTCGCGCCAAAGCGATTCACTAAGCCACCGGCCCAACGCGAAAGCAGAAACATGATCAGGCTGAACGGCACAAAGGCAGCACCAGCAAAGGTGGGAGTATACCCCTGAACCTGAATGAAATTGAAGGGTAAATAGTAGGTAATGCCACTCAGTGCCCCATACAGCAAGAAGGTGAGAAGATTTGCTCCGCTAAACGTAGGCGAACGGAACAAGGTGAGAGGGACCATCGGTGCCGAGCTATGAGCTTCTACCAGCAAAAATGCGATCAGTGCGACAATGCCAACAGCCAGCATGCTGAGCACAATGGGACTGCCCAGGCCAAGGGAACCCGCCTGGATCAGCCCGTAGACGAGCGCTCCTAACGCAAGCGTTTCCAGCAGGATGCCCCACCAGTCCAGCCTTCCTGACGCATCTTCATCACGGCTCTCCGGCACTCGCCAGAAGAGCACGATGAGTGCAATGGCCGCCAGCGGAACGTCGATAAAGAAGACCCAGCGCCAGGAGGCATACTGGACCAACCAGCCCCCAAGCACCGGACCCGGCAACGAGGCGATCGAAGTAAACCCCGACCAGGTTCCAATCGCTCGACCGCGCTGGTCTTGACTAAACGAGGCACCGATAATCGCCAGGCTACCTGGCACCAATAGTGCGCCACCTATGCCCTCGACAGCTCGTGCGAGAATCAGGAACAGCACGTTTGGTGAGAAACCGCACGCGATTGAGGCAAGGGTGAAGACGACCATGCCAATGGCAAAGATGCGCCTTCGCCCGAAGTGATCACCGAGCGTCCCTCCCACAAGTATGAGGGCAGCCAGAAAAAGCGAATAGGCCTCCACAACCCACTGGACATTGGTGGCCGTTGTGTTGAAGTCTCGCTGGATGACCGGCAGCGCGACATTGACGACTGAACCATCAATGAGGGCCATGCTCGATCCAAGGATGGTTGCGACCAGGACCCACAGCCCAACACGTGGAGGGCTGGGTGCCGTGTCAGGAGCAGAGCGAATGACACCCTCTTCACAGGGCGCTTTCACAAAGGTAGCCATATGTGGTTCTCCTTATATGCTTCAGTAAGGGGCTGCGATACCGATTGACTAGCGCTTCAAAGGCGAACTCGTCACCTGCGAGCGATTTACCCAGCAGCATGTCATCGGAGGGTCCTGTTTCCTGCCTGGCGCTTTGTTTCCTGTGTTGCATGTGCATCATGCTCTTCGTCCATTCCGTTGTCCAATTTCAAGAGGTGGTCAAGTTCACCACGGCATCCGCGATGTTTTGCTCACCGCCCGGCCTGCTGTGAGGTCGGACGGCGAGCAGAACGCGCCTGTAAGTAAGCCGCGTGACTCCTCTTTATCAGGCCGCCTTAGACAACCGTTTCCGAACGTCGCCTTTGGTGACCCCTGAGCCGAGGCTGCGCCGCACCTCCAGGTAGCGCATGATCGCGTCGCGGCTCACGATACCGACCGGGATGCCGTTTTGTACCACCGGCAACTGGTTCACATCGCGGCCGGCCATTAAGGGCATGACATCGTTCAGGCTCTGCTGTGGGGACACCACGTGCTGGCGCTCCAGGGGGATCATGGCCTGGCTGACGGGGATGTATCCCCACTGTTCGCGTGGAACATGGCGGATGTCGCTGAGGGTAATCAGGCCAGCCAGCCGATCGCCCTGCATCACCAGGGCGAAGCGCAGCCCGTGGGGCAGGAAGTACTCGTCGGTCAACTTTTGCAGCGAGATGTTGGCGGGGACCGTCGGCGGTGTGGGATTCATGACCTCACCGACGGTGACGCCGCGCAGCGCGGATTGCAGCGCCACCTGGGTATTGGCCGACTGGGCCGCGCTCAACAGGAACCACCCGATGAAACCAGTCCAGATGCCGTTTAATATATCACCGCTGAAGAGTTGCCAGATGCCCCAGAAAATGAAGAGGTAGGCAATGACCTGGCCTGATATCGAAGCTACGCGCGTGGCTTTCGCCAGGCTGCCGGTGATCTTCCAGACGATCGAGCGCAGTACCCGCCCACCATCTAGCGGGAAGCCGGGAATGAGATTGAAGACGCCCAACAGGATGTTCGTCACCGCCAGGTAGAACAAGATGCCTTCCAGCGGCGAGTGGGTCCCGCGCAGCGGCAACAGCAACAGGTAACAAATGGCGCCGATGAGGAGACTCGTGAGCGGGCCGACCACCGCCATCTGGAACTCTACGCCCGGGCTCTTTGGCTCCTGCTCGATATTCGAGACGCCGCCGAAGATGAACAGGGTGATGTTTTTCACGGTCAAACCACGCCTACGCGCAACAAGCGAGTGGGCCAGTTCGTGCAAGAGCACGGAGACAAACAAAAGTAGAGACGAGATGAGGCTGACGACCCAATAGGTGGCGGTTGACCACCCCGGATACAACTGGGGAAACCAGCCAGTAGCAAGGGAGACCGTGAGCAGGACGAGGATGACGATCCAGCTCACATTGATATCGATCTCGATTCCGGCAATCTTGCCGATACGAAACGAACCAGGCATTGAGATACTCCTTCCAACAGACGGTTACGTTTACACACTACCCACGCTGATGATCCGCTTCTGCTCAGGCGTGTGTTCCTACAGCAGATGGAGACGATATTGGATATGATTCCAGCGTCAATCATCAAATGGGGCGGCGGGGACTCGAATGGAATACTCTGAGTCACTGAGCACATCATAATCGTCTGGCGTGATGAGAAGCGTTGCCCAGATCGTGAAAGCTGTAATTACTTCTTTAGTAGGTTGACGATACCCCTTCTCATCGGTATACTTTACTCTATTGAAGTAGCTTAGAGCGAGGAGAAGAACGGCTGATGGCACAAAATATGCTGGCCGTTCCTGGGAGAAGAGCAGGTGACTTCTGGATCTTCTGGACGGGTCAGACAATTTCACAAATTGGCAGTGCGCTCACCAGTACGGCACTGCCCCTACTGGTCTTCAAGCTCAGCGGCTCGGCCTTAGACCTGGGACTGGCCTCGGCGGCTACCTGGGTACCATACCCGCTCTTTGGGCTCTTCATTGGTGCCTGGGTGGATCGAGTGAACCGTAAGGGTTTGATGATCGGCCTGGATATCTGCCGCGCGGTTGTACTTGCGGTGTTGCCATTGCTGGCGCTGCTCGGACATTTACCTATCTGGTGGATATATCTCGTCACTTTCATCAACTCCACGCTGACTATTGGCTTTCAGAGCGCAACCACTGCCGCTATTCCAAGCATGGTTACCCAGGATGGTCTGGTGAAGGCGAATGGGCGCATGCAGGCAAGCGCTCCCTTCGCCACCATCATCGGACCATTCCTGGCAGCGCTGTTGCTGGCTGTAACATCTTTGCAGGCTGTTTTGTGGTGTGATGCGCTCACATTTGTCGTCTCAGCAATCTCACTTGCCCTGGTCAAAACCAGCTTTAACGCTGTTGCTCCCCAGGCTCGACCAAAGACAAGCCTGCGCCGGGACATCCTCGACGGACTGCGCTACGTCCTGGCCCAGCCGGTGGTACGGACCCTGGCTCTGTTCTCTGCTGGCAAATCTGGCCGTGGCTGTCCTGTACCCGCAGATCGTCTTTTACGCCAAACAGGTGTTAGTTGCCAGCGATGCCCAGGTCGGCCTGTTCTTCACCGCTGCCGGAATTGGAGCGGTAATCTTTATGCTCTCGGCCGGCATACTGCATAAACGTCTCTCGTACGGCATGATCTTGCTTGGCTCGATACTGCTCTCTGGCGTGTGTGTACTGGCCCTGATCGCTACACGGCTCTACTGGGTTGACCTGGTCTGTTTCGGGGTGATGTTCGGGTTGATTGGCCTTTTTGATGTGGCCTTTAACAGTATTCTGCAGGCCATCGCGCCTAATCAGCTACTTGGGCGCGTCCTGACTTTTACGAGTGTTCTGGCCATTTTCAGCGTACCTTTAAGTACCATACTGGGAGGGCTAGTGATAGACCAGCTGAAAAATGTTGTCCTGGTCTTTGGCGTACTTGGTGTGTTTATGGTCTTACTGGCGCTCGTTTTTGTGAGGAGTCCGCTGACCCGCGTTGAGGGCTACCTTACCCATTCCGCGCCTGAAAGCCCCTCAATGCATTGAGGGGCTTTCAGGCGCGTTCCTTATCCGCGCTCGAAGCGCCTAAGACTCGCAACGCCGCCTGCTGAGCGTTAGTAAGTCCGCTCGTCTTGCTGATGTCCAGCCGCTCATACGGCCTATCGGCTCTCAAGGTGGCGAGATACTGGTGACTCTGCATATCCCAGAGCTTGATAACGCCATCTTCCCCACAACTGGCGACCGTCTTCCCATCGGGGCTTACTTGAACTGCCCGGGCCCACGCGTCGTGAGCCTGCACAGTAGCGAGATTCAAGCCTTGCTCTAGATTCCACCAGCGTACGGTGCCATCAGTTCCCGCGCTCACCAGGATATCTTTTTCAAGAGACCAATCGATGCCCCAGATAAACCCGCTATATCCTGCTACTGTTCGCACGAGTGCTCCTTGTCGCACATCCCAGATGTGCAATACACTTTTTTCTCCGTCAACTGCCCCGCTCACCAGCTGATCACCGTTCGCACTCCAGGAGAGGGCGCTGACAATCTCTGCATGCTCGAACCGCCGTAGGAGGGAGCCATCGGTTGCCCGCCAGACCAGTACCAGCCCATCTTCACTGGCGCTGGCAACTTGAGTGCCATCGGGGGACCACACGGCAGCACTGATCACTCCGGTATGTTCACTTCCCACCCGGCTGGTGCCTTCCTGCATATCCCAGATACGTACGCTGCCATCATAACTGCCGCTGGCAAGCCAACGGCCATCGAAACTCCAGTCCACACTGGAAACCACGGCAGTATGGCCCTGCAAGATATGGGTGCAGGCGCCTGTCTCAGCATCCCAGATGCGCACGGTTTGATCATAGCTTCCGCTGGCTATGCAGTTTCCGGCGCGGCTCCAGGCGACTGCGTACACCTGCTGGCTATGCCCGCGCAGGACCTGCACAGGCGTCCGGGTGTTCATATTCCATAGGGTTAGAGTGGCCTCGCTGCTGCCACTCAATAAGAAGCCACCATCTGGACTCCAGGTCAGCGCGAACAAAGCGAGCGCATAGCCTTGCATCGTGCGCACATTCTGTCCGCTCATCACTTCCCACGTGCGCACGGTTCGATCAAAGCTGCCGCTGAGTAAGCGATCTCCCCTGGGTATGAATGCAACTGACGTGACGGCATCACGATGCCCTTGCAGGATGTGGCGGCACTGCCAGGTCTGGCAGTCCCAGAGCCGAATAGTCGTGTCGTAGCTGGCAGATGCCAGCGTTCGGCCATCGGGGGCCCAGGCCAGTCCTGTCACCGTGCCGGTATGTCCTTCAAGCGTCGTACGGCAGATGCCAGTTTCCACTTCCCAGAGCTTGACCACCCGGTCGCTACCGCCGCTGGCGAGGCTGCCGCTGGCGAGGAGGCTAGTATCAGGAGCGAAGGCCAGCATGATGATCGGGTCGCGATGACCATGCAGTTCTTGGAGCAGCGTACCCTGTTCGGCGTCCCACAGCCGGATGACGGAATCCATGCCGCCGCTCGCAAGCCAACGTCCATTCCTGCTCCAGGCTATTGCCAGAATCCGCTCACCCTGAGTTTGAAGACTAGACAGTTTTGTACCGGTTCTTCTATCCCAAAAGTGCGCTCCATCATAACTACCACTAATCAGCTTCCCGTTGGGGCTAAAGGCAATGGATGTGACCGGAACGTTGTGATCATGTAAGGTCCAGATGGTCGCTCCACTGGCCAGATCCCATAACCTGACGGTGCCGTCCCAACTGGCGGTGGCAAGCGTTTGTCCATCGGGACTGAAGGCGATGGCACCCACGCGATCGGTATGACCCCGGATGGTCAGGTGCGCCACCCTTCCCTCCTCGCGCCAGACACGTACCTGTCCGCTGTTACTGCCCGCCGCGAAGTATCGCCCATCGGGGCTGACTGCAACAGAGAGTACAGCGTCGAAGGCTTCGGTGAAGGCCACATCGTGCAGCATCGCCCCGGAAAGGGTCGCATCCTGCATCTCCACCCCTTGCAGGTAGGCCCCGCGAATGGAGAGCCGGGAGAGGTCCAGGCTGCGCAGGTGGCCGCGCAGTGCTTTGAGCAGGCTGATGACGTTGGCGGGGCCATAGCCCTGGGCGGCCGCATCCTCGGAACGGAACTGCGCCAGCAGGCGCAGCAAGTGTGCTTCGACCAGCGCGTCTGCTCCTAGTTCGGATCGCAGCCGCTCGATGAGGGGATGGACCAGCAGACGCACCTGCGTCTGTCGTACATAGTCTTTGGCTTGCGCCTGCTCCAGGGCGTACCTCCGCACCTGCTGTGAGTCGCCCAGCACGATCTCCTCGCTGAGCCGTTCGACCAGGGCATCGGTGAGGTACTCCATCACCACCGATTGCAGGCTAAAGGTCGCCGGCTGCCCCCGCTCCAGCAGCGAGCGTCGACCTAACGCCTCCAGTGCCTCCAACATCTGCGAGCGCAGCGCCCTGGGATGAAGGACGTGCACCAGGGTTTCCAGCGGCGTCCACTCGCGCAGCACGGCGAGCCAGGTGAGCAGGAGGTGCTCTAGAGGAGTCAGACGCCCCACCTGCTGGCGCAGCACTGGTCGGATGCCGTTGAAGATCAGTTCCCCTTCTTGCAGGAACCGGTCGAGATCTCCACTGAAGAGGTCGGAGACCGCCTGCGCCACGATCTTCAAGGCCAGCGGATTGCCCGCGTAGCTGGCAACGAGTCGCTGCCAGGCGGCAGGCGTTCCGCTCAGTCCCTTGTCGGTGAGCAGTTCTTGCGCGGCCTGTTCGTCCACTCCGACGAGACGTAGCGAGCGCACCGGTGAGCGAATGCCTTCCAACGGCTCAATCTCCTTGGGCTTCTCACGGCTGGTGAGCAGCACGCAGCTTTGGTGGGCTGACTCTGCCAGGCGCTGGATGAGTCGTCCGTAGCCCTCGTAGCCTAGCAGGTAGCCGCCCTCGCGGTCACCGCTCCCGAGGATGGTCTCCAGGTTGTCGAGCACGAGCAGGCAGCGATGGGCCTGCAAGCGTGCCAGCAACTGGCTGATACGCTGCCCAAGCGACGTGGGGAATGCTGCGGGTGGTTTCTCGGAGAAGAAGGTGATACAGTCGGCGACCAGGTCCTCGCACAAAGGCGCGTCACGTACCGAGCGCCAGAGCACCGCCTCAAACTGGGGAGCCAGGTGCTGACCCAGGAACGAGGCAAGCGTACTCTTGCCGATGCCGCCCATACCTAGCAGCGCGATCATGCGGCAGCGCTCTTGCACAATCCATTGGGTCAGTTCGGCCACTTCCACCTCGCGACCTGCGAAGCGGCTCACGTCGAGCGCTCCCACCCAGTCTATGCGTGGGAAGGCTGCGGGCTCCTCTCTAGCGGGGGCAACAAGCGCCTCGGCCTGTGGGAAAAGCTGGACGGGCACAGGAGTACCGACCAGGTCATGGAGCCAGGCTTCATCCAGCAGCACCTTCTGGCGTGCCGCACGCCAGAGCGCACGGATCTCCTCGGCCTCGCGCCCGGCGGGAAAGGCTTGCTGCTGCATTGCCAGGGCAATGAGCTGTTTGAGGCGTTCAGCTTTGGGATACATCTCACCGGCTTCCCATCTGCCCACCGCTTTACGGGAGACGCCCAGCAGTTCGGCCAGGCCCGCTTGTGTCAGCCCGATGGCGCTGCGCAAGGTCAGCATGGCCTGCCCAAAGGCATAGTCTCGCTCGCCGTAGGAGAACCGCTGCATGAGCAGGTCCCTTTCTGCGTGACCCCCAGCAGCGCATATGGGACGTGAAGGGACGTGACAAGCGACGTGGTGGATACTGACGTGCCCAGGCCCTGCCAGTATACTTACCACTGTTGGATGCGCTCCATGCGGGTCCACACTGATGGAGGAAGGTCTGGGGGGACTGACAGGTGACTCCAGACTTTTCCTCTGACTTCATTCCTTTATGATAGCAGATGTGCTGACAGATAACCAGGACCTTGCTTAGTATATTTTTCATCCGAGATTATACAGTGACCCCACGGAAGGGAGTGCATCTGATGAAGCGATCGTCGTATCGAGAACAAGACTATGCTTTCGGTCAGCTGATGCTGACGCTGCGGACAAGGCTCGGGCTGACACAAGCAGGACTGGCCGACCTGCTTGGGGTCTCCCGGCGAGCGGTGGCGGAGTGGGAGGGAGGCCTCGCGTATCCCAAGACCGACCACTTCAAGGCATTCCTTGCCCTGTGTGTGCGGCAGCAGGCCTTTCCCGCCGGGCGCGAGACCGAGGAGATCCGCGCCCTCTGGAAGGCGGCACATCAGAATGTGCTCCTGGATGAACCGTGGCTGCAGGGGCTGCTGGCGAAGTCGCCTTCCCCACGGGTGACCACCTCGGTCGTGCAGGCCCGTGGCGCGGAGGCGGTCAGCACTCCTCCTGCGGGGCATGGGTCGCGGGTCAATTGGGGCGACGCGCTGGATGTGCCGAGCTTTTATGGCCGCGAGCGAGAGATGGCCACCTTGACCGAGTGGGTAGTGCAGGAGCGCTGCCGGGTGGTGAGCGTGCTGGGCCTGGGCGGCATCGGCAAGTCGACGCTGGCCGTTAGCCTCATGCGCCAGGTCGCCCCGCACTTCGAGGTAGTGCTCTGGCGCTCCCTGCGCGATGCCCCCACCTGCGAAGCCCTGCTGGATGACTGCCTGCAGGTGCTTGCCCCCGAAGTGCTCCACGACATGTCTGTCAGCCTCGAAAGACGCTTCAGTCTGCTGCTGGAGTGTGTGCGTCGCACCCGTGTCCTGCTGGTGCTGGATAATCTGGAGACGCTGCTGGAGGAAGGGGAGGGCACAGGGCACCTGCGCCCTGGCTATGAGGGCTACGCCCGGCTGCTGCGTCAGATGGCTGAGACTGAGCATCAGAGCTGCCTGCTGCTGACCAGCCGCGAGAAACCGGGCGATCTCGTGCCGCTGGAAGGCAGCCGGGCGCCGGTGCGCGCCTTGCGCCTCG
>WNEZ01006839.1_pt1 | contig 10047 bp, 12 predicted proteins | sample 5400521 | NCBI WGS metagenome assembly WNEZ01 (sample SAMN13153339, study PRJNA577476) | soil metagenome | isolation source: 120 cm saprolite under Douglas fir tree site 2 hole 1 replicate 1 | place: USA:California | collected 2015-04-18 | reverse complement strand
TGCTCGCCCACCCGGCCATCGTCTCGGTGATCCCCGGCGCGCGCTCGATCGCCGAGGTCGAGGAGAACGTGGCCCTGATCGAGCGGCCCATCCCGGCCGGGCTGTGGGCAGACCTCAAGGACGCCGGGCTCCTCGATCCCGCCGCGCCCACGCCCGGCTCCGAGCCCTAGCCCCTCTTGCTCACCGTGCCATGCTGGACGTAGGGATTCTGTCGGCTGGCGGTGTCGAATGCGGCCCAGCCGCGCGGACGGAGGAGGAGAGCGACGATGAGGATGCGACAGCTGGCTTTCGGCCTGATCGCGATGACGGTGGCCGCGTGTGCTCCCACGCTGCCGCCTAACCGCGTGGCGGTGAGCGACTTCCGGAGCCTGGCCGGGACGTACACGGGAACCATGAACGAGGCGAGCGAGCTCAACCGCTCGGTCCGGCTCGTGCTGGAGCCCAACGGATCGTTCGAGCTCGCCGTCGGCGACCCCAAGGGCTTCCGGACGACCGGGCAGATGGCGCTGGTCTCGGACGGCTCCCTCGCGTATCAGTACAACGAGATGCTGGGGAAGGGGGGATCGCCACCGGCCAGGGGTGGGTCTACGAGGGTGACGGGCGGCGTGCGATCGTCCTGACGCGCAGCGACGGCTCGACGAAGACGACGGTGTCCAAGACACTGCCCTGACGCGGGCTCCACAGCGAGGCGGAATCGTCTATTCTGCCCTCGCCGGAGCCGGTGAGCCACTCAAAGGAGAGATCGCCATGCCCGTCGCCCTCGCCTTCCTCGTCGTCGTCCTCGTGCTGCCCTCCGCCGCGCTGGCCCAGTCGGGCGCCCAGATCACGATCAGCCAGCCCGCCGAGGCCACCACGATGGATCCGGGGCGCAGCACCCAGGTCCTCACCGTCAACAACTTCATCAACCTCTACGACACGCTGACGCGCTGGGACAACGCGCTCAAGCTCCAGCCCGGGCTCGCCACGTCGTGGAAGCAGGTCAACGACACCACATGGGACTTCACGCTCAGGCAGGGCGTGAAGTTCCACGACGGCACGCCGATGACGGTCGAGGACGTCAAGGCCACGCTGGACCGCAACCTCGTCCCCGGCAAGACGGTGGTGAACGCCGGGTTCACGACGATCGACTCCGTCTCGATCGTGAACCCGTCGACCATCCGCATCGTCTCCAAGAAACCCGACCCGCTCCTCCTCGTGCGGGTCGCCCAGATGGGGGCGCAGATCCTGCCCGCGCGGCTCACGACCGACGACGGCGTCAAGGAGCTTGCCCGGCGGCCAGTGGGCACCGGCGCCTACAAGTTCGTCGAGTGGGTGAAGGACGAGCGGCTCGTCATGGAGGCCAACAAGGATTGGTGGGGCTGGGAGGGCAAGAAGCCCGCGATCGACCGCGTGATCTGGAAGCCGATCCCCGACGACTTCCCCCGCCTGGTCGCGCTCGAGAAGGGCGACGTGGACATCATCACCAACGTCCCGCCCGACCGGTCCCAGGGCATCGCGGAGGGACGTAACACGCGGCTCCTGACCGTTCCGTCCACCCGCATCGTCAACTTCGGGATGAACTCGACGCAGCCGCCCCTCAGCGACAAGCGCGTGCGCCAGGCGCTCCAGTACGCGGTGGACGTGAACGCCATCATCAAGAACATCTACGCGGGCCAGGGCAAGCCGGTCGCCGGGGGCGTGGCGGACGTGGACTTCGGCCACAACCCCGCGATCAAGCCCTACCCGTACGACCCGGCCAAAGCCAAGCAACTCCTCGCCGAGGCGGGCTTTGCGACCGGCGTCGACGTCACGCTCTATGCGGGCACCGGCACCATGGTCAACGACAGGGCGCTGCTCGAGGTGATCGCCAACATGTGGTCCAAGGTGGGCATCCGCGGCAAGGTGGAGATGATGGAGATGGGAGCCCGCGCGCGGATGCTCAACGACCGCGCCGTCCCGCCCAACGGCCTGCTGCTGGGCAACCCCCAGTCGACGCTGCTCGATGCCGACGGCTCGCTCTGGCGCATCTGGCATCCCAACGGCTTCAACGGCAAATACTGGATCGGCAGCCAGCCGGGCCAGCGTTTCCACGACCTCATGGAGGAGGCCCGCTACACGCTCGATCCCAAGAAGCGCAAGGCGCTCTACGCCGAGGCGATCGAGATCCGCAACGAGGAGAAGCCTTCGCTGGACCTGTTCCAGGAGCTGGTCGTATACGGCACGAGCAAGCGCGTGAGCTTCAAGCCGCGTGCGGACTACCGGCTGATCGTCGCCGAGATGGCGCTGGCGGGACGCTAGCGCGCGGCGCGGCGGAGCCACCATGCCCGATCGGCCCAGCCAGGTCTATGTCGTCCAGGGACGAGGCCAGCGCGACTACGCCGATGCCCAGGCGGCGGTCGCCCACGTTCCCGCGCGCGTGACGACGCGCCCCTTACGATAGCGAAAACGTGGTCGACATCATTGAAGCGGTGGCACCAGGTAGCGGTGGCACCAGCGATTCGGGCGGCTCGGAAGACGACGAAGACGATTCGCGATCTCGCTGCACAGCTCCAAGGATGAGCGCAGAACCCCGTCGACTGAGGTACGCGATCGCAAACGGAGGTCGGCATGCTCAAAGACAAGCTCGAGGCGATCAGGGCGATGGCCAGGGCGAGCCTTCCGGAGGATTCCCAAGCGCTCATGCAGTGAAGCGTCGACGAGGTGCGCGCCTCCGGTATCCTCGACCGCGTGCTGAAAGTCGGAGCGCGCGCGCCCGACTTCACCCTCCCAAACACCGAGGATGTCCCGGTGAGCCTCGGCGCGCTGCTCGCGAAGGGACCGGTGGTGGTGAGCTTTTTCCGTGGACGTTGGTGACCGTACTGCAATGCGGAGCTGTTAGCTCTGCAGGAGACGCTTCCCGAGATCCGCAAGGCCGGCGCGAGCGTCGTCGTGATCTCTCCACAGGTGCAGCGCGCTGGGCGCGAGACCGGCAAGGAGCCGGTCGTGACGCTCCTGGCCCTGCGTGATCGTGGCAACGAGGTGGCGCGGCAGTATGGCATCGTCCACGAGGTGCCTCCGGACCTCCAACACCTCTACGCCAACAAGCTCAGGCTCGACCTGTCCATCGTCAACGGCGAGTGGGCCCTGCCGATGCCGGCGCGCTTCGTGATTGACCGGAATGGCATCGTACGATCCGTCGAAACAGATGCCGACTACAGAGACCGGCCGGACCCCGCCACGACCCTCGAAGCGTTGCGACGCCTCGGCAGCTAGCTGGCGGCTACACCACGGCCACACGAACGAGGCCTGGCGCGCGCAGAGCCCTCGAGGAACGCCTGCCGGCAACGGCCTCGCAAGTCTCGACTAAGAGAAGGGGAGGCCCTCTCAATGCCGATGCATCGGCTGGAGACGACGGGTCAACAAATGGGCGGGGGAGCTTGATGCCCGTCGGTGACGTTTGCTGCAACTCGTCATCCAAACATCCCGAAACCGGCCGAACTGGAGCAACAGCGACGCACCAGCGCCCAACCTGGAACTCCTCGCGTCCGCGTCTTTTCCGCAAGATCAGAGGGTACCAGTCATGGTCGTCTCGCACTCATGACCCAAAGGTCGCTGGTTCAAATCCAGCCCCCGCAATCACCGAAATCGCACTCCACACATCGATGACCGGGATCACAGCAAAGGTGTTATCGACGACGCTCTTATGCTGAAGCGGGACCTGAAGCAGCGTCGGGACAAAGTGCTCAGATGCACGCAGGATTGGAAGTCCTCGGCCCCTCGCGCGGGGTTGGTCTCTGGAACCGGCGCCTCAGGGCTTTCTACGGTCGGCTCTCCCACTGACCCTGCACCCTTGCTGCCCAGCTAACAACCCTGCAATACGGAATCTGTCCCGGTCTGTGTAACACTAGCCGTACTAGAGGACGATGCGCCAAACAGGCATCCCAGAATGCCGCTTCCGCCAAAGCGCCCGGACCTCCGGCCGGCTTGTCGAAGACGGGGCCGGAGTTCGGGTCGTTGCTCAGGAGCCGTGCTAGGTTACTCAACTCATGTGCCGCGCACGAATCGATATGCCAAGAGGCTATCTAATGTCAACCTACGGCGGACCGGAGCTCGCGCTGCTCGCCCCGGCCGTTGAGTCTGCGCGTTACACGACCAAGGGGATCTAAATGCCCACGGCGTTCGTGTCATATTCCTGGGATAGCGACGAACATAGGGACTGGGTGCTCGAGTTCGCTACCCGCCTCCGTGGTGACGGAGTCGAAACCGTGCTCGACCAATGGCATCTTGTACCAGGAGACCAGTTGCCTGCCTTCATGGAGAAGGCGGTTCGCGAATCGGACTATGTGCTTATCGTTTGCACACCGCGCTACAGAGACAGGTCAGAGCGGCGCGTTGGCGGTGTTGGTTATGAGGGGGACATTATCACCGGGCAAGTATTGACGACGCGGAACCAGCGAAAGTTCATCCCCGTACTACGGGCGGGCGAGTGGCGTGACGTTGCGCCGACCTGGCTAGCAGGCAAATATCATGTCGACCTCCGCAACGACCCTTACGACGAGCGGCACTATAGGGATCTCTTGATGTCGTTGCTGGGTACAAGGGCACAGGCGCCACCGGTTCAGCGGGCGCCCGTACGTGCTGAGAAGGAGCCAGCGTCGGCTAGCACGGTAAACGCTCGCCCGCCTGTTGCTGCGACAGAGACGTTTGCCCCGATCCGAATTGCTGGAGTGATTATGGACGAGGTTGGTACTCCACGTGGAGATGATACGCGTGGGAGTGCCTTGTACTCGGTGCCATTTCGGTTCTCCCGCCAGCCACCGTCGGAGTGGTCGAAACTCTTCATTCAAGCCTGGGACCATCCCTCGAGCTTTACGTCAATGCACCGTCCGGGCATTGCCAGGGTCCATGGCGATAAGGTGATCCTCAACGGCACGACCGTTGAGGAGGTCGAAAAATACCACAAAGACACCTTGATTCTTGCCGCTGAAGAGGCGAACAAGAGATACATCGAGTGGCATGGTCGTCGACAGGCCGCGGAAGAGCGAGAGCGTGCACGGCTGGATGCACACAAACAGAGTGTCGAAGACGCAGCAAAACGCCTCAAGTTCTAGCCTAGGCCTTGTCGCCCACGAAGAGCACGTGGGTGACCACCACGCTCACGCCCGTAGACAGGTTGAATGAGACTCGGGGCGGCCGACATTCTGCGGCGCCCCAATCCCAGCTCAGATAGTCGAAGAACACTAGCCGGGATCAGCTGATTGCCCCGTTTCTTGTAGGCCGCTGTCTTGTAACATGCTCATCTAGTTCCCATGCGCCCCGCTGCCTGCTAAAGTCGGGGCCGGTCGAGCCGAGACCATAGGAGGCTTTGATGGCCGCCCGCCGCCCGCAAGGTCCAGACGCGGATGACGTGGTGAAAGTGCTCAATCTTGAAAGCATTGAGAGCGGCATCCGCAAGTTGAACCGACGGATTGAGGAGGTAAAAGCGCTCGCCGGCGGGACAATGAGGTTCGACGATGCCCGGGTAGACAGTGCGACGAGGAACATCAAAGCGGACCTCATCGACATTTTCGGACGGGGCTCGCAGGAGTACCGCGCCCACGGGGCCCATTCGGTCGGCTATCCGACGTCCAACTACGGGCTGTCGGAAGGGGAGCTTCAGCGCGACTTTTTGCTGGGCCTACCGAATGCCGTCCTGATGCTGGAGACCTTGATCAATCGGCTGGGGGAGAAGCGGGAAGACCTCGCCGGGGATAAGACAGCCCGAGTGCGAGCCTCCTTCGAGGGTCTCGACCTCCACCCGCGCATTACGAGCGCCTGCGCTGACCTCTATCGGGATCGCCACTACAGGAACGCTGTGCTCGACGCCTCTCTCGCCTTGCAAGATTACGTGAAGGAGAGGTCGCGGTGCCGAAATCGCGATGGCGCGGACCTGATGCGCTATGTTTTCACGCCGAAGAACCCTATCGTTGCCTTCAACGGGCTCGCCGACGAGACCGATAGAAGCGAGCAGGAAGGCATGATGCATCTCTTCGAGGGCGTCATGCTCGCCCTGCGGAACCCGCGTGCCCATACGTTGTCCGACGACTCGCCCGAACAGGCACTCGAGTACATCGCCTTCTTGAGCCTCCTCGCAAAGAAGCTTGAGGCGGCGAATCGAGTCCGAGACCCGTAGCCGGTCGATGAAGGCGATGCAGGCTGGTCTCGTTGCACCCGGAACCTCTTATAATACCCGGGACCTTTTGCGAACTCGTGAGCAGTGGAACCGAGTCTGCGCCTAAGTTCGATGTCTGAGGCGAGGTGGAGGACACTTTGCGTGTAAGCCACATCAAGCTCGAAAACTGGCGAAACTTCCTATCGGCAGATGTCCCTCTCCAGAGACGAGCGTTCATAGTAGGGCCGAATGCCTCTGGCAAGTCGAACTTCCTCGATGCCTTCAAAGCGTGGCGTGTCGCACCGGCAGCGGGGCGGTGAACTCCATGCGCTCAGCGGCGCGCCCCACGGTTGCGGCGGCCTGGCACACCGGCGTCCCTCGATGGGGCGAGTGCGAGACGAGTCAGGCGAGCAGGAGCTTCTTCGCGCGCTCGATGAGGAGAATCTCCTCCGCCCACCAGACCGGATCTTCGGAAACCGCGTCGGCGTCGCGCAGGTCTTCGTAGCGCTGGGACGATCGCCCGTCCGGGTTTAATACCGGCTAAGAACCGGCGGAGGATCAAAATGGTGGTTCAATAACTCAACAGGAGGTGAGCGGCGGCCGGTGCGGGTGGAGGAGGTCTCCTCTGCACCGCGGTCCGCGTCGAGATGGATGTCGGCCGAGGCCCAGCGCGAGACAGAAGTCGAGCGCCTCGTCCAGCCCGTTGAGGATCCAGTCCCAGCTTACGCGGTCCATCGCCCGCCTCGATCGCACCCGATCAGCGAGACCATCGCCCCGGGCATGATAGCAGGGGGCCGAGTGAACCTTGTGGCCGAGCGAGCTGTCTAGCAGAAGAGCCAGCACATCAGCATCGGCAGGGCGGAGACGATCAGGATCGCGGCCAGCAGCAGCCACGCCGCCCGCGTGCGCGGGGTCGGCCCGCCTTCGATCCAGAGCACGACGCCGATAAACACGAGAAGAAGCGACACCAGGAGGCTATACGTCATAGACCGACCGGCTCCCATCCTACTGTCCTGCCGGCGGAGTTCCGATACAGGAGCGGCGCCGATGACAGGCCCCCACAGGGGCCGCGAGGCTTGAGCCGCAGCAGGCCGGTGCGCTCGAGGGCTTCTGCCACAGCCGCCTTGACGGCGGCAGGTGGGAAGGCCCCAATCCCGCGCTGCATGGGGCGCTGGGCGAGGCAGGCGCGCAGCCGCGGCGGCGGAAAAAGCCGTCGAGCGCTTCTCGCGCGAAGTCCTTGTCGTCCACGCCCATGTCAGCAGAACGGCCCGCATCCCTGGGGTCCTCGATCATCCCCAGAAGGCACGTCGAGGACATGCCGGGGCACCTCAGGGTCTGGGCCTCGGAAGTCCAGCGCTTCGATCGCCATCCACAACGCAAACCCGAGCACCAGGATCCGGAGGAGCTGGCCGACCAGCTGCGCGCGCTCCATGCGGCGGGGCCTAATCTGGGAAGACCGCGGCCAGCAGGAAGAACGACACCGCGAGACCGACGAACACGAGGGCGCCCACCAAGACCCAGACGACCACCTGGCGCGCCACCACCCAGGAGACCCACATGCTCGCCTCCTTCTTCGACCCTCGCCGCCTGCGATGGCACGGGCCGGGGGTGGCGTGGGCGGCCACCCAGCCGTCAGGATAGCATCACGGAAACTGTCGCGGGGCGCGCGCGCTGGGTCGCCAGGAGACCGGCCGAGTCGGGACGGATCCACGGACGGACGGCGGCGACGAACCTCTAAGCCACGAGACGCTGGCGAACAGAGGCCGCTTCCCCATATATGAGACTCACCTGGTCCCACGACCCGAGAGGCCCACAAGAAGGCGAGACCAGGGATCCACTTGAGGTGAACTTCCTCTGACCGTCGGTCGGGTAGGATCTGGTCTGATGTTTCTGCCGCCGACCTCGCTACATGGGAACATGGGAGTGGAACGGGGACTCCTAGGGGCTGAGCCTCGTTGCCTCTGGGGATCACCTAGGAACCGTTCGATCGACCCGCAGGAGATCGTCCAACGGTGTCTCCAAGGGTCCCAGCCGAAACGATTTGCCTTGGGCGCTCTCTAGAAGCTGTCCGCGGCCTATGGGGAAACGGTTGACCGAGAATCCCCGGAAGGGGTTATGGGCCCTACGAGAAGATGGCTGCCTTCACGCTGGCCAAGGTATCCGAACGGACGCCCTGAACGCGTCGGAGACGGTGCCCATCCTGGTCATCGCCGGGGTGTCGAGCGGCGTGGGAAAGACCACGGTGACGCTGGGGCTGCTTGAGGCGCTGCGTGGGCGCGGGCTCACCGTGCAGGCCTTCAAGGTGGGGCCCGACTTCATCGATCCGGCCTACCACGGGCTGGCCACCGGGAGGCCCTCCTACAACCTCGATGGGTGGATGTGCGGACGCGAGCAGGTCGTGGCCACCGTGGGCGAGCGCGCCGCCGGGGCCGACCTCGCCCTGGTCGAGGGCGTCATGGGCTGTTTCGACGGCACCGGGGGGCTGAGCGAGGAGGGCTCCACGGCACAAATCGCGAAGTGGCTCGGTGCGCCCGTGATTCTGGTGCTGGACGCCGGGGCGCTCGTGCGCAGTGCCGCGGCCGTCGTGCTGGGCTTCGAGCACTTCGACCCGGAGCTGGCGCTGGCCGGCGTCGTCTTCAACCGCACTTGGGGGCCCGGCCCACCGCCAGTGGCTCAGCCAGGCGGTGGCGAGGGTCTGCAAGGCTCGGCCGCTGGGCTCACAGCTCCAGGCTCGGCGCCGTCCCGGCGTCCGTCGCGCGTCTGTACACGGTCAGCGACGGTCAGGGGGGGACCCCGCGGGCCGAGGGATTCGCGATCGGCTCGACGCTGATGAGTTACGTCCACCTGCACTTTGGCTCCAATCCGGCCCTGGCCGCCCACTTCATCGAGGCGTGCCGACGATGAGCGCTGCCAGCGGGGCGAGCCCTTCTGCTACCAAGAGTCGCGTTGACGCGATCGTGGTTACGACGGATTCGCTATTCAATGCCAACGGCAGGGCGATGGCGGATCTTGCAGCGAAGAAGCGGCTTCCTGCCGCCGGGACCAAGGACTTCCGCGGAAGCTGGCGGCTCGATTGGCTACAGCATGAACTTTTCCGCCGTATCTCGCCGCGCTGCCTACTTTGTAGACAAGATTCTCAAGGGCGCGAAGCCTGGCGACCTCCCCGTCGAGCAGCCGAGCAAGTTCGAGTTGGTGATCAACCTGAAGACCGCCAAAGCCCTCGGCCTGACGATCCCGCCGTCGCTCCTGCAGCGGGCCGATCAGGTGATCGAGTAGCACGATGCCCGAGCTGCTCGCAGCCCTCGACGCCTTCCTGCAAGAGCACCGGCGCTGCGGCGAGCTGGATGCCGGTGTCGAGCCCGCCCTCGTGTGGATGACCTGCGACCGCGGCGCGGAGCTGGTGCGGACGCTCGACGAACCCAGTAAGGACGAGTAAAGCCCCCCGACGCTCGCCGCAGGGCGCTATCCTTGCCCGCATATGGGGGCCTGACGGTTGGCACTCCGAGGAGGAGCAGGCCGCGCTAGGACGCTGCCATGGGCGGCGAAAATCGGTCCATATCGGAAATCCCGGTCCAGACTCTAACCTTGCAGCCCAACGGTGAAAGGACTTACGATCTGCATGAGGAAAATCTGGCCGTTACTAATCTGGGCACAGAATGGGAGGGCGTCATGCTGACACGACGAGAATTCGCAGGTATTGTGTCGTGCGCGATCTGCGGAATTACGGAGTTGGTTGCTGCCCAAGCGTCGGCCCAAACCGCGCCGCCCGCAGCGACGGCCGGCGTCACGCGAAAGATTTTATCGCAGACGGACGGACCGGCGCCGGGCTATGTGACGCTGCTTGTCGAAGCGACAATAGAGGCAGGAGTGGCGGTCGGGCGACACACGCATCCGGGAATCGAATCCGCCTATGTCTTGGAAGGCGGCTTCGAGCTTCC
>WNEZ01027816.1_pt1 | contig 10052 bp, 11 predicted proteins | sample 5400521 | NCBI WGS metagenome assembly WNEZ01 (sample SAMN13153339, study PRJNA577476) | soil metagenome | isolation source: 120 cm saprolite under Douglas fir tree site 2 hole 1 replicate 1 | place: USA:California | collected 2015-04-18 | reverse complement strand
CGCACGCGCCCGTCGACGACGAGCAGGAACGCGGACTCCTTGACCTGGTGCTCGCCGAGCTCCTGCCCGGGGTCGAGTCCGATCAGCACGACGCGGCTCTCGCCCTCGAGCGAATGCAGCACCGCGGGCGAGCGGGTTCCGTCCGGCGTCTCGATCTCGTTCAGCTTCCAGTGGCGCACGTTGGAACCCTACCCGCCAGCGGCGAGACGCGACACAGGGCGCGGCTAGACTCGCCCGCGTGAGCATCGCCGTCGATCGGTACGCACTGGGTCCGCTCCAGACGAATTGCTACGTCGTCCGCGCGAGCCGCGCGGCCTCCGCGGCGGCGGTCGTCGACCCGGGTGGCGACGCGGCTGCCCTGCGCCTCGAGCTCGCGGGCCTCGGCGCGACGTGCGCGGCGATCCTGATCACGCACGGGCACTTCGACCACGTCGGCGGGGTCGCCGACCTTGCCGACGCGACCGGTGCGCCCGTTTACATGCCCGAGGGAGAGCGCGACCGCCTCGAGCGCTACTCGGAGTTCGCGCCCGCCGGGATGCCCGGGCGGCCACACACGCCCGACCACCTGCTCGCGGGCGGCGAGACGATCGATGTCGCCGGCCTGCAGTTCGACTGCGTCTCGATTCCCGGGCACTCGCCCGCCCACATCGCCTTCTACGTCCACGGGCACCTGTTCAGCGGCGACCTCCTCTTCGCAGGCTCGGTCGGCCGCGTCGACCTCCCTGGCGGCGACTGGGACACCCTGCTCGACTCGGTCCGGGTGCTCACCGACCGGTATCCGCCCGAGACGATCGTCTACCCCGGCCACGGGCCGCAGACGACGCTCGGCGCCGAGCTCGAGCGGAACCCCTTCCTCGCGGAGCTGCGCGCGTGACGCGCATCGAGGCGCCTCGCGGCACGCACGACGTCCTTCCCTCCGACCAGCCGCTCTGGCAGAAGGTGACAGGGGAGATGGAGCGCCTCTGCGCGCTCTACGGCTACCGGCGCATCCAGACGCCGGGCTTCGAGGACACCGAGCTCTTCCAGCGGACGTCGGGTGCCGGCTCCGACATCGTGCAGAAGGAGATGTACACCTTCGAGGACCGCGGGGGCCGCTCGCTGACGCTGCGCCCGGAAGGCACGGCGCCGATCTGCCGCGCGTACATCGAGCACGGGATGCATCGCGAGCCGCAGCCGGTGAAGCTCTACACCCTCGCACCGATGTACCGCTACGCCGCGCCGCAGCGCGGCCGCTTCCGCGAGCACAACCAGCTCTCGTTCGAGAACATCGGCTCCGCGGACCCTGCCGTCGATGCGGAGGTGATCCAGTACTACGACGCGCTCCTGAAGAACCTCGGCGTGTCGCGCTACGAGCTCCAGCTCAACTCGATCGGCGACCGCAATTGCCGCCCCGCCTATGTCGAGAAGCTGAACGCGTGGCTCGACGAGCACGCTGATGTCCTCGACGACGACGCGAAGCAGAAGCGCGCGACGAGCCCGCTGCGCGTCTTCGACGTGAAGGACGAGCGGGTGCGCGCGGCGCTCCAGGATGCCCCGAAGATCGGCGAGTCGCTCTGCCCGGAGTGCGAAGCGCATTTCGCCGAAGTGCGCGCCCACCTGGATGCGTACGGCGTCGGCTACACGCTCGACCCGACCCTCGTCCGCGGCCTCGACTACTACACGCGCACGACCTTCGAGTTCATCGGCCCGGACGAGAGCGCGCAGGCGTCCACGATCTGCGGCGGCGGCCGCTACGACTATCTCGTCGAAGAGATCGGCGGGCCGCCGACGCCGGGCATCGGGTTCGGCGCCGGGATCGAGCGGCTCCTGCTCTCGCTCGAGCTCGAGGGCATCACTGCCCAAGAGCCGCCACTCGATCTCTTCCTCGTGCTCGAAGCCCCGGAGCACCGCGGTGAGCTGCTCGCGGAGATGACGGCGCTCCGCGCGCGCGGCGTCTCGGTCGACACGGACTACGCGGGCCGCTCGGTCAAGGGCCAGCTGACGCAGGCGCAGAAACGCGCGGCCGGAGTGGCGATCCGGGGCGCCGACGGGTGGACACTCCGCCGCCGCGGCGAGCAGGACCGAAGCGGCGCGACCCTGAAAGAGTTGCTGTGAGCAGCTGGCGCGACACGACCTGCGGGGCGCTGCGCGCGAGCGATGCCGGCAAACGCGTCACCGTCGCGGGCTGGGCGGACACGCGCCGCGACCACGGCGGGCTCGTCTTCGTCGACCTCCGCGACTACTCGGGCAAGGTGCAGCTCGTGATCAACCCCGAGCGTGCGCCGGCTGCGGCGGAGCGCGCGCACGAGATCCGGAATGAGTTCGTCCTCCAGGCGGTCGGCGAGATCACGCCGCGCTCGCCCGAGGCGGTCAACCCGAACCTGCCGACGGGCGACATCGAGATCCAGGTCGACGAGCTGACGATCGTCTCGCGCTCGGACCCGCTGCCGTTCCAGATCGGCGACGACGTCGACGAGGTGCTGCGACTCACGTACCGCTGGCTTGACATGCGTAGCGACCGCATGCAGCGGAACCTCCGTCTGAGACATACCGTCATCCAGGCGATCCGTCGCGTGATGGACGAGCTCGCGTTCATCGACGTGTGGACGCCCTCGATGACGAAGGGCACGCCCGAGGGCGCGCGCGACTTCCTCGTGCCCGTGCGCCTCCAGCCGGGCCGCTTCTTCGCCCTCGCGCAGTCGCCGCAGCTCTTCAAGCAGCTCTGCATGGTCGGCGGCCTCGACCGCTACTACCAGATCGCGACGTGCTGGCGCGACGAGGATCTCCGTGCCGACCGGCAGTTCGAGTTCAGGCAGCTCGACCTCGAGATGTCGTTCATCGACCGCGAGGACGTGCTCGACGTGCTCGAACGGTGCGTCGTCGCGAGCTTCGAGTCACTCGGGCGCGAGGCGCCGCCGACGCCCTTCGAGCGCGTGACCTACGCCGAGGTGATGCGCAAGTACGGAACCGACAAGCCCGACCGCCGATTCGGCCTCGAGATTCAGGACGCGACCGAACTGACGCGCGGCTCGACGTTCGGCGTCTTCGCGGGCGCGCCCGTCGTCCGGTATCTCGTCGCACCGCGCGCCTTCTCCCGCACCGAGCTCGTGCGGCTCGAGGAGATCGCGAAGGAGTGGGGCGCGAAGGGCCTCGCCTATCTCGTGAACGACGGCGGCGACGTCCGGTCGCCGATCGCGAAGTTCCTCTCCGAGGACGAGCTCGCGAAGCTCGCGCCCGTGCCCGGCAGCACCGCCCTCTTCGCGGCGGCCGACGAGGCGACGGTCAGCCGCGTGCTCGGCGGCCTCCGCACCCATCTCGGCAACGAGCTCGACCTCGCCGACCCGCAGCGCAACGAGTTCCTCTGGACGATCGATTTCCCGCTCTTCGAGCAGGACGAGGAGAGCGGCCGCTGGACGTTCGTGCACCATCCGTTCACGGCGCCGATGCCTGGGGTGGAGGGGAGCTTCGAGGCCGATCCGGGGTCAGCGCTGAGCCAGCACTACGACCTGATCTGGAACGGCTGGGAGCTCGGCTCCGGCTCGATCCGGATCCATCGCGCCGAGGTCCAGCAGGCGGTCTTCCGGGTCATGGGACTGGACGAGGCGGCCCAGCGGGAGAAGTTCGGGTTCCTCCTCGACGCGCTCCGGATGGGCGCCCCGCCGCACGGCGGCTTCGCGATGGGGATCGATCGCTTCGTCGCGCTCATGGCCGGCGAGCCCGACATTCGCCAGGTGATCGCCTTCCCGAAGGTCTCGAGCGGGAGCGATCCGCTCACCGGCGCGCCGACCTCGATGTCCAACCGGGTCCTCAAGGAGCTCGGAATCAAGTCGCTCATCGATCCGGACTCAATCGCAGGCCCCTGACCGCCGATGGAGAAGTCATACTTCCGAAACGCGCACCGCGCGCGTACGCCTAGATAACGAGAGGACGACCAGATGGCAACCGAAGGCCCAGACCGGGCAGGAGCCCCGTCGCTGACGAGCCTGCCGCGAATCGAGGACATTCCCGCCCGCGGGGACGGCCTCGACTCGGAGCACGTTCGCGAAGCCTTCGACGCCTTCCGCCGGCATGCCGCGCAGCTGCAGGCGCAGCTCCGCGTGCTGCAGGCGGCGGGTCGCTCGGCCTCGGTCGAGGCCACCGGTCACGCCGTCCGGATGGACGCGCTCCATCTCATTCGCGCCGCCGCCGACTTCGCCGACGTGCTCGAGCGCGACGCGCAGAACGCGTCGGCCGCCCAGCTCGGCCGGACCGAGGAGGAAGTGCGCCACCGTCAGGTCGACCTGCAGACGCGCGAGGCCGAGGTCGAGCGGTATCGCCAGGAGAGCGAGCGCCAGCGCGCGGAGATGCTGAACGCCGCGCGGAACGAGTCGCGCGAGCTCCTCGCGAAGTCCCATGCCGACGCGACGTCCGAGCTGCAGGAGGCGGAGGCCAAGGGCAACCGCCTGCTCGAGCAATCGCGCCATCAGGCGACCGAGCTCACGAATGCGGCCCGCGCCGAGGTCGAGCAGACGCTCGAGTGGGCGCGCGCACAGGCCGGCACGGTGCTCGCCCGTGCCCAGCACGGCGCCGAGCAGCTGCTCGCGGCCGCCGGTCTCGGGCAGGATGCGATCGCGCAGGTCGCGAGCGCGATCATGCAGGCAGCCGAGCGCGTTAGCGAGCAGGCCCGCCCGCAGCCGCCGGCCGCTGCGCTCGCCGGCCCCGCAGAAGTACCGCCCGTGTCGCCGGAGCCGGAAAGCTCGGAGGAGCAGCCGGCAGCCGACGAGGGGCAGCCCGACTCCGAGTCGTAGGCTGCGGGCGTGCGGCGCGTCTTCGGGCCAAGAACGGTCGTCGAGGCGGCGTTCCTCGTTGCCGTGCCCGTTGTCGCACTCGCGAGCGGCTTCGGCCGCGCCGCGATCATAACCGGCACCCGAGCCGGAACCCGAGCCGGAACCGGTGCTCGAGCCCGAGCCTGCGCTGGAACCGGTGCCAGAACCGGAGCCGGAGCGGGAGCCGGTGCGGGTGCTCCGGCCTGTGCCCGACCCCGAGCCGGAACCCGAGCCGGAGCCAGCGCGAGAACCGGAGCCGGTAGCGCGGGCAACGGTCGTGCCGATCGGGATCAGCGCGCTCCCGCGGCAGTGGAACCTCTGGGATCTCGAGCGGCTCACGCGCGAGGCGTCCGGCGGCAACATGATTGTCGACGAGGAACGCGCGTTTCTCCTCATGTACCTCCGCGACTTCGCCGGACCGGACGGCGCGCTCCCGATCGACTTCGACGGGCTCGTGCGCGACAGCTTCGGCGCGCTCGTGGGCGCGCAATGACGTCGTTCGCGGGCGTGCGGGCAGCCGCGCTCGCAGGCATCGCGCTGCTCGGCGTCGCCATCGCAATCGCGGTCGCGCACCACAAGGACCACAAGGCGGCGCTGCCCACGCCGGCGGGGCAGTGGTACGTCGCGCTCGCCGCGCCCTATACACCGTCGAAGCACGAGCAGAAGAGCGCGTGCGGCGTCCTGATCGGCCCGACGACCGCGGGTGTCGCCCATCCCGTGCTGCCGTGCGGCGCGAAGATCTACATCGAATTCGGCGGTAAGCAAGTGCTGACGCAGGTGATCGATCGCGGGCACACCGCGCCGGGTCGCACGTTCGACGTCACGGATGCGCTGGCCAAGCTGCTCGGCCTGGAAGGGTCGCAGACGATTCGCTGGCGTTTTGCGTCATAGACGCTACTGTGCGACGCATTCGACCCTGTGCGTGTGTCCGGGCCTAAATGTAGAACCAACGCCTACATGAAGGGAACCGGCGTCCCGACCGAGGCATTGCCGACGAAGGGCACGGATCCCACCTGGTTCGCCAGGTTCACATAGCTCGGATGGATCGGCAGGGTGGAAGGTGTCAGGCACCGCGAAGGCGGTGCCTGACACCATTTCGGGCTACCGTGGCGGCGATGATCGAGAGCTTCGGCGATGCGACGCGCGACGGCGATTGGGCCGCAGTACGCCTGCGCGTGGACGGCGACCGCATCGTCGACGCGGATGCGCCGGGGCTCGAGCGCTCCCTCGTGGGGCTCACACTGCTCGAGGCTGCGGCCGTCGGCGGCGAGACCCTCGCGGCCGACGCGCTCGCGAACGCGATCGGGCCGATCTTCCGCGCCGCCCCGCAGGCGGGGCGCACCGCCGTCGCGATGAGCGGCGGCGTTGACAGCGCGGTCGCACTGCTCCGCGCCGGCGGGGAGGCGATCGGCGTGACGCTGCACCTCTGGCTCGACCCCGAAGGCCCGGACGCCGAGCGAGCGTGCTGCTCGCCCGATGCGGTCATCGCGGCGCGCGAGACGTGTCACAAGCTCGGGCTGCCGCACGTGACGCTCGACCTGCGCGAGGAGTTCCGCCGGGCGATCGTGACGCCGTTCGTCCGCGCCTATGCGCGCGGCGAGACCCCGAACCCATGCATCCGCTGCAACGGCAGCTTCCGCTTCGCGGAGCTGCTCGCTTTCGCACGGCGCGCAGGCTGTGATCGGCTCGCGACCGGCCACTACGCTCGCATCGCGGAGCACCGCGGGCGGCTGCTCCTGCACCGCGGCGCCGACGAGGCGAAGGATCAGTCCTACATGCTCGCGCGTCTCGACCCGAAGCACCTCGAGCGGGTCTGGTTCCCGCTCGGCGAGCAGGACAAGGATGCGACGCGAGCGGAGGCAGCGAGCGCCGGCCTCGCCGTCGCGCGCCGTGCCGAGAGCCAGGAAGCGTGCTTCCTCGCCGGTGACGACTACCGCGCGTTCCTCGGGCGCAACGGGCTCGAGCCGCGCATCGGCAAGGTCGTGGACGAGCACGGCGAGACCCTTGGCGAGCACGACGGCTTCTGGCGGTTCACGCCCGGCCAGCGCAAGGGCATCGGTGTATCGGCCTCGAAGCCGCTGTACGTGCTCGACGCGGACGCCGCGACGAACGCCGTGATCGTCGGCCCGCACGAGTCGCTCGCGCGCAAGCAGGTGGCCGCTTCCGGCAGGCTCTACGTCGACGTAGACCGGGCCGCCGCCAAGCTCAGGTATCGCTCACCCGCCGTGGGGGCGAGCGTGGCACCTGCGCCCCGTGGTTTCACGCTCGAGCTCGACGAGCCGGCTTTCGGCGTCGCGCGCGGGCAGGCCGCTGTTCTCTACGAAGGCGACGCTGTCGTAGGCTGCGGGCTCATCTCAACCGTTGCTGGCATCTAGGATCGGAGTCGACATGCTCGTCGCCGCGTTCAGCTGGGGGGACCTTTGGCGGCTTGCGCTCGCCGTCTTCCTCATCGCCGTCGGCCTCTCGTCGGCATATCTGCTCGTCCGTCTCGGCGGAACCGTCGGGCGCCTCTCCGCGTTCATCTCGGGAGCGGAGCGGGAGATTCTCCCAGTGATCAACAAGGTCGGAGCGAGCGTGGATCGCGTCAACGGGCAGCTGGACAAGGTCGACCAGATCACGGACAGCGCGGTCGATGCGGCTGCGAGTGTCGACACCGCCGTACGCACGGTGAGCCGAGCCGTGACGCGTCCAGTGCAGAAGGTGTCGGGTCTTGCCAGCGGCGTCAGCTACGGCGCCGCCGATTTCAAGGCGAAGCGTGACTGGCGCCACGCCGTCCAGGCCGGCAAGGAAGCTGCGGAACGCCGGGAGGAGGAGCTAACCGAGGACATTCAGGACGCCGGCGAAGTGAAGTGACCGACGAGATCACGCTCGTCTTCCCAGCTCAGGAAGACTTTCACCCCGTTGCGCATCTCGTCGTCGGAGGTCTGGCAGCCCGACTCGAGCTGACGTACGAGCAACTCGAGGATCTGCAGCTCGCGGTCGACGCCCTCCTCGGCTGCCGCAGCGACGGGGGCAACGTGTCCGTCATCGTGGCCGTCGAGCCCGATGCGGTCCTGACGACGGTCGGCCCGTTCGCGGCCGAGGCGCTCCTCGAGCTCGAGCGCGACTCGAGCGAGCTCGGCCTGCGGCGCGTGCTCGAGACCGTGACGGACGGCGTACAGGTGCAAGTCCGCGACGACGGGAGCTGGGTGGCTCTGACGAAGGCGAGGCGGGCGTAATGCCCCGGCTCGACGACAAGCTCCTCCTGCGCAAGTACCACGAGGACGGCGACCTCGCCGCGCGGGAGAAGTTGATCGAGCAGTACATGTCGCTCGTGCGCTCGCTCGCGCGGCGTTACGCCTATCGCGGCGAGCAACTCGAGGATCTCGTCCAGATCGGCGCGATCGGGCTGATCAAGGCGATCGACCGCTTCGATCTCGAGCGAGGCGTCGAGCTGACGACGTACGCGACGCCGAACATCATCGGAGAGATCAAGCGGCACTTCCGCGACAAGGGGTGGGCCGTACGCGTGCCGCGCGGCCTGCAGGAGCTCAATGTGCAGCTGTCCCGCTTGATGGAGCAGCTGACGGTGCAGCTCGGCCGCTCGCCAACGATTCCCGAGCTCGCGAAAGCGTCGGGGTCGACGGAGGAGGAGGTGCTCGAGGCGCTCGAGTCGGGACGCGCGTATTCGTCGCTCTCGTTGTCGAGCGGCGGCGGGGGCGACGGCGAGGACGACCTCGATCCGCTCGAGTCGATCGGCAGCGAGGAACAGCAGTACGAGGTCTCGGAGAACCGCGCTGTGCTCGCTCCCGGCTTCAAGGCGCTCGACGAGCGCGAGCGGATGATCCTGCAACTCCGGTTCTTCGACGGCCTGACACAGTCGCAGATCGCGCAGCAGGTCGGGATCTCGCAGATGCACGTCTCCCGGCTGATCCGCCGCTCGCTCGAGAAGATCCGCGACGAGATCGCCTCGGACGAGGGCCCGCAAGCCCACAGCGCCGGCCTCTAACCGCGCCCGCCGTGACGAACCCGCGCGACTTCTACGACGGGGCCTGGCCCCGGGCTTCGACTGTTCGCTCGAGAAATCGATTGCTTTCTTACGGCGGGGCCAGGCCCTGTCATAGGAGTGTCGAGCCTTCGTAAAAGTTCGTGCTAGCCGAGCGACGCGAAGCCGAAGTTCAGGAGCCGCGTCGCGTCGGCGTACATGTTCGGCGAGTCCAACACGACCGCGATCAGCGAGACGCCGCCTCGCGTTGCCGACGCGACGAGGCACGGGCCTGATTTGTGCGTGTAGCCCGTCTTGACGCCGTTCGCGCCCGGGTACATGGTGAGCATGCGGTTGTTGTTGATGTAGACCTTGGCGAACGTCGGCGCCGACCACTTCACATGCTCCACGTGCGTCTGCACGATCTGCCGGAAGCGCGGGTTGCGCATCGCCACCCGGGTCAGCGCTGCGAGATCCCACGCGCTCGAGTAGTTGTCCGCATCCCTGACGCCACTCGGCGTCGAGAAGTGCGTGTCACGCAACCCGAGCAGCTTCGCCTCGGCGTTCATCGACCGGATGAAGGTCCACTTGTCGCCCCCCGCTGCGATCGCGAGCGCGAGCGCGTCGTCGTTGCCGGAGAAAAGAAGGAGCGAGTAGAAGAGCTTCCACGCCTCGACCCGCTCGCCGGCACGGAGACCTTCGCGGACGAGCGGAACCCGCGGCACCGACTTGTCGACCGTGATGATGTCGTGCGGCTGCAGCTTCCGCAGCGCGAGGAGCGCGGTCATGATCTTCGTCGTCGAGGCGACGTGCCGCCGCTCGTGCGCGTGCTTGCCCCAGAGCACGCGTCCCGTCCTCCCATCGACGAGCACCGCGGCCGACCCGAGCAACGCCGGCGAGAACGAGTGCGGCAGGAGCGAGCCCCCGACGAGTAGGCGCTCGGGCTTCACCGGTGCGGCGGGCTTCACCGAGCGGCGGACGACCTGCCCCTGCCGGGGTGGTGTCGCCGCCGAAGCGATCGGCGACGAGGCCTGGTGCGACCCCATCCACGCACCGCCGAGCCCGGCGAGCACGATCGCGACCCCGACCGGAGTGAGACGGCGAAGGTTGTAGCGGTAGCGCTTTCGGCGGCGAGGCGGCACCGAAGGATCCTACGACGCGGGGAGGCCGGAATCCCGCTCCGTACAATGGCCGCTCGGTGCGCACCTCGAACGAGATCCGCGAGGGCTTTCTCTCCTACTTCGAGGAGAAGGGCCATCTGCGCCGTCCTTCGGCGTCGCTCGTCCCACGGGCGGACGACCGGT
>WNEZ01026456.1_pt1 | contig 10052 bp, 9 predicted proteins | sample 5400521 | NCBI WGS metagenome assembly WNEZ01 (sample SAMN13153339, study PRJNA577476) | soil metagenome | isolation source: 120 cm saprolite under Douglas fir tree site 2 hole 1 replicate 1 | place: USA:California | collected 2015-04-18 | reverse complement strand
GTCCGGGCACACTTCGGTGCCGAGATAACCGGGCGTGTAACCCGCATAAACGACGTCGGGCGTCGAACCGTAAACCTGCACGTAAGTCACATAATGCAGTGGTGAACTCGCCGGGATGCCATAGATGACCGCAGGCACATTCGTCGCGACCGCCCACGGACCGGTCGCCGAAGTCGCCACAAACCACACTCCGTTCTGCGCGCTGTAGTAGGTGCGCGCGTCCACTTCGATGACCGGGACGGCGGTGTTGATCGCGTAAAGCAGCGGGGTGCCTTCAATGGGCTTGAACTGCGGTGCGCCGTCATAAGTCAACTCCAGCTGCGCTTCGTTGCGTTGCACCGTGGCGGTCTGGGGAATCGAGTTCGCGATGACCGCCTCGTTCGCCTGCGGCGTGCCGGGCACGGAGACCAGCGCGTTCGCTTTCGGATGAGTCGGAGGAATTTTGGCGAAGTCCTTCGGCAACTGTTTATAGGGAACAAATTTCCACGGCCCTTGAAGAGAACTCGCGTCGAACCAGCGGCCGGAGATCAAAACGTAAAAGCGCTGGTTTGATTCGCAGAAGAAGAGCGCATTGTCACTGTTTTCGACTTGCATCAGTTCGGTTCCTTCAATCGGCACCAGGTTGGGCAGCCCCTCTGTCTGGATTAGTTCGGCGGGAGTTGTGCTGACGAAGATGGCGGGCATGGTGGTGACCGCATTGGTGCCGAACGGTATCAGATCAACGCTCTGACTGGCCACCGCAGCTTGCTTCGCCGCGTCGAGCGAGGCAGGAGGACTCGCGGTCCAAGTCCACGGGCCGCCCACGTCGGGAGCTTGATACCACTCGCCGGATGCGTTGAGATAGAAGACGCCGCCATCCTTCAGGATCAGCGCCCGCGAATTGATGACGCGCTCGACGGTCAAACCCGGCATCGGCCTCAGCGCCGGCGGACCATCAACCAGCACCAGCAGTGAGGGAACGGCGCTATACAAGATGCGCGGTGGGTCGTTTTTTACAGCGACGGTGCGCGCTTTCTTCACGGCCTCGGAAACGGCATAGCTGGCTTCGAGATGATCCAGCGCCACAGTTTTGCTGACGGTGGGAACATGTTTGCGAATGAGCGCCAGGTATTCGTTCTGAAGCTCCGGAACGGAGGGAAACTTTGCTTTGGTTACTTCTACATCGTTGAGCGTGACGATCCGCGCCGCCTTATCCACGTCGGCCCGGGCTTTCATCCAAAACACGCCATACAGCGGCGTATTTGAGCCTCCGGGCGTGATGGCTACTGCTGACCGGGTCTCAAAATCGGCGCCCTCCCACTTCTCGATTTGGGGCTGATAAATGTCCACCTTGGTGCCATTGTCCTCGAACTCTCGCGGCCAGGTTAGCTCATCGCCTGCCGGTGTGACTTCCTGGCCGCTCGCAGCCGATGGCGCTACGGGCTGCGCGCGCAAAGCGGCCGAGCATGTCACAGCAGCCGTAAGTGCGATTAAACGAAAGGAGTTGAATCGATTTGATATTTTCATGGTGTAATGGATTGAGGTGATGGTCGTGATCCAAGTGCGTGAAGATGAGGGGCGACTCGCTGAGCGCGAAGTGTGCGAACAAGGCATTGGTTCCGCCGATCGCTCGCCAGGCTCGCCGTCTGGACCACAAACCAAAAACCGCGACCTCGGCGACGCCACATGACCAGGTTTGCGCGCCCCGGAGACATTTCGTTATTCGCTATTCTTCGTTTCATACATTTTGTCCGAAACTGATCGGCTCTTCCCTGTTTTGCATAATGGTTGCCACGTGGTTGAGAGAACCTCGGTTTCTTTCGATAGAGTGCTGGTGCAACGGCTTAGGACGATTCGAAATCAATTGGGGAAATGTTGCTGAAAGGTCGTTTTGGCGTCGAGCGCTCGACACTGTGTCGAGCGCTCATTCAATGGTAACGTCGGACCTGCTCTGCGAAGCGATGACTGAAAATGGGCAGGCGACCCTTTAACCCTTCGGCCTTTCAGTTCCTGCCTGCATTGCGCTCCCTTCCGAGCGACAGCACCAGTCCTGCAACAGTCAACCCGACAAAAACGATCACTACTACAATCCTTGGAGCGTGAACACCCAATACAAGCACGCCCGACACCGCAAACGCGACCAGCGTCGTGACGAGGATAGCAAGGTCTCCGCAGAGGAAATCGAAGATAGATTTGACGACTTTTGTGACGGCGTTCACGGCGGAGTTCATTCGTCGGCGTTTGGGAGATTTTCCCGCAGTCGCGGGGCACTTTTCAACCAGACCACGAGCGTGCCGGATAACACCAGGTAAAAGCCAAGAATGGGAAACAAGGAGAGGTCGCCGCCCCACCACTGTATGCCCAGCCCTTCGCCGCCCCAGAACGTTCCAAAGGAAGCCAGCATGACGCCCACGACAAATTTCAGAGTGTTCTCCGGAACGCGCTGGAGCGGCGCCCGGACAACCGCCCCAATCACGATCACTACTCCGAGCGCTGCCGCAGCGCCAAGGGCCGCAATCGCTATACCGTTTTGATGTCCCGGCGAGTTTGCCTGAAGTCCAAACGTGAGCACGATAAACGCCACCTCCAGTCCTTCGAGCAGGACGCTTTTGAATGAAGTCACAACACCGAACGGGTCGAGACGCTTCGATCCGACGATGCCCTTGGCCTTCAGCTCCTCAAGTTGCGCCTCGTAGATGGCTTCCTCGTCATGGATCGCTTTCAGACCTGAATATCGCAGCAGGGCCTTCTTGAGCCATTTCAATCCGAACAACAACAGAAGCAGCCCGACCACGAGCCGGAGTGCTTCGATTGGAATGACGCGGATAAGCCCTGCACCAAAGACTCCGACGATAAACGCAAGCGTGACCAGGGCCGCTCCCATTCCGAGGAACGAACTGCGCCAATTGATCGTCACCCCGATTACCAGCACGATGGTAAACGCTTCTACAAATTCCACCGCCGAGGCGAGAAAGGCGGCGGCGAATATCGTCCAGAATGGAACCATTTTGTTATCTTCAAGCCTAGAAGTTGAGGGTGAGCTGGGCGTAAACAAACGTCGCATCCCGCGTCCTCCCGATTCCGACCAGTGAACTTTTCACATTTTTGGTTTTTCCTTAAGCCGGACCTCTAAAGTCTGCAGTTTCATTCAGGCCAGGAGGCGTTGGGATCGAAATTGAGGATCGACATGCTCGCCGCGTTCGGCACTTGCGGGCGAAGGAACGGTTTTTCGCAAGCCTTGTGGCAGGCGTAACAGCCCTCGATGGTCTGGCGGTACGCGATTTTGAATTTCGCAGAGTCTTTGTTCGTAATGGCTGTACCGATCTCGATGAGGAAACTGTTGTCCACAGCGTCCAGGATGCCCTTCAGGTCCACCTCTCCCGCCTTGGTCTGTCGCACGGGATGGATTCGCACGGCCCATCTTAAGTGCGATCGCGTTTCGCCCAAGTAGTAGTTTGCCAACGGCCAATTCTGTTTGTCCGCAGCGAACCATAGGTTCGCGAAGTGATAACCGACATCCGCCATCGCGTGAGATTGATCGGGCGAACGTTCGCTGAGTGTTTGCAAGTCCAGTTGCGCGGTCACGGCGGCGCTGGGTTTCGGCGGCATTATCTGTTGAGCGTGGCCTTGCAACACGAGCGGCTCTAATACTAATCCAGGCGCGCCACTTAAAAGCAGCCCAACTCCGATACCGACCGCAAGCAACACGCCGGGTCGGAAGTCAAGGTGCTGTTTCATAAATCAGTATTTTGGCTGTGCCATCCAGGTATCCGCCGGGAGTTCGGGGACGCCCGGATAAACCGTGTAGCCGATGAGGTTCTGCAAATTCAGCAAGCCATGGCCGCCCTCGCGAAGGCGTATGCCGTACGTTCCTCTGGAGAGGAATCGTTGCATGAATGACTGGCTCTCCGCGGGAAGTTTGACCAATGCTTCCCTCATGAGGTACACGTGGCATCCGCCCTTCATCTTCAAGTGGAGAAACGAGACCATCAGGTCTCCAACCTTTAGTTGGCGATCGCGTCTTTGCAAAAGATCCAGGTCATTCAACGGGACGCACTGGTGGAACTCTGCTTCCGTCAACTCGACGAGATCATAATGATCAACGGGGATTCTGGAGTGGCCCGAACCGTTAAAAACCAAATCAACGCGGTTGACTTGAGCACAGACAAAAACGGATTTCGAATAATCATCTGCGACGACAATCCGGGATTGGGTGAACAGATTGGATGAATTGGTCCGTTGTCGAATGACTTCCGCAGCTTCGGCATCGGGCTGGATGAACGTTTCGCTGGAGCCGTCCACGAACTGAAAGCGGATCTCCAGCGCCGGACGATTGCTCGTCTTCCTTGGGGATCGCGTGTTGGTTTCAATTGCAATCATATCTCACTCTGGATTGCATAGGTCGGGCCAATTTCACCTGCGCTCGGGCATCATCGTTGGAAAGCGTTGCGGCTGAACAAGGGATCAGTGAAATACGCGCGCAGCAAATTGTGGTGCAGTTCTGAAATCGCGGTGAATCGCGTCGCGCATTCGACGGCAGGTCGAGCTTTCGTCACGCGGTTAGCGAAGTCTTTGCAGTGCGGACTCGACGGCTCGAAGAATTTCTTCGCGCGTAAACGGCTTGTAGAGGATCTCGCTGGCTCCCAGCTCGTGGGCAGATGGTAAAGCTTCTTTCGACCGAAGCTGACCTCCACCCAACATGGCTATGATTGGGAGCATTCGAGTCTCCCTGCGCAGTTCCATGATGACTTCCAAGCCGCCCTTTTCCGGCCTGAACACGTCAGTGATGATTAAGTGAATTGGCCGCCTGCGATAAAGATTCAAGCCCGCAGTTCCATTTTCGGCTTCTTCCACTTCGTAGCCAGCGCCCTCAAGTGTCTCTCGCAGCATGAGTCGCGTCTCAAGGTCGTCATCAATAATCAGGACCCGAAACATAAACGACTCTCGCAGTTTGCGGCGAATGGCACGATTGCTCTGGTCAAAGTGCTCGAAGCGCCAAAATTGAGTGCTAGCCCGGCACTACGACGAGCTCATCCTTCGGAATCGCGTCGAATGTTGCCTTGTCAATTCGAAGGTGCGCCATGACCAATTCAGGTGGCGTATGAGCCAGCCACTCCGAGAGCGAAAGGTCCTGGTAAAAGCTGCTCTTGAACATTTCCAGAAATATCAGGTCTGTGTCCCCTGTATTCTCGATGTAGTGCAGCAGTGTTTTTTCCACATAGCCGACGTCGCCCGCCTGAAAGTCCATCGTGCGAGCGCGGTTGCCTGTCGCCACCACAGTCATTCGTCCCTTTCCACTGATATAGTATTGCCACTCGTCGGCGTTCGGGTGCCAGTGCAGTTCCCTCAGCCCTCCCGGCTGAACGGTGACCATGGCCATCGCAACCGTGGTTGAGACCTTGAACTTGCCCGAATCAACAATGCGCACCTCACCGCCTTTCGTGCGCTTCGTCGGCGGCATTTCCATCGTGCGAAAAGCAAAATCGCTCGGAGATTTCCCAAGGGCTCCGGCGGCTGTTTTCTGATCGGCCTCCAGTGGCCCGGGAACTTCGGTCTGGAAAATGAATAATTCCTGTTTGGGGAGATTCTTCAAAGCCTGCTCGGCAACGCCGAAGTTTTTTGACAGCACCTCGCGCGGCAAGTGCGCCATCGAGTCGCTCAGCAGCACCGTCTCTGCCTCCGAAAAATCACCGTCGTCGAACACCAGCATGAATTCCGCGCCGTCCGGATCGAGGCCCTGAATCGAATGCGGAATTCCGCTGGGAAAATACCATAAGTCATTCTTCGTTACATCGGCGACAAAACTCTTGCCGTCCGCATCAATCGCCGTGATCCGCGCCGTCCCGTACAACATGATCGCCCACTCGCCCGCCGTGTGCCAATGCAGCTCGCGGACGCCTCCGGCCGTGAGTCTCATGTTTACGCCCGCCATGGACTTCGAGACGGGCAGTTCCCGAACCGTCACCTCCCGCGACCATCCGCCTTCGTAAACCCGCTTGTTCGCCAGGGAGAACGGATACTTGAACGTTGGGACCAGGCTCTTGGAGTCCGTGGTGGGCGGCCACGTGGAATCCGGGTTCTGGGCATCAAGCGCCGGATTGCCTGGGCCAGGATCGCTCCTGCTCCTATCCGCGCCCATTGCCGGCATTATCCCGGCGATAGCCAATGCCGCCGACCCAATTCCCAGGAATCCACGTCGCGTGCACTTGTCGCGCTTGACTGAGCTGCCATTCGCATCCGCGACTGAAATCTGATTGAAATTTTTCATACGATAGCTGGGTCTTGCACAAGCCGGGCCAACTATGGAGCAGAATAGTTTGCATCGAGGAAAGTCGTTCTGGCTCAATGAGGTTAGCAATCAAGCATTCCTTGGCAGAAGAGCCTGTCGTTCCTTTGAGCCCAGCGAATCGCGTCGTGAGTCCGACGGCGTGTCGAACCCTCGTCAGGCTTGCACCGCTCCATCAGCGGTCGGTTGCGCGGCTGGGCACCCGAAAACGCGAGCGATTTTAACAGCCCAATTATCACCGATGACATTCGCGAGCGCTCGCTCGATAACGCGACCACTATCCTCGTCGGTGCGCGACGATCTGCCGCGTGGCGCTTATTTCCCGCAAACAGCGATCGCTTTCTGTGGTGGCGAGAATGGACACTCTCGGCTCCGATGCACCTCTGGGACGGATGGCGAATCGCTGCGGGCGGCAAAACAGCTTGCGATACGCTATGGATCAACGAGAATTCAGGCAGCCAGGCTGGCTGCGGAATCGCTGAATGGTTCAGGAGCCAGCTGTTTCAGGAACCAGATGTAGATGGCAACTGCCGTTTCTGGAACAAGGTCTGCCGTTCCGATGCAATAAAACAGTCCAGCCGAATGACTAATCTCGAAATGTGAAATCCGCGATCCAAAGCTCCATCACGATTGGCGGACAAAAACGGGATTCCTGCGGAAGTTGCTCACGGATTCCGGCAGGTTCGAGGTGCGGGTGAATGAATCGCCTGCCGGCCTCACGGCGAGGACGCTGGCCGGATTCGATGTGGTGGTGGATGATTATTCCGGCCCGCGCCTGGGAACCGAAGCGGACAAAGCGCTCGAAGCATTTGTCAGGGCCGGCAAAGGACTGGTGGTGACGCACGGGGGACTGGGTCCTCCGGCGGGAGAAGCGGGCGGGAGCCGGCAAGGATTGGCCAACTTGACCAAGGCCTCGTGGCCACCCAAGGCCACTGCTCGCGGTGAGGTTCCGTTTCAACTGTTCGATATGAAAATCGTCCTCGCGGAACACCCGGTCATGCAGGGCCTCAAGGGTCCTCTGCGGACGGCGGACATGCCGCGCCGGGGCTTCATGCTGTCGTCCGAGGCGAACATTCTCGTGGCGACGGACAAGGGCGATCCGCTGCTCTTCAGTTCGAGTCACGGAAAGGGCCGTGTCTTTTGCGACGCGTTGGGTCACGACCTCGGCGCGATGCTGGAAAAAGCTTTCATCACCACCTTTCTGCGAGGCGCGGAGTGGGCCGCAACAGGCAAAGTGACCTTGCCCGGCGAAATCGGCGTGCCCGGGCCGGAGACAAACGGCGTCCGGGTGCTCGTCATCACGGGAGGACACGATCATGAGACCTCGTTCTACGGCTTGTTCGATGGGTACAAAGACATCGGCTGGGTTTCGGTAGCGGACAGCAAGCTGGCGTTTCAACAGGACATCCGAGCCAGGTATGACGTGCTGGTTTTTTATGATTTCACCCGCGAGCTGGATGATATAGGCAAAAAGAACCTGCGCGAGTTTGTGGAGAGCGATAAAGGGATCGTGGTCCTGCATCACGGGATCCTGGACTTCCAAAAGTGGCCGTGGTGGTACGAGGAGGTGGTGGGCGGACTGTATCGCCTGGAACGCCTGGGAAGCATCCCGAATTCCACCGTGAAATTTGGCGAGGAGCACTGGATCACGCCAGCGGGGCAGCATCCGATCACAGCGGGCATCGGTCCCTTCCACGTGACCGACGAAACGTACCAAGGACTGTTCATCTCGCCGAAGATCACACCATTGCTCACCACAGACAATGCGACCAGCGATTCAACCGTCGCCTGGGTCGGCCCATGCACGACCTCCAGAGTGGTTTTTATTCAACTCGGGCACGATCATTCGCCATTTCGTCATCCTTCCTACCGTGCGCTGGTCCACAACTCGATTCTGTGGAGCGCCGGAAAACTCAAATAACCTGATTAACTCTTATGAAAATTGGACTCTATAGCATCACCTACCTCGGCTGCTGGTATCGCGGCGAAGCCCTCACCTTGCCGGAACTGATTCGCACCGCAAAAAAATTCGGCTACGACGGCGTGGAGATCGACGGCAAGCGGCCTCATGGCAATCCGCTCGACTGGCCGAAGGCTCGTTGCCAGGAATTGCAGCGCCTCGCTGCCGGAGAAGGCATCGAGATTCACGGCGTCGCTGCCAACAACGATTTCAGCAATCCCGTGCCCGAGGTGCGTGAGGCGCAGATTAGCTTCGTACACGAGTTGATTCGAATGACTGCCGACCTGGGCGCGAAACATCTGCGGGTGTTCCTCGCTTGGTGGGGCATCACACGTCATCCGAAGTTGGCCACTTACGAGATAGCTGAAGGGTATTGGCCCATCGTCCACGGAAAATTCTCTGAAGAGGAAATCTGGGGCTGGTGCCGCGAGGGCTTGATCGAGTGCGCCCGATACTCCGGGGAGATGGGCGTCACGCTGGCGCTCCAGAATCATAAACCAATCATCAAGGATCACAACGACGTCTTGCGAATGGTGCGTGAGGTGAATTCAACACATCTCCAGGTCTGTCTCGATGCTCCTTTGATGCCGGACAAAAGCGCGGCTGCCATTGGCGAGGCGGCGCGGGCCGTCGGCACAAAACAGATCATGTCCCACTTCGGTGGAGAATTTGATCGCACCCCGGACGGCAGCATCACCGGCGTGGATCGAATCGACGGGGTCATCACGGGCGAGACGAACCGGTACTATCGCGACTTCGCCCGGGCCATGCATGAGATCGGGTACAGCGGGTACATCAGCTACGAGCTTTGCCACCAGTTACCCGTGGTAAATGGTGAGACAGTCGGGATCGAATTCGCGCACAAGAACGCCCAACTTGCGGTCGAGTTCATGCGTGAGATCGTGAAGGCGGAATACACAGCCAAGCCAGCGGCGGAGGAATTGAGCCTGGCCGCGCGCTGAAAGCACGGCAGCGACCTTCGTCAAAAGGAACAACACCGATGAAGACTTGGCTCTGCTTGCTGGTCGCGTTGGTCAGCGTTGAATTCAGCGCAACGCTGCTGGCACAAGCGCCCGATAAGCCGAAGCGCAATCTTCTGTTCATCGGCCAAGCCAAAGGCTACCAGCACGAAGCCATCTCCACGGCGATGGCGACGCTCTACAATCTCGGACGCAGCTCAGGACTTTGGAATACGCAGTTACGGACCGACTGCACGGCCATCACGAGGAAGCCCCTCAAGTGGGAGGCCAAGAACCTGGACGCCTTCGACGCGATTGTCTTTTTCACCGATGGCGACCTCGATATGGACGCGTCACAGAAGGCGGACCTGCTCTCCTTCGTTCGCGACGATGGCAAGGGCTTCATTGGCATCCACAGCGCCGCGATCACGTTCACCCGTTGGCCCGAGTACGGGCAGATGCTCGGCGGCTATTTCGACGGTCACCCGTGGGGCCAGTTCAACGCGCCGCTCGTCGTGGAAGATGCAAAGTTCCCCGGAATGGAGAATTTTCCGACGGCGTTCACCCTCTTCGACGAGGTTTATCAGATTAAGGATTTCTCCCGGCGGAACGTCCGCGTGCTGCTCAGCCTCGACGCCGACAAGATCGATCTCACCCGCAAAGGCGTAAGGCGCACCGACAAAGACTTCGCCGTCATCTGGGCGAAGAACTACGGCAAGGGCCGCGTGCTCTACAATGGCCTCGGCCACGTCCAGGCCGTCTGGGAGCGTCCCGATTTTCAGAAGATGTGGCTTGAGATGGTGCAGTGGTCAATGGGCCTGATTCCGGGCGATGCCACACCACGATCGAAGCCGGAGAAATGAAATCG
>WNEZ01007843.1_pt1 | contig 10052 bp, 7 predicted proteins | sample 5400521 | NCBI WGS metagenome assembly WNEZ01 (sample SAMN13153339, study PRJNA577476) | soil metagenome | isolation source: 120 cm saprolite under Douglas fir tree site 2 hole 1 replicate 1 | place: USA:California | collected 2015-04-18 | reverse complement strand
CGGCAGCGGCGCAGAGTTTTGCGCAGAAGGCGTGGTCGTAGGCGTGGGTGTGGGTTACGAGAAAGCAATTGGCGTCGGTGAGTTCGCCTCGGAGAGTTGCGGGGGTTCCAGGAACAGGCTGACCAGCGAGAAGTTCGATGTTCCCGTCGTTGGCCATTTTTTTTGCTTTGGAAAGATCAGAGACGAGTCGCTGGACTTGAGCGAAGGGCAAGTTGTTCAGGCCGTTGTTGTCTCCGAACTGGAAAGCGGCCAAGAGCAGAACCGCGAGAAAACTGAGCGAGACGATCAGGAATATTTTAGTTGGACGCGCTCTTTGCGATGTTGCTTGCATGTTTCCGCTCGCTGGCGCTTTTCTGCGCTTTGGTGCCCGTGTAGCTGACGCGCCAAATGGAATTTGAGCCGTCATCGGTGACGAGCAATGACCCATCGGGAGCGACGGTGATGCCGACGGGGCGTCCCCAGACGTGGCCGTTGTCCACCACAAAGCCGGTGACGAAATCTTCGTACTCGCCGCTGGCGCGGCCGGTCTGGTGCATGGGGACGCGGATCACTTCATAGCCTGCGCGGACGGAACGGTTCCAGGAGCCGTGTTCGGAGGCAAAGATATCGCCGCGATATTCCGGAGGAAATTGGGAACCTTCATAGAAGGTCATTTCGAGAGAAGCATTGTGGGGCTGGAGGAGAACATCGGGGACGATTGCCTTGTCTTTCAATTCGGGGCGCTTGCCGTTGTGGCGCGGATCCTGATGGCCGCCGATATACCACCACGGCCAGCCGTAGAAACCGCCGTCCTGAACACTGGTGATGTAGTCGGGAACAAGATTGTCTCCCATGCCATCGCGTTCGTTGACGGAGCACCACAGCTCGTTGGTTTTCGGATTGATGGCCAGGCCGCCACCGGCGTTGCGGATTCCGTAAGCATAGACGCGCATTCCGGAGCCGTCCGGGTTGAATTGCAAGATATCGGCGCGGTTTTTTTCTTGAGGGGTGGTATCGGGGTCGTCGACATTTGATGCCGAGCCGACGGCGACGAACATTTTTTTGCCGTCAGCGGTGAATTGCACATCGCGAGTCCAATGGCCGCCGGAGGGAAGATCGGCGAGGTGCTGGGCCGGGCCGGATGCCTTCAAGTCTCCATTTTTATAGGGAAAGCGGACGACGGCGTCTGTGTTGCCAATGTAGATCCATTGCGGGTTGTCGCCCGGCGGGTAGAAGGCAATGCCGTAAGGACGGTTGAGTCCCTCAACGAAGACGGATGTTTCGCCAGGTTTGCCGGTGGCTGTGATTCCACGGAAGACCTTGATTTTGCCGCTGCTGCTTTCAGCCAAGAAAAAATCGCCGTTGGGAGCGGTGCGGATCAAACGCGGATTGTCGAGTCCAGTTGCGTAGAGCTGTACGGTGAAACCGTCCGGCCCTTTCGGCCACGCATCATCGGGGCGCGCAACCAGTTGAGGACCATTGTTGGCCGAATCGGTAGCGTAGGGCGCGGGAAGCTCCTGAGCGGAAATCTTGCGAAGCTTTCCGGGCTGCTCGACGCGAAAATCCGTGTAGGGAGGTTCGGGAAGCGGGGCGTTTGTTTTCACGGGAATAATTTTGGCGGACGCTGCGCTGGTTTTGCCTTCCTTTGCTGATGTCTTTAGGGACTTAAGAAAGGCGACGATCTGCCAGCGCTGCTGCTCGGAGAGGTTACCCCAGGCGGGCATACCGTTGCCGACGGAGCCCGTGGTTATGAACCAGAAAACTTCGCCGTCGGGCGCCGATTGCGTGGGCCCCTGGGACAGGGAGGGAATGTTGCCGCTTCCCTGCCCGGCTGCGCCATGGCAGGCCGAGCAGTTCGCAGCGTAAAGTTTTGCTCCGGCAACGACGGCCGGGTGCTGACCGGCGAGCGGGTTCTTCTGGTGCATCGTGGAAGCGGGCGCGTTGTGAAAGTGGGCGTCCTGCGCCAGGGAAATAGTTGGGATGGCACAAAGTGCCGCGAACATAAGATACGGGCGAGTTCTGACGTTCAAGTGTTCCTCCAACGATTTTTTGTTTGCGGCCTCAGACTGTGAACAACCTTGAATGAAACGCCCGCCGCGTTCCGCTTCCTCTTTGCTGAACAAACCACGATTTGCCTGTCGTTTCCTTACAACTATAGCGCCACGCCGGGTACTGGACGCGACAACCCGAGCCTGCGCATCTTGCTGACCAATGTGGTGCGCTTCACTCCCAGGCGAATCGCGGCGCCGCGCGGGCCGCCCAAAACCCAGTTTGTTTCCCGGAGGATTTTCAGGATGTGGCTGGACTCCGCCTCGCGAAGCGTGATGACGGGAAACTGTTGGGTGCTCGCCGGAGTTTTCAGATCCCCGAGCGGGGAATTCAGGATTGATCCAGTGGTGAGGATTACCGCGCGTTCGATGAAGTTCTGGAGTTCCCGCACGTTTCCCGGCCAGGGATGCTGCTTCAATCTCTCCACCGTTGATTGGGGGATGGTATCAATCCGCTTGTCCATGCGGTGAGAATATTCTTTCAGGAAGTGCTCCGCCAACAAAGGGATGTCTTCGGGGCGCTCGCGAAGTGCAGGAATCTGGATAGGAAACACGTTCAGACGGAAGTACAGATCGCTGCGGAACTCCTGGTTGGAGACCATTTCCGCCAAATTACGATTGGTGGCCGCGACAAGCCGCACGTTGACGCGATGTGTTTGCGTGCCGCCGAGCCGTTCGAATTCCTGCTCCTGGAGGATGCGCAAGAGTTTCACCTGAACTTCCAGGGGAATTTCGCCGACTTCGTCCAAGAAAAGGGTTCCCTGATCCGCGAGTTCGAAGCGCCCGAGCTTGCGGGCGATCGCACCTGTGAAGGCGCCGCGTTCGTGGCCGAAAAGTTCGCTCTCGAGGAGTCCGTGCGGAATGGCGGCGCAATTGAACTTGATCAAAGTGCGATTCTTGCGCTGGCTGAGGTTGTGGACGGCGCGGGAAACGAGTTCCTTGCCGGTGCCGGTTTCGCCTTCGAGCAAGACAGTGGAATCCGTCTGGGCGACCGTGCGCACCTGTTTCTTCACGCGTTGGATCGCTTCACTGGAGCCAATCAGGCCGGCAAAAGCATCGGAAGCAGCGGGGGCATTCGACGATCGCGAATGGACGTTCACGTCTTCGAATTCAGGGGCTGGGGCGGCACTGCGAAACGCCTGGGGCTGATTCTCCTGCCAAGCGGCGGGGGCTGAAGGCTGGAATGACAAAGTTGTGGAAGCCATCTTGTTCTCCTTCAAGAATAAAATACCTATTGCCGTGCGAACACCGGCTGGAACCTGCGCGACGCTTTAGCCCTCTTCCCCGGAAGATGTGAAATTCCTGCGACTCGCTTCCCTGGTGATCCATTCGCGAATATAGGGCGAACAGTTACGGAGCGAGAGCCCTTCGCTTTCGCAGGCGGCGAGAAACTCCACAGCTTCGCGGTCCAACAGGTTAACCTCCCGAAGATTAAGAACGACTTTGTGCTGTTCGTTTCGAATGAGACTGCGGAGCTCATTGGTGTGCTTAAACTGAAGCCGACCGGAGAGCGCAAATTCCACAGTGTCCTCTTCAATCTGGCGTTTCGAAATTTTCAGCATGGCCCCAATCAATCACTCGGAATGAAGTAAGGCAAGCCCGGGTCCATTCCTATATTGTTGATTATAAGCTGGTTACTGGAGACAAGGACTGTCACTGCTCGCGAATCTTCACGAATTCCCGAGAATTCGGCAGGCAACCTGGAGATATGACTCCGGGGCGGCTCAAGCTGTTTTGAATTTGGCTTTACTGATACCGAGGGTTTTGATTTTCGACTCCAACGTGGAAGCGGGGATGCCCAATTTCGCCGCGGCGCCGGAACTCCCGGACACACGACCGTTCGCTTCGACCAGGGCAGCCTCAATCATCTCCCGTTCCTGGCCGAGAATTCTTTCGTTGAGTGAAGCTCTGGGGCCGCCGGAGGGAGCGGGTTGTGCGGCGAACCAGCTTTCATCCACGGCAAAGACGCCAGACTCACTGAGGATCACGGAGCGCTCAATCACGTTCTGAAGTTCGCGGATGTTGCCGGGCCAGAAGTAATTGCTCAGCAGCTCCAGAGAGCGCTTTTCGATGCTGATTATGTTTTTTGGCACTTTTTCGGAATAACGGTCGATAAAGTAATTGACGAGCAGAGGAATATCTTCCGATCGCCGGCGCAAGGGTGGAACTTCGATCGGGAAAACATCCAGCCGATAGAAAAGATCGGAGCGGAATGTGCCGGCGGCAACGGCCGCGGCAAGATCCCGGTTGGTGGCCGCGATAAGGCGAACATTCGCGGAGATCGAATGGCTGCTGCCGACACGTTCGAACTCGCGTTCCTGAAGTACGCGCAGCAACGCCACCTGCGTTTCCGCGGGAAGTTCGCCGACTTCATCGAGAAAAAGTGTGCCGCCTTCGGCGAGTTCGAACCGGCCGCTGCGCCGCTGGAGGGCTCCGGTGAAGGCGCCCTTTTCATGGCCGAAAAGTTCCGACGCGATGAGAGAAGGCGGAATGGCGGCACAGTTTACGCTGACAAACGCGCGGCCGGCTCGCTGCGAGCGCTTGTGGATGGCGCGCGCAACGAGTTCCTTGCCGGTGCCAGTTTCCCCGGTAATCAAAACCGTGGAATCGCTGGGAGCCACTTTCGCCACGCGCGACAACACTTCCTGAAGGGCCGGCGAGGTTCCGATAATCTCCTCAAACATCGAGGCATGGTCTACTTCCTCGCGAAGGGCCAGATTTTCCTCATAGAGTTTCTCCTTGAGGGCTTTGATTTCCTCGAAGGCTTTCTGCAACGCTTCGTCGGCCTTCATTCGATCCTCGCGGGTGCGAATGGTGGAAATTCCGAAGGCGAGATTGTCGGCCAGCTCCACGTAGCGCTCAAATGTATTCTCATTGAACTGGCCGGTTTCCGCTGAGTAGAGAGACAACACGCCAAAGGTTGTTTCGCGGCTGGTCAAAGGCAGAGACAGCGAGGAAGCGTACCCGTGGGCGAGCGCGCGCTCCCGCCAGGGAACGAATTTCCGTTCCTCGCGAATGTTTTTTGCCCAGGCTGGCTTACCGGTCCGCAACGCCGTGCCGGAAGGACCCTGACCGCGCTCATTGTCGGCCCAGGTCGCAGAAACGGCAGCCAGGTAGCCGTCTTCATACCCAGCATGGGCGACGGGCAGTATTGATTTTTCAGCGTCGCCCTGAGGGTAACCTACCCACACCATCCGAAATCCACCCACCTCGGCGAGGATCCGGCAGATCGACTGCAGCAACCCGTTTTCGTCCGTGGCGCGGAGCAGAGCGAGGTTGCATTGGTAGAGTGTTTGCATTGTGGTGTCCATCGGAGTCATTCTCCTGCGAGGTGGACCGAGTGGAGATGCGATTCTTCGTTTTGCGTCTTAAGCACCGGAATACCTGTTCCCTTCCGCCCTTATGCCTTAACAGCGAGTGGTGTCGCGCCAATGCGGGCACGGACGAGACACGCACTCGAAACTCAAACGGGGTCTGGGGCCCTCTTTGGATGCAGTGAGTCACCATATGGGCTCGGTGACGACTAGCTGACGCGTCATAGCTCTCTTTTGGGTATCAGGTTGTGCCCGCTACCGCTAATCCATTCATTTGAGGGGGATTTCGGCGGGCCACGAGGCAGGAGGACTTGGCATGAGAGGTGCTTTGTTGCTAAGGGGGAAATCTATGGGAACGATCGTAGAGGCAGAGGCCGAGCTTCGCAAAACGTCAGGTTCAATCGAGGATCCGGGGGCGGGGATTTCGCTCCGCACCGGCAATGATGACGGGTGGCTTTCGCGCGTTGCGGCTGAAACGACCGTTGCGCTGAAGTCTTCCACATGGTGGGCGTTTCTGGTAGTGGTGCTTGCGATCGGCTGCGTCGCTTATGCCGACAACATGGCGGAAGAAGTTTCGCTCGGCTACCTCTATATCCTGCCGCTTTCGTTCAGCGCGATTCTCCTTCCGTCGCGCTTGACGTATGCGCTGGTCGTTCTCTGCATTTTCTTTCATGACCTTTTCGGCCCGCCCATCCAGCATATTTCGGGACGCGTGCTGCATAATCTGGCGGCGCTCGTGGGATTCACTTTCGTGGTGCTGATACTGCAGTGGTTTGTTGCGCAGCGGAACGCCTTGAATGAATTGACCCGCAACCAGCGAGACGCGCTGTTGAAAGAAGTGGAGTTGGCGGCGGAAGTCCAGCGGCTGTTTCTGCCGCATAGCGATCCCGATACGGCGGGATTTGAAATTGCCGGAGATATGCATCCCGCCCGCGTGGTGGGAGGCGATTACTACGATTATCTTGCCCGTCCTGACGGGAGAATGAGGCTGGTGATTGCGGACGTTTCCGGAAAAGGCGTGGCGGCGGCGCTGCTGATGTCGGCGACGGCGGCGGCCGTTCAACTGGAGACCAACGAACCGCGGAAGTTGTGCGACGTTGCAAACCATTTGAATAAGGAGCTGTATGCTCTGCAGGACGACGGGCGATTTGTGACGGTGCTTCTCGGGGAACTCGATCCTCGGTCGGGCCAGCTGAAGTACATCAATTGCGGGCACAACCCGGCGCTTCTGGTTCGCAGGGATGGCGGCGATCCGGTTTGGCTGCATGCTTCTTGCACACCCGTGGGCATGGCGCCAGAGATGGATTGCGCGCTCGAAGAAATCACGCTGGCTGCCGGAGACATCATGGTGTGGTACACGGATGGGCTTACAGAAGCGAACGATCGAGATGCGCAAGAGTTTGGAACCGAGCGGTTGCTGGAATCGGTGAGAACGCATTCCGGGGGCAGCGCGAGAGAGATCTGCGATCAGATCTGGCGCGACGTTGCCGGCTTCACGCAACGGGATTCCCTGGACGACGATCTGACGCTGATGGTGATCAAGATGAAAAATGTTTTGGAGCCAAATGTTTTCCCACCGTTTTCTGATTGATTCAGATTACGCCGCCCGAACCTTCGCCAGTGTATTGAAGAGTGAAGCGAAAACGCGTTCCTTGCGGGGACTTGCGGGCGTCTGCTAATTGGCACCGGCGTCGGCAGGCAAGCAGACCAGAAAGGCGCAATAATTTGAGGACTGTTAACTTGTTCAAAGGAAATAGCGCGTATTGAGCAGTGGCGCGGATGGAATTGGAATTTGCCGTGCATTACTGACAAAGGCTCCATTGTGCCCGGCGTTTTGGGGGCGGGATCAAAATGAAATCTTTTACGGCGAACGTGACCAAGCTTGGTTTTATAGGCCTCGGCAATATGGGCAGTCGCGTTGCGGCTCGATTGCTGGCCGGCGGTTTTCAAGTTTCCGTCTTTGCGCGGAACCCAGCGAAGAGAGATGCGTTTAAGGCGAAGGGCGCCACGGCATACGATTCGGTTGGGGAACTTGCGCGTTCGGTTGACGTGATTCTTTCGTGCCTGACCGATGACCGGGCCGTGGGCGACGTCTATTTTGGCGGCGGCGGAGTTATCGAGAATGCCGAGCCGGGGACAGTTGTGATTGAGATGAGCACGATTCTGCCGGCCACTTCGCGCGAATTGGCGAGCAAAGCTTCGCAGGCGGGCGTGCAGGCACTGGATGTGGCTATTTCGGGGAGCACCCCGGCGGCGGAACAAGGCACCGTCACGCTGCTTGCCGGCGGAAACCCGGACATCTTTCAAGCGGCACAGCCGATTTTTCAAGCGATTGCGGCGAAGTATTTCCACCTGGGGCCGAGCGGTGCGGGAACGACGATGAAGATGGTGGTGAACGCAATCCTCGGGGCGGAGATGCAGGCGATCGCGGAAGCGGCGGCGATGGGGGAAAAAGCGGGATTGTCTCGCGAAATCCTTTTGCAGGTATTGTCGCAGACGGCGGTTATCGCGCCGGCCCACGTGGGGAAACTCTCCCGCGCGGCTCGCGGGGACTACAACCCCCAATTTCCGCTTCCTCTGATGAACAAGGACTTTCGGCTGATTCTGCAACTGGCGGCCGAGGTTCAGGCCGCGATGCCCGCGACGTCTGCCGCGTTCCAGGTGAACACAGAGGCCCTCAGCAGGCACGGTGACTTGGATTTTTCGGCAGTGATGGCGTACATGGAGGAAGCCTCGGCGAAGAACACCCCGAGCTTGTCCACGACTAGATGATGGGGCGAGGCGTGGGAGAAGTGTCAGCATCTCGACATTCCTGACGAATTATGGGCATCTTCCGTCGGACGGCGCTCCCTGTGTACAACAATTCGTTGACGGGAGTGGGCTTTATTCGCATGACCCATGTGTCGCCTGGCGGCATCCAAAGTGCACCTCTAAGAGGGAGGGTAGGTCTACTTTCATGGTCAAGCTCAATGTGAATGGCGTTGATCACTCGTTTGACGGCGACCCAAGCATGCCCCTGCTGTGGTATCTGCGCGATGTTCTGGGTCTTACAGGAACAAAATTCGGCTGCGGGGTGGCGCTTTGCGGCGCCTGCACCGTGCACAAAGATGGCGAGGCGATTCGCTCGTGCATCACGCCGCTGAGCGCGGCCGCGGGAAGCAAGATTCGAACGATTGAGGACATTGGGGCGAACGGCTTGCATCCCGTCCAGAAAGCCTGGATTGAGGTGAACGCGCCACAGTGCGGATACTGCCAGTCCGGGCAGATCATGCAGGCGATAGCGCTGCTGAAAAGCAAACCTCATCCGACGGACCAGGATATTGAGGACGGAATGGCGGGCAACATCTGCCGGTGCGGAACTTACCAGCGAATTCGAGCGGCGATCAAGCTGGCAGCGGAGAAGAGCGCATGAGTCACATTGAAAACGTAAGCCGCCGCAGATTTCTGACGGGAATTGCGGGCGCAGGAGCTTTTGTTCTGGCCGTTCGATACGCTCCTCCGATTTTTGGCGGTCACCCGGCGGCAGAAGGGCAAACGGAAGCCGACCGAGCGCCGTTCCATCCCAATGTCTTCGTGGGAATTGAAGCGGACGGGACGGTGCACATCGTCGCACACCGTTCGGAAATGGGGACTGCGATACGCACGACGCTTCCGCTGGTGGTGGCGGATGAACTGGATGCAGATTGGAACCGCGTGAAAATCGATCAGGCCATCGGGAACCCAAGATACGGGGATCAGAACACCGACGGCTCTCATTCGATTCGCAGTTTTTTTGACACGATGCGGGAATGCGGCGCCACCGCGCGCTGGATGATGGTGCAGGCCGCGGCGCAGAAGTGGAATGTGCCGGCCAGCGAGTGTTCGACGGAACCGCACACGGTTGTGCACGCAAAGAGCGGGCGCAAGCTGGGTTATGGGGAACTTGTGGACGCAAAGATCGAAGGAATGGTTTATGCGTCGATCGAGCACCCGCCTATTTATGGCGGGAAGGTGAAGAGCTACGACGAGCAGGAAGCGCTGAAAGTTTCTGGGGTTCACCAGACGATGCAGATTGATCCGTTCAAACCGCCGGCGGCGTTTCAGCCGCTCGGCGGGGTGGCTGTGCTGGCGGATAATTCGTGGGCCGCGTTTCAGGGGCGCAAAAAACTGAAGATTACGTGGGACAACGGAGCGAACGAAAGTTACGACTCCGCGGAGTATAAGAAGGAGCTGCAGGATACGGCGCGGAAGCCGGCCAAAGTTATCCGGAGCGTGGGCGACGCGAATGCGGCGCTGGCGGCGGCTTCCGGAGCTAATGTGGTTGAAGCGGAATACTATGTTCCGCTTTTGGCGCACGCGACGATGGAGCCGATGGTGGCGCTTGCGGATTTTAAGGATGGAAAAGCGACGATTTGGGCGCCGACGCAGAATCCGCAGGCGGTTCAGGCGATCGTTTCTTCGGAACTTGGCATTCCGAAAGAGAACGTGATCTGCAATGTGACGCTGCTCGGCGGGGGGTTCGGAAGAAAGTCGAAGCCGGATTACGTTGCGGAGGCGGCTGTGCTGTCCAAGAAAGTCGGGCGGCCGGTGAAAGTGGTGTGGACGCGCGAGGATGACATCAAGTTTGATTACTACAACGCGGTTGCAGGAATGTATTTCAAAGCCGCGGTGGATGCAAAGGGAAAGCCGACGGCATGGTTGCAGAGATCGGTCTTTCCGCCCATTAGTTCGA
>WNEZ01006827.1_pt1 | contig 10054 bp, 7 predicted proteins | sample 5400521 | NCBI WGS metagenome assembly WNEZ01 (sample SAMN13153339, study PRJNA577476) | soil metagenome | isolation source: 120 cm saprolite under Douglas fir tree site 2 hole 1 replicate 1 | place: USA:California | collected 2015-04-18 | reverse complement strand
CCTGGCTGAACGGACTGCTGATCGTGCCGGTCGTCGTCGCCGGATTCATGACCGTGATGACCTGACATCCGATGACGAGGGTGTACGTCGCGCTGTTGCCGAAGCAGCCGTTCGCGTCGGTGGCCTTCACCACGATGGGGAACGTGCCGTTCTTCAACGGCGTGCCGGACAGAACGCCCGCGGTCGAAAGCGTGAGGCCCGTCGGCAGCGTGCTGGCGGTCGTGAACGTCACCGCACCGATCGTGTTGCCCGCGGTGAACGTCTGGCTGAATGGTGTGTTGACCGTGCCGGTCGTCGTGGCCGGATTGGTCACGGTGATGGTCTGGCAGTTGATGACGAGGGTGTAGGTCGCGCCGGTTCCCGTGCAACCGTTGCCGTCAGTCACCTTGACGGTGATCGGGAACGAGCCGGTCACTGTCGGCGTACCGGAGAGAACGCCGGCCGTCGAAAGCGTGAGACCCGCGGGCAGAGTCCCGGAATTGAGCGTGAACGTCGCGCCGCCGATCGCGCCCGTCTGCGTGAACGTTTGACTGAACGCGGTTCCCGCCGTGCCGGTCGATGTCGCCGGATTCGTGACGGTGATGGTCTGGCAACCGATGACGAGGTTGTAGGTCGGTCCGGTTCCGGTGCAGCCGTTGCTGTCGGTCACTTTCACGACAATCGGGAACGTGCCGGTCTGCGTCGGCGTACCGGAGAGCGTGCCGTTGGTCGCGAGCGTCAGTCCCGTGGGCAGCGCGCTGGCGGTCGTGAATGTCGCGGCACCGATCGCGCCGGTTTGCGTGAAGGTCTGGCTGAACGCGGTTCCTGCAGTGCCCGTCGTCGTCGCCGGATTGGTGACGGTGATGGTCTGGCAACTCACGATCAGCGTGTACGTCGCGCCGGTGCCCGAGCAATTGTTCGAGTCGGTGACCTTGACGACGATCGGGAACGTCCCGCTTTGCATCGGCGTGCCGGACAGAACGCCCGCTGTCGAAAGCGTGAGGCCCGTCGGCAACGTGCTTGTTGTGGTGAACGTGGCCGTGCCGGACGCGCCTGTCTGCGTGAACGTCTGACTGAACGGAGTGCCTGCCGTCGCGGTCGTCGACGCAGGATTCGTCACGGTGATGGTCGGGCAGACGACGGTCAGCGTGAAGTTCTGCGTCGCGTCAGGCGGGATTCCGTTCGACGCGGTGAACGTGATCGGATAGATGCCCGCGGAGTTGATGCCTGGCGTGCCGCTGAGAGTCCTCGTGACGGGATTGAACGAGACGCCGGGCGGAAGCGCGCCTGTCTCCGTGACGACGACCGTGGGGAATCCGGTGACAGTCACGGTGAAGCTGTTCGGCGAACCGGCGGTGAAGGTGGTGTTGTTGGGGCTGGTGATCGCCGGTGACGAGTTGGTGATCGTGATCGTCACGGTCGCCGAGGAAGACAAGAGGCCGTCACTCGCGAGATAGACGAACGAATCGGACAGCGTGTTGGATCCGTCGTGTGTGTACGTGAACGAACCGTTCGCATTGAGGGTCAGCGTGCCGTGCTGCGGTCCACTCTGCAGAATCGCCGTGAGCACATCGCCGTCCGGGTCAAAATCGTTCCCGAGCACACCCGGCGCGGGAACGTTGAGCGTTCCGCCGTGCGGAACGCTGTAGGAGTCGTTCGTCGCGACCGGCGGACTGTTCAAGTGGATGTTGAGCGTGACCGTCGCGGTGTTCGAGTCAGTCGTCCCGTCGTTCGCTTTGTAAGTGAAATGATCGATGGGAGCGTTCGAACCGTCGTTGACGTAGGTGAAGCCACCGTTGGAGTTGAGCGTCACCGTGCCGTGCTGCGGCTGCGAGACGAGAATCGCGGTCAGTGTCCCGCCGCTGGGAGAGAAATCGTTCGAGAGCACGCCGGGGGGGACGATGTTCGTCGCTCCGCCCTGCACGCCGACGTACGTGTCGTCGACGGCGACCGGTGCGTTGCTCAGCTTGACCGAGAATCGAAAGAAGAGATCGATATTGCCCTTGACGGCGTAGATCGATTGAAAGCGGATCGGATCGGACGTTTGGCTGGCACCGCCCGGGACGAGCGGCGGGATCCCGTTCCAATCGCCGACCTGTCCGTCCAGGATGATCGTGCGGCGGCCGTTCCCGCCGATGGCGCGACGCCGTGTCTGTGCAGGCGGATAGAGAATCGCGTTGCCGTTCGGATGCGTGGTGATGACACTCGAGAACGTTCCGCTGCTGCCGGCGAAATACAATCGGTGCACCGCGGGGAGTGAGCCGCCGAACGCAGCCAGCGGGATGTGGGTCTCGATCTCGCTGTTTCCGCTGGCTCCGTTCGTGCCGACCGGCCAACCGGTCGCATCGATGACGATCGGGCTGCCGAAAGAACCTGCGGCGCACACCTGCCGCGTCACACCGGTCACGTTCGATCCGGTCGAGGTCACATTGACGGTCGTCGTGAGGATCTGCTCGACGCCTGAAATCGCGGTTCCGCCGATCAGGGAGCTGCATCCCGTCGATGTGTTGTTATCGGTGTCCAGCAGAACCTGAAACTGCGCGGTGGAAGCAGCGAGCTGAAGCGGTGCGGCGAGAACCACAAGGAACAGAACGCGTGCGAACGCGGAGCGGCAGAAGTGCATGGACGACCTCACTGAATTTTTTCGGACCCAACCGGGAATGGAGCGACATCATACCACCCGAACACACAATAAAAACGGCGGCCAGCGGCCGCCGTGAATCGAGACAGTGATTGAGGAGGGAGCGCGCGTTACGCGCCGCGACGATTCATCGTGGCGTCGATCGGAAGGTGTCCAGCCGGCACCGTGTCATCCGGATCGAACGCGCCTCGGCGGCGATCGCGGATAAAGGCCAGCAATAGGACCATGAGGCCCAGTAACAACAATAGTCTTGGATCGTTTGACATTGCGGCCTCCGTTGGGTTGGGAGGCGATTTTCCTCCTGATGGACGGACGAAATCGTGAGCAGGCTCACAATCACTGCTGGATCTTTACCGGATCGCCGGTGCGGTGCTCCTCGATCTGGAAGCGGAGGAATCGGTGCACAGCCTCGATGGCCCGATCGTCATCCGAGCTGATCCCGACGCGGCCTCCAGACGGCACATCCTCATATTGATAGCGGATCATCGCCTTGCGGTCGCGCATGACGTCCGCACCGTCCGGCAGGCGGCCGTGCGTGGCCATCGGCTTCGCGAAATCACCATCGGCGAAACTCTTTGCGATCGACCGAAGGTGCTCGCGGATCGCGGCGATCGTCTTCGCGTCGTCGCCGGAGTTTGCGGTCACTTCGATCGCACCCCCGTTCTTGCGCAGCCGGAACGAATGCCGCGTGAGCGTGTGCGAAAAGCCCATCGCCTCATCGCCGTGCTGATCGACCTGCGCTGCGTGAACGTGCTGCGCGTGCATGGGGCAATCGGACATCTGCAGCAGAAGAAACAGTGCCATCAGAGGAAGCATCGAGAAAATCTCCTTTCAGTGAATCGAGTAGATGCGCGGGCCCTCCGCTGGAGGTTCCCGCGAGGCGTTCGTCCCAGTCAACGAGCAACCGGCGGAGAGAATCGCGAACGTTTTGCAGCTCGACGATGCGATGTTCGACTTCGCGCAGCCTGTCTGCGGCGAGGGCCCTCGCCCTTTCGCACGGCGGAGTTCCGTTCTTCCGCTCCGCAAACAGCGATGCGAGCTCGTCGAGTGCGAAGCCGAGGTCGAGGGCGCTGCGGATGATGCGGACGCGGTCGACGATGGCGGCGGGAAAGCGACGATACCCGTTCGGCAGACGCTCCGATTCGGGGATCACGCCTTTGCGCTCGTAATGACGGATCGTGTCTGCGCTGACGCCGCAGATCCGCGCGACGTCCGCTGGGGAGAGGTGGTCGTCCATGCACGCATCGTAAGGCGTGGAACCGGTTCGAAGGTCAATGCCTGCGAGCGCGAGTTCGCAGAACGTTCACGGAGTCAGGAGAGCGGGCATCCTGCCCGCAGTCGGCGGGCGTCTCGCCCGCCGACCGCAAGGTCGTGCTTTCTGCGCGACCGTGGTGACGCCGCACGGATCTGAGGTGATCGGGCGGGACGCCCGATCACTTGTTTGCGGTAGGGACGCCCATTGCTGGGCGCCCCCCGCGCAGATCCGGACGAGCGGCACTACCGCATCCGGCTCCTACGAAGAGTTTTGCCGTTGAACCGCGCGTCCGGCCACGGATGCAGGATGCGCGCGGAAGGGATCCATCGGTCCGCAAGCCGTTTGCACCGCGCCGAGGTCAACCGCGAACGCTGACTGCGTCGTCGCAGCGAATGCCACCACAGACGCATCAGTGCTCGTCGGAACGTGCGCAGCGCTGCCAGGTTGCCCGGCACGGCGTGGTACTGATCGAACCCTCGGATCACCGAGGCCAGCCATCGCCCTTGTTTCGGGATCGGATCGTGGCGTCGTTTTGCGAGCTCGGATTTCAATGCATGGAGTTTCCGTGTCAGCCCTCGCCGATCTGTTTTCCGAAGGACCGCGTACTTCCCATCACGTCGTTCCGTGCAGATGTGCTGGAAGCCGAGGAACGTGAACGTCTCGGGTTTCCCCTTGCCGCCCTTTGCCCTTCGTTCTTCCGCGAACCTGCCAAACTCGATGATCCGCGTCTTCTCCGGGTGCAACTCCAGCGCGAACCTCTTCAGCCGCTCACGCAGCGCCTCGTGGAAGCGTTCCGCATCATCTCGATACTGGAACCCCATCACAAAGTCGTCTGCGTAACGGACGATCACCACCTCTCCGCGCGCATGGCGTTTTCGCCATACGTGCGCCCACTGGTCGAACGCGTGGTACAGATAGATGTTCGCCAAAAGAGGTGAGATCACCGCTCCCTGCGGTGTTCCCTGCTCACTTCCGATCCACTTCCCCTCCTCCATCACTCCGGCTTTGACCCACTTCATGATCAGCCGCACGAGCCTTCGGTCCCCCACCGTATGTTCGATCATCTTCTGCATCCATCCGTGGTCGACCGCGTCGAAGAACCCACGAATGTCCGCATCCAAGATCCAGTTCACTTTCCGATGCTCGATCGCCATCACCAGCGCATCCAGCGCATCGTGTGGTCCTCGTTTCGGTCGGAACCCGTAGCAGAAGCCGTGGAACTCTTCCTCGTAGATCACGTTCAGCACCTCCGCGACTGAGGCTTGTACGATCTTGTCTTCGATCGTCGCAATGCCCAGCGCTCGCATGCTGCCGTCACTCTTCGGGATATACGTTCTGCGGCTGGGGGCTGCTCGGTATGCGCCTCGGTGAATCCGCTCGCACAGTCGATTGATGTTCTGCTCGAGCTCTTCTCCGTACTGTTCCCAGCTCACCCCGTCGACTCCCGTTGCCACATTCCGCTTCAGCTTCCTGTAGCTCTCCGTCAGTCGTTCCGGTGTGATGTGGTGCAGCAGCGCTGTGAACTTCTCCCCGTCGTGTCGTCGTGCTGCTTCACGGACTCGGTCCAACTCACGTGACACCTCACTCCGGCTCTGCGTCCGGTCGGTGTTTCGTTGTCCCGAGTTCCTCTCCATTGAGCTGCTTCCCTCCATCGCCTCCTTCTCGTTCGGCGACTTCTTCGGTACTACCAGCCCATCAGACTTCTCACGGTCGTTCATCTCTGCATTACGGCCTTAGCCTTCGCTCTGCGGCTCGTCGGCATTGCACCGCCGAGCAACCGTGAGATCTCCCGGTTCCCGCGCAAGAAGTTTCGTCTGCATGCCCCGCTCTCCGACCGCGCTGGTCCCTCTCAGAACTCGCGTTAGCGCTCTGATCGGTTTTGCCTTCCGCTCTTGCCCGACGGCGTCGGCGACCAACACTTTGGCATCTTTTCGCGGCTCAATCACGTGGCCTGCAGACCCCCTGTCAACGCTTAACCTAGACCTCGCGGCCTTCGGCTCATGACTCGGGGCCAGGTCGGTTCGCTACTCCTTTCCCTGTCCAACATCGCAGTTGTTCTTCTTGCCGGTCTCCCGGCGCTCCGGGCAGGATGCCCGCTCTCCTGTGGTAGAAAGAGCGGCCGCATATCGCCGCTATCTCCAGAGCGGTGTCGAGGGCGCGAGAAGCGCGCGGACGTCAGCCCATGTCGTAGAAGAACTCTTCGCGAACGATCTTGCCGTTCTTGACGGTATAGATGGCGACTTCCTGAAATTTTCCGCGCTGTCCCTTTCGCGGGCCGGCCTTGGCCGTGGTCTCGTAATGAAAGATCACCGCGAACCGATCCTTGTGCGGGAACGGGCCCTCGGCGCTGGCGTGATGGATCTCGTTGTTCTCATACCACCACTTGTTCTTCGCGACGACCTTGTCGATGCCGCGCATCTCGGCCGGCACCTCATCGCTGCCGACGGCTTCGACGCTGACGATATCGGCGCTGTACAACGAGCTGATCGCATCGATGTTCAGCCCTTTGCGGCAGAACTCGACGAGTTTGTGTCCGACCTGCGCAGTGTCCATGGCGAATCTCCCTTCTAGTGCTTCTGTGTGCGAGTTCTACGAACCCGTGTCGTCCGCCGACGGTCCGTAGATCGACGGAACTTTACCGCCCATCGGCCGGATATAAACGCTGAGCTGTCCGCGGTGATGGATCATGTCGAGGAGAAATCCCCAGAACATATTCTCGATCGAGTCGCTCCAGGCACTGCCGCCCATGGACAGACTGGCCTTGCTCGACCACTTCGCCTCATCCGTCGATTTCAAACGTTGGCGCAATTCCTCGGTCGACTTGTCCCACAACGAGACGATGTCGATCGCTTTCGACGGATGCGGCGTCGTGTCCCACAGCGCCTCGCCTTTATCGAGCAGCCCGACGAGTGCGCGCTGCGATACGGCGAGCTGCCATGCCAGGGCGCCTGCCGCTGTGGATCGCTCGTGCGGCCGGTAATGGAGCTGATTGTCCGGAACGGCGCGAAGAACTTTTCCGAACGCCGGCATCTCCGCTTCCCACCGCGTGATGAAGAATTCACGATTGGTCATGACCTGCTCCTTCTGAATGCGCGCAGCTTATGCGAACGGCAGGTTTTCGCGCATCGGCGCATTGTGGTTTGCCAGAGAGAACACGCAAAAACGCGTGTGGGTTCTCTCCGTAAAGTAGAATTTCGCGCCCATGGGCAGCTCGCTCCGGATGATACGCGTCATCGATTCCCACACCGCGGGCCAGCCCACCCGCATCATCATCGACGGCGGCCCGGACCTCGGCCGCAACTCGATCCCGCAGCGCCGCGAACGGCTGCGCAGCAACTTCGATCGCTTCCGATCCGCTGCGATCAGCGAGCCGCGCGGCTCCGACATCCTCATGGGCGCGATTCTGTGTGAGCCAGCCGATCCGTCGTGCACTGCCGGCGTGATCTTCTTCCACAATCACGGCTATCCCGATCTCTCCGGTCACGGAATGATCGGCCTCGGCGTCACGCTCGAGTATCTCGGTCGCATCAGTGTGGGTGAGCATCGCATCGAGACCCCGATCGGAGTCCTCACCGTCGGTCTGCATCCACTCGGCGACATCTCCGTGCGGAACGTTCGGAGCTTCCGTCATCGGAAGGATGTGAAAGTGACTGTCGACGGCACGTCGTACACCGGCGATGTCGCCTGGGGTGGGAGCTGGGTGTTCCTGGTGAGTGATCACCGCGAAGAGCTGACCCCCGCGCGAACCGGCCGGCTGACGGAAGTGGCGCGATCGATTCGCCAGGCACTGTCACGTGACGGCGTGACCGGCGCGAAAGGTGAGGAGATCCTCGACGTCGCCTTGTTCGGAAGGCCGGAACGCCGCGACGCGAACAGCAAGAACTTCGTCCGCCGCTTCGGAAGCCCGTTCCGGCGCTGCCCCGGCGGAACGGCGCTGAGCGCGAAGCTGGCGTGCCTTTACGAAGACGGTGCGCTGCCGGAAGGAAGCACGTGGCGCCAGGAGAGCATCATCGGAACGGTATTCGACGGCGCAGTGAACGTGGTGGACGGCGCGATCGTCCCGACGATCCGCAGCACCGCGCACGTGACGGCGGAGTCGATGCTGATCGTCGACGAGCGGGATCCCCTGTGCTGGGGATTGTCGTAATGGAGAGCGGGCGTCTCGCCCGCTCTCCGACGAGTAGTTCGAAATATCTTGACGTGCGGCCAACTACAATCCGCTCATGCCGCTCTCGCCTGGCACATCGCTGGGGCCCTACGTCGTTCACGGCATCCTCGGCAAGGGGGGCATGGGCGAGGTCTATCGAGCCCGCGACAGCCGGCTGGATCGCGACGTGGCGATCAAGGTCATCTCGGACTCGATCGCTCACGACGCAACCACCCGCACCCGCTTCGAGCGCGAAGCGAAAGCGATCGCGGCGCTGTCGCATCCGAACATCCTTTCCATCTTCGACTTCTCGAAGGTCGGCGATCACTGGTACACCGTCACGGAGCTCCTCGAAGGAGAGACCCTCCGCGAGCGCCTGAAACGCGGAAAGCTCGAGATCCCCGCCGCGCTCGAGATCGCTCACGCGGTCGCCGCCGGCCTCTGCGCGGCGCACGATCGCGGAATCGTCCATCGCGATCTGAAGCCTGAGAACGTCTTCATCACCAGAGACGGCGCAATCAAGATCCTCGACTTCGGCCTCGCCACCATGCGTAAGCAGCGGACAGCGGAGGACGAGGCGACAGAAGTTCTGGCGACGAAGGCCGGCCAGATGATCGGGACGGCGGCCTACATGGCGCCGGAGCAGATTCGCGGTGAGCAGGCCACCGCGGCCGCCGACATCTTCGCGTTCGGCTGCATGCTCTACGAGTCGGTCGCCGGCCACCGTCCGTTCCGCGGCGAAAACCTCGTCACCGTGGTCGCCTGTATCCTCAAGGATGCTCCCACTCCGATTCCCGGCGACGTGCCGGCGCAGCTTGCGGCCGTCATCGCGCGCTGCCTGGAAAAAGAACCCTCGCAACGCTTCGCAAGCGGGCAGGACCTCCGCGCCGCGCTGCGCGGAGCACCAACCTCGCCGGCGGCGCTCACGTCGCTGCACACGCGAGTCATCGTCCTCCCCTTCCGCATGCTGCGACGCGACGACGATCTCGACTTCCTGGCGTACTCGTTACCGGACGCGATCGTCGGCTCGCTCGCGGGCGTCACCTCACTCATCGTCCGTTCCTCGCTCGCTGCTTCGCAGTATGCGAGCGGACCGGTCGACATCGCACGAATCGCGTCCGATCAGGACGTCAATGCGATCGTCAGCGGCACGATCCTGACCTCCGGCGGGCGCCTCCGCGTCTCCGCGCAGCTCACCGAAATGCCGGGGGCGACGGTGAAGTGGTCGCACTCGACGGAGACTGCGCTCGACGACATCTTCGGCGTGCAGGACGAGCTGACTCGAAAGATCGTGCGCTCGCTCTCCGGTGGCGTGAGCGACAGCCAGTCGCACGCTCTGCGCAAGGACGTCCCGCAGAGCGCGGAGGCGTATGAGTGTTTCCTGCGCGCGAACCAGCAGGCCCATTCGATGGAAGGATGGCTCGTGGCGCGCGATCTCTACCGGCGTTCGCTCGAAGAAGATCCCGATTTTGCTCCCGCCTGGGCGCGCCTCGGCCGATGCTACTGGCTGCTCGCGAAGTACACCGACGACTCACAGCAAAACTGGACGCTGGCCGAGGAGGCGTTGCGGAAGGCGATCGAGCTGAATCCGGATTTGTCGCTCGGACAACGGTTCTACGCAGAGATGCAGATCGAGCTCGATCAGACGATCGAGTCACTCGAGCGTTTGATGGACCTCGTCCGCGAGAGACCGAACGATCCGGCGATGCATGCCGCTCTCGGCAAGGCGCTGCGTTACAGCGGCCTCCTCGACGAATCGATCGATGCATTCCGCCGTGCACGGGAGCTCGACCCGCGCATCCCTGTCAGCGTCGAGCACACCTGGTTCATGCTCGGAGACTATGAGCGCGCGCTGCAGAACGTCGGCAAAGACATCGGCTACGCCGGCCCGCTGATTCTGATGATGCTCGGGAAAGACAATGCCGAGCCGGCGCGGCAACTGCGCACGGTTCTGCAAGGCACGGACGACCGGCAATTCCGCGCGTACGCCGAGTCGCTCCTCGGCATTCTGGAAGACGATTTCAAAAAGAGC
>WNEZ01006826.1_pt1 | contig 10055 bp, 4 predicted proteins | sample 5400521 | NCBI WGS metagenome assembly WNEZ01 (sample SAMN13153339, study PRJNA577476) | soil metagenome | isolation source: 120 cm saprolite under Douglas fir tree site 2 hole 1 replicate 1 | place: USA:California | collected 2015-04-18 | reverse complement strand
TCGTAAGGATCGTGAGGATCGTAAACATGGATCCAAAGAAAGAAGGGGGTCGTGCGAGCCTTCCCCTTGAGCCATGCCAGCGCGTGGTCGACTACCGTGGCGGCACGCCGTTCCTCACTGCTGTAGCGATCCTCGCCGCTTCTTCGGCGGTGGAAACCTGCATCGTAGATGTCGAAACCTCGATCGAAGCCGGGAGCGGCTGCGCTCTTGGGATCAAGCACCTGCGACCCGACGAACGCTGCCGTGCGGTAGCCTCTTTTCTGAAGAATTTCGGGCAGATCGGGCAGGTCTTTCGAAAGAGGCGCTCCCAGGTCTCCCAGGTGGTTGAACTGCGGATAGGTACCAGTAAGGATGGTTGCATGGGACGGCGTCGTCAGCGGAACGTGGGCATAGGCCTTAGAAAACACCAGGCTTTGCCGAGCTAGGGCATCGAGGCTAGGAGTTAATCCCAGGTGGGAGCCCATAAACCCCATGCGGTCAGTGCGCGTGGTGTCAACCGTGATCAGAACGATGGTGGTTGGAGTGGGCGAAGCGGAGGACGCAACCAAGGCCTTCGAAGCGAGCACACACAGCACCAGTGCTTGCAGGAATCGCCGGCCCAGAGACATAAGACGCTCCAGTCTAGCATTCGCCGACTGGCATAAAAAAGCACCGGCCCGAAAGGGCCGGCAAGGTGTCACTGCTTCCGATCGATCAGCTAGAACGTGATCCTGAGTCCGAACTCGACCTGCCGCGAAGCGCCTACTGCAAAGACGCCAGAGCCGGTGCCAGTACGGACGGAGTTAAGGTCCGGCGTGCCGTTTGGAAAGACGCCCGTGACTGGAGACGTGTGCGAACTGAAAGTGCCGCTGACGCTGCCTGGTGAACCATTACCAGTAGGCGACGCGAGCGAAACGTCCACAACGCCTCCTGACAAACGTGCGAAATTGGCAAAATTGAACACATTGAACGCGCTGATGGAAGGCTCAATCGTGAAGCGCTCTCCCAGCTTGATCGGCCAACTCAGGACCGTGCTCACTTCTTTATAGATGCTGTTACCAGCCTGGCCGGTAGGCGGAGGAGCGAGAAGCTGCTTTACACCGCCTAAGGTCTGCAGCTGGTCTAGACGGACAAGGCCCGCGTCGATCAGTGCCTGCCCTGCTGGCGTTACTTGACCGGCCTGATTGGTGTTCCAGTTGTTGATAGCGGCGGTCATCCCCGACGGTGAGACCGAGCGCTGGAATTGGCCAGGCTGGCCAACCTTGCCCCCATTTGCCGGGAAGAGGTCGGCAACCGTGCCGTCTCCGGTGAGGTCGCTACGGAAGATTTCGCCCGTCCCCGTCGTTCCTCCGGGCGAAACCAGAGCCAAGGTCGTCGGCGGTGCAGATCCAAAATTGCCGATAACACTGAACCGCGGCCCACGATGCGCCACGTCGAAGGTTGCCCCGAACTTGAACTGGTGTGTGCGATCCAGCGAAGTGGGACCAAAAAAACCAGTTGGATTTCTGAAATCAAAAGCCAGGGGACTAAAGTTCTGATCGCTTCCGCCGGTGCCCTTGAACCGTGACAAAGTATAGGAGATCGTCAAGTCCATCTGCGAGACACCGCGAAATGGATTGCCGACTTGTTGCTTATACGAACTCTGCAAGCCGTTGTACACCGAACGGCCGATGGGGAAGTTGAACTCTCCCACTCCGACGTTCGAGTTGATACCTTGAAACGCCGCAAATGTATCAGGAGTGTAGGGAAGCAGGGTGGCTTGATTGATGTTGGCCGCTGCAGGGCTACCGGTGGTACCGACAGTGGCAGAGAATGCTAACCCGGAATCCAGTCCGCTGCCGGCGAAGTCGTTAATAGTTGCATTTGTACCAGTATTGGTGATGTAGCAATCAACCGCGGCTTGGGCAGTGGGACCGTCGGTGGCCGTGGCACAACCGAAAGCTCCGGCCGTCGCATTGATCGCGTTCAGCGCTGCGTTCGTGTTCAGGTAACGTGAGTCACCAACGTGGTTGACGTCCACACCCTGTTGGAAGTGCAGGCTGACGTTGCGTATGTAATCCACACTCAGCACGCCTCCCCTCGCCAGCTGACGCTGGATACCGAGGTTCATCTGGTAAGAGCGTGCGGTGCGGAAGTTGGGTGCAAAAGCTGGGCCGACAACATGGGTGTTGAGGGTTAGATCGTTGCCGACGAAGTTTCCGTTGGACTGCGGTCCCAGAGCTTTGACTGCCGCCTGGTATTCCTGCTGTAGGTCGAAGACCAGCGGACCCGCGACCGAGAGAGGCTGCTGGCAGACGCCGGTCGCCAAGTCCACGCCATTCACCGACGAGACCGTGTTCCCAGGAGCCAGAGTAAATAAGACGGAACCAGGGCCGCCGGGGGCAAAGCAGTTCAAGGTACCGAGGCCGAAGAACAATCCCTTTTCCAACTTATTCGGCCGGTCAAACAATGTGTTATTAAAGATGTAATTCTCATAATAGAGGCCGGCCCCACCGCGAATGGAGGTCTTGCCGTTCTTGAAAGGATCCCATGCGAATCCCACCTGCGGCCCAAAGTTCTTGTTGGGGTTTTGGACCTTGTTGCCCAATCCCGGTCCCCACTGATCGAGCAGGTTCCCGCTGCAGGTGATGAGGGTCGTAGCCGAGCATGGAGTTGGAGCCAAATCACTGTCACTGCGGCCAGTGTCGCGGTTGTAGCGCAAGCCATAAGACAGAGTAAAGTTCGGCTTGATCTTCCATGAATCACCGACATACCACTGGAAGCGAGTATCAGACTGTCCTCCACCTGGGTAGCCAAATTGCGGTATCTCCGTGAAAAACCCTTGACCGTTTCCCAAGATGCCGAAGAAAAAGGGCTGGGCGGACAGGTCACTACTGCTCGAAGAAACCGTGTAGTCCAGAGGCGCAAGTCCGAAGAAACTCGCAAAGCCACCACCCAGAATGCGGTTCACACCGACCCCGAAGCGGAAGATATGCGAACGCCAAACCTTGCTGCCGTCATACTTGATCTGTTTGTTGCTCTGGAGGGTTCCCTGCGGAGCCAGCAAGTTGGGACCGGAGATGACTTCGCCGGTATCGATTGCGGCAATCTCGGCGGTCGGCACGGGATCGAAACCGGCAGTAGCGCCGGCGATCTGGTTGTGAAATTTGAGGTAGCCGAAGCGGATGCTGTGCGACCAACTTCCTTTGTTCCAGTCCAACCCCACGGCATGCGAGGGAGCGTTGTCCTTGTTGGAGTAGACCGAGTAATCGTACCCGAAATTGCTTTCCGAAATGTTCCAGTTGTAGGTAAAGCGGTAGAAGATGTGGATATCCTTCGTGGCGTTCCAGTCAAGCTTGCCAGTCACAGCGGTATCGCGGAACGGCGAAGTGAACCCACCATTGAGTCCAGGAAAAGACGCCACGATGACCGGGGCGAGGCCGTCCTGCTTTTGACGTTCCGCATCGATAAACCAGAACAACTTGTCTTTCATGATCGGACCACCAAGGCGGCCCCCAAAATTGTTTCTTTGATAGTAATCAGTTCCAGCCCCGGCGAAGGCTGCCGTCAAGGCATTCCGGTCTCGGAAATCGTAGAAACCCAGGCCGTGCAACGCATTCGTTCCCGACCGGGTCGCAACGTTCACCGAACCTGCCGAGGTCAGCTCCGTCGAAAGATCGAGACCCGAGCGGCTGATGTTGAACTCTTGGATGGAACTCAAGGCTACGTTCTGCGTCGTCGTACCGACGGTCTCGTCGCTGATGTCCAGACCATCCAATTCGATGCGGGGGGTACGTCCAAACACTCCGTTAATCGAGATGGAGGAATAGCCGGCCTTGGTGGGGTCAAATGTTTGGCCGTCCTGAATCTGCACGCCAGGCTCTAGCTGAGCCAGATCAAGAAAATTGCGGCCATCCACGGGCAGCCTGTCAATCTGGTCTGCAGTGAGGACACCCTGTACGGTGGCTTGCTCGGTGTTCACGGCGACCGCAGAGCCCTGCACCTCGACGACTTGGCTCTCTTGGCCTAGCTCCAAAGTGACGTTGCCGGAAGACGTAACTGTCACCTGAACTACCATGGGCAGTTGAGTGGTCTTAAAACCCTTGGATTCCACGCGGACGACGTAGTCGCCGGGGATCAAGCCGCCGGAACTGTAGGTGCCGGAACTCGAAGTCGTGGTTGTTACTACCTGGCCATTCGCCTTGTTGGTGATGGTGACCTTGGCTCCGCCGACGACCGCGCCGGTGGGATCGCTTACCGTACCCTGAATACTGCCGTGGGCGACGGTGGTCTGCGCGTACGCAGCAGACGAGACCAGCGCGCATATCGCGACCAACGCAAGCAGGCTAAATCGTGCGCCGAGGCGCGGGGAGTTGATGTTCGACATCATCCACCATCCTTTCAACTGTTTTCACAGTGGTTCCGGAATCTTGCGCTCATAGTTCCCTGAAGAGTTGCAACATGGGAAATCTAATGAACCGCCACTCACATACACACGGCTGAACAGCCAGTGTCCGTTTCAAGCAGGGAAACGTTGCAGTAATTTCTTGTGTTTTCCAGCAATTTGCCAGCCAGCGTTGTGGCACCTCCATCCGAAGTGGGTATGTCGCTTAGCTTCAGAGAGTTGCGCTGTCTTTCGCGGCGAAACAGACCCATCTCACAGATAACTTTCGCCGCAAATCTCCCGAAAACTGTATTTCCATTCCGGGAAAATGAAGACTGGCAGGCGATGAATCAGATCCACGGTTTCGTAACTACGCGGTCACTAGGCGTTCACAACGAAAGGATGGGCTGTGTGCCGTTCTCCCGAATTCAAGCAAAAAGGCCACCAACCTGTCAGGCTGGTGGCCACGACGTAGAACTAGCCTAAGTCTCAGAAGGTCAACTTCATACCCCACTCGATCTGGCGGGCGGCTCCTAGGCCGTACACGCCAGTACCGTTGCCGACACGGAAGGAGTCCTTGTTCTGCTGCCGGGTGGTTCCGTTGATTGCGCCGGGCGTGCCCGTCAGGTAGGGCGCCATCAGGATCGTTCCGGGCAGATCGAAGTTGCCAAAATTAAACAGGTTGAAGAAGTTGACGCTCGGTTCGATGCTGACCCTCTCTTTGAACGTGTATTTCCATGCAATGTTCATATCGAAGGCGCGCAGCCAGGGGAAGTTCGCCTGGTCCGACGGAGCGGTGGGAAGCGTGGGAGCGACTCCACCCAACGCCTGCAATTGGCTGACGGTCATGAGATTGTTCGCCACCAGTACCTGGCCCGCCGGAGTGGGCTGGTTGCCGAACTTCGTGTTGTAGCTACTGATCAGAGTGTTGATGTTGGAGGCATTTGTACCCCGGCCGAATTGACCGAAATGCGTCCCCGGCAGGGGATCTTCCACCGTGCCGTCCCCGGTAAAGTCGGTGCGGAAGATTTCGCCCGCGCCTATCCCGGTGTTCGGCACGACCAAGGCACTTGCCAGCGGGCTCCAGAAGTGACCGATCATGCCAAACCGGAACTTGAACGGCAAGTCGGCATACCCTCCGAAGGAGATCTGGTGTGTACGATCCAGCAGTGAGGGACCAAAGTAGCGGTTGGGGACATTGTTGTCGGCGGTCGGAATAACAAAGTCCTGATCGTTGTCCCCCGTTGTGCCCAATAGCTGTGCTCCCCCCGAATTCTGAAAGCGGGAGAGGCTGTAGGACGCCTGGAAGTTCAGCGCTCGTATGCCGCGCATCGGCGTGGTCACGTTCTGCACCAGCTTCATTTGCAGAGCGTTGTAGACCGAGCGTCCGATGGGCTTCAGGAAGAATGCGACAGGCTGAGCAGGGTTTAACCCTGGAAAGGCACACGGAACGCCGAGCGCCTGATCGCAGGCCTGACCAAAATCAGAGTCGCTGGTCAAGCCATTGTTGGCAAAATCGACCATCGAACCGCCAGCCGTGATCACACAGTCAACGCTAGCGCAACCGAAGGCATTCTCGGTGGCAGCAATCGCATTCTGAGCCGCAGCTAGGTTGAAGTTCTTCACGTCCCCAGTGTGGTTGATATCGACACCCACCAGAGTGTGGGTCTCGATATTGCGCAAGAAGTCGGCGCTGAAAACCATGCCGTGCCGGATCTCACGCTGAATACCGAAATTCATCTGAACCGAACGCGGAGTCTTGTAACCCGGCGCAAATGGTCCAAGCGGTACGCCCAAACCCGCACTCAGGAAGTTGCCGATGTAGTTTGGGTTCGCAGCCTTGAGGTCCAGGGGATTCCCGGCCTTGTACTGTTGCCAGAATGTATCAATCGCGGCAATTGCATCTCCCGCATGCACGTTGTTGCCGCAGGAGCTGGCGGGAGGAGTAATCGTCCCGCTCGTCACGGGTAAAGGTATCGGTATGCCGTTGAAGCAACCGTAAGGGGTCTGATTGAACGCTCCCGTTTTCAGACGGAACGGCCGATCAAAAAGCTCATTGTTGTAAATGACACTCTCGTAGTAAAGGCCAATCCCCGCACGAATCACGGTCTTTCCGTTCTTGGCTGGATCCCACGCAATCCCAAGCTGTGGGGCGAGGTTTGTATTGGCCTGTTGCACGCGGTTGCCGTATCCGGGGAAGAACTGGTTGATGCTCGCGTCCGCCGGCAGGTCACTGTCGGTTCGACCGGTATCCCGGTTGTAGCGCAGACCAACGGCGACGGTAAGGTTAGGTCTGACCTTCCAGTTGTCTCCGATGTACAAGCCGATCCGGTTGTCAGGACCCAGTCCGCCTGCGGGAAAGCCCAAGGCAGGCTGAAGTGTGTTGAACCCAAGCCCGTTGCCGTAACGGACTCTTTCAGCGGGATAGTTCAGAGGATTGGTCTCAGGCCCAGCGCCGTTCAGCCCAGGGAAAGGGCCGGCAGCGGCGAAAGCTATGTTCGCCGCGGTCATGTGCCAGGAAATTCGCGGAGCAAATCCGAAGAAATTCGCGAAGCCGCCGCCCTGGATGTGATTGTAAGAAACTCCGTAGCGCAGAATGTGCGACTGAATGGCCTTGCTGCCGTCGTATTTGATTTGAATGTTCTGTTGGGGAGTGCTCTGGGGCGCGTTAGGGTTCGGTCCAGAATAAAACCCGTTGCCCAGGGCATCGAGCGTAACGCCAGTACAGCAGAGCAACAGACTGCTCCCCTGGGTCAGATCTCCAATCTGATTCTGGAATTTCAAGAACGAAAAACGGACGGTGTGAGTGAAGGTGCCGGTATTAAAGTCAATCCCCGCAACGTGCGTTCGGGCAACGTCTTTGTTGATGTATTCAGAGAAGCCAAGCCCGAACGTGCCCGGCAGCGAGTTGGCAAAGTAGTTGAAGCGGTAGAACAAGCGGGCGTTGTGACCTAAAGCATAGTCCACTTTGCCCATCAGTTCGTTGTCGCGGAAGGGGACGCCCAGGCTGCCATTCAATACATCGAACGGGCTCGGGAACTGCACGGTCACCATCGAATCCTGCTTGGTGCGCTCGCCATCCGCGAAGAAGAATAACTTGTCTTTGATAATCGCGCCGCCAAGGTTTCCACCAAATTGAGAGCGCTGGAAGGGGACGTTGCCGCCGCCCGGAGGTGCTGCTCCTCCAACCGAGCGATCACGGAACAAGCCGAAGGCTTCGCCATGCAACTGATTCGTGCCGGACTTCGTGGTCACGTTGACCGCACCCGACGACGTCAGGTCGTTGGACAAATCCAGCGAAGACTGGCTGAGCTGGAACTGGTTGATGGCGCTGGCTGGAATATCCTGGGTGGTCGTGCCTACGGTCTCGTCGGAGACGTCGACGCCGTCCACCTCGATGCGCGCGGTGCGTCCGAAACGGCCGCCGAACGAAATCGACGAATATCCTGCCTTGGTGGGATCGAAGTTCTGACCGTCCTGAATCTGCACACCCGGCTCGAGCTGCGCAAGGTCGAGGAAGTTGCGCCCGTTCACCGGCAAATTCTCGATCTGCCGCGAATCCAGCACGCCTTGCACTTCCGCCTGCTCGGTGTTGACCGCGACCTCGGAGCCCTGCACTTCAATCACTTGGCTCTCTTGGCCAATCTGAAGTTTTGGATTCACGGCGGCGGTGTTACCGACCTGCAGCAGGACATTTTGACTGAAGGTGCTGAAGCCTTTGGCGGAGGCTTGCACTTTATAGTTGCCGGGAGTTAGCGCGCCCGAATTGTAAGTGCCGGCAGCGTTTGTGGTGAGCTGAACCGGGACACCGGTCTCCGCGTTTGTGATCAAAACTTTGGCGCCTTCAACCACCGCGCCTGAGGCGTCTGTGACTGTGCCGACGATACTGCCAGTGCCGACGGTCGTCTGAGCGAATGCGCCAAGCACTGAAAGCAGGACCAATATTGCGATCAACGCCGGCAAGCTCGTTTTGTTACTCCGGCCAGGAGAATTGAATTTCAACATCGTGTACCTTCCTTTCGAAATCTCTCTCAAGTCCCGCCAGTCTCGAATCGACAAACTGATTCGGCGAGAAGTTCACACTTACCGCCGACTCACAAAACAGTTGGAACAAAAACGTTCGAACGTAATGCCGCAAGTGTCAGGGCGGCGCTGTGAGGATTAAGAGCAATTTGGCCGCCAGCCTTTGTCGATGCGGCTGGGACGCACTTCATCGGTTGTATGGTGTGCAGTTTGAGGATGTTCGTTCAGCGCAGCTGTAGGATATTCATGCAGGATTTGCTAGAAGCAAATCCGGAATTCCGTAGTGTCATTTTGGAAACTGAATCAGGGCTTCACGGTTACATCACTGCCGTCGATGTGATGGCTGTTTTGTTTTATTCGCGCAGTGAGCCCCTGACAAAACAACAAGTGGAAGTGAAGTGTGTGATCAGAAGTCGGACTTTACCGTGTAGTAACCCGCGCGGTGGCGGGCGTGATAGCCAGATGATTCCGGCACGCCGGCCACGCTGACTTGAATGCGGCGGAATTGCGACATCGACGTGCGCTGCGAAGGATAGTAGGCGAGAAGGTATTGGGTGCGGAGTTCGTCGCTGATTTTGCGGAAGGCTTCGTCCAGTTGGGCCGTGGAGGTCGCGTAGTAGTACTTGCCTCCCGTGTCTTCTGAGAGCTGGATTAGCGCGTGTTCGCCACCGGTTTCGCGTCCGGCACTGTTCTCGATGGGCACGACGATGATGCTGTAAACGATGGCTTCCGCTTCTTCCGCGGCGCGGACGGCCTCTTTGTAGTCGACTTTGCTGACCGTGTCACCACCGTCAGTAATCAGAACGATGACTTTGCGTCCTTGCCTGCGATCGAGTGAGCGCGAGACCAGATAGATTGCGTCGAAAAGTGCCGTGGCGGCGCCAACAGGAATGTGGTCGATAGCGTCATCGATACGCTTGAGATCGGGCGTGAAGGGCGTGCTCTGATGCACCACCTCACTGAAGGAATAAATCGAGAGCGCGTCAACCGGGCGAAGAATGGCACGCGCAAAGCGTTTCGCCGAGGCTTGCTCCAAGGGCAGGTCGTGCCGCGTGCTGAGACTGGTATCGACAGCCAGGGCGATCGAGAGCGGCAGAGCGGACTGTTTATCGAAAATCGAAATCTTCTGCTCGCGTCCGTCTTCTTGAAGCGTGAAGTTTTCCTTCGTGAGTCCGGCCACGGGAGAGCCGCGAGCATCGGTGACGGTGACGAAGACATTGACCAGCTTGACATCGACTTTGAGCGTGGTTGCGGGGTCGGTACTGGGCTCGGAACCATGCGACGGTTCCTGTGCCGGGAGCGCAAGGGGCAGCAGCGTGAGCAGACCCAGAAGAATGATGAGCAGAGCCACAGTCCGGGGTTTTCTCATCGGGTGATGGGATTATACCTTCGCGAAGTTGGCTGTGGCCTCGCTGCGCTACTGGGCTGACATTTCCAAACCATGAAGGCTTGAATCGCAGAGATCACAGAGAAATGCCGCAGAGTCCGCGGAGGAGTCGGACCGCCAATCACTTAGATGCGAGGTCCTGTCCTGGGCTGCCTCGGAGCTGGCGAATTTCGGCAGGAAAAGGCTCTCCGTCGGCCCAGACAGCACCGTCCTCAAAGTATTCCTTCTTCCAGATCGGAACCGTGCGCTTCAGGGTGTCGATCAGCCAGCGGCAGGCGTCGAATGCCGCAGCGCGATGGGCTG
>WNEZ01008969.1_pt1 | contig 10056 bp, 9 predicted proteins | sample 5400521 | NCBI WGS metagenome assembly WNEZ01 (sample SAMN13153339, study PRJNA577476) | soil metagenome | isolation source: 120 cm saprolite under Douglas fir tree site 2 hole 1 replicate 1 | place: USA:California | collected 2015-04-18 | reverse complement strand
TCGCGAGTGAGCTGCAGTTTCATCCGCGTCATGTTGCGCCAAGTACGCTGCTCCCCACCCGGGACAAAGCTTAAGATCAACTCATTCGCGATCAGCCGTCGCACCAGCCGCTCGGCATCCTTGAAGTCATGCTTGCGTCATTATCCTCAAGTGTGAGGACCGGGAGTTCCCGTGACCCGACTCTTGCCCTCCGTCGGAGCCTGTGAGGCTGGGGGAATCTCAAAACGACATCGCATGACGAAACTCCGACTGCCTCCTGGGCAATCAAGCTCGCCCGCTCCTTGGGAAGCTCACCGCCAAACATCCGGGCTATATTAAATAGCGACGGGCTGCCGCAGACCAGGCAGGTATCGTGTGGGCTGTCGCTGACGACATCGCATTCGGCACACAAGACCGCGTTTTGCAGAGGGACGGCGTTGAGAACCCGAGAACGTTGGACAGAACCTCCACTACCAGAACCATTCATCACGGAACCTCACCAAAACATTAGATTGATTCTATTGACACCCCACTCGAATTTCTTCGTTGACGCATCAACGCTGTCAAAGTCCCTGTTACACCCGCGGCCCTCTTCTGGCATCGGGGGAATCTGCGAACACGCCGTCGATCTTCTCACGATCCGCTCTGCCCACTGCACTGCTGAGGCGACTAGCGACTCGGTTCGCGGACTCGACCGGTTGTCGTGCAGGTCTTCCGGTGTCTTTAGGTGACGCGCTAGCAGAATGCCGGCGATGATGCCCAACACGCGTTTTCTTCCTTCCTCCATCTCCTTTACTATTAAGCCCGGATCGCAAGCTAATGGTGTCAGCGCGATACGCTTCGTCGATCCAATGCCAATTCCCGCCACTCTGATGCAGGAATCCCGCTTCGACAAGTTGTTCGCAGAGTTCCGGAAGATCGACTTTTCCGAACCGTTCATCAGGTGAGATGGGCAGCTCGAACGCGGCGCATTTCAAATGATTGACGAGGATTTCAAGGTTGTCCGGCTGAATGTGGGCGTGTTCGGGCGAGCTTCCGAAAAAGTAGTCGGGATGCTGCACGATGAATTGATCGAGCGGAGCAGACGACGCGACAAAGACTGCGCAGGAACTTCCAGTGCGCCTCCCCGCGCGGCCTGCCCTTTGCCACGTGGAGGCAGTCGATCCTGGATAGCCGTCCGCGGTAACCGCGAATCGGTTCCGGCTGGCCGGGCTTCGGAGGATTCGCCTGTTGCAAGTACGTCAGCAGAACTTCGGTGTGCAATCGGCTGTTGGCGAACACAATCGTCTGCAGCTTGCGGGCAAGAATCTCTTTCACCACTCGTGCTGCTTCATTGATATAGCTGCGCCGAATCCCGAGATTTCGGTTGACCATTGGCGGGTTGTAGAACACGAAAAGCTTCTCGCCCGCGGGTGCTCCGTTCTCTTCGATTACTTCGACATCTTGCTCGATGAGTTGAGCAGCTAACTCGCCCGGATTCGCAAGCCGGGTGAGCCTTACGCCACCTCGCAAAACACCTTGATGGCCCCATTCGGCGATGTGAGTTTCTTGAACAGCTCACTGTAGTTCTCAAGGCCCTTTACCGGGTCGGTGAGAAGCTTGCTGAGCCATCCCGGATATTCCGCTTCCGCCTGGGCCATGTCCCCCACACCCATTTCAAAGTATTCCCGATTGGCGTTCACGGTCCCGACCATGACCTTGTTGCCGAGAACAAATTCGAGGTTGATCCGGTCCGCGGGGATTTGGATCATTTTGTCTCCGCCCGTAACGCTTGCGAGAACCAGGACTCCGTTCTTGCCAAGGGCTTGCATACTGTCGAACACCACGCCAGAATTACCGGTGCCCTCGAAGACGAGATCGAAGGGACCATATTGCTTCGCGCCGTCCAAAATTGATGTTTCGTTTGTTGAGATATATCGAGCGCCTAGTTCTTCAATGAGGTCGGCGTTCAGGTACGGTTTTGTGGTACGGGCAAACGTGGTCACGTCCAGACCCTTCAAGCGCAGAACGAGCGTGGCAAGCAGACCGATGGTCCCGGCCCCCATGACCGCAGCCTTGCGTGGCCGCCACACTTTGAGCCGCCGCTGGATCTCGTAAGCCTGGTGAATTCCTTTTTCCACCACGGTGGTAGGTTCCAACAACACGCCGACATGCTTGAGGCCCTTCGGCACTTTGACGATGAATTCGACATCGTCGACATAGTGCTCCGTCAAGTATCCATGGCGCAGATTGATCCCACGCTCGTAGTACGTGTCGTCGGTGGTCATGTCGTTGGTGCCGATCAGATCGTAGATGCTCTTGCCAGGCCGGCGCACGGTGGCAACAACATAGTCGCCGGGTTTCACTTCGGTTACATTCGGTCCGACGGCCTCCACCTGACCGAAGCCTTCATGACCGATGACTAGGAAATCGTACCCGGGAGGTGCTGCGCCGTACTCGGCTGCGTTGATCTCTTTGTCGGTGCCGTCCACACCAACGCGAAGAACCTTGACTAACACGCCACGGCCGTCGGGGACTTGGTCCAGCGAGGGTTTAGGCAGGTCTGCCACATGGACGCTGTTTGGCTTTCCTGGGAATACACTGATTGCTTTCATTTTCTACGTCTCCTTATGAATTCAGTCTGCGGCTACTGTCGCAACCGCGGGTTCAGTTTCTTTGCGTTCGCGGGACTCTCCGCTCTGTTGCATTAACTTGGTCACCACACCCGTCCATCCCGTCTGATGGCTGGCTCCCACCCCCGCTCCGGAGTCGCCGTGGAAATATTCGTGAAACAGGACCAAGTCACGCCAGTGTGGGTCGGTCTGGAACTTCTCGAGATTCCCGAATACCGGCCGACGGCCCCTCTCATCCTGGAGGAATATGTTGGTCATACGGCGCGACAATTCTCCCGCCACTTCCCAGAGGTTCATCATGTTTCCCGAGCCGATGGGGCACTCGACCTTGAAGTCAGGTCCGAGGTAGTGATGAAACTTCTGCAGTGACTCGACCAGCAGGTAGTTCACTGGGAACCAAATCGGCCCGCGCCAATTGGAGTTTCCGCCGAACAGCCCCGTCGAAGACTCGCCTGGCTCATAGTCGACGCGATGCTCCATACCGTTCACTCCGAGCTTGTACGGGTTATCACGATGGAACTGTGAGAGTGCACGAATGCCATACGGCGAGAGGAACTCGCGCTCGTCCAGCATGAACTTCAGAATGCTGCGGAGCTGGTCTTGGTCCGCGATGGACAGCAATCTGCGTTCCCCCATGCCCTCGGTCCGCATGCAAGCCAAGTTTTCGGTGAGATCGGGACGGTTATCGATGAACCATTCCAGCCGCCGCTTGAAATCGGGCAGGTTGTCGAGAACCCCTTGTTCCAGCGTTTCCACGGCGAACAATGGGATCAATCCCACCATGGAGCGAATCTTCATCGGAAACTGGTTGCCGTCGGGAAGCCTCAGCACGTCGTAGAAGAAGCCATCTTCCTCGTTCCACAACCCCATGTGTTCGTCGCCACGATGACTCATGGCATGGGCGATGTAGATGAAGTGTTCCCAGAACTTGCTGGCCACGTCTTCATAGCTGGAATCTTCCTTCGCGAGCTCCAGCGCGATGGCCAGCAAGTTCAGGGTGTACATCGCCATCCAACTTGTTCCATCGGATTGTTCGATGTATCCACCGGTGGGCAGGGGAGCGCTGCGATCAAACACGCCGATATTGTCCAGGCCAAGAAAGCCGCCCTGGAAAATGTTCATGCCATCGGCGTCCTTGCGGTTCACCCACCAGGTGAAGTTGAGCATAAGTTTGTGGAAGATGCGCTGCAGGAATGCGCGGTCGCCTTTCCCCTTACGCTTCTTGTCGATCTTATAGACGCGCCATGCGGCCCAAGCGTGCACGGGAGGGTTGACGTCGCCGAACGCCCACTCATAGGCGGGAATCTGCCCGTTGGGGTGCATGTACCACTCTCGCAACATCAACGTGAGCTGCTCTTTCGCGAAGTCAGAATCCACGAGCGCGAGAGGAATACAGTGAAACGCCAGGTCCCAGGCTGCATACCACGGGTATTCCCACTTGTCCGGCATGGAAATCACGTCTGCGTTATACAAGTGGGTCCACTCGTGGTTGCGGCCCTTCTTTCGCTCCTGGGGTGGGGGAGGGTTGCCCGGGTCGCCCTGCAGCCAGTCTTTGATTACGTAGTGGTAAAACTGTTTGGACCACAACATGCCTGCAAAGCCCTGGCGCATGACGTTCTGCGCATCCGCTGAAAGGTCTTGCGGAATGACCGTGGCGTAGAACTCGTCGGCTTCGCGCTGGCGCAACGCAAATGTCTTGTCGAAGCTGGAAAAGGCGTTCTTGCCTTTGAAGTCGGAGTCGGCCAAGCGCAAGCGGATTACCGCCGTCTCGCCCGCGCCGACCGTGAGCTTATAGTGGGCCGCGGCCTTCGTGCCGGCATGCTCCGGATTGACCGCTGCCGTGGCGCCGTGCACAACGTAGTCGTTGATCCCGTCTTTCACGTATGCCGTGCGATTCTCGACTCCGAAGAGCCGGCGGGCATTGGTTTCGTTCTCGGTGAACAACAATTCCGGAGAGCCTTCGCAATGCAGCCAGCGGTTTCCGGGCTGGTTGTGGTTCAGTTCGATTGAGGGGTTCGGAGCTGGCCGTGCCTGGTGCAACTCCGGCCGCCTGTCGCGCCCTCCCCACGACCAGATGTTGCGGAACCACACTGTCGGCAGCAGGCGCAGGTTCGCTGCTTCCGGTCCTCGATTTGAGATGGAGATTTTGATCAGGATGTCGTCGATATCGGCCTTGGCATATTCCACGAACACATCAAAATAGCGATCGTCGTTAAACACGCCGGTGTCGAGCAGTTCGAACTCCGGCTCGTTCTTGCCACGCCGCCGGTTCTCTTCCGCCAGTTGACCGTAAGGAAATTCCCTCTGCGGATACTTGTAGAGGTACTTCATGTAGGAGTGGGTTGGGGTCGAGTCGAGGTAAAAGTAATATTCCTTCACGTCCTCGCCGTGGTTGCCTTCATTTCCGGTCAGCCCAAAGATGCGCTCTTTCAAGATCGGATCGCGCTCGTTCCACAGCGCCACGGCGAAACAAATCATCTGTTTCCGGTCGCTGATTCCAGCCAATCCGTCTTCATTCCAGCGGTAGGCGCGTGACCGGGCCTGGTCGTGTGACACGTATTCCCAGGCGTTTCCGTACGGGCTGTAGTCTTCCCGCACCGTACCCCAGGCACGTTCGCTTAGATAGGGCCCCCAACGCTTCCAGTGTTTTTGGCGTGCTCCAGATTCTGATAGTCGGATCTCTTCCTGTGTCATGAGAATTCTCCTATTGCCAAGTCGCGTCTGCAAAGCAGGCCAATTCAGCAATGAGCGGTCGCTTGCCGGCTTTCTCGATTCGCGTGGACGTCTCGAATTCGGCTCCGCTCTCCCGAAGCAGGGACAGCTTCATGTATTCGAGTTCCAGGACGCGTGTTGTCGTGAACGCCTTGCTTAGAATGTAGTTGGTCATTGGTTTCTCCCTCTTACTTCTCTTCAATTTCGATTACGTGGCCGTCGGGATCGCGCACCAAGAGTGCTTTCTTGAACCCGAGCTGTCCCGTTGGATTCGCAACCACGCCAGAAGAAACAAAGCTTGCTTTGTTGGCCTGCAACGGATGAGCTGCGGCATCAGCGTCTGGCGTGAACAAGATCGTGTGCCGGTGGACGATATCGTTGGCATGTTCATCTGTGGGGAATGGCCGTCCGTCTCGAGGCGCGAGGTACTCCAGCAACTCAATCCCGGGTCCCGCGGTGCCGCGCAACGCTGTGATGCGCAAACGGGCGCCGAATACGTTGTTTAGGTGTTCCTGCTCGGTTCCGTAGTTCTCGCTCTCCCCTGCCACACGCAGCCCCAGCACGTCCCGGTAGAACTTAAGGCTGGCATCGGTGTCCCACACCACAATCGCAGTGTGATCGATACCGAGGAACAGCTTTTCGGTCGGTCGGTGCCATTTTTCAGCGCCCTTGTCAGGTGGAAACTGAAGAACTTCCACCGGGTGCTCGTCCGGATCCTTGAAATAGAAGGCAGAGATGCCGGCCGCGTTCTTGTTCCAGTCCGGAAGCCTCTGCGGCCCAGTAGAAGCATGTTCCACTTTGTTCTGCCGTAGCCGGGCATACGCCTTGTCCATATCGCTCACAATGATCGCTATGTGCTGAAACCAGCGATCGTTACTGCGCGAATCAACCGGGATCGGTCGACCTTTTGGCGCTAGATATTGCGTAAGCTCGATGAACTCATCGCCGAGCCTCATCCGTACTACGCGCATTCGCAATCCGAACACACCTTCGAGGTGCTCGTAGTTCTCACCGGTGACTTCGGTATCGGATACCTTCTCGAACGTCAGCACCCTGGAATAGAAATCCACCGCGCGGTCCATGTCAGAGACCGTGATTCCGATGGCGTCTATGCCATTAACAATAGAGGGGTGCTGCTGCGCGAGTACCTGGGGAACAGCCAGGACAAGCGATAGCACCCATACTGTTAACAAACCCTGGTGCTGATGACGTTGTTGAGGGAGCGGCTTCATGTCCCGATTCACCGACTCGCCACCAGTTCCCGGTCTTGCTGCCGATTTCGCTCGTACTCCGTCTCGGACACTCCTAGACGTTTCATCAGGTGATCACCCACTCGAAGTGCGTTGGCCATGATCGTGAGCGCCGGATTGACGGCGGCACTCGACGGGAAGAAGCTGCCATCCACCACGTAGAGGTTGTCTACGTCATGGGCTTTGCAGTTCGCGTCCAGCACCGAGGTTTTCGGGTCGTGACCAAAGCGGATCGTGCCGTTCTGGTGGGCGACGCCGGCTAGCGGAATTCGCTGACCGACATACAGGTTGCGGCCGAACAGTCCCTGATGGCACTCGTGGCCATGCATCGTGCAGTTCGTCTGTTTCATGGCTTGCTTCAGCTTCGCTTGCAGCCTCTCGTGCGCCTCCAGGTTGTTCGGCGTGTATGTCAGCATGATCTTGCCGTCACGCCCGATGGTGACCCGATTGTTCGGATCGGGCAGGTCTTCGGATGTGAGCCAGAAGTCCAGTGAATGTTTTGCCATCAGTTCGAGCGTGAAATTTGGAGCGATGGCCGGTGCGCCAGCCTTCAGAGTGATGGCGTCCAGCTTACCGACAAACGAGATGTGTCCCATGGGGTACTCGAAGTCTTTCGAGCCGAAGTAGAAGTCATTGACTCCCAGAGTCTTTTGAAAAACCGTTGGGTTTGGGCACTTCGAAATGGCCATCATGACCGAATTAGTGTGTCCCATGTAATTGCGTCCCACCACGTCAGAACTATTGGCAAGCCCGCGCGGGTGCTTGTCATTGGCGGAGCGCAACAGCAGCGCGGCGGAGTTGATTGCGCCACAAGAAACGACCACCACATCCGCAGAGTAGTTCTCCACGCTGCCGTTGCGCTCCACAATTACACTCTTCACCTCACGGCCCGTCGAGTCAGTTTCCAGCCGCTTTACCAGCGAGTTCGTTAGCAGAGTTACGTTGGTGTGCTTGATCGCCTCATCGATGCACACCACTTGCGCGTCGGACTTGGCGCCCACAAGACAGGCGAATCCGTCGCATGTGTTGCAGCGGATACAGCGGCTCTTGCGCGGGTTCTTCTCGTCGAGCATGACTCCAACCGGGACGTGGAACGGCTTCAGACCCGACCGGGCAAAGTCGTCGGACAGTTGCTGAATACGTGGCTCGTGACTGACTGCGGGCCAGGGGTAGGGGGAACTAGCTTGCGGTTCGGTCGGATCTTCGCCGCGATTGCCGTGCACTTGATAGAGGTTTTCGGCCTGCGTGTAGTACGGCTCCAGATCGTCATAACTGACCGGCCAGGCGGGCGAAATGCCACCCTTGTGCCGCAGTTCTCCGAAATCCTCTTTGCGCAACCGGAACAGCGCCGCGCCGTAGAATTTGGTGTTGCCGCCCACATAGTAATTTGTGTGGGGGTGGAGGTCCTTGCCGTCCTTGTCCAGCCAGGATTCCTTGGTGTTGTAATGGCCGTCCACGTTGACCACCTGGGGGTCCCAATTCGCTTTCTCGCGGGGAACATAGTCGCCGCGTTCGAGAATCAGGATCCGCTTTCCGGATGGGGCCAGATGGTAGGCGAGCGTTCCGCCGCCGGCGCCGGTTCCGATGATGATCACGTCGTAACGATTGTCAGTCATGATGCGAATCCTCCATTTGCTCCGCAAAAAATGCAGCGCTTGTCGTTGTCATGATGGAGCTTGCAGCACTTCACCGCCAGGCGGCCCCTTCGCCACAGGTAGAACTCGGAAGCGATAAGCATGCCCAGGAGCGGCGCTGTAAGGTAGATCCCAAAATGGTCCCAAATGCCGGATGGAAAGGCCGAACCGAACGACCGGGCGGGATTGATGCTCATCCCGGAGAACGGCGCCTCAAACGTGATGTATGTCGCGACCAGAATGCTGGCGAACAATCCGGTGTATTTGGCAAACCGGTGGTGATTCGAGAAATAGAGCACTGTCGACATCATTCCCGCCGCGATGACGAACTCGGCAACGAGCGCGACCCAGGGCCCGCGGGGTCCCGGCGTTGTTACCACGTATCGCACAGCTGGATCAGAAATTTCTCGCCGGAGAAACTGGGCCACTAGGACAACGCCGAGCACCGCCCCGCCGAATTGCGCAATTATATAGAAGATGGCGTCCCAGACCTTGATCTTGCCCAGACGGAAGAACGTCAGCGTCACCGAAGGGTTGATGTGCGCACCCGACTGCTTGCCCCAGGGCGAGTAAAAAATAGCGAGCGCTGTCAGCCCCATCGACAGGCCGCCGAGCAAGCCTCGGAGAAAGTCAGAAGAGATTGCCTGTCTCACCGGAGACTGGGGGAACCCATACAGCACTCCGAATACGCAAGCGGAAACCATGAACGCACCGAGCAGTCCCGCTTCCATCAGGTACTCGGGCCAGTGAACACGTAGAGATGCCAATGCGCCCAGTTTGGGCGGTTGCTCGAAAGATGCCGCGACAGGCGGCGTGGGCATTGTCGCCAGGTTTTGCGCGTTTGCCACCAGGTTGTGCGCGGTGCCATTCATGGAATCTGGGCGGTGTGATTCCGATGTCTAGCGAAAGTGACAGGAGAAAGTCTCTGTGTGCTGCTGGTCTCGATACAGACTGAGAAATACAGGACTTGGTGCTCCGGGAGATTGCCTAGAAGGGACGATCCAGTCGAAGTGGGAGATGACTCACTGGATTCGAAACAGTCGTCTGTACAAACGCTCGCTGAAACCTTTTGGTAGTTCGATCGCCTTTTCGTCGCCTAGCAACCGCACCACATTCCGAATACCGTCGTAAACAGCGGTGCAGTGACCGCAGTTCTCAAGGTGGTCCTCGATCTGGAATCGGAGCTGAGGCGTGAGATCGTCCTCCAGGTAATCAGACAACTCCCTACGAACCGCATAGCAATCGATTTCTACGACTCTTGGTTTGCGCGACACAAATAGCACCGATCGGTTGGATGCCGTAAAGCCATGAAAGTGACGCTGGCCGATCCCTTTTTGTTTCCAACTGATCTGTGAAACCTTCCTCACAGTTCCGAATCCCACGGCCACGTGAGTACCTCAGCACAGCACATGGGCCCGGCAGTTAAGCGGTTCGCGAATCGTTAACGATTCATCGCGGAGTGCTAGAGACAAACTCACGAATAAATCTCCAAGCGCGAGGCAAAGGAATGAACATGAATAAGACAATCCAGTTTTTGTTCCGGGCTCTGCTGATGATGATGACGCTGTTCGCCGTCTCGGCATTTGCTCAAGATATGCACACCTCCAGCCAGTTCCAGGGGCCGAAAGCAAACAAAGGACACGTCACCCACAGCACACGCGATGGCAAGAGCGTCCTCACGTTGTCGGAGGACTTTGTCGTGCCGGATACTCCAGATCCGCACTGGCGAGTTGTCGATTCCGATGGCAACGTCTATGACCTCGACAAGCTGAAGAAGAAGGCTCTGCTCGGCGACAAGTACCAGAAGGAGATCGTTCTCCCTAGCTATGTGAAGAACGTTTCCAAAGTGATCATCTGGTGCGCCTGGGC
>WNEZ01006824.1_pt1 | contig 10056 bp, 6 predicted proteins | sample 5400521 | NCBI WGS metagenome assembly WNEZ01 (sample SAMN13153339, study PRJNA577476) | soil metagenome | isolation source: 120 cm saprolite under Douglas fir tree site 2 hole 1 replicate 1 | place: USA:California | collected 2015-04-18 | reverse complement strand
TATCCGACTGCGTTGAACCCTCACCCATACTACGGGCCCTCGCCTTGGGATGTTCCTAACCGCCTCTCGCTAAGCTTCAACTACGAGCTACCCGGCCTGAAGAATGGTTTGGGAGCAGTCGGGAAGTTGACTGGAGGGTGGGGACTCAGCGGAACGAGCATTTACCAGAGTGGATATCCTTTCACCGTCTTCAATGGGGCCTCTTTTAGTGGAGGCGGCGACTACAACGCGGATGGAGATAACTACGATTTTCCCAACGTTTCCGGTAATAGCCAGGGAACATCCCGGAGCGCTTTTCTCACTGGCATCTTCGCGCCCGGACAATTCACGGCGCCCACAGCGGGCACGAATGGCAACGAGAAGACAAATCAGTTTCGTAATCCGAAGTTCGTGCAGACAGACCTGACGGTGTACAAGAACACTCACATCACGGAGAGGGTCAATTTTCAACTCCGGTTTGAGTTCTACAACCTCTTCAACCATCCGAACTTTGGAAACGTAGGTGCCGACCTGACCGGCGGAAACTTTGGTAAGGTAACGAGCCAGACGTTGCCGAGATGGTGGCAGATAGGTGGCAAGATCACGTTCTAGTCTGGGTTCGACCAACAACAGGAGGGACCACCGTTCCACACCCCGAGCGGTGGTCCCTCAGGAGCGAGGGGATCGCCCTAGCGCAACCCGGAGATCTTGGGCAAAGTCCCGGGGTAGCTTTCAAAGTTGCCAGAGAACGCAGTGCCAGCGGCGGAGGCGGTGCAGCCCCGCCGCTGTTCACGAAAGGTCCTTGCCACGCCTTCAAAGTAAGCGGTCGCAGGAGTTTCTGCTAATCGCGGAAGCGGTCGCCTCGCATCGAACAATGGCCCCCTTCGAGGTCCAGTGTAGGACGAGCTTTCCTGAGGGAAGTGTGCGACCTGCGCGAAGCACCGCGTTCAAGTTTCGCCGCAAGCGCTCAAGCAGAGTCGAGGCTGAAGAATGATTGATCTTTCGAGTCTGGAAGCCTGGTTTGTAACCGGCAGCCAGCATCTTTATGGATCAGAAACCCTGAAAGCTGTGGAGCAGCACTCCACGACCATTGCTCGCGCTCTCTCCTCCTCCTCATTGATCCCCGTAAAGATAGTTGCCAAACCCGTGATGACAAGCAGCGAGTCCATTCAGCAGTTGTGCCTGGATGCCAACAGTTCGAAGAACTGCATCGGCCTGATTACCTGGATGCACACCTTCTCGCCCGCCCGAATGTGGATCGGTGGGCTGCGATCCCTGAACAAACCTTACCTCCACTTGCATACCCAATTTAACGAAGAGCTGCCTTGGCCGACCATCGACATGAACTTCATGAATCTCAACCAGTCGGCTCATGGAGACCGGGAGTATGGGTTTATTGGAGCCCGCATGCGGCTCCCGCGAAAGGTAGTTGTTGGTTCCTGGCGAGATATAAGTATTCATTCCGAGATTGCCGTCTGGGCGCGAGCCGCCTGCGCCTGGCATGACGCCCAGCACTTGAAGATTGCTCGCCTGGGCGACAACATGCGGAATGTTGCGGTGACCGAGGGAGACAAAGTCGACGCGCAGATCCGATTGCGCTACTCGGTGAATGGATACGGCGTTGGAGAGCTAGTACGGTTCATTCACGAAGTGAAAGACGCAGAGATTGAGAGGCTGACAGTTGAATACGATGAAACGTACGCGGTCGCGGAGTCTCTGCGTCCCAATGGCAACCAGCGCAAGGCGCTGCACGAGGCAGCAAGAATTGAACTGGGTTTGCGGCACTTTCTTTTGGAAAGTGACTCCAACGCATTTACCGATACGTTTGAGGATTTGCATGGCCTCGCGCAACTTCCGGGAATAGCAGTCCAACGCTTGATGGCCGATGGATACGGTTTCGGCGCAGAAGGTGACTGGAAGACAGCGGCTCTTGTGAGGGCCATGAAAGTCATGAGCCACGGTCTAAACGGCGGGACTTCATTCATGGAGGATTACACCTATCATCTGAAAGATGGCGGCCAGGTGCTTGGTGCGCACATGCTGGAGGTCTGTCCCTCGATCGCCGATGACAAGCCATCGGCCGAAATCCATCCGCTTTCCATCGGTGGCAAAGGAGATCCGGTCCGGTTGGTGTTTACCGCATCCAGTGGGCGCGCTGTGAATGCTTCGATCGTTGACATGGGGAACCGCTTCCGTCTTGTCGTGAATCAGGTGAATCTGATGCGACCTGAGCAGCCCTTGCCCAAATTGCCCGTAGCGAGGGCAATCTGGGTACCTGAGCCGAACCTCAAAATTGCAGCAACGACCTGGATCTATGCCGGCGGCGCACACCACACCGCCCTCAGTCATGCTTTGACTCCCGAACACTTGCAAGATTTCGCGGATATGGCTGGACTGGAATGTTTGATGATCGACAGCAATACAAATGTCGCAGACTTTGTGAAGGAGCTCAGGTGGAACGATATGTATTACCACTTGGCGAATGGAATTTAAGCGGGTAGCTTAAAGTTCCAACGGTTAAGGGGCGCCGTCCCCACAGCCGCGGGAAGCCATCTCCCGCCCACAGCCAGCGCGCAAGGGCCGACACAACCAGTGCACAAAAAGTCTCGCCTTCGCATGATACGAGAACCTCCCATCTGCACAATCTGGGGATGGTAAATGTTTGCCGGATTCTTTGCTATAGTTTGCCCTCGGCCTGCGGGGAGCGGCCTGCAATGGGCTGGTTTGGCCACCTGGCGGCTACCCGTCATAGTTGCAACCTGCGAGATAAGCAACGGCGAAGAGGGAAGACGTGAATAGACGGGCCTGCCTTAGAGCGATAGGTGTAGTCACGCTATTGATTTGGTCGTGCGGGGATTCCAGAGGTCAGGACAACCCTCACCATTCTCCCGCTTTGCTGGGCGTGGACGGAGACGTGGGCGGCGTTCACGATCCCTCGATCATAAAAGAGGACAACACCTGGTATCTCTTTGGGACGGTCACAGAAAAAAACTCTCCGGGGCAGATTCCGATCCGCTGTTCGAAAGATCTACTGCACTGGAGGCGTTGCGGCTTCGTCTTTCAGGGTATACCCGAGTGGATTCAGAAGGAGAGTCCGAAAACGCAGGACCTTTGGGCGCCGGACGAATCCTACTTCAATGGGAAGTATCACCTTTACTACGCATTTTCCATATTCGGAAAGAACACTTCCGGCATAGCCTTGGTGACAAACAAGACCTTGGATCCTGGCAGTGCGGATTACAAGTGGGCGGACGAGGGCCTGGTTTTTCGTTCGCGTGAGGAAGATGACTTCAATGCGATCGACCCGAACATTGTGATCGATTCGGATGGCAGCGTGTGGATGAGTTTCGGCAGTTTCTGGGGCGGGATTAAGATGCGGCGAATCGACCCGCAAACCGGCAAGCTGTCCACAAAAGATACGAAGCTATATTCGCTGGCGAAGCGCGTACGTCCTGAAAATCTCCCCGCGCCACGTCCCGGCTTGCCCGACGATTGGCAGGCGATCGAAGCTCCTTTCATTGTCCGGCACAACGAGTACTACTATTTATTCGTCTCTTTCGATCTGTGCTGCCGCGGTGTGAAGAGCAACTACAAGACGATGGTCGGCCGTTCCCGCAGCGTTAAGGGGCCTTACTTAGACGTCAGCGGCAAGCCGATGGTGGAAGGCGGAGGCACGCCATTGCTGGTGGGCAATGAACGCTGGGCGGGTCCCGGCGGTGAATCCATATTGCAGGAACTTGGTCGCGACATTATCGTGTTCCACGCATACAACGGCAAAACCGGAAAGCCGCGCCTGCATATCTCGACGATCGATTGGACCAGCGACTGGCCGCACGCGGCCTTCGAAGGCGGCAATCCTGCTGCTCCGCAGAAATAGCTCGCGGTGAAGTTTGGCAATCCATGTGCGCCTCCTGTTTCTCACCTCGGCTGAGCCGCGTTTAGTTCGCCGGGTCTGGCAATTTGAGAACGATGCGATGCGGCTCGATATCTTGTTGTTCAAGCTTAGCGACGACTAGTCCGTCCTCGATTCCACCAGAGTTTGCTCTCAACGCTGGGCGCGTGGGAAAGGGACAATTATTGTTCCCGATGTGCATCGTTCAACAGGCGGGCCATCGCCGTTGAACGCCTAAGGATAAGACTGGTAATCAGTTCGTACTCGCTTTTCTGAGTGGACCGCGATTCCCGGCCGACTTCATCTAGCAATGCTCGGAACGCAATCTGGGCCAGCTCTTTCTGCGACATTTGCACCGTTGTCAGCGGCGGAGTCATGAATTGCGCTAGCCGGATATCATCGAATCCAACGATTGACAGGTCGGTGGGAATCGTAATTCCGTGATCATACGCTTCGCGCATGACTCCAATGGCCGTCATATCATTGGAGCACACAACAGCAGTGGGTTGATCGCGCGCGCCGAGAAGTTCGACCAGCGCGCGCATGCCGCCCTCCATCGTATGGTCCCCCGTCACAATAACTTCCGGGAGCAGGCCGATTTCCGCCATGGAAGTCTTGAAAGCTTCCGTCCTCGCCAGCGCGGATTTCAGCCGTGGTGGCCCGGCAACGAACGCGATACGGGTATGCCGCAGAGCAGCCAGGTGTTGTACCGCCTGGCGAATGCCGTTCAGGTAGTTAATCCGGATGTTGACAATGCCGGGAGCATCGGGCCCGACGTCCACGAAGACCAAGGGTACCTTTCGGAACCGAAGATGCTCAAGCAGCGACTCCTCCATGCCAAAGGTCAAGATCGCCACGCCCTCGACACGGCGTTCGATCATACGCCGCACCGACTGCTCCATTCTCTTCGGGTCGTTCACGGTGGAGGTAAGAAGAATCTCGTAATTGTTCTCCACTGCGAGATGTTCAAAGGTCTGAACAATTTCCGGGAAAAACGGGTTGGTAATCTCGGATACGATCAGGCCCAAAATGCGGCTTCTTCCGGACACCAAGGCCCGCGCCTGGGTATTGGGGAAATACCCGAGTTCATCAACGACCTTCCAAACACGCTTGGCCAGTTGAGGATTGACCGTGGACACGTGGTTAATCGCTCTGGAAACCGTGGCAGTGGAAACTCTTGCCCTTCGAGCTATCTCGCGGAGATCCATAACAGTAGTTGAGTATTAGCCTGGACTAGACGCTTACGGATTATATTCTAGCACACACGACTTGGGTACACGTTTACTGCGTCAACTTGAAGAACTGCTGCGTTTATTTTTTGCGGTCAGTCAGTACAGCCCGGATCAAGCCGACCACTGAATCACGGCGTACGAGCGTGCGGGCACTTCGAACTTGGTTCGCCCGCCGGTCGTCGAGGGCTTATCAAACGCTTGCGGCGCGACGTGTTTGGGCGCTTCGAAGCTATTGAAAGCTTTCAAATCAGTTCCGCTCAGAACACTAGAGACAAGTACCTGGCCCGGCGTTTTGTCTTGCCAATCAATTTCCACGACATGTGGCTTCGAAAGGTCACGATTCAGAACGAAAATCGCAACTTTTCCGTCCCCGGGATCGATGGTGCCGGCTACATCCAGGTACGGAACTTGACCCATTTTCGCAACTTCGTAGGTGGGTGACTGCGCGAGAAGATTAAGCACAGAACCGCGAGCATATTGAAGCGCCCAGCTGTACGGATAGTAGATCGTCTGACGGAGCAAGCCGTTTGCGTTGGTCATGATCGGCGCGATGACATTGATCAATTGGGCCAGGCACGCCACCTTGACGCGGTTCGCGTTGCGCAGCAGGGAGTTGAGCAGGCCACCCACGAGCAAAGCATCCTCCAGATTGTAGACCTCCTCAAGCAAGTGAGGCGCTTCCTGGTGATGCCCGTTCGTGTAATCGCCGCTCCGGGCTCTATACCATACGTTCCATTCGTCAAAAGATAACCACAGTTGTTTTGGTGACCGCTTATGTCCACGCACAAGGTCACAAACTGCGACGGTCTCTGCGATTTGCTGTTCCATGCTGAGGTTCATCGCGAGGAACTTTGAACTATCGCCGCCGGTGTCCGCGGGAGCATTGGTGAAATAGCGATGTAGGGAAAGACCGTCGACGTAATCGTAGCATTGTTCCAAAACTTCGCGGTCCCACTCAAGATAGGTGGGCATGAACGGGCCGCTTGATCCGCAAGCAATTAATTGAAGGGAAGGATCAACGTAGCGCATCTGCCTGGCGGCGTCCTGAGCCTTCAAACCATACTCAGTCGCCGTCATGTGGCCTATTTGCCAAGGGCCGTCCATCTCGTTACCCAGACACCAGCGCTTCACCTTATAAGGTTCGGCGAAGCCGTGCTTGCGGCGGAGATCGCTCCATTTTGTTCCCTGATCCAGGTTGCAATATTCGACTAGAGCGGCTGCCTCTTCAGGAGTTCCCGTCCCAAGATTGAGGCCCATCAAGGGCTCAGTGCCGGCAGCCTTGCACCACGCCATGAATTCATTGGTGCCGAACTGATTGGTGTTGATCGCATTCCAGGCCTTGTCAAGCACACGGGGACGGCTCTCCTTGGGACCCACACCGTCGAGCCAATTGTAGCCCGAGACAAAATTGCCCCCGGGATATCGAACGATGGGAACTCCCATCTGGCGGATTTCACCGATGACATCTTTGCGAAACCCATTGGTGTCCGATAGCTTCGAACCGGGATCGTAAACGCCCTCGTAGATGGCACGGCCCAAGTGCTCGAGAAAGGAGCCAAAAAGATTGCGGTCGAGCGGGGCTGTAACGCGACGCGAGTCCACGTAAACGCGGGCGACGTCGTTAGCGCTCAGCGGCGAAGTTTGAGCCCGTAGAAAAGCGCCACCAAGTAGAGAACTCGCACCCCAGGCAACGCCTGCATTCGCAGCTTGATGCAAGAAACTGCGTCGGTCGACGGAAAACATGTATGTATTCTCCTCGCAAGTGAAACGGTGGCCCGAATACATTTTTTGGTGGGTAAACGTTTACCACATGACCGGCGACGATGGCAAGGCAGATATCGCGAGCCAGCTAAATAACCGCGAGCAGCTATCGAAACTTCTGTTTACCTATAGTTCCCGCGCCCTCTTGAATAATGACGAGTTGGTCCGCGCCAACCTTTGGAAGCTTTTCCGTAGCGCCATTTCCCCAGCAGATTGTCAGGTTCGCAGCGTTTTCAGCACGGATTTAACTAACTACGGCGGTGCCAGCTGCGCCCTCGATAGTGGTGATTATTGCGTCGGCTGATCACTGGGCTGGCTCAATCGCGTTCAACATCTGGCCTGCCCTGGCGTTCTCGAATCTCTGGACAACTCCGGACGGCCAACGGATCTCAACCAACTTCGCAGTGGAATCCCCGCCCAGGCCTACTATCAACCGCTTGTCACTGGCCGAAAGGTAACCGACGGCCGTGTTGACGGTGAAATATTGTGCTAGTCCTGACGCGGACACCACTTTAACGCGACTGCCAATACCGTCACGGTTTGATTTCCTGCCGACGGTCTGAATCCCCAGCCAGTTTCTGCGATTCCCACCATCATTTCGGAGCACGTAGGCCCGTTGGCCCACGTTGCTGACCACGATGTCGACGTCACCGTCGTTATCGATATCGCCGAACGCCGCGCCCCGGCCCGCCCATTCTTTTTGAAAAACCCCGCCTGGAGCTACTCTCACGAAATGGCCAGACTCGTTCCGCAACAGTAGCGGCGGCTCAAGGTATTTCAAATTGGGTGAGGTCTGCACGATGGTGTCCATCACGTGCCCCTGCGCGACGAAGAGGTCCTTCCAACCATCATTGTCGTAGTCGAACAAGCGCGTGCTCCAACCGGAAAAAGCGAAAGTCGCGCCGCCCACGCCAGATTGCTTGGTCACATCTTGAAAGGTGCCGTCGCCATTGTTCTGAAAGAGGTGATAGCGCTCGTTGGAAAGATCGGTGACAACAATATCTGGATAGCCGTCGTTATTGAAGTCGCTGAAGTCCGCGCCCATCCCGGCAAACGTCTTGCCGTCCTCATTGTAGGCAACGCCTGCGGGAAGGCCGACTTCGGTGAACGTGCCATTTCCGTTGTTGTGGTACAAAAAGCTAGCCACCGAATCGTTGGCGACAAAGATGTCCGTGAAGCCGTCGCCGTCATAATCGGCAAAAGATACGCCTAGTCCTTTGCCTTCAGGGTTAGCAATGCCAGCCTTCGCGGAAACGTCGGTAAATGTTCCGTCCCCATTATTGTGATAGAGGATGTTCGTGACGCCCTTAAAATTGTCGGGGTGACAGTAGGCCCGCAAGCCGGGTTTCTGTTCTCCACAATAGCGGTTGTTCCGGAAGCTCCAATCCACATAACGGGTCACGAAGAGGTCGAGGTTGCCGTCATTGTCGTAGTCGAAAAACCCGGCGCTCGCACTCCATCCGCCAGCGACAACTCCGGCGCGTTTCGTTACGTCGGTGAACGTGCCGTCCCCGTTGTTGTGGTAGAGCGTGTTCCCTCCATAGCCTGTCACGTAGATGTCTTCGAAACCATCATTGTCGTAGTCACCCACCGCCACACCCATCGGATAGTAGTTCTGCGCCATCCCAGTGAGGCCGGCTTTTTCCGTCACATCCGTGAATGTGCTGTCGGGGTTTTGATGATAAAGCCGGTTCCAAAACCTGCGATCGGACTTGTCCGAAAGCTTGCCGTCCGGCATCGGATCGTCGATCTTCGCGCCGTTAGTGAAGAAGACGTCCAGCCGCCCATCGTTGTCATAGTCCAGCAGGGCCACGCCTCCTCCCATAGTTTCCACCAAGTACTTGCTGGAAGTTGCGGAGTTTTCGTGCTTGAAATCGATGTTCGTGGACCTAGTGATGTCGGTGAACTGCACCTCCGGACCGGCTGTGGCCGCGGTCACACAGAAGAAAAGCCCAAATGACACGACCCAGCGGCGCGCATTTGAATATCTCTCCATTGCATGCCTATCGAATCCCCTGATTGCTAACAATTCCTTCGCTTTCCTGCAGGACAAAAAGGTGATTGGCGTGCGAGTTCAGAAAGCTCTCCTTCAAGCCAGCAGGCCACGCGAGATCTACGCTTCCCACCTTCGTGGCGCGGCCCAGACCGACTCCTAATTCAGGCTGACCGCTTTCTTAAGGCTATTTTCAGTTCCGGAATACACAGGAGCATTCATGGTCAGGCTGCCAACGGCCAGTATGATAACGCAGCTGTCGGGATGGCACCGAAGCTAATCCTCCAAGGTTCGGAACCGCCTCATTAATAATTGGCAGGATGGATCGTCCGGCCGGAGCTTTGCGGGTTGGTAGGAGTTGACTTGTCGTCTTTCGAGGACTCGCCGGGATTAGTCGTGCCGGGCTGATAGATCGCGGTATTTTGATGAGACTCTGTGGAAATCCCGTTCGCGAGGGGAACCGCCGTTTGCCAGCCGGTCCCAGTGCTGGCCTGAGGTGCCCACTCAGCTTTCTTTCCAGGCAGCTTTTTTCCAGGCGCGCAAGAAATTTCTTTGATCGTTCAAAAAATCTTCTTGACATCAGTTCTCAGGAGGAGTAACAGTGCTCACAATACTTTCGGGAAAACGTTTACCAGAAGATCGCAGCTGTATGGGGTGAGCCTGAATCCCGCGTGAAGAACGATCGAAATGGAGCGGAACAGACCAAATGGCAAGGTTCGAGGTGGGAGCTTGGTTTCAAACCTCGCACTTAGCGACGAGAGTTCCAGGGCTCAGAATCGCTTTCGAAGCCAACATTCACAGGTGTACCAGGGACACCCATTGGGGTTTCACGCCGGAATGAGGTTAGGCGCGTAAGTTTGGGGGAGGTGTGAAAATGAAGCGGCCATCAACTCTCGTCGTGCTTTTGTTGTGTGTTTTTGTTGTGTTCAGCGGGCAGAGCCTGTATGCCCAGTTGGCCGACCGGGCTGAAATTACCGGTATCGTCACCGACACAAGCGGGGCGGCAGTTCCCGATGCCAAAGTCACCATAACCAACCAGGATACCAGTGCGAAGATTGTCGTGGGCACGAACAGTGCCGGCAACTACAGCACGCCGCAGCCAACTCTCGGTACGTACACTATTGACGTCGAAAAAGAAGGCTTCAAGCACGCCACGCACGTCGGGATTATGCTGGCCAGCGGGCAGAGTTTCCGCCAGG
>WNEZ01009916.1_pt1 | contig 10057 bp, 8 predicted proteins | sample 5400521 | NCBI WGS metagenome assembly WNEZ01 (sample SAMN13153339, study PRJNA577476) | soil metagenome | isolation source: 120 cm saprolite under Douglas fir tree site 2 hole 1 replicate 1 | place: USA:California | collected 2015-04-18 | reverse complement strand
TTCAACAACGGCTACCTCGGCATGGTCCGTCAGTGGCAGCAGTTCTTCCACGGCGGTCGATATTCGAACACGCCGATCCTGAGTCCCGACTACGTGAAACTGGCCGACGCCTACGGCATTCCCGGCTGGCGCGTCACCAAGGCAAGCGATGTAACCGACGCGCTGCGGCAAGCCAATTCCGCTCCGGGTCCGGCGTTGGTCGAGCTGGTGATCGAGCAGGAGGCGAACGTCTTCCCGATGATCGTGCCGGGCGGTTCGCTGTCCGAGCCGCTCGAGGCGGCGCCGGTATGAAGCAAACCCGCACGGTCAGCGTGCTGATGACGAGCGATCTCCTCACGCTCGGCCGTGCGTGCGGCGCGCTGCGGCGTCGCAACCTGCCGATTGGCGGGTTCGCCGTCGACTCGCACGGCCCGCCCGGTGTGTGGCGATTGACGTGCGAGATCGACGCCGACGAGGCGACGGTCGAGAGCTTGCTGCTGCAAATCCAAAATGTGGTCGGCGTCCGCAAGGCTACCGCCACGTCCATTCAATCTTCTGGAGACCCAATGAGCTCATCGGTGCGCGTGTACTACGAGGCGGACACGGACCGCGCGCGGCTGCGCGATCGCGTGTTCACCATCATCGGATACGGCAGTCAGGGGCACGCCCACGCGCAGAACCTGCGTGACTCGGGTGCGAAGGTCATCGTCGGCCTCCGACCCGGTGGCGCGTCGTGGAAACAGGCGACCACGGATGGCCTGGACGTGCGTCCCGTCGCCGAAGCCGCCACAGCGGGCGACGTGATCATGATGCTGGTGCCCGACCAGGAACAGCGTGCGGTCTACGAGGCCGCCGTCGCTCCCGTGCTCGGTCCCGGGAAGACACTGATGTTCGCCCACGGCTTCAACATCCACTTCGGCGAAATCGTGCCGCCGGCCGGGGTCGACGTCTCGATGATCGCACCGAAGTCTCCGGGGCATCTGGTGCGCAGCGAGTATCAGGCGGGGCGCGGCGTGCCGGGGCTCGTCGCGATCCATCAGGACGCGACAGGGAAGGCGTTGCAGAACGCCCTCGCCTACGCCACCGGGATCGGGTGCTCGCGCGCCGGGGTCATCGGCACAACGTTCGCGGAGGAAACCGAGACCGATCTGTTCGGCGAGCAGGCCGTGCTGTGCGGCGGTGTCACGGCGCTGATTCAGGCCGGCTTCGAGACGTTGACCGAGGCAGGCTACTCCCCGGAAATGGCGTACTTCGAGTGTCTCCACGAGCTGAAGCTCATCGTCGATCTGATTTATCGCGGCGGCCTCGGGTTCATGCGGCATTCGATCAGCAATACGGCCGAGTACGGAGATCTGACGCGCGGCGAGCGAGTGATTAGTCCCGCGGTGCGCGAGGAGATGCGGAAACTGCTCGCCGACATCCGCAACGGCGTGTTCGCGAAGGAATGGATCGCGGAATGCCGCGCCGGTGCTCCTCGTTTCGCCGAGTTGCGCCGCGCCGCGCAGAACTCCCAGATCGAGCAGGTCGGCGCCCGGCTGCGCGCGATGATGCCGTGGACGGAAGAAGGGAAGCGCGCCAAGCCGAAAGCTCATCGCCCGGCTGAGCGTGAGACGACTGCCACTGCATGAGAACATTGTTTGATCGGGTGTGGGATGCGCACGTCGTCCGCGACCTCGCGGACGGCGTGTCGCTCCTCTACGTGGATCTGCATCTCGTCCACGAGGTCACGTCGCCGCAAGCATTCGCGGGCCTCAAGCGCGAGAAGCGCATCGTGCGCCGCCCAGAGCTGACGCTGGCGACGGTGGATCACAATGTGCCCACCGGCGACCGATCGCTGCCCATCGCCGATGCCATCGCGGCTCGGCAGGTCGATGCGCTCGGCAGCAACGCCCGGGAATTCGGCATCGAGCTGTTCGACCTCGACTCACCGGGGCAGGGCATCGTGCACGTCATCGGTCCCGAGCTGGGGGCAACCCAGCCGGGCATGGTGATCGTCTGCGGCGACTCGCACACCTCGACGCACGGGGCGTTCGGGGCGTTCGCGCTGGGCATCGGCACCAGCGAGGTCGAGCACGTGCTCGCGACCCAATGCATCGTGATGAAGAAGCCGCGTAACCTGGAAGCGCGCCTCACCGGACGGCGTGCGCCGGGTGTCTCGGCGAAGGACCTGATTCTCGCGCTGATCGGCAAGATCGGCACAGCGGGCGCGAGCGGGCACGTGATCGAATACACGGGCGACGCCATAAGCGCGCTGTCGATGGAAGAGCGCATGACGGTGTGCAACATGTCGATCGAGGCGGGCGCCCGGGCCGGGATGATCGCGCCCGACGAGGTCACGTTCGCCTACCTCGAGGGACGCCCCCGCGCGCCCAGGGGCGCGGACTGGCCGAAAGCGGTGGAGCGCTGGCAGACGTTTCGCTCGGATCCGACCGCGGACTACGACACGCATGTGCGGCTCGACGCGGCGACGGTGGGCCCGCAAGTCACGTGGGGCACGACGCCCGGCATGGTCGCCGACATCACCGCCCGCGTTCCCGATCCGGCGCAGCTCCCGAGCGAGAACGAGCGCGAGGCCGTGACGCGCGCGCTCGAATACATGGGGCTCAAGCCCGGCACGCCGCTCGCGGGGATTCCGATCGATCGCGTGTTTCTCGGCTCGTGCACGAACGCGCGCATCGAAGACCTGCGCGCCGCCGCCAACATCGTGCGCGGCCGCCATGTCTCTGCGCGCGTGCGGGCGATGGTGGTGCCGGGCTCGCAGCGCGTCAAAGCGCAGGCGGAGCAGGAGGGATTGGATAGCGTGTTCCGCGAAGCGGGGTTCGAGTGGCGCAATGCCGGCTGCTCCATGTGCCTCGGCATGAATGCCGACGTGCTGGGTGCCGGCGAGCGCTGCGCGGCGACCTCCAACCGCAATTTCGAGGGTCGCCAGGGCCGCGGCGGGCGCACCCACCTCATGAGTCCCGTAATGGCGGCCGCCGCTGCGATCGAGGGGCGTCTCGTGGATGTGCGCGGATGGTGATTCAATGACTCCTTTCGTGCGCCATCGGGGGAAGGCCGCGGCGTTGCCGCGCCGCGACGTGGACACCGATCAGATCATCCCGAAGCAGTTCCTCAAGGGCGTCGATCGCACCGGGTTCGGCGCGAGCCTGTTCTATGACTGGCGCGCTGATCCGACCTTCGAGCTCAATCGCCCCGAGGCGCAGGGCGCGACGATCCTCGTGACCGGTGCAAACTTCGGCTGCGGATCGTCGCGCGAGCATGCCGTCTGGGCGCTCGCGCAGTACGGCTTCCGCGCCATCATCGCGCCGTCGTTCGCCGACATCTTTTTGGCCAACTGCTACCGCAACGGCGTCCTGCCGGTGCATCTGCCGGCGGCCGAGGTCGAGACATTGCTCCGACGTGCGGCAGGCGGTTCGTACGAGATCGATGTGGACCTCGAGCAGTGCAGCGTATCCGATGACCGCGGCTTCTCGGCGCGCTTCAATCCCGATCCGTATGGCCGCGAGCTGCTGCTGCGCGGACTCGACGAGATCGGCCGCACCCTGCTCGAAGAGCCGAGCATCGCCGCTTATGAGCAGAGTCACGCATGAAGACGTATCGCATCGCCGTACTGCCGGGCGACGGCATCGGACCTGAGGTGATCGCGCAGGCGGTGCGGGTGCTCGAGGCCGTCGCCGAGCGCTTCGACCTGCGGTTTGCGCTCGAGACGTTCCCGATCGGTGCCGCCGCGGTCCGAGTGGCGAACAATCCATTGCCGCCCGAGACGCGCGCCGCGGTCGTGAAGAGCGACGCGGTGTTGCTCGGAGCGGTGGGCGATCCGTCGCTGGACAGCGCGCCCCGCGAGTTGCGTCCAGAAACCGGCCTGCTTGCGCTGCGAAAGTTGTTGGATGTCTATGCCAATCTACGGCCGGTTACCGTGCATCAGGCGCTGCTTTCTTGCTCGCCACTGAAGCCGGAACGGCTCCGCGGCGTCGATCTCCTGGTCGTCCGCGAGCTGACTGGTGGGCTCTACTATGGAGAGCCGCGCGGGCGTCACGGCTCGAGCGCGGTGAACACGCTCGCGTATAGCGCCTCCGAGATCGACCGCGTTGCGCAGGTCGCGTTCGAGGCGGCCCGGGGACGCAGGCGGCTCGTCACATCCGTCGACAAGGCGAACGTGCTCGAGGTATCGCAGCTCTGGCGCGAGACGGTCACGCGGGTCGCGCGCGACTATCCCGAGGTACGGCTCGAGCACAGCTACGTCGATACCGCCGCCATGCGGCTGGTCTCCGATCCGGCGACGTTCGACGTCGTGCTGACGGAGAACATGTTCGGCGACATCCTCAGCGATGAGGCCGCTGTCCTCGCGGGCTCGCTCGGCCTCTTGCCGTCGGCGTCGCTCGGGTCGGGACCCGGTCTCTTCGAGCCGGTGCACGGATCGGCCCCGCCCCTCGCTGGGCGCGACGTGGCCAATCCAATCGGTGCGATCGCTACGGTCGCCATGCTCCTGCGCCATGGCCTCAAGCAGCCGGACGCCGCCGCCGCTGTGGACGAGGCCGTCGCGGCGGCGCTCGACGCCGGCGCGCGCACTCAGGATCTCGCGCTTCGCGGTGAGTCGTGGATCGGAACGGCGGAAATGGGCGCGCGGATCGCGGAGCTGGTCGTGGCCGAGGCGCTCGAGGGATTGTCGTGAGCGACAATTTTCGCAGCCGCGCGATCACCGAGGGGCTCGAGCGCGCGCCCAATCGCGCCATGCTGCGCGCAGGGGGATTCAAGGGCGGCGACTTTGGGAAGCCGATCGTCGGGATCGCGAGCGCGCACAGCACGATCACGCCGTGCAACGCGGGGCTCGATCGCTTCGCGCGCCGCGCCGAACAGGCGCTGCGGCAGGCCGGCGCGATGCCCCAGACGTTCGGAACGATCACCGTCAGCGACGGCATTTCGATGGGCACCGAAGGGATGCGCTATTCGCTCGTTTCGCGCGAGGTGATCGCCGATTCGATCGAGACGGCGTGCGGCGCGCAGCGCATGGACGGCCTGCTCGCGATCGGCGGGTGCGACAAAAACATGCCCGGCGCGATGATCGCGATCGCGCGGCTCGACATCCCCGCGATCTTCGTCTACGGCGGCACGATCAAACCCGGTCACTACGCCGGGCAGGATCTCACGGTGGTGAGTGTGTTCGAAGCGGTGGGGGCAGCCGGGGCGGGCCGCATGCCGCAGGACGAGCTGCTCGAGATCGAGCGTCGCGCCTGTCCCGGCGCGGGCTCGTGCGGCGGCATGTTCACCGCAAACACGATGTCCGCGGCCATCGAGGCCATGGGCATGAGCCTCCCTGGCTCGTCCACAATGGCGGCGGTCGATCAAGAGACTTCAGACAGCGCGGCGCGCTCGGCGCAAGTCCTGTTCGACGCGCTGCGCGCGCGGCGCCTGCCGCGCCAGATCCTGACCAGGAAGGCCTTCGAGAACGCGATCGCGGTGGTGATGGCGATCGGCGGATCCACCAACGCCGTGCTGCACCTGCTCGCCATCTCGCGCGCCGCCGGCGTGCCGCTGGCCCTCGACGATTTCGAGACGGCGCGCCGGCGCGTGCCGGTGCTGTGCGACCTCAAGCCGTCAGGGCGGTATGTCACGACCGATCTGCATCGCGCCGGCGGGGTTCCGCAGGTCATGCGCATCCTGTATGCGAACGGCGTCCTACATGGCGACGCGCTCACGATCGACGGCCGCACCGTCGCGGAGGTGGTCAAGGACGTGCCGGCGCGTCCGTCGCCCGATCAGGATGTGATCCGGCCCTGGGATCGGCCGCTCGCGCCGCAGGGGCACATCGTTATCCTGCGCGGCAACCTCGCACCAGAAGGCGCCGTCGCGAAGGTGAGTGGTCACGGCGCCCACGACATCACCGGTCCGGCCCGCGTCTTCGATTCCGAGGAGACGTGTCTAGCCGCCATCCTGGCTGGAAGTATTCAGGCGGGCGACGTCATCGTGATTCGGTACGAGGGGCCGAAGGGCGGGCCGGGGATGCGCGAGATGCTGGCGCCGACGGCGGCTCTGATCGGGGCGGGGCTCGGTGAGACGGTTGGACTCATCACGGACGGCCGCTTCTCCGGCGGCACGCACGGGCTCGTTGTGGGCCATGTCGCGCCCGAGGCGGCGCTGGGCGGCCCGTTGGCGCTGGTGCGTGAGGGCGACTCGCTCACGATCGACGCCGGCCGCGGGGATCTGCGGATCAACCTCGCCGAGCTCGAGCTCGCGGCGCGGCGCGCGCAATGGAAAGCCCCGGCTCCGCGCTACACGACCGGTGTGCTGGCCAAATACGCCCGGCTGGTCTCGAGCAGCAGCCACGGGGCAGTGACCGATGCCTGACGGGGGGGCCGTTGCGATCCAGGGCGAAGCGGGATCGTTCAGTCATGCCGCCGCGCTCGAGACCCACGGCGCCGTGATCCGGCTCGTGCCCTGCGCCACGTTCGTGGATTTGTTCCGCGCTGTCGAAGGCGGCGACGCAACGAGCGGCGTCGTGCCGATCGAGAACACACTCGCCGGGTCGGTGCACGAGAATTACGACCTGCTCAGCACGCACGCGCTGCACGTCGTCGGCGAAACCGATCTGCGCATCCGTCATTGCCTGATCGCGTCCCCGCGCACCAGGTTGCCCGACGTGCGGCGCGTCGCGTCACACCCCGTCGCGCTGGCGCAGTGCCGCCGCTTTTTCACCATGCACCCCGATCTCGTGGCGGTGCCGGCGTACGACACGGCGGGTAGTGTGCGCGATCTCATGGCAGGGAGGGCGGACGCGGAGGCCGCCATCGCGTCGAAGCTGGCAGCGGAGCTGTATGGTGCCGCAGTGCTCGAGGAGGGGCTCGAGGATCACGCCGAGAACTACACGCGGTTTCTCGTGGTGGAGCGGGAACCGGCGGCGCGCGAGCCCGCGGATTCGAATAAGACCTCGTTGATTCTTTCCCTGGGCAACACGCCAGGCACGCTGTACCGGGCGTTGGGCGTGTTCGCCGCTCGCGGATTGAACCTGACGAAGATCGAGTCGCGGCCGCTGCCCGGGCGTCCGTGGGAGTACCTGTTCTATCTTGACGTCGTGGACACGGGGCAGGGCATCGAACCAGCGCTCGAGGAATTGCGAGCGTTCACGTTCGGTATCCGCGTTCTCGGCACCTATCCCGCGCGATAGCGCAAGGCAAAATCGGCGGCCATAATAGGCAGCTCAACCCGCATCTCAGGGAGCTCGCCATGAAGAAACCGACCTGGTCCCGCCGCGAATTCCTCGAGGCAAGCGCCGCCGCCGCCGGTGTGTCGCTCGCCGCCCAGCCGTTCAAGTTCCGCGCTCTTGCCCCCAGCGATACCGTCCGCTTCGGGATGGTGGGCGTGGGCATGCAGGGCTCGGGGCTGCTGCGGACGTCGATCCAGCTGCCCGGCGTCACATGCGCCGGTGCCGCCGATCTCTACGACGGCCGCCACACGCTGGCCAAGGAAATCGTGCGGCCCGATCTGCCCACGACGCGAGAGTATCGCAGGCTGCTCGACGACAAGACAATCGATTGCATCGTTGCCGCGGTCCCCGATCACTGGCACCGGCGCATGGTCGTCGAAGCGGTGAGTGCGGGGAAGGACATCTACATCGAGAAGCCGATGTCACATACCGCCGCCGACGGCGTCGCGATGGTAGACGCCGTGAAAAAGAGCGGGCGCATTTTGCAGGTCGGCTCGCAGCGGGTCAGCTCGCAGATTTGCGCGAAGGCGAAGGACATGATCGCGCAGGGCATGCTGGGCGACCTGACGCTCGTCGAAGGGTGGCTGGGCCGCAACGATCCGACGGGCGCGTGGGAGTATCCGCCGCCGCCCGATCTTTCGCTCAAGACGCTCGACTGGGACACGTGGCAGAACGACGTACCGAAGCGGTCCCTCGATCCCAATATTTTTGCACGCTGGCGCTGCTGGAAGGAATACGGCACCGGCGTCGCCGGTGATCTCCTCGTCCATCTGATCAGCGGCATGCAGTTCATGCTGGGCATCAACGAACCGCCGAAGCAGGCCGCGTCGATGGGCGGCATCCGGCGCTGGAAAGACGGCCGCAACATGCCCGACGTGCACGCCACGATGTATTACTACGGCGCCAGCGATCTCCCCGTGTACATGCGCCTGAATCTGGGAACGGAGATGCCCGAGCAGTACCGCATCCAGGGACCGCAGGGAGTGCTCGAGGTGTCGGGCAATACGCTGACGTTCTCACCGCAGACCGGCAAAGATCAGTGGCCCAGCTACTACACCGGCAGCTATCCGCACGCCCTCCGGGAGGCGTACCAGGCGCAGTGGCACAAGGAGCACGACCTGCAAGCGGGCCAGGCGCCGCCCCTGACCGAGACCGTGTCGTTCAGCCGTATTTCCGGCGCACGACGGTCAGCTGGGACGACGCGACGAAGACGATTAAGGGCTGACCTCGACTCCGGCCCAGGGGGTCCGCAGCGGTTCCGGCGCGTCGGACGGCAGGATCCCCTGGACGCGGTAATGGCCTGGTTTTCTCGGGAGCCAGGCATCGCGCCACTGCATTGTCTCCCCAGGCTCCAGCATGCGAACCTGCAGAATGCTGGAGCCCACCTCGTGTTCCAGCCGCCGCCACACGATTGCCCCGTCATCACCCGTGACCACGATGTCAAACACGATCGTCCGGCCGAGAAAATGCGCCTCGATCGGCCGGTCGGACGCAATGTGGAGTCGCAGCACGATGGGAACTCTCGCCCCGACGCGTGCGCGCGTCGGGGCCGAAATCGTGAACTCGAGTGGCGAGACACCCGGTGCGGGCACGCGCGGTCCCCCGATCACCAGCAGAGCAGAGAAGGCCGCGTAACCTGTCACGGCGTAACTTGCAGGGACCCGAGCTCGTCGTCGACGTTCTTGAGCGGGCTGAACACCAGCAGCGTTCCGGACGAGTTGCCGCCCCACAGAATGCCGGCGAGGGCGTTGCTGGACGTGTAGACCGGTGAACCGCTGTCCCCGGCGCCGACGATCTGGACCGAGTTTTCGACGATCGTCTGACAAATCTGGCTGATATTCGAGCCCGAGACGTTGACCGTCACGCACGTCATGGTCACCTGGCCCTGCGTCCAGCCGGTCGTGCGGCCGACCTTGTTCATCGTCTCGCCGATCGTGAAATGATCGCGCAGGTCACCACCCGAGAGGGTGATGGACCCGTTGGTGCTGAGGATGAGCGAGCCGGTGTTGGGGCTGGCCGCGTCGGTCTGGGCGATTTGTCCGAGCGCGGAGTTGATCCCCGGGTTGTAGGCGGCGCGCGACGCATCGCTGTGACGGCACTTTTTGCCGCGCGGGCAGCCCGCGACGTGGCGCAGGTAGGGCGGATCCTCGACTTCCGTGCCAATCGAGACGCCGTCCACACTTTGCAGCGGCTGATAATAGACGGTGCCCTCCACGCCTCCCTGCTTATTCGTGCAGTGCGACGCCGTGACGAAGGATGCCTGACCCCCGTCCACGGCGTTGAAGCCCATCGAGCAGAGGAAATTCCCAAAGTGGATCTGGATTCCGCCGATGCGCGGATCGACTCGGTCTTGCAGCGTCTTTGCGAAACGGATCGGCTCCATCTCTCGGACGACGAGAGCCTCCGCCGGCACACCGAGCCGCACGGCGAGGGCGCGCACGCTGGCCCCCGCGGCCGCGTGCTCGACGCCGACGACCACCCGGTTGGTGGTCTCGTCGTAATCGGCGAGCACGGTCCCGGGCAGCGCCAGCCCCTCGCGCGCCATCAGGTCAAACCAGCGTTGGACCTGTTGGGGCGCGTAGGCGCTTGGCGTGACGCGAGCGGCGACCGGCGCCAGCGGCGTGGTGGTGTCCTGGCACGCGGCCACGACCACGAGGGCCGCGGGAACGATCAGGCGAAGCGGGTTGAGATGGCTCATAATCAGACCTCCGGCATAAGTGTAAGCTTGAACCCCTTGGTCTTCAGGGACGCGGCGAGCCCGGCTTTCTCGACCGATCGCATGTAGGCTTCGTCGGGGTCGATCACCTTCTTTTCGACGAGCTCGAGGAGCGCGTCGTTCAGCGTCAGCATGCCCAGCTTCTTGCTGGTCTGAATGAT
>WNEZ01006823.1_pt1 | contig 10057 bp, 9 predicted proteins | sample 5400521 | NCBI WGS metagenome assembly WNEZ01 (sample SAMN13153339, study PRJNA577476) | soil metagenome | isolation source: 120 cm saprolite under Douglas fir tree site 2 hole 1 replicate 1 | place: USA:California | collected 2015-04-18 | reverse complement strand
TCAGACCCCGCCTCGCGACGACGCCCTTGCGCTTTGCTAATCCTTCGCCACCATCAGGCTGGATAAAGGACTTTCACCTCCAAGCTGTCGATCATGCTCGGCACACAGCCAACGGGTCGCGCGAATGCGCGCCCGATGATAAACTCCGCGTAATCCGCCGTTCGTCCGCGATAATAGAGGCGGGTTACGCCTGAGCCTGTCGTCGGGCCGCGCCTTGCGCGGACCCGTTGGGCCAACCCGCCTACGAGCCGATCGATCGGATGGCCTGCTCCGACCGATCCATGCGCATTCGGCGAGTTTCGAACTGGCAGGTTCGACCTAATGGCGTTATGAATCTTCTGGGTGCAAGCTGGCGTAGCCCTGATCGGATGGGACGCGTAGGATGTCTCGTTTTGTGAACCCGAAGCGCAAGCAGTTAAGGCTGCGGCCCGCGCAGCTTGCCATTGCGGGTCTGGCCGCGCTGATCGCGGCCGGAGATCATGCGGGCGCCACAGACCGTCGGGGCGAACGCTTCGTCGAGTCCATCGAGCAGCGCAGCGCCGGCGAGCCGATCATGGCGATCGTTTCGCTCCACAGCCAGCGGATCACGGTCTATGACGCCAATGGCTGGATCCTCCGGGCGCCGGTGTCGAGCGGCCAGCAGGGACGCGAGACGCCCGCCGGGATCTTCAGCGTCATCCAAAAAGAAGCGGAGCATTACTCGAACCTGTATGACGATGCCTTCATGCCCGACATGCAACGCATCACCTGGTCGGGCATCGCGCTCCACGGCGGCCGCCTGCCTGGATATCCGGCGTCCCACGGCTGCGTCCGGATGCCCTTCGACTTCGCAGAACGCCTGTTCGACGCGACCCGGCTGGGCTTGCGGGTGATCGTGGCACCAACCGATGTGGCGCCCGTTGAGATCGCCCATCCGGCTCTGTTTCCATCGAAGCCAGGTGCCGGTGCCTTGGCAGCCGCCCGTGCCGCCGAGGCGGATGAGGCGGCCAGGAAGGCGGATCAGGCAAAACTCGCCGCCGGGACGGCCTTCAGGGAGGCCGCGCAGGCCATGGCGCCGGTGCGCGTGGCGGAAAATCTGAAGCTCAGGGCCGAGGCGCAATTGGCGGCCGCCGAGACTGCGCTTGGCTCCGCCATCCCGGCCGAGGCAAAGACGCGGGCGGAGCGCGACAAGGCGCAGGCGGTCGACAGGATCGCGGCGTTGCAGGTGCAATTGGACGGCGCAAAGGCACAGCTGCAACCGAAGCTCGATGCCGTCACGCGCACGCGTGAAGCCGCCGTCATCGCGGAGACCGCGCGGGCCGCGGCAGCCGAGGCGGCGCGCCAGGTGGCGCGCCAGTCCGAGCCGGTATCGGTGTTGATCAGCCGCAAGACCCAGCGGCTTTATGTCCGGCAAGCCTTTGAGCCCATCCTGGAGAGTCCGGTCACGATCCAGGATGCGGATCGGCCGATTGGCACGCACGTCTTCACCGCCATGGAACGGACCAGCGGCGACACCAACATGCGATGGAGCGTCGTCTCATTGGACGGCGGTCGTCCGCACGACGGCGTGGTCGAGCTACAAGACCGGGCGCGCGGCGGCCCTGATCGCGACGCCGAACCGATGCCGACAGACCCGGACAGTGCAAAGACCGCGCTCGACCGGATCGTCATTCCACCGGACGCATTGGATCGTATCGCAGGGTTTGCGCCGCGATCTTCCCTGATCATCACGGACGAGGCGTTGAGCTCCGAGACCGGCAAAGGCACGGATTTCGTGGTGCTCTTGAGCGGCGAGCCGCAAGGCGGCATCAAGAGCCGGCGACACGGTCCGGGGGCCGAATTCAGTTACGCGCGCCGACGCGATCGCCTGCCCTTTTCTTTTTGGCGCTCGCCTTTCGGGGGTCCGTTTTCCAGCTGGTGAGCCTGTTCTTTTCACTTTGCGGTAATGGCAGTTTGCGACGTGCCGGTCGGCTCTGAAATGGTCTGCTGATTGGGGTAGGCCGGAAGCGATCGGCGCATGGTCAGAACGGCGCGATTGACCCGAAGCTGCCCTTCGAGTAGCCGACCGCCGCCCCTCAAAGCTGACATTCCACTACATACGGATAATGTGCCCTGATCAGTGGACAAACAATACGGCGCAGTGAGAATGCGCGAGTGCCCCAACAAAAAAGTACCGGTCTCTCGTCGAGACCGGCAGCTTCTTCGCGTTCGTGAAGTCACGACGAAAACGATGTTTTAGCCAGTCAGGGTGCTTTTGACCCGAGAGCGAAGTGACTGTCAGTTATTTTCCCACGATCTCGATCGCCTTCGAGGGAGGCTAATCCAGAATTCTCATACCTTTAGTTGGAATGTCGCGACGAGGAACTCCTTCACCGCCATAGTCGTTGCCGTCGTCGCTGCCTCGTTGTAGACGACCGTCGTCCCCCTCTCCATGCACGGATCATTCAAAGTAAAAGGCTCGCCTGTCTTGCTGTTCAGAACTTGTCCGGCATCGCCTTCTGCGAGCTGGCAGTTGCGTGCAGTCTGTGCCATCGGCCGCCTCACAGGTTCCTTCAAGAAAAAGTAGTCGTATGCGTGATAGGCACCGGGATATTCCGCTAGTGCCACATCTGCTTTAGCTTTCTTGAGCCGCTCAACATAGGCACGACACGGCTCGATCGGAACCCAATCATCGGCGATTCCATGGAATAGCCGGATCGGCTTTCCAGTGATTTTGTCGTCATCGCGATAGGTCACATTGCACGGCGTGTAAACGCCGATGTGCGCGGCGAATTCGACATTTGGCGGACCATACATCTTCCGGAAACGCTCATTGCTCGAATAGACGGCGGCTACGGCACCCTTCGAGAAGCCCATCACGGCGATCCGGTTGGGGTCGATCCGCGGGTGCTGCGCCAGGGTGCCAAGTGCGCGATACGCGTCGACCATCATGGCCAAGGTATCCAACTGCGACTGATCGGTGACCGTGTCGATGATGCCACGACCCGAGAAACTATCGAGAATGAATACCGCCACGCCGATGCTGTTGATCTCTTGCACCCACCGGTCATGAGCCGCACTAATTCCTCCGGCGCCATGGATTAGGATGACGGCGGGAAGCTTGTCGGTGCCTGGCTTGGGAATACGCAGTTCTCCTGCCAGCACTGCGGGTTTGCCGTTCCTGTCGCCCATGAGCAATTGTTGGGTGCTGAGCGTAACCGTCTCGACGGGGCGCATTTCCAAACGCATTTGGGCGTAGGTCGGTTCTGGTGTGCCTGCGAGCACAAAGCCGATCACGGCCACGACTGCCGAGGTTGACAATAAAGTCGATGTCATTCGATTGTCGTTCATGGTGTGTCCTCCTCAATTCGTTGAAAGCGTAGCAACGCGCCACTTATCGCGCGTCAATGAATCGCATTCTCGGAGATGATGAGACCGACAAAAAAGAGCGGTCAACTTCAAGAACAACGCCTGCCGACGGCACTCGCGTCCTCGACGGAACGGCGGTTTCGGCACGTCGCCGTCCGCATACCGCAGACTATCGTTTTGGACGTGATCGGTAAAGCAGCATCGGGTTGGGGCTTGCGCGTTAGCCCGGTGCCGCTCCGCTGGTGCATCGGTGGAGCACCTTACGGATGTCTGCCTCCGAGTGTCAGGCGCTGGGTGGCCCAGGTGTGTGAATGACGGCTCTTGTGTAGGGTTTCGGACCTAGCCCGTAGGATGGGTTGAGCGCTTGCGAAACCCATCGCCTTGCCGTCAGTCGCTATAGCCGCTCTCCAAAATCCTCACCTCATTCGAGACATCGCCCGTCCAATCCCCGGGGATAGACGCTGAGCTTCACCATCCGGTGGAACGAGGAATACGGCGCCGGGATTCCCCTTCCGCACGTTCAATAGCCAACCAGATGGTGCTTTCGCATCTCGGCAAGACGCGCCTTGCAGAACTCGTGATAAATAAGCGTGAGGAATGCCGACATGACCGAACTCCGTTGTTTGATCAGCGCGGAAAGCTTGATTGGCAATTGTTTCAGGGCAGCTTCGCCGCCCGCCAAAATGGCTTCTTCAGCGCAGAAAATTTGTGTCGTTCAGAACACGTCAAAGAAATCAGTTCACGGGTCCGTGGGGACCCGCTGCAAGCTGGCTGGACCCTCCGTCGGGAAGATGCGCTCGTATATCGCGCGGGCCTCTTGAATAAGACGGGCCCGCTCGAGGTCACGCTTCGGGATAAACTGAACGACTTCGCCCATTTGCTCACCAAGGTTAGAAATTCGGAGGAAATATTCCTCCAATGACAGCGTCAGAAACAGTTGGTTTTAGGCGTTCCGCTTTGGAAGACCTGCGCCCATCACAAGTAGTTTTTTCTGAACGGGCGGGCCCCTGTGAAATACTCACCTCCTTGGGCGGGCAAAGGCGAAAAATTTTAAGTCCCGATTTCATCTGCGGGGGGTGCAGGCGGCAGGCGCAACGAGCTTGCGGGACATCGCCGCTGACCTCAACCTGCAAGGGCATGTCCGACTGCGCGCGGACATGACAAGTGGTTCGCCGTTAAGGCGGACATGGCAAGTGGTCCGCCGTTCAGGTTGCGCGGGTACTCCAGCGCCATGCGCTCCGAAGCGGACGTCGGCGAGAGAAACATAGCGGTCTGTTCCAGGTGGTGGCGCTCGATCGCGGGCGCCCGATGTCGAGCGCTAGCGAGACTTCGTGAAGTTCCCATTTCTCCGTCTGTACGCTTTTGTACCTTGGGACCGGAACAAATCCCGACCTCCCGCGTGATCTATTCGGGTAGGAAAATAGCCAAGGGGAACTGCAGTGGCCGACAGACAGATCACGCCCCAGCCCGAGAGCGTCATGGCCGATGTTTGTCTCGGCATGACCGTTGCAGGCTTATACACCCTAGTCGGAATGGGGCTCACTCTCGTGTTTATGTGAAGGGCTCTTTCATGTGAGCCTTGAGCCCCCTGCCCCAGCGCGGCTCATGCGTTCAGCCCCGGTCGCGAATGGACATGTAAATCGGAAGAGCTCAGCTTCGCCCGCATCATGGCGATAGCCACCAGTTCTTGCCCGCGAGCGCGACATCACCCGTCGTGAGGTTGATGCTCACGCCCGTATCCGCCGGCCGCATTTCGCCGGCCACCGCAAAGGGTTCCTTCAAGGGCGCGACGACGCGATCGCCGCGAACATAGAGGTGCATGCTGTCGAGAGGAACGCCGCGGACCACCATGGTCGCGCCGTTGCCGGAGGAGGCGCTTTCGAGCCATCCGTTGTGCGTCACATAAAGCGTGGCGCCCGGAGGCGCGGTCGCTGCGAGCGCCGGAATCACGAGCCCGGCGTTATCCGGCAGACGCAGATTCCAATGCGCCTGGTCTGCGCCTCGGGTGACCGTGGTGCCGGGCGGCAGCGTGAAGCCCAAAAACGCATGCGCTGCCGCGAGCTTGCACTCATACACGGCGCCATCATTATCGAAGGTGATAAAGCCGGCCGCGCACGGAAAGCCACCGACGATCTGATCGCCGGCAAGTGTGCTCCACCAAAGGTGACTGAAATCCTGCCACTCCAACGTCCCCGTCACCTGCACGCCGCGGATATCGGTGACGACAGGTAGACGGACGAAGCGAATTTGAGTCTGGGATTTGTCGGTGAAGTCAATATCGCTGCCGGCGGGTAGCGCCAGGCCGGTGACGGTTTCGTCATGGTCGAGGGTGCGACGCATCTCGGCCTGAAATCTTTTGTACTTCGCATTGTCAATGATCGTGAGGACCGCGTAGACCACAAGCGGCGCCGACAACAGCGCGGCGGTGCCGAAAACCGCCACGCGCCATCCCCGGGCCATATCGACAAAACAGCCAACGAGACCCAAGACAACAATCGCGGGTACGCTCACGTACCACCCCACGACGACGAAGTACCCGGCGATGAACCAGAAGGGGAAATTGATTCCGATATCGCTCACATTGGATTCCCTGGTGGATTCCCTTGGCGATGATCTCGACCAATCCGACCTTTGCCGGGGCGCCTGATCCTGCGCCCAAACAGGTCAGAGGCCTGCGCAAGAGAATGCACCGACACGGCATCTGTTCACTGACCCGAAATCATTTTCGTCCGCCGTTTCCTTCGCCATCACGCGCGCAACGATCTGACCTAGCAGGCCAGAAGGCTTACGTCCTTGCTTGGCTATAAACCGCGGTTTACGCATTCGCGTCCCCTTCCATTTGGTAGTAGGCTCCTTTGAATAGCGAGCCTTGGGATAAGATCACGCTCCATTCATTTGATCGGATCCCAAATCTCGACAACACTGCCCATGAAACCAAGGATCGGTCCATGAATCGTACCCTAATTGTCAGCGTATTGCTGTTAGCTTCTACCGCGGTGTTTTCGCAAACACCATATGCCGGGATGCAAGCACGTCCGATCAAGGCGCTCTCCGAGCAACAGGTCGCGGATCTTGTCGCAGGTCGCGGAATGGGTTTGGCGCTTGCTGCGGAATTGAACGGCCATCCGGGTCCTTCTCACGTCCTCGAATTGGCCGACAAACTAGAACTCACAGCAGATCAGCGCAGCAGCGTCAAAGCGCTGTTCGATTCCATGAAGGCGGAAGCCCTGCCGTTAGGCTCAAAACTAATCGAGCAGGAAGCCGATCTGGACAGACAATTCGCCAGCCATACAGTGACGCCAGAAAGTCTGAAGGCGTCAACCGCCGCCGTTGCCGTAACACAGGGTGAGCTGCGCGAGACGCACCTCAAATATCATCTATCGACGGCCGCTTTGTTATCGCCCGATCAAATGCAGCGTTACGCCCAACTGCGCGGTTATGGGGGCGATCAGCCGATGCGCCATCACCACAACTAACCGGCAAAACGGCGCATTTGCCCGCGACGCAAAGCGATCAACGCCCAATCGCCTTCACAACCCCGAACGGCCACGCGCCTTGCAGGAATCCATGGGCCGAACCGAGCGCGCGTGATCCGGCGAACGCCAGCACGAACCACGGGCTGCGATCTTCCAGCGCGTAGCAGACCAACATGGCTGTCACGGCGAATAGGCCGAAGGCAGTTAGAGCGTCCAATTGTTTACTCGGCAGCGGCCAGCTTGCCGACCCGCAATTCGGCAGTGGCCTGCCGGATCACGAGAGCCGCGCCCTGGATAGCCAGTGCAGCCATGATCGCTGCAACAATGATGTCAGGCCAACCCGTTCCAGTGCCAAACACGCCAAGCGCCGCGATCAGAACCGCTAGATTGCCGAGGACGTCGTTGCGAGTGCAAATCCATGCGGAGCGCATGTTAGCGTCGCTGTGGCGATAGGCCCAAAGCAGCCCGAACGACGCGGCGTTCGCAACCAGGGCGGCGACGCCTACCGTGCCCATCGTGAATGCGCTTGGCAGTGTAGTGTGCACAGAGTGCCAGACTGCTGTTCCGAGAACCCATAGACCGAAGGCAGCCATTGTGGCGCCCTTGGCCATCGCAGCCGATGCTCGATAGCGAAGCGCCATACCGACAACCATCAAGCTGATTGAGTAGTTGGCAGCGTCACCCAAAAAGTCGAGCGCGTCGGCCTGGAGCGCCGCCGATCCTGCCGCCACTCCGGCGATGACCTCCACTGCGAACATCAAGGCGTTGATCGCCAGCACTGCCCAAAGCACACGGCGATGGGCGCGGTCCTGTTTTTTGGAGTCGCCCGGATTTAAGGGCGGCGGGGCGCAACATTCATCCATGGGGATAAGATAAGTCGTTTGCCGGGCGCGCGCCAGGTTGCGCCGACACCCATGTCGCCTATTGGCACATCGCGTCGTTTCGCTGCGATGCACCGGTTCGCCGGCTATCGGAGGCAAAGCGGACTCGATGCTCGACCAAGGACTGTGATTCCCAATATGGAGGCTCGTGTCCGGCGCGGAGTGTAGTTCCCGAAAGGCTATGGCCAATTGTAAACCCGTAGCCCGTGGCGTGGATTGACGCAGCGTAATCCGCCGTTGGCCCCGGATTTCGCGAAGCCTATCATCGGGCCGCGCCTTGCGCGGACCCGTTGGACTAATCCGCCGAGCTGAGCGCGGTAGGGAAACCGCGCCCCTTTTCCGTCTTCGCTGATTTCAGAAGTATCGCTCACGTGAGGGCACCCGACCAATGCCGCACAAACGTCAGAAAGTTCTTGCCAAGGCGCCGTCCGCACCTGCCCCCAAAACGTTCATTCACGATCGACACCCTACCCCGCTGTTTCGCTCAACCCCGCCAACCGAATAGCGTCGAGTTCTTCCGGGTCGAACACCCTGGCTTGGTATAGGCTCAGGAACTCTTCCGAGACACCCTGACCAAACACGAGAACATCGTCCGTGTTTACGGTCACGACGACACCAGCATCGAAAAGTCGCCGTATCGGATGCGTGGCAAGGGTCTCTACTCGCCCCAGCATGATATTTGAGGTTGGGCAGATATTGAGGCGGATACGATTGTCGGCCAGGAAGCGCATGACGGCTTCAGACTGAGCGGCCGCGATGCCGTGCTGCACCTCATCCAATTCAAGTTCACCGACCGCCCGCCACACCGAGTCGGCGTCGCCCCACTCCCCCACGTGCGCCTTGAGGCGCAATCCCGCAGCCTTGGCCATCCGATACAATGGCCGGAAGCCTTCAATCGGCTGAGCCAACTCATCACCGGACAAATCAAGAGTCTCGAAGAAGCCAAGTTCGAGGAATGGGGCTAACCAGCTGGTCAGGGCTGAGATAGGGCAATGCCGCGAGAGACCAAGTTGCGGAATCCATTTGATGTCAGGTGCAACACGTGCGTGCACATCACTTAGCTCGCGAGTGAGCTTCGCCGCGTCCTGGTCGAACAAGGTAACCGCCCAAATATCTTCGCCAATTTCCAGACGCGTGATGCCGTCGTGCTTTGCCTGGACAAATGCTGCCTCGAACGCTCTAAGTCGTCCCTTCGGCCCCGCGAACAGCGAACCCAGCCGATTGTCGACCCACGCATGCATGTCGGCCATCGATGTGAGCGGTCGGTCGAGAGGCGCAATGTCCCGACCGGCCCATCGCGAAACGAGCGCGCGATGGCCGCCGAGCAGCGCATGATTGTGCAGATCGCTCTTCGGAATGGCTCGGAGCGCGTCAATATCGCCTGTCGTCAATGCTTCTTGGAAAGTGGCAGTCATCGCGATTGCTTCAAATCCGTTGCCAACAACGCCGGGTCCGACCATGTGAGACAATGACCGTTCTTTGGCACCTTTGAGACGTGCCGCCCCTCACGATGGATGTCGGCTTTCAGGGGGTAAAGCGGAAGTTGCGCGGACATCGCCAAAACGACGCGATTGACCCCGAGCCGACATCGTTGAGCTGATGCCGCCCCGCCTGTAGTATCGCCTCCAAACTTCTTGGAAAGGAGCCATGTCTTCCGATGGGGCACGCAACTTCTGCACGCTTAACGTTCGTCCTGATTGCTCGCGTACCGTCTGACGGGGTTGTTAGCTTTCAAGCCTACGAGGAGGCCGTACTCCCTCTGTTGAGCGAGTTTGGTGGATTGCTCGAGAGGAGATTGCGCAACTCCGATAGCACTATCGAAGTTCATATCGTCAGCTTCGATTCGGATCAGAATTTCCAAAGGTTCAGAAGCGACCCAAGACGTGCCTCTTTTGCGCATCTGATTGAGGCGTCAGCAGCCAGGAATGAACTTTTTGCGATGACTGATGTCGCCTAGTGTGAAGGTTTGCGGATGCCGGCCCCATGATGGTGGCGCCGCGCACACCGGGGGCCGGCGTACGCAAACCTCCAAGGGAGGAAACCGCGGGAAGGGATACGTCAGGCGGTGCGGCGTGGGTTACCGAGAATTGAGTACCGCACGTAATTTCGATTTCGTAGCCGGGGGATTTTCGAAGAACTTGGGCCTCGAAGAAGTGCACAACTTTTGCGTTATGGCACAAGTATTGCTAACTGGGGAAAGTAGGTTTCTCTCCCCAAGTGATTTCAGAGAGTTACGTGTGATAAAAAGAGCACGCTTTACAACTTCTACGTTAGCGGCCTCACAACATTCTTTGAGTAGCATAGTGCGAACCGATCGTTGAGAGAGAGTCGAAAAAACCTCGACTTATGCAAACTGAAACTGTCTCGATCTGC
>WNEZ01024729.1_pt1 | contig 10059 bp, 16 predicted proteins | sample 5400521 | NCBI WGS metagenome assembly WNEZ01 (sample SAMN13153339, study PRJNA577476) | soil metagenome | isolation source: 120 cm saprolite under Douglas fir tree site 2 hole 1 replicate 1 | place: USA:California | collected 2015-04-18 | reverse complement strand
GCGGCGACGCCACACACGATTACCGGGCCAAAACTGCCGTAAGGGGCACCATTCGGTCCGGTGATGTATCCGTCTCGAGCCAATTTCAAAATGCGGAACTCCTCGGTCAGGAGACCGCGATAGCCCTTTTCGATGGCTTCTTCGGTCCACTCATAAACGTTCGCGTCCCAAACTGGGCTGTAATCGGTGGCCGTGGTGGGAATGCCACCGAATGTGTTGTTGGGACGATGTCCGTCCAAGAGAGCGGCGCCCAAACCCTGACGCTGCGGATTTTGGCAACCGCCTTTGGTCTCGCCGTTCGTGGCGATGAAGATCCGCTCTACGGCGCTACGACTGATGTCATCGACCCCGGTTTCGATTCTGCGCAAACGCGGAGCGAAGGTATTCCCCTCAATAGCTGACACAGTGGGATCACTGGACTCAGTGGAGATGTAGAAGACGGGCTTGCCAAAGCTGTATCCGTTGATCAGAGAGAGGGTGACGGTGCGGTTCGCCGGATCAATAGCGATTACCTGATCATTACCTGATCATGTACGAGGCCGTAGTTGGGATTTCCGTTCGGAAAATTTATGAATGCATCGTCTACAGCAGCGGCGACAACGGGCGCGTCGTAAATGATGCCGTCGACGAGCACCAGTGGGCTATAGTCCTCATCGCCGATCGAGCCAGGCTGCGCGACGCTGGGTGGGAAGGGCTTCTCCTGAGAGCCGGCCACAACCTCGCGATTCGGACGGAAGTCCACGAGGCCGGAGTCGAACAGAAACGTCCCGTCGGCGCGGCGCGTGGCGGTGCGAGCGGCATCGCCTGCGTTATGCAGTTTCTTGGAGAAGTTCACGCCAAGGCGCTCCGCTTCTGCTTGATCGCCTGCGTCAAGGATGATGTACCACGCGGGTTTCAGGCCAGACGGTGTGTTCACCGCACCCTTGTAGAGGGGCAGGGTGATCGTTCCTCTGGGGTTGCCAGCGGGAACATTGATTCCTGTCAACTGCTCGATGGGAATGTCGAACTTACCGGATTTCAGGAGCTGGACAGGCCCTGCCAGAGCTGGATTCGTGAGCGAGTCGGGCGGCGGAAACTGTGAAATGTCGACCTTCGTTCCGATCGAGGCCAGGGGTGGAATGATGTTGCATCCGGGACCAGGCCCGTTCGCTGCTGGTCCGGGACCGTTCCCGGCTCGTTGCAGTCTGCCTTCCTCTTGCTCTTGTGTGTTTCGACCGAAAAGAGCGTGATCGCCGCCGCCGCTGCGGAGATCATTACTGAGGTTACTCGCTTCGATACTCTGCTCATGTTCGTCCTTCTCCCTCCGTGTTGATATGTCTTCATTGCCGATCCTCCCTCGCCTTTCCTCACTGAAATGAAATTAGATATTTGCGACGTTCGACCTGATGGACGCCAGGATGACTCGAGTCAGCGTCAGTGGGCCGCACCGTAATGAGAGATTCGTGAGACGGAAAAGTTTCAAACCGCAATGAAATTCCCTGCCACTCTTTACGGAGACGGTGAACGAACAGCCAACTGCAGTCCCGCACGGCCGGTTAATCTTCAGAAGCGCAGAGTAATGCCGCCACTGCTGGTACAGGGCGTAGCCCCCGCCAATGGCGCCCCACGCAGAAAGCCGCGAACGGGGGAAGAGTTTCAACCGCAATCCCGGGGTGAGGTAGAGCGATGCATAATTCTGTGGCACGGTAGCAGTTGCCGCCGTCAGGGCTCGATTAGGAATGGCCACAAATTCAATTTCGCCATAGAGAGCGGCGATCTTTGCCCCCAGGAAACGATGGCCGTAGTTAATTCCAAAACTGCGATCCGCGGAGATTCGCGCCCTGCCGGCCGAGCCTTGCAAACTGCGTGTTTGGCCGGGAATTCCGCCGAGTGAAAAGGTAAGCTCCTGATTTTGGGCTCGCTCTTGGTTCTCGGCGCGAGCGGGTCCTGCGGTGATTGCAGCCAGCAAAAGCAGTCCGGACCATCGAATGCGTGTGGTTCCTACCGATAAAACTCTCACAAATAATTCTCCTTATAAAAACAGTGAGATCGGCTTCTGGCCGCAAAGTTTCCGGAATTCGGCGAAAAGAAGAGTCGCAGACGCGATGGGATTAGCTGCCCACTCTTGGAGGTCGACGAGGGAACGGCCAACGACCTGCCCAACGGGTGCCGCAACACAGTGGAGTTATTGAAAATCTCGCTTTGCTAGGAGCATCGAATGGCAGACGTAAAGCTAGTAGTCATATACCCACGCCCCAAAGACGTTGATGTTTTCGAGAAAATCTATCAGGACGAACATGTACCGCTAGCGGTCGCGAAACTGGGCGGCAAGACCAAAATTGTCGCAACCAAGATGCTCGGCTCCCCGCAAGGCACCCCTCCTTTCTACCGCATTGCGGAAGTCTATTTTCCGTCGATGCAAGCTTTGGAAGCGTGCGCGGCTTCGGAAGGCTGTAAAGAGGCGCTCGCTCACGCCGTGAAGATTTCTTCGGGTGGGGCTCCGATTTTCTTGGTAGCCGAAGAAGAGACCATCACATTCACCAAAACAGTCAGCGCGTAGGGGAATACCGATGCGTTTCAGACCATCGATCGCCGGCCTGGTCGCAATTTCCGTCCTGACGACGATCTTTTCGTTCCGATACATTCACGCTGCGAGCCTACCCGCGGGGCCGAGTCGCGGTGACACTCCGCGCAGCCCCGTGCTGGTCGAACTGTTTACATCCGAAGGGTGCTCCAGCTGCCCTCCCGCCGATGCCCTGTTAGAAAGACTCGACCGCTCTCAGCAGCTGAGCGGCGCGGACCTGATCGTGTTGAGTGAACACGTGGACTACTGGAACGACATCGGATGGAAGGATCCCTACTCATCCCACGAGTACAGCGAACGGCAAAGTGCCTACGCGGCGCAGTTCGGTCTCGGGACCATCTATACGCCCCAGATGATCGTTGACGGACACTTTGAATTCGTGGGCAGCGATGAACGAAGGGCGAGGGAGGCGATTGCCAACGCCACGAAGGTGATGAAAACGCCGGTGAGCGTCGCTTCTAGTCTGAGCGATGAAAAGACGGCGGTCCTTCATATCGAAACCGGCCCGTTACCTTCATCCAGCACAGCGGAATCAGCGGGCATTTTCCTGGCGATAGCAGATGATCGCGACGAATCGCATGTGAGCCGCGGAGAGAACGCTGGAAGAACGCTGATGCATGTTGCGGTTCTGCGAAGCCTCGTCCGAATCGCAACAGTTGATAAATCAGCAGGGTTTGCCCGAGACATAAAACTTGATCTCAGCGCCAAAAATGCACGGAATCTCAGGGTCGCGGTGATCGTCCAGGAGGCGGATGCGGGAAGAGTGTGGGGAGCGGGGTTCACTCGACTTTCGAATCAGGGTCCTTAGATCTCTTGTGCTTGGCGTCGCTGTGCCGGCGCGCACCGGCAAGCAACGAAACCGAATCTGGAGCCAAAATGAAATTTGCGGTTGCGATTCTTTTCTTTGTAGGACTCTTTGGCCTTTCCGGTGGGCAAGAAAACCCACCCACCAATCAGGCGCCTCCTCCGTCCGTGGGTTTGACGATCGGTCAACTGGCTCCGGCGTTCGCTCTGTCCGATCAATTCGGCCATGAACAATCCAACCAGACCCTCAAAGGTCCGAAGGGCATTGTCCTTCTTTTTTTCCGTTCGGCCGATTGGTGACCCTTCTGCAAAGCGCAGCTCGTGCAGCTGCAAAACGCAAAACAGAGATTTGAGGCGCAAGGGCTAAAGCTGGCCGCCATCAGCTACGACAGTCCCGCTATCCTGAAGGACTTTGCCCAACGGCACAAAATCGAGTTTCCCCTATTGGCTGACCCTAACTCTGAAATCATTCGCACCTTCAACGTGCTGAACACAGCAGCGAAAGGAATGACCAAAGGAATGGCCTACCCCGGATTCTTCTATGTCGACGCAAACGGGGTTATTCGCGAAAAGTTTTTCACACCGAAGTACACGGACCGACTAACCGCGAATAATGTCATTTCAAAACTCTTCCCTGAGCTGAGCGCGGAGGTGACTCAAGACATCAAAGCACCTAATCTCCAGCTTACTCTTGCACAATCCGACCGCAGTGTCATACCAGGTGAAAGGGTCAGTCTGATTGCCGAAATCGAGCTCCCTCCGAATGTGCACGTCTATTCTCCCGAAGTGCAAGGTTACAAGCCGATTCAGCTCACCTTGCAGAGGCTTCCAGGGATCGAACTCCAGCCTGTCGTTTACCCGAACTCTAAAGTACTGTACCTGGAAGCCATACAAGAGCACGTCCCGGTTTTCGAGGGAAAGTTTCGGATCAGCCAGGATCTTACGGTAACGCCGTCTAAGGCTTCAGATGCGATCCGCACGGTCTTTTCGAAGGAGAGGACTATTTCCATTACCGGTGATTTGAAGTATCAGGCGTGCGACCAGACGGTTTGCTATCCGCCCACGTCAGTGCCTGTAAAATGGCAATTGCAGGTTCTGCCCCTTGACCTCAAACGATCTCCGAAGGCTATTCAGCATAAATAGCTTTTCGACTTTGCAGGAGATTCTATTGTGCAGTTCTGAAAGGAGAAGACCATGAGTAATGTCGTCTATAGTTGAAGGAGTCGCACTCCTCAACCATTGACTATGTCATTTCGGCAACCGCGGGTTGAATGATGGGCACCTTCGGAGGTGCGCTGGAAGCGCGCCAAATCGACGCGAGCAACGGAAAATTGACCGCTGAAGTAACCGGAGAGGTGGAGACGGAGGATGGTGTGCTTGTCATCCGCCGCATTCACGTGGCGATGCGTCTGGTGGCGCCTGAGGCGGCAAGGGAAACAGTCGAACGCACGCACGGCATTTACGCCATGCGCTGCCCGCTCTACCGGACATTGCACAAGACGATCCAACTCAATTCGTCTTTCGAGTTGGTGACTCCGGCAACCGCGCCCTGAAGTCGTGAGGCAAAAAACAGAAAACACGTTGGTCGAGCTACAACAAAAAACGACCCTATGTGAAAGAGAACAAAGGGAGACCTGCAACCGGTTGGACACGACAGTGTCTGCGGTGACTATGAGCTTGGTCGGCGAGTCCCTTCCTGAAACTTTTTGACCACCCGGGAATCAGACTTCTTGGGATTGAGTGACTTCGGGTAGTCTGGATTCCTCGCGGGGCGACATCAGACCCTGATCTGTTGGCGACGATGAGCATGACACAGTCGCAATTGCGGACTAACGAGGCTGAGCTCATAAAGAGCGTATGCGCGGGAGAGCGTGAGGCTTTCTACGAGCTGGTACGCCCGTATGAGCGCATGATTTACGCCACCGCGATTTCAGTCGTGAAAAATCCGGCTGACGCGGAGGAAGTATGCCAGGAAGCCGTTCTCAAGGCATTCTCTAATCTTTCTAGTTTCCGCGCGGAATCAAAGTTCAGCACCTGGCTTGTACAAATCACATACAACGAGGCCAGGATGAAGTTGAAGAAGGCCCGTCCGCACCTCTACGAGTCGATTGACGATCAACAGCAAAACGAAGAAGGAGATTTTTGGCCGAGGGACTATGCCGACTGGCGGCCTATACCTTCCGAACTGCTCGAACAAAATGAGATACGGCAAGCAGTTCAGGACGCCATCAATTCGCTAAGTCCGAGTTATCGCGAAGTGCTCGTTCTTAGGGACGTCCAGCATTTGAGCATTAAGGAGACATCGACGGTTCTCGGAATCTCGGAACCTAATGTGAAGACTCGACTTCATCGAGCGAGGTTGCTGTTAAGAGACGGTCTCGCTCCTGGAATCGACGGTTGCTGGATTAAAGGACAACCCTATCGGAAAGCTAGAGCATGGTAAAAAAAGAAGGCGGAATGGCGACCATTGAAATAAGTTGCGTCGAAGTATGGCGGGAAATCTCCAATTACCTCGACGAGGAGATTTCTCCCGAGTTGCGCGAGAGAATGGAAGCGCATTTCAAAACCTGTGCGCACTGTACTGCGGTGCTCGACGGCACCCGAAACGTCGTAGGGCTGGTCGGTGACGGAAGGGTGTTTCAGATGCCCGACGGGTTCAGCAAGCGGTTATACAAGAAGCTTCAGAAACTTCCGTGAACTTGCGCACCGGCCGATGGAATTTGTTCCGGCCGAAATGGGTCGGCGACGTCCTGGTTATCCATGTACATCCATAACTTCCACTTACCTTCTTTATTTCTCCGCCAGATGTCCACGTAGCGATCCCTGCGACGGATGGGTTGACCGCCGCCCTTAGGCGTCAGCATTAAGTCGTGCCACCCGTAATCGTACGCAACGTCACCTTGAAGGCGAATCTCGATCACGATCACCACCAGCTTTGCTGTAAAGCGTTCGAATAGATTCGCCAGTCGAGTCTTCAAGGCATCCAATCCGCTCTCGCCAAATTCGCTCGGTTGGCCGTCGGAGAAGTTGACGAGGTCGGGATCAGCAATGGCCAACATCCGAGACGGATCCGCAAGGTTAAAACCCTCCCGGAATTCGCTTTTGGCAGCATTGATTGCATACAAGTCGTCCATTTCTTGTCTCTGCCCTCCCTCGTCGCTGTGAGTGTTACCTTCCCAAGGCTCCGATTCTAGCGGAAAAGGCCGTGAGATGATCCCTTGCCGTTTCTGCTGCCCAGGTCTCTCCTTGAAGTGATTGGAACTTATTGACGTGCTCCGAATCAGATAAACGTCAGGATTTGCTGGCTTGTGTGCCACCCTCTCCGGGCCATTCTGAAGGAATATGTTCAATGAACCTGATTTTCCGCCGGTGCTCTATCGGTATTTTGAGTGGAGCGGCCGCTAGTACCGCTTTGACAGCGACGCCTCACCACGCCCTGTGGAACTTGATTCTGGGCGTGGGCATTGGGGCTGCCTATTCTGCAGGGCTTCAGCCAACACGCGGAGCGTATGTGGACAACCTCTTGGCAGGAGCATCGCTTGGTGTTCCGTTATGGGGCCTAGTCAGTGTAATCGCTATCCCTTTGCTATCCGGCCAGATGCCGGAGTGGAGCGCGGAGCAGATGCGCCAGAATTTCCCCGCTTTGGTGGGCTGGGTCGTGTGCGGCGCTTTTCTCGGAGTCACCAATCAGGCTTTGCAAGAGAGCGCCGAATATTTCTTCGGTCCAGAGCCCGCTCCCAAAGTATCGGAAGTTTCAGTGAGCAAACGTATTGTTATCTTGGGCGCTGGATTTGCTGGCATGCGCACCGCGGAATGTCTCGAAGAAAAATTACGCGGGGACTTTTCCATCAGCCTCACCCTGGTCAATGAAACGAATGCGCTGCTCTTTACTCCCATGCTTGCTGAAGTAGCCGGGAGCAGTCTCGAACCCAGTCATATCAGCACCCCGTTGCGCAGCACCCTGCGCCGCGCGGAGTTCATTCGAGGCCTCGTGGAAGCGGTGGATCTCCAAAAGCGTTTGGTAATTCTACGCAACGAAGCCAGTGCGGATCCGGCTGCGCGGCACGTTGTTCCCTACGACCACTTGGTTTTCGCGCTTGGGTTCATTTCAAGGATACAGGGTCTTTCTAGAATCCGCGATCTGATCTTCACTTCTTTGTTTCGGACGCTACTGGGATGTCTGAGCGAATAGCGACGTACCAGGCCGGGGGAAAGGCGTAGTTCGATGTGCGCACCGGAATCGCAGGCGGGCAAGGTGCCCCCAGCAGTATCGCGCAATTCGAAAACTTTTACGCCCTGGGCGATTTGCTCAATCCGGGAGACCGTTAGTGTCATGTCGTCACCACGGGGGGATTGAAGGGAGAGTAATCGAGAAGCTCGGTTCTCAGGTCAGAGGGGAGCAGAAGCTCTTGCCACCGCGAGACCGTCATCTCGACAAATCGATGGGTGCCGCCGGTGATGTTAGCGGGATCGCTTTGGTCCCATAACGTGACCGCCCTGCCCGTCAACTGAAGAACGCGGCCCCGTTCGAAATCCGGAATCGCCAGGCCGGCTTTAGGATTGTGCACCAGGTTGCCCAAGGTGTTGAACATGCTGTTGCCCGGGTATTCAGGCCATTGGATGGTGAGCGGTCCGGTGACTTTCAGGAACCCCGGAAAGCCGCCGCGATGGCTTACATCGTAGCGGCCCTCGTCACTGCGGGTGGCCACAAACATTGTGTCGGCGTTTGCGAGCGTCGCGAAGTGTGCTTGGGTGGGTTCGGTGCCCGGCGTCGGGGCTCCATCAGCTGCCGTGGTTTCTAGGGACGCTAATCGAACGTGTCGCCGGGTAATGTACTTTGGGCAAGCCGGGAAACTTTCCTCCACGTCAATCCTGAGGTGGAGGTTCTCATCCAGGAGGGCGGCGCCATTGATTCGGATGCGGCGACGGCTGGCGAGATCGATGACGAGCGAACCCAGTCGCGTCTCTCGCCGGATGTTGGCCCATACGGGATCACTTGGATCGACAAGAGCCCGGTTCAGATCGATATCCAGAGAGGAGCCGTCCTCGGATGCCAGGAAGCCCGGCCGCCCAAAGATGATGGACGCCCACATCGCGGATTCCTCGTCTGAGCTGGAAAGCACGATCATGGGCTGCAGTCTCAAAAACGGGCGTGCCCCGACCATCACGCTTCCGGAAATGGCGGAGCCATTCCTCCGGGCGATGGCGGCTTCACCGGCACGCTCCTGGACCATCAACTCGCCGCTATGGAAAGGTGCGTTTGTCATAGGAGGCCTCTTTCATTCGGCGGGCGGCTCCGCTTCTCATCGGAGCCGTCCGCCTCAATGAATCAAAACGTGAGGATCGAGTAGCCCCGTTCGGTCAGATTGCGAAGGCTCGGCAGACCCGTGGTCCCGGGGATGGGGTTGTCCGTGAGCAGAGCAAAGCCATTTGCCTTCGCATCGGCGGCGGCACCGAAGGCGTCCGCGCAACCGCATGAAACACCGGCGACTTTGTCTTCCACCGCCTTGTAAAGAGCGTTGAGAGGGTGATCCGCCTTCGTCAGTATGCCGGACCAGCGAGTACCCGGACCATTGAAGAGGATCGTTACGTCGTCGCCTTTCTGTTTATAGTCATAGGCTGTCGACAAAGCATTGAAGACCCGGCCAAAGGCCTCTTCTGTTCCCGGTTTGGGGTCGGCCAGAACCACGATTGCTGCTTTCATTTGTGCTTCTCCTTTTGCTTGATTAGACCGATCGGTCTACACTAGCTTGGATGTCGCGGAGGCAGTTCGGTTGCAGGTTTTTTTTGGGAAAGCCCGAGGGCATGAACCGATCGGTCCACTGTCGTCATCTAAGGGGGCATGGGGCTTCAAAAGTTCTCAGAGGATAAGGTACTCAGCACGCTGACCGGCTTGTTTCGCGACCACGGATACGATGGGACGAGCCTGTCACTCATCATGAAGGCGACTGGCCTCGTCAAAGCCAGCCTCTACCATCGATTCGCCGGCGGCAAGGAAGAGATGGCGGCGACCGTGATGGACCGGGTTGCAGGCGAGTTTGCGTCGTCTCTTTTGGCACCTCTTCGCGAGTCAGGCGATCCGGCGGAACGTCTGCGGGAAACCGGGGAAAGGCTGCGGAAGTTCTACGGTTCGGGGAAGAAGGCGTGTTTGCTGGACACGTTAACGCTGAATCGGGAAAGTCCGGCGGTGCAGGCTCGGGCGAAGGCGGCGATTGAGTTCTGGATCGATTCGTTCGCCCGATTCGCCTCGGAGTCGTGTGGACTGCCTTCCTCTCTGGCGATAGAGCGTGCGCAGGACGCGGTGTCAGCTATTGAGGGTGGCCTGGTTATCGCGCGCGTTTCAGGTAACAGAGGTCCGTTCATAAGGGCTATCGAAAGCCTGCCCGAGAGGTTCACGCTGTTGAGGAAAGAGGATTCGAAATGATTATGGCCTTTGTTCAGAGGGCAACCCTTGCACGCGTTCAGCAAGCCTTGCCACACTCCACCTTGATGAGAAGCAGACTTTCGTAACTAAGCAGGAATCCGGGACCGCAACCAGGTCGGCGTAGGTGGAGATGCGATGCTGAGCCGCATTTCGGTCTGCCATGACGTGACCATGAGTGAGGTCGTCAGCAGCGTAATCATTGCCGCGCTACTATGCATATAGCACCATAAAAGCCCCTGATAAGGGCGAGGTCGGTGGTTCAAGTCCA
>WNEZ01006816.1_pt1 | contig 10061 bp, 8 predicted proteins | sample 5400521 | NCBI WGS metagenome assembly WNEZ01 (sample SAMN13153339, study PRJNA577476) | soil metagenome | isolation source: 120 cm saprolite under Douglas fir tree site 2 hole 1 replicate 1 | place: USA:California | collected 2015-04-18 | reverse complement strand
GGGCGCTGGCCATCCAGCCGCGCGTGTTGCTGCTAGATGAACCGTTCGGCGCGCTCGACCGCAAGTTGCGGCTCCAGATGCAGGTCGAGGTGAAGAAGATCATCCGGCAACTGGGGATTACCACGATCTTCGTCACGCACGATCAGGAAGAAGCACTCACGATGTCCGACCTCGTGGCGGTGATGAACGCCGGACAGATCGTGCAGAGCGGCGTTCCAACAGAGATCGACGACAGCCCGAAGGATCCCTTCGTGGCGGATTTTGTGGGCGGGAGCAACTTCATCCCGGTGGAGGTGGTCGGCGTGACGCCGGAGGGCATGCGTCTGCGCCACGGCGACATCGTGTTCGAGGTACCGTCGGGGCTTGATCTCCAGCCTGCCCAACGGGCGGTGCTTGTCGTGCGACCCGAGAATCTCCGGCTCGAGCGATCGAGTGGTGCCGTCGGAGGCCTGCCAGGAGCGATCTCGTTCATACGACCGATCGGCCCCTTACTCGAGTACGAGGTCGAAGCCGCGACTGGTGTGCGGTTGAAGATTTCGGTGGTGCGCGCCAGCGGCGCGCAGGCCTTTGGACTGGGCGACGCGGTGCGCGTGGAGCTGAGCGATCCGAAGGCCTGCACGGTCTTTGCGTATGACCGTTGACGTGGTCACTGCCGGCGGCTGCACCGTGGACATCGTGTACGCTGCCGATGGGGCAACGCTGGGTCCGCAACTGGGTGGCAACGCCATTTACGCCGCGGCCGGCGCGCGAGTCTGGGGACTGCGGGCGGGCGTCGTGGCATTCCGCGGGACGGGATTGCCGGAGGGATGGGCTGAGGTGCTAGCCGCGCTGGACATCGACACGAGCGGACTGATTCCGGTAGATGTACCGGCTTCCGTCACCGAGTTCTTCTACGACACCGAGGGCGAGCGCACCCAGCGGGTCTGGGCGCCCGCGCATGACGGACAGGCGGTGCCCTATCTGCCGGCCGACACTGGTGAACCGATCCGCCGCCTGCGCCTGTCAGCGCAGCACGTACCGGACCGGTACCTGCGAGCCCACGGTGCGCACCTGGCACCCATGCACGACGAGGCGCAGCGTGCGCTCGCGACTGCGTTCGCGCCCCTGGGGGTCCTCACTTTGGATCCGTATCCACAGGTGATGGCCGAGACCAGCGACGACGAACTCGCCCTGTTGCTGGCACCCGTCGCTGTGTTCCTGCCGAGCCGGGAGGAGGTGCGGGCCCGGTTTCCTGATCTCACACCTGAAGAGGCGTTGGATCGCCTCTCGTCCCTGGCGCGGCTCGCCACGGTCATCAAGCAAGGTCGTCAGGGCGCGCTTATCCACGATCGCGCGTCGGGCCGACGCCATGCCATCTCCTCGGTGCCCGTGATAGCAAAGGATCCCACGGGTGCGGGCGACGCTTTCTGCGGCGGCGTCCTGGCCGGCCTGATCGCAGGCCGCGGGGCCCTGCAGGCGGCGGCCTGCGGTGCCGTCTCGGCATCATTTGCGGTTGAGGACTTCGGCCTTGTAGGCCTGCGGCGGGCTGGTGCGCCGGAACGCGACCGGCGGCTGCGGTGGGTGCTGGAGCGCGCACAGTGAGCGAGACCATGCGCGAGCAGATCTTGAGCCAGCCGGCGGCGCTGCGGTCCCTGCTGGCCCGCGCAGACGAGATCGCCGCGGCGGTGGCGCGGATCGCAGGCGACGCAAGGCGGATCTGGGCTGTCGGCCACGGCGACTCGTATTTCGCACCGCTGGCAGCCGCAGACGCCTTCCGCCGATGGACCAGCGTGCCGTATGCGCCGCTCCTGGCGCAAGAGATGGCGGCTTACCCGCCCCCGGGTCTAGATAAGCACGCCCTTGTGATCGCTCTATCGATGTCTGGCGGCACGAGCCGATCGATCGCCGCCGCACAGGCGGCGCACGCCCGGGGTGCGCGCGTCCTCGTCATCACCAACACGCCCGGGAGCCCACTTACCAGGGCGGCCGACGAAGTGATACTGCTTCAAATCGCCGAGCCGGCGGCCTTCCTGGCGGGAACCGTGACGTACACGGCGTCAGTTCTGGTTCTAATGATGGTCGCCGTGGTTCTCACCGGCCCTGGTGCGGTGCGGGTGTCGGGTCCGGGGGCTGCGCGGCTGCACGACCCTGCGGCGGCGATGGTAGGCCTCGCCCGCACGGTGAAGGCTCTGGAGGTCACGCTGGCGCATGAGCCGACTATTCGCACGTCGGTCACGGCGCACGCGCACTCCCCGATCTGGTATTTCCTGGGGATGGGGTGCCAGGAGGCCACGGCCCGCTACGCTGCCGCCAAAATGGTTGAGGTCGCCGACGTCGTCGGAATCGCGCACGAAACCGAAGAGTTCTTCCACGAGCACCACTGGGCGGTCCGCGGGGAGCATCCGGTCGTACTGATCGCCCACGATGCCCCCTCACAGCAGCGGACCGAAGCCGGGGTCGCGTATCTGCGAGAACTAGAAATTCCGGTCTGGCTGGTCGGCGGCACCCCTGTGGAAGGTGCACAGCATTTGCCGATCGGAGCAGTCGAGCCGTGGGCCTCGCCGCTTGTCGCGGCAGTGCCATTACAATGGCTTGCCTACTGGGCATCGCGGGTGAGAGGTCTCGATCCGGACAGGCGCAGCCACTTGAGGGACAGCCCGCGCTACATCGTGTCGCGAAAGTACCGGTAAGATGCCCCACCCGGCGCAAGCCGAGAACGTCGAGGAGGTGTCGTGATGAGACGAATCGCACTGGTGGTGCTTGCCGTGTTCCTAGTAGCCTCGGTCCCGGTGCTGGCACCGGTCGCGTTGAGAGCCGCGCCTCTGCCAGAGATCGTCATGTCGTCCTACGGCGGGCAACTTGATGAGCCATTCCGGTGGTTCCTGGCCGATCCGTTCGAGCGGCGGACCGGAGCGCGGGTAACGCTGGTGCCGTCGCTGTCGCTGGAAGTCATCGCCAAGATTAAGGCCTCACCCTCCAGCCCACCGTTTGATGTCATCCTGCTCGACGAAGGCCCGCACCTGCAGGCTGTGGCCGATGGCATCGTCCAGCGTTTGGATGAGAAGGCCGTCCCCAACTTGGCCCAGGTCTACCCGGCCTATCGCAATGTTACCCACGGGTTCGGGGTGCCGCAGGCTTACTCGGTGGTCGGCCTAGCCTACAACACGAAGCGGGTCAAGACACCGCCGACATCCTGGCGTGACCTGTTCAAGCCCGAATTCAGGGGGCAAGTCGGCACTGTCAACCTGAACAGTTCGCTGGGCGTGGCCTTCCTGGTCATGCTTGCGAAACTGAACGGCGGCGACGAAGCCAATATCGAGCCCGGATTTGCCGCGTACAAGGCGCTGATGAGCAACGTCTCCGCTGTGGCGCCGCGTCCAGGCGCGCTGGCCGCGCTGTTCGAGCGCGATGAAGTGGCGATCGCCCCGCTATGGAACAACACCATCCTCACCCTGCGCGAGAAGGGCTTGCCGGTTGACTGGGTGGTGCCGAAGGAAGGCGCCATCGTGGTGATGTCGGTCATGAACATGGTGACCGACACGAAGCAGCCCCAGCTTGCGGCCCAGTTCATCAACGATGCCATCAGCAAGGACTATCAGTTGAAGGCGGCGGTCACGCCGTATTTCTTCGGGCCGACCAACGGTGGCGTGAACCTGCCGTCGGCTATGCGGCGGTACCTGCCCACCCGGCCTGAGGAGGTGGCGCAACTGCTGTCGCTGGACTGGGCGACGATCAATCGCAGCCGGCAGGCCTGGGCGGATCGCTTCAACCGCGAGCTCGGCCGCTGAGGCTGGCCGCCCGACGAATCGCTGACCGCTTAATGCTCGCGATGAATCTGTGATCGTGGGCGGGTGCTGTGATGTTGGGACGCTCCTCTGCGCTCGTCCTACCGGCGCTGCTGTTCCTGCTGGGGGTGTTTGTGCTGCCTCTGGTGCTCCTAGCGGCGATCGGCGTGTTTCCCGTGCGTGGCACGACCATCGTGTGGGAGAGGCCGGATCTCGCGCCGTACCTACGCTATGTGACGGATCCCTTTTACCTGCGAGTGACCGTACGGACGCTCGGCATGGCGGCCGCGGTCACGCTGACCTGCTTGGTGCTGGGTTTCCCATACGCGTATGTCTTCACACGCGTCCGCCCGGCTTGGAAGACCCTGTTGCTGCTGGTGGTGGTTTCCCCGATCCTCACCGGCACTGTCGTGCGTTCCTACGGGTGGCTGGTGATCCTCGGTCGGCGCGGCCTGGTGAACGACCTGCTGTTAAGCGCGGGTGTTATCGGCGCGCCGCTGCGACTGTTGTTCACCATGCAGGGCGTGATCATCGCCTTGACCCAGGTGATGCTCCCGTTCATGGTCTTGCCCGTCATCAGCGTCCTGGCCCGGCAGAACCCATCGCTCTACGATGCGGCGGTGGGATTGGGTGCCTCGCGGGCGCAGGCAGTCCGCCACGTCATCCTACCGCTCAGCCTGCCGGGTATCCTGGCCGGGTCGGCGCTCGTCTTCGTGCTGGCCTTCGCGTCATTCACCACGCCGGCGCTGGTGGGTGGGGGGAATTTCATTATTCTCCCCACCCTCATCTACCAACAGACGCAGCAGTCTCTTGATTGGGGTGTGCTGTCCGCCATCTCCTTCGTCCTGCTAGGGACGTCGCTGCTTGTAGTGTGGGGCTATTCGGCACTGGTTCGACGCCTGGGCCTCGGATGGGCGGAGCAATGACGGCAAGCCCAGGCGGTGGGCCTTGGGATCATCCAGGCGTAAGAGTTGGACCGGTGAGTGCACGGCGCATCCGGCTCCTGAGCGACCACCTCGCGGGCGCCGCCCTCGTGACGATCGCCGTGCTGGCCGGCGTGCTCCTAGTCCTGCCAACGCTCGTGGTCATCCTGGCCTCGTTCACCAGCACGTCGTACCTCAGCTTCCCGCCGGCGGGACTCTCGCTGCGATGGTACGCGCGTCTGCTCGCCAGCGACGAGATCCTTCGGGCAGCCCGCACGAGCCTGATCGTCGCGATGCTGGCCACGGCTGGGGCACTTGGTCTGGGCGTCCTGACGGCGTTCCCGCTTGTGCGCGGGCGGTTCCGCGGTCGCGACGCGGTGCTGGCGTTCACGCTGGCGCCGATCATGCTGCCATCGATTGTATTGGGGATCGCGCTCCTGTTCTTCTTCGGGTTCCTGGGTATCCGACTGTCGTTGTCGACGCTCGTGGTCAGCCACATCCTGATCACGTTCCCCTACGTGGTGCGGACCAGCGCGGCGGCGTTGCTGCAGGTCGACGCGGTACTGGAGGAAGCGGCGGCCAATCTGGGCGCTACCCCGTGGCAGACACTGCGACACGTGACCCTGCCGCTACTGACGCCCGGCCTTGCTGTAGGCGCAGGGTTCGCGTTCATCGAGTCCTTCGACAATCTGGCGCTGTCGATCTTCGTGGCCGGCCAGCGGCAAGAGACGCTTCCGATGCGGCTCTTCCAGCTGCTCGTGTCGGACATCGATCCCGTCGTTGCCGCGGTCTCGGCGACACTTATTGCGGCCTCGTTCGTGGTGTTATTCGCGGTGTACCGACTGGCCGGATTCGGGCAGTTCATGCGCGTGATAGGGGAGCGGAGGGCACAGCTGCCGTGAGCGGTGCATCCTCGACCCTGCTCATTCGCAGCGTGCGCGTCGTCACCTTCGACGACCACGACACCATCCACCCGGACGCCGATATCCACATTGAGGGTGATCGGATCGCAGCGATCGGTCCGCGTCTTCCGGTGCCGCCAGACGCCCGCATCATCGATGCCCGCGGGCGGCTCGCGATGCCGGGTCTTGTCAACGCGCACATGCACTCCGATGAGACGCTGTTCCGCGGTCTGTTGGACAGCATGCCGCTCGAAGTCTGGATGCTGTATTCGTTGCCGCCGCTGGGCTATGGACCGCTGCCGGAACGCCTGATCTACCTGCGAACGCTCCTGAGTGCCATCGAAGTACTGCTCTCAGGTACCACGACGATCCAGGACGACGTCTCCGAGGCGCCGCGTGCGACGCTTGAGGGGAGTGAGGCAGTGATACGCGCGTACCTGGACGCAGGCATCCGGGCGAACGTTGCTTGCAACATGACCGACAAGGCCTTCCACGAGAAGCTACCGTACGTCGCAAGTCTCCTGCCTCATTGGGCCATGGAGGCCATCCACACTGCTCCGCCGCAGCCCGCGGCGGAGCTTCTGGCCCTAGCCGACCTGCTGCTGCGCACCTGGCACGACCGCAACGGACGGATCCGAATCGCCCTCTCGGCCTCGGCGCCGCAACGGTGCACCAACGAGTTCATCCTGGCGCTGGACGACCTATCCCGGCGTTGGCGCACGCCGCTGCTGACCCATGTGCTGGAGACGAAGATGCAGGTCATTACCGGCCGGGAGTTCTATGGGAAGAGCGTCGTAGCCCACCTAGCCGACCTCGATGTCTTGTCCGACAGGATGACCATTGCCCACGGCATCTGGCTCACGGATAACGACATCGAGTTGCTTGCTAGAGCGAACACGGCGGTTGTACACAACCCTGTCAGCAACCTGAAGCTCGGTAGCGGGCTGCTGCGCCTGGACACATTGCGACGCGCCGGAGTGCCACTGTGCCTGGGTAGCGACGGTAGCAGCAGCAATGACACATTCAATATGTTCGAGGTGCTCAAGTGCGCGGCGCTGATCCACAAGATCGCCTCGCCAAACTGCCGCACGTGGCCGTCGGCCCGCGACGTCCTCCGCATGGCTCTGCGCGGCGGCGCGCGGAGCACGATGCTCCAGGGACAGGTGGGCGTACTCGTACGTGGCGCGCTGGCCGACGTTGTGCTGCTCCGCCTCGATGCGCCGGCGTTCATGCCGCTCCACGATCCCGCTAACCATCTGGTCTACTGCGAATCTGGACGCGATGTGGACACGGTGATTGTCGGCGGCCGCGTAGTCGTTGAGGGCGGACGGGTAACAACGGTGGACGCCGGGGCCGTCTACGATGAGATCGCCGCGCTCATGCCGGAGTTCATGCGGATGCTTGAACGGGCGTATGCGACGAGCCGTCGGTTGGAGCCGATCCTTTGGCAGGTCTACGAGCGATGCCAGCGGGAGATGCCCGAGATGAACCGCTTTGCTACTCCGCCTCGGGAGTAGGTGTGACGAAGGGGGGAACCATGGATACGGGGAAGGCTGTGCGACTCGCGACCATCCTCCGTCCCGACGGTCGCACCTTCATCGGCGCGCTCGACGTCTTGATCCCGCGCGGCCCGCTGCGGGGATTGCGCGATCCCGCGGCTACCGCGCGTCTGTTCGTCGACGCCGGCGCCGACGCACTTCTGGTACATGAGGGACTGGTGGATGTCTGCCTGCCGGCGTTCGCTGGACGGGCGGGACTGATCATCAAGCTCACCACGGCATCATGGCAGTCCGAGGACTCCACGCGCCGCGTGCAGGTCACGTCAGTGCGCCGCGCCGTGTCTCTCGGGGCTTCCGCCGTGGCGGTCAACTGCTTCCTCGGTGTCCCACACGATGGCGAGTTGCTGACCCAGTTGGGGCGTATCGCTGACGCCTGCGCAGAGTACGGTATTCCTCTGATGCCGTTGATCAATCCACATCCAAAAGATCAGTTCGACGCGGAGGGCGTCGCGTATGTGTGCCGCGTGGGTGCCGAGCTCGGCGGTGATCTCGTGAAGAGCGACTACCCCGGCGATCCCGAGGCGTTTGCGCTCACGGTCGCCATGTGTCCTCGCCCGGTGGTCATCGAAGAGAGCCCGCTGCCGCTGACCCCGGAAGGGACGCTGCGGACGGTGGAAGGAGTCTTGCGCGCGGGCGGGGCAGGCGTGATGTTCGCCAACCGCATCTGGGACGCGCCGCGCCCCGTGGCGCTGGCCCGCGCGGTAGCGGGGATGGTGCACGATGGATGGAGCATCGAGCAGGCCCTACAGCACGCCCAATCTAGCTAAATACCGGTCTTTAAGGAAGTTCACTCCCGGATGCGAGGGCAGAAGCCTGATCCCCGTTCCAGGCTAGCCTAGGCCAAGCGACGTTCGCGAGTTGCCCGTCAGAAAGTCTGAGTTCGTGTTCCGCAGCCCGCATCGAGGCTAAAGGGGCTCTTCTAGCCCACGAGAGAAGACAAGAGAAATTTGGGCCCTTCAGCTATTCTCTAGCAGCAGAGTCTTGCGAAGCCCGCGTCCATCAAGATGTTTGTGGAGCTGGCGGTCGGACTCAAACCGATGACCTGCGCATTACGAGTTCAACTTTCCCTGTTCCCCGACGTCACCTGCCGCCACCTACCACGCATTTTTTCGCGGGTTTTCGAGGGGTCCGGAAGGTCCATTTCACCTGCCGTCACCTCCGTCAACTGGGACGCTCCTCTCCTCAGATGCGCATGGTGAACATCGGGTGTTGTGGTTGCGGAAACCTGTGCACCATCATCCCCGCCCCCACTCCATCGGGGGCAGAAACGCATTCGCATCGCGGATCGCGCCCTCTAGCGCATACATCGCTCGCTTGAGTTGTTCGGCATCACCAGCCCCGAGCAGAGCCCTGTACCTGTCCAATCTCATTTCTAGCCTCCGTCGTTTGGCCACAGGAATTCTGGCACCGCCTTGCTCCAACGTGAACCTTACTCTCATCGTCATCTCTTCAAGACTGCTTGGGGAGTGATATTTCATCAGATGCTCATTGGCTGTGCTCTTAACGGAATTATGGGTCACCGGCCCTATCAACCTGATACAGTTACCGCAGTCACAGCGAAGCTCGCTTGTCCGGTCTCGCGGCAACTCTCCAATCTCCGACCAGACCTCAAACCGCTTGCCAGCAATAGTCTCAAGATCCGGATTGCGCCGCTTTGCAAAATTTGCGAATTTCTCGTAAAAGCACGGATCGGACTCCCGGCACGCGCGCAGCCCTTCCTCTCTGCTCACGGAAGTCACGAATGTCGGGCTAATAAGCTGTCGGAATCCACACTTCGTACAGCGGGCTTCTAAGTCATTATGCCCATACCAGAATTCAAACCCAGGCAGATCAAGGTGAGCAACCCGGTCAAGCGGCTGCTCGTCGTAACTTACGTCCGTCCCAATTAGGCCCGGCTCAGCACAGAAGTCCGCGATTCCGACTTGATCTGGTTCTGGAAGTAATGTCGGCTCCTCTCCGTGAGCCTTGCGGGCAGGTAACTCTCGGTAACTGAGGATCCCACGCGCGAATATCTCTACGATCCATTCCCCGACGAAGGCAATTACAATCGCCAGCGGCAGAGCCAAGAAGGGGTTTACATCCGATCCGAACACGAGCCAAGCAAGGGCCACGAAGAAAATGAGCCAACCCATTTCGTCCGACCCCTTTGCGACGACGACCTATCGCATCCGAATAACAGCCATTGAACTCTACGGCTGCTACTTATCTAGTTTACGATCCTCCTTTTATCACTTCGCCACCCACTCTCTGACTATTTGCAACGCCTGGGGAGAGATCTTGAGCTTCTTCCGAAGGTCGCGGAGGGCAACCTCAGACGACACTTTCTCCGCCTCATAAATGCTTCGATCTGCTCTATGGCTTTCTGCGCCTCGTCCACTCTGCACCTCTCCATACCTCAAAGTCGCGCTCGGCCTGTTGCAGAGGGTAGCAACGAGTGGCAAGGATCCCAAGACAGAGACCCCCTTCTAGGGAAGCCTCGCGCTTCTCCGCCCCTGGAGCGAAATTTCTGGAGCCGGCGATCGGACTCGAACCGATGACCTGCACCATGACCTGCGGCATGCGTACGCGAGCTTAATGCTGGCGTTTGGGTACACTGTGCTGTATGTGAGTCAGCAGTTGGGCCACAGCTCTGCGAAGGTCACGCTGGACACTTATGGCCATGTCATGGAGGAAGGGCACCGGCTGGACCGGGCGGCCACGCTATGGAAGCTCGAGGAAGTCTTCCGCGGTGCTACGAGGGTGCTACGAAAACAGGAGCCGACAGATCAGATAAACGCAGAAAGCCTTGATAGGACTGGAGCCGGCGATCGGACTCGAACCGATGACCTGCGCATTACGAGTTCGACGAACCGATCCGCTGGTACCCCGTTGTCACGCACCCCGCGGTTTTCAAGAGATCTTGCGGGATCCGGA
>WNEZ01006813.1_pt1 | contig 10062 bp, 10 predicted proteins | sample 5400521 | NCBI WGS metagenome assembly WNEZ01 (sample SAMN13153339, study PRJNA577476) | soil metagenome | isolation source: 120 cm saprolite under Douglas fir tree site 2 hole 1 replicate 1 | place: USA:California | collected 2015-04-18 | reverse complement strand
GTCCTCTTCCAAGCCAGGTCTGAAGCGGCCCGATTGTACTCTACCGGCCGATTCTCTTCGACGAACCAGTGCTTCGTTCCAGGATAGAAGTGAAACGTAACTTCCTTTCCAGCTCCGCGGATCTTCTCCTCTGTAGCATGGACATCCGCGACAGGCTCCCACTCATCATCGGGCGAAAAGTGTCCGAGGAAGGAGGCTTGAGCCTTGGAGAAGTCTATGGGCCAGCTGCCGTAGAAGACAACTACTGCTCCGACAGCTTCGGGCTTTAGAGTGCTTAGTGATAGAGACCAGGCTGCACCCATAGAGAAGCCGATGACGCCTATCTTGCGTCCCGATATCGATGAGTCCGTCCATAGATAATCGGTGGCGCCTAGGACGATCTGCTTGATTCTCTCATTGTCGACCTTTGAATGTAGCTCCTTCGCTTCTTCTACTGACTTCGCAACGGGACCATCATAGAGGTCTGGCGCTAGTGCGACAAATCCTTGAGATGCTAATTTGTCGGCGAAGCTCTTGAAGAAATCATTCAGCCCCCACCACGCATGGAGAACGAGAACTCCTCCTCGCGGCGCCTCTGGCGACGCTAAGTATCCCTTGCCCGGCTGACCTTCCGCTTTGAACTCGACCATGCCACTCTTCAACGCCATCATGGAAAGTGAGCTCCAAGCGATGCTCATGGCGAACAGTCATTAAAGGACTTGGGCGTCGGGTCCGGGAATATTTTCGAATACTCCGCGAAATCAGAAGAGTGTTATCAACCAGACCTGTGATGTTTCAATATGAAATTCGGCGTGTGCGTCCCAAACTACGGCGAATCATTCTCTACCGAGGCACTTCGGACCGTAACGCTGGAGGCTGAACGTGCAGGCTGCGACTCTCTCTGGACTACAGACCATATCCTCATGCCTAGAGACACTAGTCCCTATGAGAAAATAATTGAAAGCATTACAACACTCTCCTATCTCGCCGCAATTACTAGCCGCGCAAAGCTGGGCATCTCATCACTCATTACGGCGATGCGCAATCCCGTCGTCGTCGCCAAGCAACTCGCCACGATTGACAATCTCAGCGGAGGACGACTCATGCTGGCAACGAGTGCCGGATGGAACGAGAAAGAGTTCGCCCATCTAGGCTCAAACTTCCATAACCGAGGCAAGAGGCTTGACGCATCTATTCGACTGATAAGAGCGCTCTGGAGAGGAGATACAAGTTTCAAGAGCCGCATTCTCGGGATCGAATTCAACGATGCCGTATTCGAACCGCGCCCCATTCAGAAACATCTGACGATATGGATTGGTGGAACCAGTAAAGCTGCCATGAAACGCGCGGCAACCCTTGGTGATGCTTGGCATCCCAACGTCCAATCCCTCGACCAGTTTACAAAACTCGTCGCCGATTTCCGAGAAATCTCTCCGGAAGCAAGAAGGAAAGAGATCTGCGTCCGAATCGCCATCAACCCAAAGTCCGAACAGTCAGAATACAAATCTTCACAGGGAGAGAGACGAATGATGCTATCCCGAAACCAGGCTCAGAACAAACAGACTCTCTCTAGTCTAGAGCAGCTCGGAGTCTCATACATTGTTGCCGTTCCCAGCCCAGATGGAAAAGCTAGCGTACCAAACCAGGTAGACGCGATCAAAACTTTATCGAAGCTCCTCAGCTGATCGACCTCCTTTGCGCATGTGAAAGGCAGATCTTGAACCGCCTCTCAGTGGACGTAACGGCCACGGTCAACGACGGGACCAGCCTCAGGCAGACAACAACGGTAGCATACGCGCTAGCTTAGGGCTGGCGGATGCAGGCTCTCTAGGATCTAGTACCTCTGTCCCTGAGGAGAGAGGTGTCCTTGATTCTAGTCTGACGTTTTTTCACTTAGGGGGCGGGTCGTCGTTCCAGATGTCGACAACGCACTTCCACGCGCCTCCGTTCTCCTTCTGCCAAATCGTCACGGCTCTGCCTCGCAAAGTGACGCGATCACCCTTCTCATCATTGAACGAGACTTGGTTCGTCCCGACACCATATGCCAGGTCGCAATCTTGAGCGATAGTGAATCTGGTCGTCTTCCAATGTATACTGAAACCGGGGATCTTCAAACTGGCTGTCACGTAGTTTCGAATTGCATTCTTGCCGATAATGGGTGGCTGTCCTGGCGGAATGACAGTCGCATCATCAGTCCAAAAAGAAGCAATTTGCTCCACGTCGCGCGCAGCCGAAGCCGCTTCAGACCAAGCTACATCGGCCCGTTCAAGTTCGGCTCGCGCTCGGTCCATATCCCGTTTTTCCTTCAACCGTATTCCTCTCCGTTCAGTCTCAGGTTCGAGAGGGATTCATAAGGTCCTGTCCGTTTGCATAGACATTTCTCCAGTTCGCTAGAAACTGGTGCTACTTCCTACGTACTTTGCCTTGCCCGGTTCGGCCGAAGAAGAGCCCTAGTCACGATCGGGTAGACGCTATTCTACTTGTGTTCGAATGATCTCCAGGCGTACCTTCGCTCGTGATCCAGAAGCCATTTCTTCCGCCACAGTCCTCCGCCGTACCCGACAAGCGAGCCATCTGCACCAATCACTCTATGGCACGGCACAATGATCGATATTTTGTTGGCACCGTTTGCCTGTCCGACCTCGCGGGATTTTTCAGGCTGCTCCAGCATTTCAGCAATCTCACTATAACTCCGTGTCTGTCCAGAAGGAATCTGTTTCAAGACCTGCCATACAGCTTCTTCAAACGCTGTGCCATGCTGAACCGTAGGTAACTGGAAGGCTGCAGACTCGCCGGCGAAATAATCTTCGAGCTCAGCCACGAGTCGCTTTAGGACAGTGTTGCTTCCTAAGCCGATCAATCCAGAGTCGCGCTCTAAACGACGAAGCTCGCCTGTTAACGCCACGCGATTCTCAAATTCAAGGAGGTACAATGCTGCGTAATCAGCGACTGCGACCATCGACCCTAGAGGAGTGCCAATATTGGTACGAACAAGCTTTCCGTCAATCACCGGCCCATTTGCTACGGCTGCAGTTTGGTTCGAAAGCATAGGTTGATGCCGCAGTCTATTCGAAAATAAATGGTTTGACTCCGAATCTTGCGGTCAAAATAACATAACGCTACGATATCCGGTGGCGGAACCAGGCTGAGTGAGCAATAGGCGCTACTCGCAGATTCAGCTCGATCGTTCCAGTTCTGGCCCAGTCACAAGCGGCTTTCAATCTCTCGCACCGCATCTTCCATTCTGGGAAAACGGAACTGGAAACCCGCTGCCAGCAACCGGCCCGGCACAACGCGGCGGCTCTTGATTATCAGTTCAGCCTCGGTTCTATGAACAAATGTCGCGAACTCGAGCATCCGTCGCGTTGCAGGCAATCCAAAAGGCACGCCACATTCCCGGCGTATTATTCTCATCATTTCCCGGTGTGGAATCGGGTTCGGAGAAGCCAGGTTAACCCGGCCGCTGAAGTCGTCCCGGTCGATCAACCATTGAACGGAACGGCAAAGATCAGCTTCGTGAATCCAGGAAATGAACTGGCGCCCGCCAGCAACGGCGCCTCCGAGTCCCCACCGCGTGAGCCCTCGCAGGACCCGGTAGGCGCCACCCTTGTTCGCTGCGAAGACCATTGCCGTGCGCATCGCTACCTTCCGCGTAGCAGGGGTCGGCGCCTTGTCGAGGGTCTCTTCCCAGGCGCGTGCGACTTCGATGGAGAATTTGTCCTTCGCCTCCGGGGTCGCGCCAATCATGCCGGTGGCCTCATCCATTGGCTGATCGAATGTGTGTTTGTAAATGGTGGCGGTGCTCGCGTTAAGCCAGAGTGGAGGAGGTGTGTTGCATCGGGCGATTGCCTCGCCTAGCACTCGGGTCGAGTCCACTCGGGATTCCAAGATCTCACGCCGGTTGCGCTCCTTGTACCGGCAATTCACCGATCGCCCTGTGAGATTGATTAGTGCTCGCGCACCGTCGAGTTCTCTCGCCCAGTCGCCCAGCGTATGCCCATCCCATCCGACTTGACGGATCGACTCTACGGCTGGTCCCGGCGATCGGGTCAGGACTACGATATCGTTGTTTCCAGAGACAAGCGACTCGGTGAGCAAGCGGCCAATGAAGCCATTGCCCCCGGCAACGATGATGCGGTTCTTCATCCTCCGACCCAGCTCCGAAGAAGTATTTCTTGAGTCGCTAACGGAGCTTTCTATTAGACTGTAAGGCTTGGAAAAGACTCTAACCTACGTACTTTGCCTTGCCCAACTGGGCCGCTGCAGAATCCTTGTCAGCGCCCTGCTTCAACGCATCATCAATCTCCTTTGCCTGATCCTCCAATTCTTTCATCTCGATCTGCAATCCCAGCTTGCGGATAAGAACCCGGAGAATTATCATAGCGGCTCTTGGATCTACCATGAAGCCAGAGGTCTCGCCTGAGAGGAACAGTCCCTTCAGGTTTCGAACCTTCGCAAGGCCAGGGATTAGCCCGTTCATCCAGGTTACTGCGCCGCTGTCGATAATTTGAACGTCTAGAGCTTTGAGTTCCTTGACGAGATCTGTTTCACTGGCGGCCCCGTAGACTTTGGGGTTGTCGGAGATTCTTCCAGTGATGAAAGCGCCGACCGTGATGAGTGTACCAACTCCTAGTCGTTCGGCAAGATCTACAACGGCCTCTGACAATCGGAAGGCTCCTTCGGGAAGTATGGGTTGAGCGTCTCCAGTGTAGAGAACTAGATCGTTGCTAGTTTGATCGCCGTTGACCCAGTAGTAGAATTCATGTTTCATCAATTCTGGCGTCCCGTCAGGTTTCAAGAGAACACGCGGAGGAAGATAGTCGGAGTGTAGATATCCAAGGGGAGATGCTTTGAGGGTCTTGATAAGATGATCGAGGACAATCTTCGCAACACGTCCACTGTCCGGTAGCCCGGCGATGAGGATTGGACTGTGGAGCTTCGGAGCTTCATTGAGGTGAAGTTCTATTGGGTCTCGCATGGCAGGCGCGGTCGAAGGGACGCTTGTATCCTCAAGATAGAAGAATCAAGCACGGACTGATAGGTATTCCTTCGTATGTTTTTACTCTCTTGAGAGAGAATCTTCCGTACTTTTTTTCGGAATGTTTATATGAACTGCCGCCGTCGAACAACTCCCCATCTATTAGGTGACTCTTTGGCAAAATTCATGTTATCCCTCCGCGACGAGAACTTCAAACTCCTAACAACAGAAGCAGAAGACCGTGGAATAACAGTCCAAGAATTGATCCGGGCCGTGATTATCCCAGACTGGGTCAAACTCAACCCTTCAGCGAAAATAAACGGCAACGGAAACGCAGGCAAGATTCGCCCATTCCAACAAGTCAGCAGCCGAGAACCAATAATCCAGGCAATGGGCAGACTACGAGACTAACTAGCCACGCGGAACTAGACTCCCCTCAACCCTTTCTATTTTTCAGGCGCGTACTAGGGTACCGTGCGCTACTGGTGAATCTCACCAAGTGGTTTTCGGAAAACTAAAGCAATGTTGTTGTTTCAACAACCAAAGGCAGAGGCTTCGGAGCACTGATCGAGGACTTTTTGCTCCGTCTAATTATTTCGCTACTAGGGAGTTCCTTCAGGCACACTCGCACACATCTACCTTACATGGACATTGCTTCGTACACTCTCATGCCGGTGATTATCGGGCATGTCTTGGCGAGTTTTACAGCCTCTTCCATACTCTCCGCCTTGATGATTGTGTAGCCCGCTATTGCGCCTTTGTCATGCGGAAGTGTTCTGACTCCAGCTGACGTGATCTCCATTCCAGGCCCAAATGGACTGCCACCATCAACTATGCGATCTTTAATTGAGGCGAACCACTTCATCCACGCGTCCCCGATATCTCTGGTTGGTGTTTGGTATCCCACGGAGAGGAATACAAATTTCTTCATGAGGGTTCTAGAAGAAAATAACGGCCAAATAAATGTGATATGCTGTCTGGAAACCGGGACTGGTGGGTCTTGATATTACGTCGTGGATTTTGTACCAACCCCCCTTGTGAGAATCGGAACCGGGCCGACACAACATTTTATGGTAATTTTCATACGAACTCGCCGGATCAACCGAGCGTTTGACGCTGACCGGTTGCCGCGGCCGTCTCGATCGCGTCCAGCATGCGATGGCGTGTGACCGCGTCGTCGAACGTAGGGCACAAATGCGTTCCCTCTCGATAGTCGCGGGCGAAAAGCGCATACGCCTGGGCGACGTTGGTGGAAGCACCTTGCGGGGGCGACCACCTATACTTCTCTGGCACGGGCAGCACCTCGAGCGAGGACTGCGCGCCTTTGCCGCCGCGTACGGTCATCTCGAAGATCTGGGCCTGGCCGCCGGCGGCGGTGAGCTGCAGATCGCCCTCGGTGCCGTTGATCTCCCAGAGCAGGTTCGTGCCGCGCGAAACGCCGCCGCGATAGTGGATCGAGAACGCGGCCCCGCCCTCGAGCAGTCCGCTAACCAGCACCTGATCATCCGCGTTCATGTGCTTGCTTTCGCCCGTCCCTTTGATCATGAAGGACTTTCGGCGCATAGTCATGGTGGCCGAGAGCTCTCGGACCTCGCCTAGGCAGTGACACAGCGCGTCCGCCGCGTGGCCGAGCGCGATCGAGAGCATCGTCGCGCCGTTTTTCTTGTAATTGGTGTAGGCGTTGAAGGGCTCCACCGTCGGCCCCCAGCCCATTCCCGAACCGATCAGCGAGGTCGAGAGCACCCCACCGACGTAACCTTGCTTGATCAGATCATGAACGTAAGCCACCGACGGGGCAGAGCGGGCCTGCAGCCCTGCCACGGCCAGGACGCCCTTTTTCTTCGCCAATGCTGCCAAGGTCTCCGCCTCTTTCAAGCCGTTGCCTAGCGGCCATTCGCAATAGACGGCCTTTCCCGCGTTGAGCGCTGCCGTGGCAAGTTCGAGGTGATAGGGCACTTTTACCGTGATGGCGACGACGTCCACGTCGGCCCTGTTCACTAGGTCTTGGTAATTGTCGAACGCGACGGGCACCCCAAAGAGCTTCCTGGCAGCGTCGGCAGATTCGCGTCGGCTGGTGGACAACGCCGTGATCTCGAAGTCATCCGAGAGCGACTTCAAAGCAGGGATGTGCGCCTCAGCCGCCCATCCGCGATCCGGATTGGCACCGATTATGCCCACACGAATCTTCTTGTCTCCGCTCTTGTTCATGGTGGTCGTACCTTGTCCTTGAAGACTACACCTGGGTTGCAGATCTTTACAAAAGCATATTATCAAACATTTGAAAAAAGAGGGTGATTGAGAATTTTGGCGACCACCGAGCTGGTAAAGAGAAAGCCCATACCCGAGCCCATAAGAGAAGCTGATCGATCTGGCGGAACTAATCCCGGTCCACGCAACATAACACTGGATGAGCAGAATCCCGACATCCTTGTACCGCCCGTTACGGACCGCGGGACTATCCCGAACCTGAAATTTCCTTTCGCGCTTGCTCATATGCGTCTACAATCGGGAGGCTGGACTAGGCAAGTAACCGTCCGAGAGTTGCCTGTTTCGAAGAGTATGGCTGGGGTGAATATGCGTCTGAATCCGGGTGGGATTCGAGAGTTGCACTGGCACAAGGAAGCGGAGTGGGCGATCATGCTTGACGGTTTCGCCCGTATCAGCGCGGTCGACCAGGAGGGCCGCAACTTCGTGGACGATGTCGGTGTAGGCGATCTGTGGAATTTTCCTTCAGGCATTCCGCACTCGATACAGGGATTGAAGGAGGGCTGCGAGTTTCTCCTGGTATTCGACGATGGCGGCTTTTCTGAAGACTCAACCTTCCTAATTTCCGACTGGTTCGCTCACACGCCAAAACCGGTGCTCGCGAAGAATTTTGGGGTGTCCGAGAACGATTTTGACGACTTGCCGGAAGATATTGATCGCACGCGGTACATCTTCTCTGGCAAGGTGCCGGGTCCACTATCTTCCGACCGGGTAAGCAATCCTCTAGGCCAGGTTTCGTTCAGTCATCGTTTGATGAAGCAGCAGCCAATCAAGACTAGTGGTGGCACTGTGCGTATTGTCGATACGACTAACTTCCCTGCCGCAACAACGATCTCAGCCGGACTGGTAGAGGTCGAACCTGGAGCTATGCGAGAGCTGCACTGGCACCCAAACACCGACGAGTGGCAATACTACCTAGAGGGAAGCGGGCGCATGGGAGTCTTCGCGTCAGAAGGAAACGCACGCACCTTTGACTATCAGGCGGGCGACGTTGGCTATGTCCCGTTCGCGATGGGACATTACGTCGAGAACACTGGCAAGACGCCGCTACGCTTCTTGGAGATGTTCAAGAGCCCTAGGTTCCAAGACGTCTCGCTAAACCAGTGGATGGCCCTGACACCGCCAGAGCTGGTGCAGGCTCACCTCAACCTGAACAAGGCAATGATGGCTGCACTACGCAAGCAAAAATGGCCGATTGTCAAATAGTCGCGGACAAACCATCTATTGCGGTTGCTTTGAGGTAAGACCTCCCGAGTCAACGCGGTCCTAGAGGTTGAATGGTCAGTCTGTTAAGGTTCGAGATGTACTCGTAGCCGCACTTGCGTTTGCGTCAGGCTCCGTAGATGCTCTCTGCTTCCTTGCTCTCGGTGGTGTCTTCGCATCTTTGATGTCTGGAAACGCGATTATTCTCGGGCTTAGAATCGGCCAGGGAAATTTTGCTCTAGCCTCCCACTCGCTAGTCCCGATTCTGGCCTACATGGGAGGCGTTGCTCTGGGCGTGAACATTGCGAGCCCGACTAAGAATCCGGATGAAATATGGCCGCGGTCGGTTACGAAGATGTTCATCGCAGAGTTTGCGCTGCTCGCGGTTTTCGCTATCGGGGGATTTCTGTCAGGCAACCCGACGAGCCAGGTTGACCTTTACCTGCTGGTCGCGTTGGCCGCGATACCAATGGGCATGCAGAGCGCTGGAGTCCACGTTCTCGGCGTCTCTGGAGTGTCCACCACTTACATCACGGGAACCTTGACGAGCCTTGTGATAGGTCTCGTTAGCTTGAATCGATCACCCGCTTCCAAGAGAACAATCAAGCAGGAGCAGGACACACGTGTCCAACTAATTGTGTTACTTGTCTATATTTTGGGAGCAGCCGTAGGAGGATTGGCCGGAACAGAGTTTTCGCTAAAGGCTGCTGTCATTCCGGTTATTGTTGTCGGCCTAGTAGTTGTTGTCGCGACCCTGCGCATCAGATCATAAATCCAAACGGGTAGCATGCCTTTCTTAGGGGCCTCAACCCCCCTTTCGGTTTGCGGCAGACTATCTTTTCTGCAGCTGGTCTCTGTAGAGTATCACTAGGGCGAGAATCGAGACGAAGATCATTGTGTATATTGCCGAGATGGCCATTGTCTCGTATATGTCGCCTGTCTGCCACACATGTCCAACTGCATCAGATATCGCAGTATTCGTGGGCCTTAACAGGTAGCCTAGGACAAACCCGAATCCGGTCCAAAAGTAGACTACGATAGATTGGAGATAGTGGGTTGTTGGTAATGCTAGACTCAGGTCTTCGGACGCACGCCGTCGCTGGTAGAGTGCGAAGAGCTGGAAGAAGATCCAGACGGTGAAAGACCAGCCGAGGAAGTTGCTGATTGGGACGCCAAAGTATCCTCCTCCCTGCGTCCAGATCCAGGCGTGATTGATGGTGGAGGCAATCGGGTCGAGGGAAAAGTCCCAGTCAACCATTACGAACGACGCGACTAGTGAGACCGCGACTGTAGTGAGGATGGTCGAGTTCCGGCGGACTTCGCCTACAAGAATGGTCGAGAAGACCCAGGCTAGATAGCCGAAGGAGATGTAGGATAGAGAGATGAAGAAGGGTACGAGAGCAATCTTGGGTCCGAGCGAGTCGGTGTAGTAGTAGTGCCCGAACGGAAAGCCGGTCAGGATGCTACTGTTTTCCAGAATGTTGCTGACGATGAGCGTGATGACCATGAAGACAGCAATGCCCTTCCATCCATAGCGTCTGGCTCCGTGGATCAGGGCGAAGGGAAAGAGTAGCGGCGTGATGAAGCCTGGGATTATGCGGCTCCCGATTAGATACGCCCCTACTATTGCCCAGAGA
>WNEZ01019091.1_pt1 | contig 10063 bp, 10 predicted proteins | sample 5400521 | NCBI WGS metagenome assembly WNEZ01 (sample SAMN13153339, study PRJNA577476) | soil metagenome | isolation source: 120 cm saprolite under Douglas fir tree site 2 hole 1 replicate 1 | place: USA:California | collected 2015-04-18 | reverse complement strand
CCGAGGCGCTCGGCTTCGACAGCGCCTGGGTCTACGATCACTTCATCCCGATCTTCGGCGACCAGGACGGGCCCTGCCTCGAGGGTTGGACCATGCTGGCCGCCCTCGCCGCGGAGACCAGCCGGATGCGGATCGGCGCGCTGGTGACCGGGAACACCTACCGCAATCCCGCGCTGCTCGCGAAGATGGCGACCACCGTCGATCAGGTGAGCCACGGCCGCCTCGTCCTCGGCATCGGCGCGGGCTGGTTCGATCGCGACCACGCGGCGTACGGCTTCGCCTTCGGCACGCCGCACGAGCGCGCGCGGAAGCTCGGCGAGGCGCTCCAGGTGATCACCAAGCTGTGGAGCGAGGACCACCCGAGCTTCGCCGGGAAGTACTACCGGCTCGAGAAGGCACCCTTCGCGCCCCCGAACGTGCAGAAGCCGCATCCCCCGATCGTGATCGGCGGCCAGGGCAAGCGCTGGATCGTGCCCCTGGTGGCGCGCTACGCCGACGGCTGGAACGCCGTCAGCGGCGTCACGCCCGACGGCATCCGCGAGCGGCGGCAGATCATCGCGGCGGAGTGCCAGCGCATCGGCCGCAGCCCCTGCCCGGCCGCGGTCTCGGTGCTCCTGCCCCTGGTCGCCATCACCGACATTCCGCTCGCCGGGCCCGTGGTGCGGCTCGGCGCGCGCGCCATCGTCAAGAAGGAGGTGGCGCAGTCGATCCTGGCCGACAGCCCCGCCGTCGTCCAGCGGCGCATCCGCGAGTACGTCGACGCGGGCGCCACCGAGATCATCCTCTCGCTGCGCCCGCCGTTCGACCGGGGGCTGCTCCGCCGCTTCGCGCAAGAGATCATGCCAGCTTTCAAGTGAGGCGGGGAAACCCGCGCCGGACCTGGGTTTTCGCCCTCGCATGGCCGTCGGCTCGGCTCAATTGACTCGCCCGGGGGGCGCCGGTATCTTCCGCCCCCGCCCGCCCAGGAAGCCCCCGCGAGGCGGCCGAGAGGACCCGCACATGCGCATGATGTTTCCGGGAGTTCGCGAGCGCCGGGTGGCGGACCGCCTGCTCACGACCTTCTTCCGGGAGCATCGCGAGCTCGACTTCCGGAGAGCCCTCGGCCTGCTCAGCCGCTTCTACCACCTCCGCCGCCCGCGCGTGCGCTGGTTCGACTACATCGACTGGGGCAGAACCGCGGGTCGGACCTACGAGAACGGCGACATCCACCTGGTCCACCCCGAGAGCTGGAAACGGGGCCGCAAGTACAACTCGGAGCGGCAGTGGATCCACACCGTCTACCACGAGTTCGGCCACTACGTGCTGTGGGCCGACGCGGAGCGGAAGGCGGACGGGTTCGCCTACCGCTTCGTGCGCGGCGTCTCGCCGGAGCGGCGCGCCCGCAGCCGCACGCGTCTCGTCGGCTCGGCGGCCAGCCGCGCGCGCCGCAAGCGCGCGGGCCTCAGGCGGTCACGTCCTCCCCGCCGTCCACGCCGATCACGTTCCCGCTGATCCAGCGCGTGCCCGGGAGGCAGAGGGCGACGATGGCGCCGGCCACGTCCTCGGGGCAGGTGAGGCGACCGCCGGGGTTGCGGCGCCGGGCCTCCTGGAAGAGATACTCGGCGGCGGGGATCTTGCGCGCGGCCGGGGTGTCGGTCACCCCGGCGCGGATGGCGTTCACGCTCACACCCGCCCCCCCGAGCTCGAGCGCCAGCTGGCGCACGTGGGACTCCAGCGCCGCCTTGGCCGCCGAGACGCCGCCGTAGAACGGCATGACGCGGGTGCCGCCCGAGCTGGTCATGGCGAAGACGTGGCTGCCGTCGCCGAGGAGGCCGCGGGCGCGGAGGTCCTGGACCCAGTAGACCAGGCTGTGCGCCATCACGTCGAGCGTCATCTCGAGCTGGGCCCTGGTCGTCTGCTGCCCGGGCTCGTCGCTCACGAACGGCTTCAGCGTCCCGAAGGCGAGCGAGTGCATGAGGACGCGGAGCGGCTTGCCGCCGGTCAGCTCGCGCGCGCGGTCGCAGATGTGGGTTCGCTTCTCGTCGTCGGCCGCGTTGACGTTCAAGAACTCCGCCGGCGAGCCCGCCGCGCGGACGTCCGCCGCGACCGCCTCGGCCAGCGGCAAGGTGACCTTGCGGTCGAGGTGCACGCCGACGATGCCCATGCCGCGGCGGCCGAGCTCGCGCCCGGTGGCGGCGCCGAAGCCGCTCGAGGCGCCCAGGATGAGCCCCCATTCGCCCGCGAACGGGCGCCAGTCGGTGTCGTCGGGCATGTGCCGCGGACGATAACGAAAGCCCGCCGGCAACGCTACCCTCTCGCCGACGTTGCCGCTCCCGCGGCGCTCCGCTACTCTCGCTGCGTGGGCGGCAAGGGCGATCGTCCGTCGGTCGAGAACCGCTGGTGGATCGATCAGGGCAAGGACGCGAAGGGCAACCCCCTCCCGCGCCCGCCCGCGGCCTTCGGCGGGCGGTTCTTCCGCAGCGGCGAGGGCTTCGAGCAGGAGCGCGCCCGCGTGCGCCTCACGGACTCGAACCTCAAGTGGCTCGAGGAGGCGAACCCGCCGGCCGACGGCTGGGTGATCGTGCACGTGCTCGCCGGGGAGCGCATGACCGAGGCCCGCATCGAGAGGGCCAGGGCGGCCCTCCACCTCCCCTCGGGGTGCCGCGGCGTACTCGTCGACTCGGGAAGCTCGCTGCGCGCCATCGTTACCGGGCAGCCGGTCGGCGAGCGCCTGGTCGAGGTCCGCCTCGGGGAGGAATCCTCCTTCGATGCCTGGGTGAGCGGCGAGTGGGTGCACGAGGCCCTCTTTCGCGACTTCGAGGAGGGCCTCCGGCGCGCGCCCTCACTGGTACGGGAGTACCTGACCACCTCCCGGGCCGCGTCGCTGGTCTGAGAATCGTCGGGCCTGCCTCCCTTTACCCGCTCGCCGCCGGTGCGCTATGGAGCCCCCACCAACCCAAGGGGGTACCGATGGCGGCCACCGAGGACGAGCTAGCAAAGCAGAAGGTTCAGGAAGCGGTCTGGCAGTGGACGGGCCGGATCATCGTCCTGGCGGTCGTGTTCGGCTTCGGTTTCTTCGCGGCCTACATCCTGTGGGGCAACGGGATGAACGGGGCGATCGAGTTGCGCAAGCGCGTGGAGCAGCAGGACGCACAGATCCTCGACCTCAAGAACAAGCAGGTGGACGTGAGCGGCAAGCTCACGGTGATACAGAGCCGGCTCGACGAAGCCATCGGCAACCTCGCCAAGTGTCGCGCCGGCACGCCGCCCGCCGCGAATCCCTGAGGGTCAGATCACCTCGGCCGCGCGGAGGTGCATGAGCTCCTCGGCGTCGAGGCCGAGGAGCCCCGCGTAGATCTCCTGGTTGTGCTCGCCCAGCTCGGGGCCGAGCCGCCGGACGGCACCGGGTGAGTCGGAGAGCTTGACGGCGACGCCCGGCACGGCGACCTCGCCGAGCTTCGCGTGCGGCAGGCGGACGATCATGTCGCGCGCGAGGAGCTGGGGGTGGCGGAGGAGATCCGCGACACCGTAAACCGGCGAGCAGGGCACGTTCGCCCGCCCGGGGCCGAGCGCCGCCGTCACCTCCTCGACCGTCCGCTCCGCGACCCAGACGCCGATCAGCTCGTTGATCTCGGCGCTGCGCTCGAGCCGCCCCGCGGCGCCGCGAAAGCGCGGGTCGGTCCCCAGCTCCGGGCGCCCGATCGCCTCCACTAGGCGCCGGAAGATGCGGTTCGTCGCCACCGCGATCACCACCCAGCCGTCGCACGCGCGAAAGCAGTCGTACGGCGCGGTGGCGAGGTGGCGGTTGCCGACCCGTGCCGGCAGCTTCCCGGTCGCGGCGTGGATGCTCGGCCAGCCGTCCAGGACGGAGAAGACCGCATCCTGCGCCGAGACGTCGACCGCCTGCCCGCGCCCGGTACGGCCGCGGGCGTTCAGCGCCGCGAGCACGCCGATCGCGCCGAAGAGGCCCTGGAGGTAGTCCCCCAGCGAGCCCCCGCCGCGCGTGGGCGGGCTCTCCGGAAATCCCGTGAGTGACATGAAGCCGCCCGCCGCCTGCGCCACGATGTCGTACGAGGGCCGCGCGGCCCACGGCCCCGTCTGTCCAAAGCCCGACATGCTGGCGACGATGAGCCGCGGGTGCTCGCGCACCAGCTCCTCGGGGGCGAGACCCCAGCGCGCCAGCGTGCCGCCGGCGAAGTTCTCGGCCAGCACGTCGACGTGGGGCAGGAAGCGCCGCACGAGCGCGCGGCCCTCGGGGTGCCGGAGGTCGAGCGTGATGCCCTTCTTGTTGCGGTTGAGCGCCAGGAACGCGACCGGCACGCCGTCCGGCGTCGGGTAGCCGTAGCGGCCCTCGTCGCCCGCGCGCGGCGCCTCGACCTTGATCACCTCGGCGCCCAGGTCGGCGAGGATCGCGGTGCAGAAGGGCCCGGCGAGGAAGCGGGTCAGGTCGAGGACGCGGACGCCGGCGAGCGCACTCACAGGTAGGGCACGAAGTTCTTGAGCGCCGAGAGCAGCGCCTCCAGGTCCGCGTAGTCGGCGAGCTCGCCGTAGAGCGCCGCGTAGGTGCCGCGCACGCGCTCCTCGTCCTGCTCCCCGGGCGGCACGGCGAGCGCACGCTCGAGCTGCTTCAGCAGCGGCTGCGTCTGGAGCTTGGTCTCGACCGGGATCTCGTCGGAGAGCGCGATGAGCAGCCGGCTCCGCTCGATCAGCCGGCCGATGATGTACTCGTCGCTGCGCTCGACCACCGCCGCCTCACTCGGGCTTCTGCTCCTTCAGCTGGCGCTTCCAGTCGAGCACGCGCGCCTTGGCGCCCTCCGCCTCCGCCTCCGGCACCATGCCCGCCCCCTGGTAGAAGCGCGACAGGCTGGTGTGCGCGAGCACGTCGTCGGGCGTCAGCTCGCAGAGCTTCTTGCCCGCCTCGATCGCCTCCGCGTGCCGGCCGAGCTCGTTGTACGCCATGGCGATCCCGTGCCACGCGTCGACGTAGCCGGGATCGAGGGCGAGCGCCTCCCGGTACTTCGCGATCGCCTCCTCGAGCTTGCCGTCACCGAAGAGGTCGACCGCCGCGTCGTAGAGGTCTTCCTTGACGGGCATCGCGGATGGCGTACCGCATTCCCGCGTCCCCCGGCAAGCCGCGCGCGGTGGCCGAGCGGTGCCGTCCGTCGTATGGGAAGGACGCATGACGCTCGAGGCCGAGCTCACGGCCGCCATCGAAGCCGCCCGCCGCGGCGGGCCGGCGCCCGATTTCCAGCCGTGGGCACTCCGCGTCTTCGCGCACCAGTTCGAGCACAACGCGCCCTACCGCGCCTTCTGCGCGCGCCGCGGCGTCACACCCGCGAACGTCGGCCGCTGGGAGGACGTGCCCGCGGTTCCGAGCGCCGCCTTCCGCCGCGCCGATCTCGCCTGCGGGCCCCCCGAGGCGACCTTCCGCACCAGCGGGACGACGGGCGGCGCGGACGCACGCGGCCGTCACCGGGTGCCGCATCTCGCCCTCTACCGCGCCTCGGCGCTCGCCGGCTTCGCACGCTTCGTACTCCCGGACGGCTTCCGGCTCCCGTGCCTCTGCCTCGTGCCGCCGCCGGCTCTGCGCCCGGATTCGTCGCTGGTGCAGATGTGCGTCTGGGTGGGCGAGGCCCTGGCGCACGGCGTCGAGTGGTTCGTCGACGAGCACGGCCTCGAGACGGAGCGGCTTCTGGACCGCCTCACCGCCGCGGAGGCGAGCGGCGAGGCGCTCCTCCTGGTCGGCGTGACCGCCGCCTTCGCCCAGCTCTTCGACGCCTGCCGGGCTCGCGCGCGCGCGTTCCGTCTGGGGCCCGCGAGTCGCGTCGTCGACACCGGCGGCATGAAGGGCATGACGCGCCCGCTCTCGCGTCCCGGGTTCCTGCACGAATGCTGGACCCTGCTCGGCGTCCCCGGCTACTACTGCGTGAACGAGTACGGCATGACCGAGCTGTGCTCGCAGCGCTACGACAGCGTGCTCGACGACCGCTTCCACGGCCGGAGCCTCGCATCGCGCCGCCTCGTGGCCCCTCCGTGGCTCCGCACGCGCGTCCTCGACCCCGACACGCTCGCACCCGTCGTGCCCGGCGCGACCGGCCTCCTCTGTCACCACGCTGCGCGACACGATCGCCGCGCTCGCTGCGGCGGCCGCGCGCTGGCGCGACGACGCGGCGCTGCGGGACGAGTTGCCGACGGCGGCGCATCTCTCCCCGGAGATGATCGAAGCCATCGTGCCCATCGCCGCCGAGGCACTGGACGCGGCGGTCGCCGCGCGGGCGCGGCTCCGCGGGCGTCCTCTGCGCGACACGATCGCCGCGCTCGCCGCGGCGGCGGAGCGCTGGCGCGACGACACCGCGCTGCGGGCCGAGTTGCCGACGGCGGCGCATCTCTCCCCGGAGATGATCGCCGCCATCGTGCCCATCGCCGCGGACGCACTCGACGCGGCCGCGATGACGGAGCTGGTCGAGCGCGAATGGGGCGCCGGCGCCGCCGCGCGGCCCGTGCCGGACGGCCCGGCGCTGGTGGCGCAGGTGCTCGCCAGCAACGTGCCCGCCCTGGCGCTGCCCGCGATCGCGCTCGGCTGCCTCGCCGGGGCCGCGGTGCTGGTCAAGTCGGGCCGCGACGACCCGCTCTCGGCGCCCGCCTTCCAGCACGCGCTCGCCGCCGTGGACCCCGAGCTCGCCGCGACCATCGTCACCGCCTACTGGCCGGGCGGCACCGTGGCCAGCGCGGACGCGCTCCTCGGCCGCGCCCAGGTGGTGGTCGTGAGCGGCGGCGACGCGACGCTCGCGGCGCTGGCGCCGCGGCTCGGCGAGCGGCTCGTCGCGCACGGCCAGCGCTGGAGCGTGGCCGTGATCGGTCGTGAGAGCCCGGGCGACGCGGATGCCGTCGCGCTCGACGTGGCCCTCCACGACCAGCGGGGCTGCCTCTCGCCGCACGCGGTGTACGTCGCGAACGACGCGCGCGGCTTCGCCGAGCGGCTCGCCGCGGCGCTTGCGGCCGTGGCGGAGAGGCTTCCGCCGGGGCCCGCGAGCGTCGAGGCACGCGCCGGGGCGCAGCTCGACGCCGCGGAGGCGGAATGGAGGACAGGCGCCGCGGTCTCGCGCGGTGCCGGCGGTACGGTGATCCACGAGGACGCGGATGCCTTCCGTCCGACGCGCGGGCTGCGCACCGTACGCGTGCATTCGCTCCCCGACCCGCGCGCCCTCCCCGAGCTGCTGCGCCCGGGCCAGGTCGAGTGCGTCGGGATCGCGGGCGTCGACGCGGCGGCGCTCGTGCCGGCGCTCCGCGAGCGCGGCGTCTCGCGCCTCTGCCCGATCGGCCGCATGCAGCGGCCACCGCTCTCGTGGCCGCGCGGGCAGCTCCCGCCGCTCGGCGCGCTCCTCGGCCGGTGCGCCGAGCGGCTCATCGAGGTCGAGCCGTGAGTGACGACCTTCGGGCGCTCTTCTTCCGCCACCTCTGCCAGACGTCGGCCACGCCGCTCGGCATCGAGGTCGCGCGCGCCGCCGGCTCGACGGTGTGGGACGCGAGCGGCCACGCGTACCTGGACCTCCTCGCCGGCATGGGGGTCGCGAACATCGGCCACACGCATCCCGAGGTGGTCGCCGCGGTGCGCGCGCAGGCGGAGGGGCACCTCCACGTCATGGTCTACGGCGAGTTCGTGCAGGAGGCGCAGGTGCGGCTCGCCGCGCGCCTGGCCGGGCTCCTCACCCCGCCGCTCGCGGTCGTCTACTTCACCTCGAGCGGCGCCGAGGCGATCGAGGGCGCGCTGAAGACGGCCCGCAAGCACACGGGGCGGCGACGGATCGTCGCCTTCGAAGGTGGCTTCCACGGCGACACGCTGGGCGCGCTCTCGATCGGCGGGAACCCGGTCTATCGCGCGCCCTTCGAGCCGCTCCTGCCCGAGGTCACGCTCCTCCCCTTCGACGACGTCGGGGCGCTCGCGGCGATCGACGCCGGGACCGCGGCGGTGGTGGTCGAGCCGGTGCAGGCCGAGGCCGGCGTTCGCATCCCGTCGCCGGGGTTCCTGCCAGCGCTCCGCCGGCGCTGCGACCAGACCGGCGCGCTGCTCATCCTCGACGAGGTGGTGACCGGCTTCGGCCGCACGGGGCGGCTCTTCGCGCACGAGCACTGGGGCGTCGTGCCGGACCTGCTCGTGCTCGCGAAGGCGCTCGGTGGCGGCCTTCCGCTCGGCGCCTTCGTCGGCAGCCCCCTGGTGATGGCGACCCTCGCCCACGACCCGCCGTTGGCGCACGTGACCACCTTCGGCGGCCACCCGCTCTCGTGCGCGGCGGGACTCGCGGCGCTCGAGGTGCTGCTGCGCGAGGATCTCGCCGCGCGTGCCGCAGCGCTCGGCGTGCGGCTTCTCGAGCGCCTGGACGCTTCCGTCGGACGGGGCGGGCTCGTCGCGGTGCGCGGTCTGGGTCTCCTCGTCGGACTCGAGTTCGGCGAGGCCGCCGCCTGCGCCCGCTTCGCGCGCCGCGCGCTCGAGCGCGGGCTCATCCTCAACTGGACGCTCCACCGCGACACGGTCGTCCGCCTGGCGCCGCCGCTCGTGCTGACGGACGCCGAGGCCGAGCGCGGACTCGCGGGCATCGCTCAGGCGCTGGCACGGCAATAGCGGCCCGGCCCCGAGCCGTCGGAGACGCTCTGCCAGCTCGCCAGCAGGCGTCCACGCGTGCAGACCGCATGTAGTTGACTATCATGTATTTGACATGATAATTCCCTCCCGTGCCGATCCACGAGGAAGTACTGCGCGCCGCCCGACGTCTCTGCCGCGAGCGCGGCGAGTGGGTCTTCTCGGCCGAGGAGGTCGTGCGCGCTCTAGCGCACCTCAACGAGCATTCGGTCCGGACCCACGTGTCCAGCCGCTGCTGCGTGAACGCGCCGCCGAACCATCCCCACCGCTGGCCCTACTTTCGGCGCGTGGCCCGCGGGCGCTACGAGATCCTGCCGCCGTACCGCGAGGAGCGGATGCCGCAGAGGCGGCTGGCCCACTCGCGGCGGGTCGCCGAGCGTGCCGTCTTGTACGGACGGGCCGACGCAGCCGGGCTCCGCGATTCCATCCACGCCGTGCTGCAACGCGTCGGGGGTTTCTACGTCGCGGAATGCCTCGAGGTCGCGGTGGTGACACAGGGAACGACGGCTGACGAGGTCCTCAAAAACCTTCAGGAAGCGATCGCGCTGCATCTCGAAGGGGAAGACCCGCGGTCGCTGGGCCTCATCGACCACCCCCGTCTGGTCGTGACGTACGAGGTTCCCATGCCGCGGCATGTCGTCCAAGCTTAGGCGGCTCGGGGCCCGCGATGTTCTTCGCGCACTCGGCGCCTTCGGCTTCGAGGTCGTATCGACGCGGGGAAGTCACGCCAAGCTGCGCCGCCTTCCGGCTGACGGTACCCGACAGACACTCACCGTCCCCTTGCACCGACCGCTCGCGCCCGGGACGCTCCACGCCGTCTTCCGGCAAGCGTCACGCTACGTGGCCGAGGCAGAGCTGCGACGATGGTTCTTCGAGAGCTGAGCGCGCTCCCGTTCTAGGGGCGCGCCCCGCGCGGTCTTTCGCTTGCCTACGCGGCTGCTCGCCGGCGCGTACCGTCCTGTGTCAGTGGAGCAACGAGAGGAGGGTGCTGAAGCCGACCCCAGTGCGAGCTAAGACCCGTCGTCCAGGCAGCAGCCAGAGGCACAGCTTGCGACAAGAGACGTATTCCAGTAGTGCCCGGCCTCTGCGACGGTGGTGAACGCGAAGTGGGCCTGCCCGGACGCACCCGCGTGAGCGCCGCGGATGGTCCACGGCCCGCGAGAGACCTTCCCCATCGGTCGACGAGCCTCTCGGCCTCCATCGCCCTCGCAGCGCTTGCCGCGATTCTCGCACTCGGTGCGCTCGCACCGGTGGGACCGGCGCGGATGGTCCTTTTCGCCGCCGGCAGTGGCATCGGACCCTTGTTGGCGATCCGAAGGCGGTGGGGGACCGCCGAGCTCCTCACGGTTCCTCTCGGCACATCAGCACTCCTGTGGGCCATTCTAGGAACGATCCTCGGCCGGCCCCCGCTACACGCGTTGATGCCCTGGGTCCCGACGGTCCTCG
>WNEZ01008648.1_pt1 | contig 10064 bp, 10 predicted proteins | sample 5400521 | NCBI WGS metagenome assembly WNEZ01 (sample SAMN13153339, study PRJNA577476) | soil metagenome | isolation source: 120 cm saprolite under Douglas fir tree site 2 hole 1 replicate 1 | place: USA:California | collected 2015-04-18 | reverse complement strand
TTACTCGCTGCAGAAGCAGCAAAAAATGGGGAGCAGCCCGAAACGCTCCTTCATGAAATCATGCTCCAGCGCCTCCAACCACCATCCCAAATAAAACATCCAATGACAGAGCAGGAGTTCGAGGAGAAGTTATACAGCGAAGGAAAAATCTTGAACATTCCTATGCGACGGCCATTGACACCAAAAGAACAAGCAGAACGTGAGCGACTTGCTCGCGTGTTTGCAGGGGGCAAACTCGCGTCTGAAATGGTCATGGAAGATCGAGGCCCATACTAATGGCATCCTACTTTCTCGACACGTCAGCTATCGTCAAACGATACTTTCCTGAGCAGGGACACTCCTGGATTCTAGCTCTTTGTCTTCCAGCACATCAGCAAGTCGTTGTCAATTCCTGTGCCTGGCCCGTTTCCGCAGCCCGATAAGCTGCCTCGATAATCTCGATCACATGCCGGGCATGCTCAGCGGTGACGATGCTGGGGGTATCTTCGCGAACCCAGTCTACGAGTTGCATGATATCCTCGTAAACATGCATCTCCTCAATAGCACGGTGCGCACCAACCACGTGTGGCAGTAACCGATCATTGGCATGGCTATCAGAATCAGGGTAAGTCTGGTCGCTGCCCGGATAATCTAGCCGTTTGCCATTCAGATTGAGACCTACAATCGAGCCTTTCGTGCCAAAATAACTGCCAGTTGACCCCTCTGTGACCATGCCTGCTACCGTTCCATAGGCCAGCCCGAAGACGCTGCCGCTAAAATCGAGTAGGATCAATGTGTTATCATCGGCATCGCAAGGGACCATACGCCCTTGAAAGGCACGTTCTGGTAAGCGTACACCAGAGAATGCTGCCACGCGCTTAACTGGTCCAAGAATACCAGTCAGGGCGTGTAGAGCATAGACCGTCACATCATACAGTGGACCACCGCCAGGTTTGCGGAAGTACCACGAGGGGTCGATGTTGGAGAGCACATCATTGCCATGTCGCACGGACTCGTCTTCGTGATAGGTGCCCAGAGTAGCACCACAGGCGGCCCAGCAGAGCTTACCCAGGGCGCCCTGGGCGATGAGCTGTTTGATGTACTGGTTATGGGGAAACAGCATCTGGCCGGGTGAGGCAACAATGCGCAGGTTGTTCTTACGTGCCAGTTCGATCAGTTCGGTGGCCTGCGCCGTCGTGGTGGTCATCGTCTTATTGAAGTGGACATGTTTGCCCGCTGTAAGTGCCAGGCGACCCTGTTCGTAATGCAGTCCAATGGGAGAGGCGATGGTCACAGCGTCAACGTTGCCATGCTCAAGCAGGTCCAGGTAGTCGGTGAAAGCACGCTCAATGCCGAATCTTGCCGCCGCCGCTTCCGCACGCCCTGGCACCGGGTCGCATACGGCAGCCAGACGCACACGATCATGTACATCGCTCAATGCTAGATGTGGCAGTATTCCACGCACCGCGATACTGCCAGCGCCAATGACACCCATGCGTACTACATCAGTCATGTTCTACCCTCTTTTCTTGCTCAATGTTATTAAGGTTCATGTGTTTACCTGCATAATCGCATCAAGGCAAATGTATTGCAAGCTCCGCTCCAACGCGATCATGATTTTTAACGAACAAGATCGGTAATACTCTGTAGGTGCCTCAGCGAAGCGGAGCGGAGCGGAGCGCGTATCAATACTTCGTGCACATCGCCGATTTATCGGCCCAGGGAGCGCATCGACGGGCTATTGGCCGATAAATCGGCGGTGCGCCAATAAATTGTGCGCCTACGACATGGCCGGTTTTGGTCGTTAAGGCAAGGTTCAAAAGGAAGGCAAAGGACTTGACAGTCTGAAAGCCAGAGGTTGCGAAAGATCTCCCTGGGAGGTATGGTAGAAAAAACACCGCACCACATCAGCCAGGGAGGGACCAATGGTTCATACACATTCTAGCACAATCAGCCAACGGGTTCGGCGGATCAGCGAGTTGGTAGCCCAGGAAGGAACGTATGGAGTCGTCAGTCAGATGAGCCGGAGCAGCGGTGTCTCGCGACAAACGTTGTATACCTGGAAGGCCAAAGGGCAGCGCGCCTTAGAAGCGGCCTGCGCTCCGAAACCGCCGCAGGCAGCCGTGACACCGTCAGGTGAGCTGCAGCGAGCCGTCTTGACGTTGCTGATCCAAGGGCACGCCAGCTATCGCGGCATCCAAGCGTGTCTCAAAGAACTGCTGGGGCGGGACGTGAGTCTGGGCACGATTAGCGCCATTGTGCAAACGGCAGGAGAACGCGCACAAGGCTGGTTGGTGCAGCAAGTGCCAGGAGAGGGGCGCGTGGTCGCCTTGGATGAGCAGTACAGCAGCAAGCGAGGCGAAGCCTACCTGAATGTGGTCGATGCCCAGAGTGGGCAAGTGTGGGCGACGCTGCCCCCGGTGGCGGTCGATGGGGAAAGCTGGACGTTGGCGTTATGGTATCTGCATGAGCAGGGAGTCGTCTGCACGGGCAGTGTCAGTGATGGGGGCACAGCCATTCACGAAGCGTTGCAGACGACCAAGGCCATCAGCACCCATCAACGCGATGTGTGGCATCTCTTGCATCTGGCAGGACAAGTGCAAGCGCGCCTGGAGCGGGTGGTGCAAGATGAAGAGCAACGGCAACTCGTGATCGAGCGACAGGAGCGCGAACTGGCCACCACGGGCAGAAGAACAGCCGGTCGCCCCGCCAAGACGACCAGCAGCGAGCAAGAGCAGCTGCTCATCGAGTTGCACCGCCTGCTGGATGCGGTGCGCTACCTCTTCGCCCAACTGCGCGACCTGTTGGAAGTCGTGGTGCTCACCGGGGAGAGCGAGCCACATGTGCTCGGCTGCCAGACCCGTCGTGGTGAAGTACAGACCGTGCTGGACTTGTTGGAGGAGGCCATCCAGTCGGTTCCCGCACCGCTGCAAAAAGAAGTGCAGCGGGTGATCAAGCAGGTGAGGCTGGCGCTACCCGCCCTGTTGTATTTTGCTGAGGAAGTGGAAGCTGCTCAGCGCGAGGCGATCGCGCAGGTGGGAGAAGCAGCCGTGGGGATCATCGCGTGGGCAGGGCCTCGTCGGAAGATCTTGGGAGAGCAGCCTCAGCAGTTGCTCGCAGCGATGGACCCAGCGTGGCGAGCTGCCGCTGGTCGCTTGCTTGAAGTCTGGAACCGGGCGGTCCGCGCCAGCAGTGTCGTCGAGAACTGGCACAGCATTGTCCGACCGCATCTGGCCGTGCATCGGTCGCTCTCAGCAGGCATGCTCGCGTTGCTGGCCGTTTGGCACAATCATCGGGTGGCACCACGAGGACGGCATATGGGCCGCTCTCCGTTGCAACGCAGCAGCTTGCCGCAACCATCGGTCGATTGGCTGGCGGTCCTGGGCTATGCGGCTCCTGCTGCTTGATGGTTCACACTGTCAAGTGCATTTGAACCTTGCCTAAACTTCATAATCGCGTTGTTACGCGAGGAGGCGTTCCGGTAAATATGCTTTGTGCGCTGCCGCCATGATGAACAGTATGTTGCTTGCCGAAAAGGAGGTCATCCATGTCACTCAAACCTGGCCCGATTCCACCAGTCCCAGAAGAAACAGCGCGAGTGGCCCATGCTATCTTTCCCCGTGGGAATATCCTGATGCAGTTACGTGACACGCTGGGAACGATCTACACCGATGAGGCGTTTGCTGATTTGTTTCCCACGCATCGAATTAACTGATCAACTATTGAATTCCGGTTGTCCAAAGTCAATGTATATAACTCTACTCTTTCATGCTGTTTAATCGCATCCAGCCAGGGATCGGATTTCAAGGCAATGGTGCCCAAAAGAGGGCGAGAATTGTTGAGTAGTTCCAAGATCGTTCTTTTGAACTGCTCAGAATACATCTCCATAGGACCAATCTCATCAAAAACAATAAGGTCCTTAGTCGCCATTGCTTCATAAAGAGCAGCCAGGCCTATCGACTCGAGACAATCCAGGTTAACACCATACCTACCGATACGTATCCGACTTTCAGAGTTCACATGAGCAAGAAGTCCATGCCGCCCATCTAATGTAACCAGTCGAAATCCTACCCTTCTTTCCTGAACATGCACCTCTTCTGTGTAAAATCCTCCACAACGTTCTACGCCTAGAGCGTCAATTATTTTCTTGATTGCCGTGGTCTTTCCGACTCGCGGCTTTCCAGTAAGCAGGTAGGCTTTACTCATTTGCTGTGCCATCATATTACAGCCTTTTCTAGCCTTATCACTGCATCATTACGAGGTTCCCGGTTTTTACACTTCTCCAGGAGCGAGCGTATAGGTTCTTCTCTGTTTTGCAACTGAATAGCTCGAACAATCGGTATCGCATCAATGAGAGAGTTACAGCAACTCGTCACATCCCCTTCAGCAAAATAGGTTTTCGCCTCCTCTATAAGCAAATTCACCTGCCATCTTGTCAGTTCAGGGCTGAGATTCTTGCGTGCAATTGCAAATGCATTATGAGCCTCATCGAAGCGGCGGAATAATCGTAACGCTTTTGCTCGTTCTATGTAGATGCTCGTTAAATCTGTCTTGACGAAGCTACCATCTGGCTCCAAGTTGCCTTTTCGCGCAATCCTTCCAGCTTTGTAAAAGTAGGTGAGACTTTTGTCTTGCAGGATTTTATCGTCTCCAGCAAGGTATGCTTGAGCTTCACCGGCCATTTGGTAGCATTTCCCTTTCAAGGGGTCGCGTAGAAGATCAGCGTCGGCATAAGAACAGGCTGTTTCTGCATCCTGGAGGGCATGCTCGTTAAGTTGTTTGTAAAAGTAAATTCTGATACGACCAACCAGTGAAGAGGCAATCAGTTCTGTGTTCCTGAGCCGTGAGGCGATAGATATAGCTTCATTGATCTGATCCAGCGCCTTGTCGATCTCCATCCGCTCTCGTGCGACTAAGGCAGAAAGCCGATAGAACCGACAGCGCATTGCATCGAATTGATCACGTTGGACTCCTTTTGCCTCCTTTGCCTCATCGTTGAGCATCTCAAAACAGATATCAATATTCTTTGCAGCACGCTGGATACTGCTGGTGTAGTAAAATTCCCAACTTAAGGCAAGCATTCCTTCGTAAAACGCCATTCTTCGGGAATCAGCAGTCGTATCTGCTTCGAGAAATTCATGCAACAGATCAGTACCATCCACTTCGTTACTCAAAACCAGAGACGAGAGTCCGAGAAGAATGGGAGGGATTTGCAAAACTTTTGCCAGTAGTATTCTTCGTGAAAGAAGTTCTGGCATCATCACGTTCCGGTCGCTTTCCAGCATTTCTACGTACCGCTTGGTGCATCCTAGGACTGTGGCGAATGCCTCCTTTCCCAAGCCGCTCACCTTGCGATAATATCGAATCACCTGCCCCAAATGCGGAAAGGTGCCTTTCCCTGGCGCAAAGTACCCGTATGCGTACCACCAATAGTGCGACTTGCTCATACATTCACCTCTTTACGATACTGTACTTTTCTCAGCAAAGTATAGCCTACTCATCAAAGCATTTCAACGAATTTTGTGCCCATTGGCGAAATTTTATTTCGTTTTGCCGTAATGGACCATTTACCTATCACATCTCTACAGGTATGTTACTTGAGGTATTTGTTTTGGAAGATGCAGCCCCCGAAAGGAGTCGATGACCGATGGCTCACCTGTAAAGAACCTGGAGTGGGGATTGCCTTTCCCCAGCGCACATTGGCGGAAACGGGATAGGCAGCAAGAGGGCACTAATATGAGCGAGATGGAAAACACGAGTGATGCCGTGGCTAGATTGCTGCAAGAGATCGAGCAACATGTAGCAGCAATCAACTGCGCCAAAGTCGAACTACGGGGACAGCCCGATAAACTAGGCCAACTCATTACGGATCAAGTGCAAGCGTCGGTATGGTGCATGGAACAGCTTAACCCCCTTGTAGGGCAAAGGAAGGCAATTCGCCTTGTGGTAGAGCGTTATCAAAACATCGTTCGTGAAGGATAGTAGTTAGTCCAGATAGATTTTTGAGGCAGAAATGTAGTGGCATCCCTTCTCCTTTCGTCTCACCTGACCCGTAGGGTAGCTGCGCAGTGCCTTTCGTCTCGGCTGACCGCGCAGCGGTAGCGACGCAGTCGCGTTGCCGAGACGGGCAAGAACCAGCGTTGGTGAGACGGATTGGTGCCAGCGGATGCCAGGTCCCATTACAAAAACCTAAGCGGACTGACCACTATCATCCTATGCTCCCCCAATCACATTCCACTTTTCTGCGATGTCCTCTATAGTGAATGATGCTCCTCCAAAATCAACTCCTTCCCCCTGGGGCACCGTCGCCCTGCTCTCTTATCTCCCCGCGTTGGCCCTCTCAGGCGGCCTGATATACTCCTGGCCACCCATGTATGGACGTAACGCTGCCGGGATGCGCACGCTGCCGTCGAGCTGCTGGTGAACCTCAAACAGCGGCAGCAGGATGCGAGGCGAGGCGAGGGCGGTGTTGTTGAGCGTGTGGACAAACTTTAGTTTGCCTTCCTCGTCGCGATAGCGGATATTGACGCGGCGGGCCTGCCAGTCGTGGAAGTACGAACACGAATGAGTTTCGCGGTACCGTCCCTCGCTGGGTATCCAGCATTCCAGGTCATACATGCCGACTTTGCCGTCGCCCATATCGCCGGTGCAGACGTTCACGACGCGATAGGGTAGTTCCAGGGCCTGCACCAGCTCTTCGGCGTTCCTGATCAACTGTTCGTGCCAGCGTACCGACTCTTCGTGATCGGCTTCGCAGATCACATACTGCTCGATCTTGTTGAACTGGTGGACGCGAAAGACGCCCCGTGCATCCTTGCCGTAGGTGCCCGCCTCTTTGCGGAAGCAGGGGCAGAAACCGACGAATTTCACAGGCAGGTCTTCGTAGCGGAAAGTTTCGTCTTTGAACATGCCGGTGATCGAAACTTCAGCGGTGCCTACCAGGAAGGTATCTTCGTCCTCGATAGCATAGACCTGGTCGCGTCCTTTAGGAAATTGCCCGCTGCCGATAAAGCAGAATTCGCGCGCCATAGCCGGTACGATCAAGGGCGTGAAGCCTTTGCGGGCGATCCGGTCCATAGCAAAATTCATTAGTGCCAGCTCCAGACGTGCGGCGTCACCTTTGAGGGCATAGCTGCGTGCGCCGGCGATCTTGACGGCTCGCTCGATGTCCACCACGTCCAGTTTCTGCATCAGGGCGTAATGGTCGAGCGGCTCGAAGTCGAACGTGGGTTGCTCGCCCCAGTACCTGATGGGTACGTTGTCGCTTTCGTCTTTGCCAATGGGAGCGCTCGGATCAGGGATGTTGGGCACGAGGTAGAGCAGTTCCTGGCGTACTTCCTCTAATTCGTGCAGCCTGGGTTCCAGGGCCTTGATCTGCTCGGCGAGCAGCTTTCCCTCGGCGATGAGCGCATCACGCTGTACCTTATCGTTGGCTACCTCCCGGATACGTTTCGAGATCCTGTTCTGCTCGGCGCGAGCGTCTTCTACCTGGCGCTGGAGTTCAAGCACGCGTTGATCAACTTCCAACAGGTAGTCGATGTCAACCGGGTTGTTTTTGACCCGGGCCGCTTCTTTTACGATGTCTGGATGGTTGCGAATGAAAGCGAGATCTAGCATGGTTGTATTTGCTCCTTACTTTATATTTTTGAACAATAAAAAAGCGCCATTGTCCATTGCGAAGGACGACGACGCTCTGTGCGTGTGAGCCGTGGTGCCACCTTGATTCTTTCAATCCCCTGGGGAATAGAAACTCACTGTGCCTGCTAACGGTGGCGACCGGTGGCGCTTGTCGCGCTGGCTCGCGGGTGGATTTCGCTGCTACTGGCTGCTGCGTTGCACTGGCCCGCAGCTCCCTGGTGCCCGGTAAAAGGTACTTGTCCCGTTCATTGCCTGTATATTTGTTGTACTCAGCATACCAGTAGTTTTGTGATCTGTCAATATCACAATTGCCACACTTGTGCGTTGCTAAACTCTACTTCGGTGGGTGTGCTGTAGTCAAGGGCAACCACACCGATTTGACCGGAACTCAAAGTACTGTCTTTTATGCTTGTGATGAACTGCCGGTTGATAAACAGGTAGAGCGTGTTTTTATTGGCGATAACGGCTACCTGGTTGGATTGGCCTGCGCCGGTGGCGATGGTTAAACTCAGGCCATTGTTGAGCGTGGTGGCCTGAGTTGTGCCACTATAGAGATCAAGAGCGTACGATCCATCGGCTCCAATGCGGAAAAGATAATACTGGGTTTTTGAACTGTTGGCGCGGAAGATAATACCACCCTGACTCCCTTTATCAATGATCATTTGCACCTGGTAGACGATATTGCTGAAGCTCGTGTTTTCTGCGATGCAAGGTTGAAGATAGCCCAATTGGGCTTCGCTGGCATGGTAGTCACCTCCTGTAAATACACAGCCCGTATTGCCCAGGCTATTCGTGCCCTGGTCCCAACCACCTTTGCCAGCCTTGTCACTGAGGGGATCATTAAGCGCCGGGATTCCAGTTGTATCCTGAGTGAATATGTTTTGCAGCGCAGTAACGGTAGCCGTTGCCTGGCTTGCTTCCGTGGAGGCTGTGGTTGTGGCTGCGCCTATGGCGGTAGCGGTGGCAAAAATGTTCGCCTGTGCGGTACCCAGGGTATCAGCGGTTGCCTGAGAGACTTGCTGTGTCTTTTCCATGCTGGTCCTTGTTAAAAGGGCCTCTACAGTAGCCTGTGTATGCAGTGTTGTCCTGTATTGCACTGTTGCAGAGTAGATGATGAAGCCAAGGCCACCCGTAATGAGTATGAAAATCAGTATAATGAATAAAATAGTCAGATTCGTCGGAAATGTCCGTCGCCGAACGTTCCGGGGTGGCGGAGGCCATGAGGCACCACCCTGGTTGCGTGAGGTGTCTCTTAAGGTAGCCTGCATATGCTACACTCGCTCTTCTTAAACGGTCGCCATTTCCTAGTAGTATTATAGAATCCAGATCATCTCAGTGCTAAGCGATCTCGGAAAGTTATGGCAGATTCCACACTTGTGCGCTGCTAAATGCTGTATCTGAAGGAACGCGTATAGTACTGTCAGCAACCAGACCTATGGCTCCTGCTGCATACGTTTCATCCTGTACACGCTTGACAAATTGCTTATTGATAAACAGGTCAATATCGCTGCCGTGCGCCATAACGGAAAGTAAATTGGGCTGATTAAAGCCAACCTTTATAGCGGGGCTGCGACCGAAGGCCAATACTGTTCCATATTGAGGGCCTTCAGCTACATTCAGAGCATAGAGGCCATTGTAGCTAATAGTGAAGAAGTAAGCACTGGGTACTGGATCTTTAGCACGGAACATGATACCAGCATTGTAGCCTTTGATGATTGTCACCTGTACTTGAAAAACAAAGTCGGAAAACGCACTACCTGGCGCGAGGCAAGAGTAATAAAAGTCTTTTGCTGACATACGGATGTGATAAGCTTCATTGGCGAAAGCACAACCTGTATCTCCATTGCCTTGATTGCCCCAAAGCCCAATATGTTGTCCATCTAATGGATCCTCGAATAATGGGCTTTTACTTGTAATTTGATTATAGATACTTTGCGGAGAATTGGCATTGGCAGTAGCCGTGGCCCGGGCCTGCGCTGCCAGTACGCTTTGAGCTACGACAGTTGCATGGGTATTTAATTCAGCAGGGTGGAAGGCAATCGCATAGTAGGTAGTACCGCCTCCCATAATGATCAGCAATGCCAGTGATATAAGCAGTGGAGCTGTATATACCGGGTGATGGGGTCGTTGTGGTGGTTGCTGTTGTGCAGGTTGGGTTTGCAGAGCAATAGCATTTGATGGTTGTGGGCTATAATCGGGAAGAGATGACACATCGAGACTTTGCTGTGAAGCATGGGGAGTCGAAAGTGTTGTTCTAGAAGCCTCATTTGGAGATGTTGTCATAACAGATTCATGAGGGATATAGGGAATGGCATCGTCACCTGGCAGATATGGCGAAAATTCGGATGTGTTTGTTTGTACAGGTGTGCCGCAAGAGGAGCATTTCGCATCACCTATTTGAATGTTCATCCCACATAAAGTACACTGCATTTCAGATTTCTCCTACT
>WNEZ01006810.1_pt1 | contig 10064 bp, 11 predicted proteins | sample 5400521 | NCBI WGS metagenome assembly WNEZ01 (sample SAMN13153339, study PRJNA577476) | soil metagenome | isolation source: 120 cm saprolite under Douglas fir tree site 2 hole 1 replicate 1 | place: USA:California | collected 2015-04-18 | reverse complement strand
TGACCGCCGCCCGGAGCCTCGCGCAGCAGCTCGCGCGCGAGCCCGGCTCGCCCTTCGCCGCCGAGCACCGCCTCATCCTGGACGAGCTCGAGCGCGTCGAGCGGCAGGTGGCGGCGCTGCTCCGCTTCGCGCGCCGCGACGACCTTCGCTTCGCACCGGTCGACCTGGGCGAGCTGGCGCGCGCCACGCTCGACGCGCTCCACCCCCGACTCGCCGCGGCCGGCATCGCCGTCGAGCTGGAGGCGCCGACCAGCGTGATCGCGCGCGCGGACCGGGACCAGCTCCGGCAGGTGCTCGTCAACCTGCTCGAGAACGCCCACGATGCGCTCGCGACGTCGCCGTCGCCGCGGCGGATCACGGTCGCCGTCGGCAACGGCAACGGGCTGGCGACCCTGTGGGTGACCGACAACGGCCCGGGCGTCCCCGTCGACGCACTGCCGCGCCTCTTCGAGCCCTTCTTCTCGCTCAAGCCGACCGGCACCGGGCTCGGGCTCGCGATCGTGCGCCACGCGGTCGAGGCGCACGACGGAGCGATCGCCGCGACACCCGGAGACGGCGCGGGCCTGACCTTCCGCGTGACCCTGCCGCTCGCGGCGCGGAGCGAGACATGAAGGGCCGCATCCTGGTGGTCGACGACGAGCGGGCGATCGGCATCGCCATCCAGCGCCTGCTGGCCGCGCGCGGGCACGAGGTCGACACCGCGCTCTCGGGCGAGGAGGCCCTCCGACGGCTCGCGGAGCAGCCCTATCACCTCGTCGTCACCGACCTGAGCCTCAAGGGCGTGAGTGGCATGGACGTTCTCCGCCGGGTACACGAGCAGGCGCCCGAGACGGCGGTGGTCATGATCACCGCCTTCGGCTCGGAGAAGATCGCGGTCGAGGCCATGAAGCTCGGCGCCGCCGACTACATCCCGAAGCCCTTCGACAACGACGAGCTCGAGCTGATCGTGGAGCGCCTCCTCGATGGCATGGAGGTACGCCGCTCCCTCCGTCTGCTCCAGGAGCAGGTCGCGGGCGCGTACCGCTTCGGCAACCTGATCGGCAGGGGCCCGGCCATGCAGCGCGTCTTCGACGTGATCCGCAAGGTCGCCGACACGGACCTGACGGTCCTCGTCCGGGGCCCGAGCGGCACGGGCAAGGAGCTGGTGGCCAACGCGCTCCACTACAATGGTCCGCGGCGCACCAGGCCGCTCGTCAAGGTGAACTGCGCCGCGTTCTCGCGCGAGCTGGTGGAGAGCGAGCTCTTCGGCCACGAGAAGGGCGCCTTCACCGGCGCGGTCGGGACCCGCGAGGGCAAGTTCGAGATCGCCGACGGCGGGACGCTCTTCCTCGACGAGATCGGCGACATGCGGCTCGAGACCCAGGCCAAGATCCTGCGCGTGCTCCAGGAGCGCGAGTTCGAGCGCGTGGGCGGCAACCGCACCATCGGGGTCGACGTGCGCATCCTCGCCGCCACCAACCAGGACCTCGAGGCGAAGGTGAAGGACGGGAGCTTCCGGGAGGACCTCTACTACCGGCTGAACGTGGTCTCGATCCCGCTGCCGCCGCTCCGTGAGCGGCCCGAGGACCTGCCGCTCCTCATCGAGCACTTCCTGGCCGCGGCCGCGACGCGCCTCCGGCGCGAACCGAAGCCGCTCGCCGCCGACGCCTACCGCGCGCTCTGCACGGGCGAATGGCGAGGCAACGTGCGCGAGCTCGAGCACGCGATCGAGCAGGCCGTGGCGCTGGCCTCCGGACCCGAGATCACGCTCGGCGATCTACCGGCGTCCGTTGGCGGCCCGGCGTCCGACGGCGCCGCCGATGCGCCCGGGTCGTTCCGCCAGGCGAAGCAGCAGGCGGTCGAGCGCTTCGAGCGCCAGTTCATCCACGAGGCCCTCGCGCGCCACCACGGCAACATCTCGCGGGCGGCCGAGGACATGGGGATGTACCGCCAGCACCTCCAGTTGAAGCTGGCGGAGTACGGTATCGACGCGGCGGCCTATCGCGAGCGGTGACGCGGCGGCCCGTCAGGCCGCCGCGCGCTCGTCGCGCCGCGCGCACAGGCGCCTCGCGTCGTTCCCCGACCCATCGGCACGCTCGTCCCGCCCGAGCACGGCCGACAGCGCCGCCAGCACACCGACGACCACGACGCCCCAGGCCGCGAACAGCGCCGCCGGCTCGAGCACGGTGCCGAGCAGGCCGGTCGGGATCACGAAGGCGTTCGGAATCATGGTCATCACCTCCTGCCCGGGCAAATGCAGCCAGCGTGCCAGCGGCGGGGCGCGGAAAACTCTCCATTCCGAAGGAGTCGCCGCATTCTCGCGGATGCGAGGGCGCATGCCCCACCGTGCGGCGCCGCCGCATCCGATGCGTCAGCGCAACGCCGCGGCCAGCGCCGCCTGGTGGACGAGCTTGAGCGCCACGCCGCGCTCCACGGCCAGGCGCTTACAGTCCTCGAACTCCGGCGCAACGTTGACGGTCCCGTCCGGCGCGCGGGCGACCTTGACGCGCACCGGCCCGTAGGGCGTCTCCACGGTCCGCTCCTCGCGCGGCAGCACGAGGCGATTCCAGGTCGACCAGCGGAGCCCGATGCTCGAGGTCTCGGCGAACACGATGCCGGCGAGCCGGTCGCGGTCCGCGGGCGCGGCCAGCACGCGGAGCATGGTCGCCGGCCGGCTCTTCTTCATCACCACGGGGACGAGCAAGGCGTCGCGCGCGCCGGCCGCGAGGAGGCGCTCGAGCACGTGCTCGTAGAGCTGCGGGCTCATGTCGTCGATGGTCGTCTCGAGGACGACGACCTGATCCGTGCCCGCGGCCACGACCGGCTCGCCGAGGAGAACGCGGAGCAGGTTCGGCCGGTCGGCGAGTTCGCGCTCGCCCGCGCCGTAGCCGACGGCCTCGATGCGCAGCTCGGGCGCGGCCTCGGGGCGCGCGAGCGCGGCCACGAGCGCGGCGCCGGTCGGTGTGACCATCTCCGCCTCGCCGTCCTCGAGCCGGACGGGGCGGCCGGCGAGCAGCAGGGCGACCGCGGGCGCCGGCACCGGCAACGGGCCGTGCGCCGAGCGCACGCGCCCCTGTCCCAGGGGGAGCGGCCCGGCGTACACGGCCTCGACGCCTAGGTGGACGAGGCCGAGCGCGGTGCCCACCACGTCGACGATGGCGTCGAGCGCGCCCACCTCGTGGAACTGCACCGCCTCCGGCGGGACGCCGTGCACCTGCCCCTCCGCCTCGGCCAGGCGCGCGAAGGTCGCGAGCGCGCGCTCCTTCACTGCCGCGGCGAGCGCGCTCCGCGCGAGGAGATCGCGGATCTCCGCCCACGCGCGGTGGCCGTGGCGATGCGCGTGCGGGCCGTGTTCCGGATGCTCGCCGTGCACGCGCACGTGAAACTTGGTCGCCACGATCCCCGAGCGCTCGATGCGCTCGCTCGAGACCTCCACGCCGCCCAGCCCGAGCGTGGCGATCGCCTCGCGCAGCGCTGCGAGCGGCACGCCCAGGTCGACGAGTGCACCGACCGTCATGTCGCCGCTGATGCCCGAGAACGCGTCGAGGTAGGCGATCCTCACCGCGGGTCCTCGCTTGGATTGCGCGCTCGTCCCCCCGGTGCTACAGCGGTCCCCGCGGAGCTCCCCATGAGAAAGCGCGAACTCGACTCGTTTCGCGTACTGCTCGAGGAGCGGCGGCTGGAGCTGATCAACGAGGCCTCGCGCACCGTTGACGGAATGGGCGAGAACCGCGAGCAGTTCCCCGACCCGACCGATCGCGCCTCGCTCGAGGGCAACCGCAACCTCGTGCTCCGCATCCGCGACCGCGAGCGGAAGCTCATCTCCAAGATCGACGAGGCGCTCGGGCGCATCGACGACGGCTCGTACGGCAAGTGCGAGGAGTGCGCTGCGGAGATCGGCCTCGAGCGCCTGAGGGCGCGGCCCGTCACCACGCTCTGCATCGACTGCAAGTCGCTCCAGGAAGCGCAGGAGCGGAAGCTCCGCACCACGTGACGGCGCCGCGCAAGGCGGTGATCCCGGCGGCCGGGCTGGGAACGCGCTTCCTGCCCGCGACCAAGGCGATCCCCAAGGAGATGCTGCCGATCGTCGACGTCCCGACGATCCAGTACATCGTCGAGGAGGTCGTCGAGTCGGGCCTGACAGACGTGGTCTTCGTCACCGGCCGGAACAAGGAGGCGATCGAGAACCACTTCGACGTCTCGCCCGAGCTCGAGCGCTTCCTCGAGGAGAAGGGCAAGCCCGATCTCCTCCGCATGGTGCGCGAGGTGGCGAAGATGGCGCACGTCGTCTCGGTGCGCCAGAAGCAGCCGCTCGGCCTGGGACACGCGGTGCTGGTCGCGCGCCGCTACATCGGCAACGAGCCCTTCGCGGTGCTGCTGGGCGACGTGATCATCGACGCGGCGGTGCCGTGCACGAAGCAGCTGCTGCAGGTCTACGCGACGCATGGCCCGGTGATCGCGCTCCTCGCCGTGCCGCCCGAGAAGACGCACCTCTACGGCGTCATCGCGGGGCGGCAGATCGGGAAGGGCTTGTACCACGTCGATACGCTGGTCGAGAAACCCGCGCCGGGCACGGCGCCGACCAACCTCTCCGTCCTCGGCCGCTACGTGCTGCCGCCCGAGATCTTCGACATCCTCGAGCACACGCCGCCCGGGAAGGGCGGCGAGATCCAGCTGACCGACGGGCTGCAAACCCTGGCCAGGCGGATGAAGCTCTTCGGCCTGGAGACCGAGGGCCGGCTCTACGACGCCGGCGACCGGGTGGGGTTCATCGAGGCCACGGTCGCCTTCGCGCTGAAGCGCCCCGAGCTGGGCGCCGAGCTGCGGCCCGTGCTCCGCCGCCTGCTCGACGGCTAGACCGCTTCCGCGGCTGAGCGACCCTACTTCCGCCACTTGATCGAGCAGCCGATCGAGTGGACCTGCTCACGGGGCGCTTCGTTCCCCGCCAGCAGGGCGTCGAGCGCGGCAGCGAGCTCGCGGCGTGTGACCCGCGCAGGGTGCTGCCAGTCGTCGTCGATGCGGCCGTGGTAGGCGAGACGGCGCTCGCGATCGAAGACGTAGATGTCCGGCGTGCATACCGCGCCGAAGGCGCGCGCCACCTCCTGCGTCCCGTCGATCAGGTAGGGGAAGCCGTAGTCCTTCTCGCGCCAGCGGCGGAGGAGGCTCTCCGGCCGGTCGTCCGGGTAGTCGGTCGGGTCGTTCGAGCAGATGCCGACCAGCTGCACGCCGCGCGGGGCGTACTCGCGCCGGAGCGCGATGATGCGGTCCTCGACCGCCTGCACGTAGGGGCAGTGGTTGCAGATGAACATCACCACCAGCACCGGCTGGTGCGCGAGGTCGTCGCGCGCGAAGGTCCTGCCGTCGACGGAGCGGAGGCGGAAGTCCGGGCAGGGGGTGCCCGGCTGGAGGTCGCGGCTCTCGGTGAGCGCCATGCCCCCCGAGCTAGCGCCGTGCGACACGCGAGGCAAGCTGGTAGGGAGAACGGGTGAACGTCATCGTCGACCTGCCCGCCGTGCGTCCCGGCCGGTTCGCCGGTGGCCTCGACGCCGCGGACCTCGCCGGGCCCGTGGGTGAGCTCCGCGCCGAGCTGCGCGGCGCGCGCGCCGAGCAGCTCGCCGACGGGGTGCGGCTCGTGCTCCGGCTCGACGTGCGCGCGATCGCGCGCCTGGCCGACCTGGTGCGCGCCGACGCCGACCTGCTCCCTTTCTTCGGCTTTCGCCTCCTGGTCGATCCGCCCGCCTGCTGGCTCGAGATCACGGGTGCCGGCCGCGCCGGGGAGATCGCGCGCGCGGCGTTCGGCGAGCCGGACAGGTAGGGTCAGGCGTCGGCCGCGGGCACGACGATCACGAAGCGGTCCTGCTTGCCGAAGGCCATCGCCTCCTGCTGGGTCTCGGTGAGGAGATCGAGGCGAAAGCCCTTGATCGCCGAGCCGCAGTCCTGGGCGCGATACCAGCCGATGCCCTCGATCCATACCCACGACCCGTAGGGGATGAGCTTCGGGTCGACCGCGACGATGCGGGCCTTCGGGTCCGCCTTCCACCTCGTCGACGTGATCCCGGTGTTGAACCGCCCGTAGGCCGGGTCGCGCGGCAGGTACTTGGTCACCGTGAAGCGGCGGCCCCACGACTTGGTGCCGACCGACGGCGCCTGCTCGGTCGCGGCCAGGATGTTCTCCTGGCTGCGCGCGAGCGCGGCGAGCGCCATGCTCGAGCGCGTCGCGGTCTTCCGGCATTCCTTCGCATCGCGGGCGGTCGCGGTGAGACGGAGCGACCCCAGGTAGAGTCCGACGCCCGTCACCGCGCAGCCGACGCCGAGGACGAAGAGCGTCAGCCGGTGGCGCCGGCCCGCCTTCTGGAGCTTCGCGTGCTCGTCGCGCAGGCGCTGGAGCTCTCCTGCATCGACGACGACGGCCTTGTCCCAATCTGCCATGCTTTCACCTCGACGAAGATTTGACGCTTTCCGAGGTCCAAGAGGCATGCCGGCGGCCGCCGGGCCCGCAAAGACGGGGCGGGACGGCGTTCGCTCAGGCGCTCGTCACGGTCGAGGGCGAAGGGGCGCGCAAGCGCTTCTGGCACACCCAGACCAGGGACGGCACAGCGAGGTGTCCCAGACCGCGCAGGTGCCGGCTCAGGCGCCGTCCGCCTCGCGCAGCACACGGAGGAAGGCCTGGCCGTAGCGCGCGAGCTTTGCCGGCCCCACGCCTGGCACGGCGAGGAACCCCGCCTCGTCGGTCGGGCGGGCGCCGGCCATGCGAGCCAGCACCGCATCGCTGAAGACGATGTAGGCGGGCACCCCCTCGGCGTCGGCGAGCGCCCGCCTGAGCGCGCGCAGGCGCTGGAAGAGCGCGCCGTCGGCGGGTGGCGCGAAGACGACGGCGGCCGCCGGCGCGGCCGGGGCCTTCGCGGCGCCCGTCGGCTTCACCAGCTCCGTGAAGGGCACACCCCGGCACTCGTCGCACGACGCGCCGCAGGGGGCGATGGTCTCGTCGAGGTAGGCGACCAGGTTGCGCCAGCGGCAGCCGAGCGCGTCGGCCAGGTCGTACATGGCGCGCGTCTTCTGCCGAGCCTCGCGGCGTACCTGCTCGTCCTCGATGCCGCCCTGGAAACGCTCGTGCGAGAGCACGTCGGCCCACGAGTAGAGCAGCAGGCAGTCGGCGGCGAGCCCGTCGCGGCCGGCCCGCCCGATCTCCTGGTAGTAGGACTCGATCGAGCGTGGCATCTCGCGGTGGATCACGTAGCGTACGTTCGACTTGTCGATGCCCATGCCGAAGGCGATGGTCGCGACCACGACGTCGACCTCGTCGCGCGCGAAGGCGTTCTGGTTCCGCTCGCGGACGGCATCGTCGAGGCCTGCGTGGTAGGGGACGGCGCGCACGCCGGCCGCGCGCAGGTAGTCGGTGAGCGACTCGACGTTCCGGCGGCTGAGCGCATAGACGATGCCGCTCTCGCCCGCCCGGCGGCGCACGTAGGCGAGCAGGTCCTTCCGCGAGCCCCGCCCGTCGCCCTTCTTGTGCGCGCTGAGGACCAGGTTCGGGCGGAAGAAGGAGCCCTTGAACCCGTCGGGCTTCACCATGCCGAGCTGGCGGATGATGTCGCCGACCACGCGGCGCGTGGCGGTGGCGGTGAGGGCGAGGATGGGGATGCCGCCCAGCTCCTGCTTCAACCCGCGGAGCTTCCGGTACGCGGGACGGAAGTCGTGGCCCCACTCCGAGATGCAGTGCGCCTCGTCGACCACGACGAGGGAGACGCTCACGCCGGCGAGGAAGCCACGCAGCGATCCCTCGAGGCCCTCGGGCGCCACGTAGGCGAGCTCGTACTCGCCGGCGCGGAGGCGGCGCAGCCGGTCGCGCTTGGTCTCCCGGTCGAGCGTCGAGTTGACGACCGTCGCCCGGAAGCCGTTCCGCGCCAGCGCGTCCACCTGATCCTTCATGAGCGAGATGAGCGGGCTCACGACCAGCACCGTGCCGGGCAGGAGGCGCGCGGGGATCTGGAAGGTGAGCGACTTGCCCGCGCCCGTCGGCATGACGCCGATGCAGTCGCGGCCCGCGAGCACGGCGGCGATGATCTTCTCCTGCCCCGGGCGGAACTCCTCGTAGCCGAAGACGCCGGTCAGGACGTCGCGGGGAACGAGGCGGGACGTGAGCGGGAGCTGATCGATGCGCGCCGTATACCCGAGATGGCGCGGTGATCCAACTCATGCGGCACGCGGCGTGCTTCCCTGCTCATGAAGACCACTCTCGTTGCGATGATCCTGGTGAGTGTTTTCGGCGGCACCGCGAGCGCCGCGCACCCGCGGCTTCCCGGCCTCGCAGCACCGCGCGCAACGGATCTGTTGCGCGCCGAAACGCTGGCGGACCAGGCCGAGAAGCGGCTGCACGCGCCCGCCCATCACGGGCCCGGCTGGCTCCGCGGCGGCTCGGGATGGAACGACCAGCCGGACGTCGCCCCCGCGCCGCGCGACCCCGTCATCATCCACCTGCACCCGTCACAACGGCGCGCGCCACGGCCGTGAACGCATCGGGGTCGACGCGGGCGGGACGCCTGGATAGACCGGCGCGCACCCGATCCGGCGGCGTTCGGCACACCGATCTTGCGCTCCCATCGAGCGGCCTGCTTCTTCTTGACCCGTGCGTCGTCCGCGCCGTAGTGTCGCAACACAGGGAGGAAGCAGCCGATGAAGGGCCGTGAGAAGGGTGGGGTTCCAATCGCTGCGCTCGTTCTGTTCGCCTCGTTGCTGGCGCACGCCGCCGCAGCGCAAGGCACCCTCACGTCACGCACCGCCGAGGTCGAGGGCGTCAAGCTCCACTACCTGACGGCTGGCCGCGGTCCGGCGGTGGTGCTGCTGCATGGGTACACGCAGACATCGCGGATGTGGAAGCCGATCATTCCGCTGCTTACCGAGAGATTCATGGTGATCGCACCTGATCTGCCCGGAATCGGTGACTCGGAAATCCCGGCGGCTGGTCTCGATATGAAGACGGCTGCCATCCGCATTCATGCGCTCGCCAGGTCGCTCGGTGTCGAAAAGGCGAGAGTCGTCGGTCACGACATCGGGTTGATGGTCGCCTATGCCTACGCCGCACAGTTCCCGACAGAAGTGGAAAAGCTCGTCGTGATGGATGCGTTTCTTCCGGGCGTCGCCGGATGGGAGAGTGTCTACGACAACCCGGGCATCTGGCACTTCCGCTTCAACGGACCGACGCCGGAAGCGCTGGTGCGCGGACGTGAGCGGATCTACTTCGAGCACTTCTGGAACGACTTCGCTGCCGACCAGACGCATTCGATTCCGGAAGCTGACCGCGCAGCCTACGCGGCGGCCTATGCGCGTCCGGGACGTATGCGCGCGGGCTGGGCCTATTTCGTTTCTTTTCAGCAGGCTGCGAAGGATTTCGCAGCATTCGCCAAGACCAAGCTCACAATGCCGGTCCTCGCGATCGGGGGCGAGAAGGCAAATGGGAAATTGTTGGGGCAGCAAGTGAAGATCGTGGCTTCCGATGCCACGACGGTGGTCCTCAAAGACACCGGACATTGGGTCCTCGAGGAAAGGCAGAAGGAGACGACCGACGCGCTGCTGAAGTTCCTGTGACGACGGATCGATCCTCGGCGCGTCACACGGACGACCGCGTTTCCGCGGCTGCCTGGCTTGCTGAGGCCTTCACGGACGCAATGCCGACGATCCGATGTACATGCGCTCGGTGTTCGAGCTCTTCGAGGAGGAAGTGTGCCACGTCCGCGCGGCTGACAGTGAGGCGCGCGCCGCGCGGCATTCGATCGTCCGCGACCCCGTAGCGTCTGGTGAGCGGACCGTTCGTCAGCCGCGGCGGTCGCGCGATGGTCCAATCCAAGCCGCTCGCCGTGACTACGCGTTCCATCTCGGCCGAGTCCTTTGCAACGTTTCGCAAGAGGGTGCGGCGCAGGATCGCGCTCAATATCCCTTGGTGCTCGAACAGCACGGCCACGCCGACGACCAAGAGGCGGCGCACGCCTGCCGCCTGCATGGCAGTCACCGTGCGGCACGCAGCGTCGCCGACGATGGTTGTCGGCCCGGGCCCCGGAGGCCCGAGCGCCGACAGCACCGCATCGTGG
>WNEZ01006806.1_pt1 | contig 10065 bp, 7 predicted proteins | sample 5400521 | NCBI WGS metagenome assembly WNEZ01 (sample SAMN13153339, study PRJNA577476) | soil metagenome | isolation source: 120 cm saprolite under Douglas fir tree site 2 hole 1 replicate 1 | place: USA:California | collected 2015-04-18 | reverse complement strand
TAATCTTGTAATAAAACTGAGTGACTCGGATGGTGCCGCTTATGCGAGAGCCTTCCTGATGGAGATCTAGATAAGTAGTTCGGAAAGTACCGTCCGGCAGGGGATCGCGGACCACCCAATTTCCGGTCAAGTCCGCAGCGCAACACGGGACCGCCAGGAACGCGAGCAAAACAGCACAAAGAGGTTTCATCCCTGTCGGAGACTATAACAGACGAGCATCGTCTCAAAATGTTTTGTGAGCTGCGTTCCTTCAAATTTTCTTAAGAATGAGTTTAGGAAGTCTAGAGCGTTTCCCGATCCGAGTCTTGCTATGCCATGCGGCTGCTAAACAACCATGTGATCCAAGCGCCAAATTGAAACTGGCACATTGTAAACGGCTGTATCGGGTTTCCACAGTTAGTATCCCAGCTTCTTATCGACAACATTGAGCAACGGCTCACCCTTCCGGAATCGGTCGAATTGTGCGATGAAAAACTGCATCGCTTGGTCGAGCCAGTCGGGCGTATGGTCGGCGCAGTGCGGAGAAAGCAACACGTTCTCCAGCTTGTAGAAGGGGTGGTCCTGCGGCAGCGGCTCATGATCGAAAACATCCAGCGCCGCGCCCTTGATTCGGCCATTGGAAAGCGCGCTGATCAGCGCCTCCTCGTTGATCACCGGGCCTCGGCCGACATTGATCACCACGGCCATGGGCTTCATCGCTTTGAACTCCGGTTCGCCGATCATTCCTCGCGTTTCTGAAGTTAACGGCGCAGCGACAACTACATAGTCGCAGCGTGAGAGCATTTCAATACGCTGCTCCGGGCCATAGGTCTGCTCGACCAGCAGGTCCGCCCCGCGTGACCGCGAAGCATGCCGCTTGACGGCAAGGACTGTCATCCCAAGCGGCCGGACCCTTGCGGCGATTGCACGGCCGATGTCGCCATATCCGACGATTCCGACGGTTTGGCCCGACACGGGCATGACGTCAAAGGCCTCCCACACGGCAGCCTTCTGATTGCGAATCATGCGGCGGAAGTCTTTGGCGAAACATAAAATCGCGGCAAGCGTAAACTCGCCCAACGATGCGCTAAATACGCCGGTCCCATTCGTGAGCGGCACGGGACTTTCCATCAGCTCCGGGAACAGCGTTCTCTCCAGGCCCACAGAGCGGGAATGCACCCAACGCAGGTTTGGGCACATTCCAAACACATTTCTGAACAGGGCAAGTGAGCCTGACCAATTGAAGAGCACGTCGGCGTGGATCGTGGCTTGCTCAAATGCTTCGACCGAATTTCCGGCGATAAGTTTCACCCCCGCAAGTGGCTTCTCCAACATGGCAAGTTGCCGCTCAGCCGGATCGGTTAGGATTAGAATGGTGTAATTTCCCATATGAATCGGAGCAGCGGCGCAGGTCATTACACCACAATCAGAGCGGACAATGTCCAACAAGCGCAGTTTGGAAAGGCCAAATCCAGCGTTTAAAGCTTAGAATTTGACACCGCAAATTAAGACCTCCTACAATACGCGGCTTTCGAAGGAAGATTGGAAGTTGACCGAGCGATTTCAAAGTTCTACGGTTTACGAAATTGAGCCCCAGGATTTCGGAAGGGATTCTATGTCGCCAAAAGATTCTAAGTCATTGCGGAGTTATCGCTGGTATGGCCCGGATGATCTGCGTTCCTTCGGGCACCGTTCGCGCGCCGCTTCCATGGGTTGTACGCAAGCTGACTATGCGGGCAAGCCCGTGATCGCGATCATCAACACCTGGGGCGACATCAATCCGTGCCACAGTCATCTTCGGGGGCTCGCGGAAGATGTCAAGCGGGGCGTGTGGCAGGCCGGGGGATTTCCTGTTGAGATGCCGGCGTTCACCCTCGGCGAAACTTTTCAGAAGCCGACCACGATGATGTATCGCAACCTGTTGGCAATGGAGACAGAAGAAATGTTGCGCTCCTACCCAGCCGATGGCTGCGTGCTGATGGGAGGCTGCGACAAGACGACGCCAGCGCTTTTGATGGGCGCCATCAGCATGAATTTGCCCGCGATCTATGTTCCCGCAGGACCCATGCTTCGGGGCAATTGGCACGGCGAAATCTTGGGCAGCGGATCGGATGTCTCGAAGTACTGGGCAGAACGGCGCGCGGGAAACATCGATCTGCAATCCTGGACGCAGATTGAAGACGGCATCGCGCGGTCGGCAGGAACTTGCATGACGATGGGCACGGCATCCACTATGACCAGCGTGGCCGAAGTGTTGGGTTTCTCTCTCCCTGGTGCGAGCGCGATACCTGCAGTGGATTCCAACCATGCCAAGATGGCCAACCGTTCCGGCCGGCGCATCGTTGAAATGGTGTGGGAAGATTTGAAGCCGCGGGAGGTCTTGCGCGACGCCTCTTTCAACAACGCAATTGCGACGGTGTTTGCACTGGGGGGTTCTACCAACGCAGTGATCCATATGCTGGCGTTGGCAGGGCGGGCGGGGATTAAGATCGCGCTCGACCGTTTCGATCAATTTTCCAAGAAGACGCCCATCCTGGCCAATTTGCGTCCGAGCGGCAAGTACTTGATGGAAGATTTCTATTACGCCGGTGGATTGCCAGCGTTGTTGCGAGTGCTAGCCCCCCAGTTAGACCTAAGCTGTTTGACTATCACTGGAAAAACGCTTGGGGAAAATATTGCCAGCGCTGAAATTTACAATCCGGATGTTATCCGCAGTTTGGATAACCCTGTTCTTACTTGCGGAGGGTTGGCGATTCTGTATGGGAATCTCGCTCCCAACGGAGCGGTAATCAAAGCTTCCGCAGCCGAAACGAGGCTCTTAAAGCACGCGGGTCGCGCCATCGTCTTCGACAGTTACAACGAAATGAACGCACGAATCGATGATCCTGCCCTCGACGCGGATGCAAACAGCGTGTTGGTGTTGCGTAATGCCGGCCCGAAAGGCGCGCCGGGAATGCCCGAATGGGGAAACCTCCCTATTCCGCAAAAACTTCTGAAGGCCGGAATACGCGACATGGTACGGATTTCCGATGCGAGAATGAGCGGAACGAGTTACGGTGCCTGTGTCCTGCACGTCTCGCCCGAATCATTCATCGGTGGCCCCCTTGCGCTGTTGAAAGAAGGCGATATTGTTGAACTAGACGCGCCCGCCCGGCAACTGAATATGCGCGTGAATGAGGATGAGCTCGCGCGTCGACGAGCAGCCTGGCGGCCGAAAGATGGGATTTATCCGCGCGGATATGGCAAGTTATTCATGCAGCACATCAAGCAGGCTGACGAGGGATGCGACTTCGACTTCTTGGAAGGTACTGCTCCCATTCCTGAGCCGGAGATTCATTAACATCGGCGGCAGCGAAAGACTCGGGGGCGATCGGCGTTGCGGAGGCTCGGAGTCCGTAGCTCAGGTTATTACGCGGAAACAACGCGGCGACGCCCCACTCCAATGGCAAGCATCAGTATACCTGAGAGACAAAGGCTCCCCACCAAGTACGACAAACCTGCTTTAAAGGAATTGGTACGCGTGACCAGGTAGCCCATGATTAGGGGGCCGACAAAGCCTCCGAGATTTCCGACCGAATTGATCAAGCCGATCGATGCTGCAGCAGCGGATTCGCCCAGAAAAGCGCTTGGAACTGTCCAGAATGCAGGGTGAAACGCAAAATAGCAGGCGCCAACGATAGTGAATAGCATGACGGAGAGAGCGAGGTTCGATCCAAGTACGACAGCCCAGGAAAGTGTCACTCCACTCATTAAGAGAGGCAGGGCGGCGTGCCACCGGCGCTCTCCTGTTCGATCGGAATGCCAGCCGTTGAACTGCTGCACTAGAAAACCTGCAAGATAAGGCAAAGCCGCAAGCAGGGTCACTCGCAAGTTACTCTGACCGGAAGCGCGCTTCAAAATGGTTGGCAGCCAGAAAGCAATGCCATAATTTCCCGTCAGCGCGAAGAAGTAGGCAAACGTCAACAGCAGAACGTCGCGGTGACCAAACGCTTGCCAGACGGTGTAAGACCGAACCTGTTGCTTCGCTTGTTTTTCCCGGCTCAACTGCTCGGTGATCCAGTCGCACTCGTCGCTCCGCAGCCAGCTCGCCTCGCGCGGCCAGTCCGTGAGATAGAAAGCGGTGATCACTCCAAACACGATCGCCGGAATCCCTTCCAGGATGAATAACCATCGCCAGCCCCTCAGGCCCAGCCAAGAGATTCCGAGCAAGTAACCGGCAAGCGGAGAGCCAATGACAAAGGAAAGAGGATTGGCAGCGTAGAACCTTGCCACGGCTCTGGCGCGGTCCTCGTTTCGAAACCAGTGGGATAGGTACACAATGACGATCGGAAAAAAACCAGCTTCGGCAGCGCCCACGAGAAAGCGAACGAAATAGAATTGCCAGGCCGTGCGGATGAAGGCCATCAGTACAGTCAGGGTTCCCCAGGAAATCATGATGCGCGTGATCCATCGTCTTGCGCTCCATCGCTCTGCAATCAAAGCTCCCGGAATGCCCAGCAAGAAATAACCAAGGAAAAAAATGCCAGCGCCTAGACCAACTACCCGGTCGCTGAAGCCCAGGTCACCGGGCATCTGAAGAGCTGCGGCGCTGATGTTCATACGGTCCAGGAACGCAATGACATAAAGCAGGAACAGAAAGGGAAGGAGCCGCCAAGTAATGCGTTTCCGTGCGTGCTGAGCGACCGCCAGGTCGGGAGATGTGACGAGCATGTTCCCTCAATTCCTAAGAACGCAGAGATCGGCGGACGTATCTTGAAGGATTTATGGTTTTTCGCGGCTCAAAATTTGCGCTGCGTAGTATACCCAAAAAAGGGACTAGGCGTTCTTCTTTAAAGAATAATTGCGTTTGAGCGAAGAACGATGATGGAACGTAGGCCATCCACGACATCGCATCAGCTAGTCTGTTCTACCCGAAATTCTAAAGTTTTGGTTCAGGAATACTAAACAAGCCTTGGTTTCGAAAACCCGCGTTCGGGCGTTCGTCCGCAAAGGGCGCTCCTTGTGCAGGCCGTGGCATCGGTATCAGCTGAAGACCTACGTCAAACGCGGCGCGGCGCCTGTCGATTCCCGGACCAGGAGTTCGGTGCGGATTTTGATTTCACGGCCGGAGCGGCCCTCTCCCGAATTGGTAGGCAATACCGCCTCAACGGCAGCTGCCCCAATCTCGGCTCTCGGGATCATGATCGTCGTCAATTGTGGATCGGTAAGTTTTGCCAGCCAGATGTCGTCGCACCCGATCACGGAAATATCCTTTGGCACCTGTAATCCCGCACGTCCCAGTTCGCGCAAAGCTCCCATCGCCATCAAATCATTCGCGGCGATGATTGCCGTCGGCCTGTTTTTCAATGGCAGGAGTTCTCTGACGGCCTGCTGTCCGCTCTCCAGCTTGAAATCCCCTTTGCAAATCACCGGCTTGGTATGCAAAGACGCCCTATGCTTCTTCATCGTTTTGAGGAAGGCCTGATGCCTGAATTGCGCCGACTTGAAATGTTCCGGTCCACCGATGAACGCAATCTGGCGGTGGCCCAGCTCAAGGAGATGTTCAACCGCCTGATGCACCCCCATTTCATAATTCACACGAATGTTGCTGGTATGTGGCCCCACCTTTCCGATGTCCAAAAAGACCACGGCGATTCGCCGTGACGACAGGCGCTCGATTACGGAGGGGTCCATCTCCGTCGTCAGGATCATCACTCCACGAACTTGCAGTTCCAGCAAACGCTGTACATAAGGAGCATCGCGTTCAGGCTCATAATTCGTATTAAGAACAATGACGTCATAGCCCAGTTCGAGCGCTCTTTCCTGAATGGACTTAACAAGGTCCGGGAAGAATGGGTTGGTTATGTCCGAAATAATCAGGCCGAGAGTCCGGCTCCGGCCGGAGGCCAGATTGCGCGCGTGTATGTTTGGTGTGTAGCCTACATTTTCAATCGCGCCGAGAACTCTGCGTTTCGTTTCATCGCTGACGTAGCGCGTCTTATTGATGACGTGCGAGACGGTGGCGGTTGACACGCCCGATAACTTGGCGACGTCTTTTATTCTAACGCCACTCATACGTGAGGCTTTCCCTTTTTCCTTAAGGTCTGTCTGGCGGCGCAACGTCGGAAGAGAGGAAGCCGCATTTGTCATCCCACCACTCTGTGTGAAAGCGTTCGTAGATCAATGTTAAACAGCCTTCCCCACATGAAGTTTTCCTTTTTCTGCAATCTTACTCTCCACATACTCAAAAAACGCCGATCGCCGGTGGTTTTCTATCACCGGCTGATTTTCTTGGAATACAGCAAACCACCCGCATCTTACCTCCGCCGGCTCAGGCTGTTTCGCGCCCGCCTGTCGATGCCAGAAACCCCATTGGGCAACCACCAGAAGTTATCCGTACTGCATGCCCGTCAAGTCTCAGAACAACCCTTCGAACGGCAAGCGTCCTGCCACAATAAGCTAAATAAAGTTCGCATTGCAAACGGGCAGACCGTTTGTTCTGCATTTTCACGCGAGCGTTTGGAGGGCCGCTTCGATCAGGCAGCCTTGGGCGTGACCGGAAACGAAGTCGAGCGATGCTAGAGGAGCTTCTCTCAGGCGCGGTCGTTCTCGGTCTGGATGAGGAAATCTGCAACCGGTCCGGCCAGCTTCGTTGATCTTTAACGCAAACGAGGAGACAGATCAGAGGAGATTTCGATCTTCTATTATGATTGCAGCGTCCGCGTTGCGACATGAGTTGACGCTCTTGACCAACAACCGAGAACATTCTGAAGGTATCGTAGGACTTAAGATTGCGAGCAAGTGACGCGTCCGACGGGGCATCGCTTGCTCGATAAGTCCCGCCGCGGATGAAAGTTTTACAAGGGTTTTTGACGGCCTTGGTTACGGTGGCAGCGTTCTAACCAACTGAACTACGTCCCCCCTGAAGGGTGTGGCGTCACAATGGTGGGCACTGTCCGATTTGAACGGACGACCTTTCGGGTGTAAACCGAACGCTCTAACCGCTGAGCTAAGCGCCCTTACCGAATTCATCGTACAGGAAGCGGCGCAAAGCGTCAACGCAGCCGGCCGGTTTGTTTCTTCGAGAAGTCTTGAAAAAGCCCATGATTTCCATGTTTTTCTCAGCCGGCGGAGGCCCTTCCTTGCACTTTATTGACGCAGCCAGTAAACTGACTCTCTTGCACTTAGGTAAGGGAAACTCTCTGAAATGCTTCTGCTCCGAGATTTTGTGGCGCACATGGCTATCGAAGTTGTGAAACGCCTGGTCGAAGGCGGGCAGATCGAAACCAAAGCTGCCGCTGCCGTGGCCAACCGCGTCCGCCTGCGCATGCTGGAAGAGCTTACGGTCGAGGACCGGCTCAATGACGAAGTGCGCCAGATTTTGATCGACCACCAGGACGAGATGCGCCGGACCAGCGTCTCTTATCAGGAGATGTACAAAAAGGTGAAGCAACAATTGGCGAGGGACCGCAAGCTGATCCTTCGCTAGGCGAATCTCCGTTGGACGTTTCCTGGCTAGCTGGTTTTTGCTAGCGGTAGTTGAGGCTTCGGCCTGTGCCGTACTTGCATCATTGGCTTCACGCAGTCGATATCCAGAGCACACGAGGATTTTGAGAAACGATGCGCCTCACCCGCGAAAAAATCATACGGCTCTCGCACCAGATCACCGAAGTGCTTGTCGCCAGCGAAGAGGTGGAATTCGTCGACGACCGCGATACTATTCGCCAGCAGGTGGTGCAGATTCTGACCGCCACGCTCAAAGAGGAAGAGAAGATCGAACTGGAAGTCCGCAAGCGAATCACTTCGCAGAAAAAGGAAATCCTCGAAGGCAGCGAGGAGTGGGACGTCCTCCACAAGAAGTATTACCAGGATGAGCTTCGCCGCATGGGCATCGCCGCGGCACCCGACGACCGCCATCGCTCGTAGCCTGTCTGAGGCAGTTGAAAGTTGACAGTAATGGAAAAGCGGGGGCGCGAAATGCTTTGTTCCCCGCGGTCCGTATCCCGCAGTCTTTGGAAGAGATATCCTTCACCCTGTTGTTCATTGTCGCTGGTTCCAAAGTCATTGCCCCGAAGGTCCTCCTCCTCCACCCCTGGTTTTTTGTAAGTGTTGCAGCTAAAAGACTTAAAGCAAGAGTGGGCAGTGGTCAGTGTACAGTGGTCAGTGAGGAAACCCTTCGAGGCTCAGGGTAAACGGGCGAGGATGGGGCTTAACAAACACGGCAGAGAATAACACACCTTACTTAAGTTGTTAAGTGTTTTGCAGGGAATGGTCGAAATTGAGGGTTGAATGGTTGCGGAGGCGGGGTGAACGGCTTCTGCGGGTATGGGAGGGGCAAGAAAGAAGCAAAGTCAAAGGCCCCGCCCTCCAAAACCGAGGGCAGGGCACCCAGGTTCCTCTTAGGATTTATCGTCCGGGCCACCCGTCCCACCTGTCCGAGAAGGAATTGATTGAGATTGACGTAGTTTTATGAGGAGGGAGAAAGCGAAGAAACCTCAACACCCACCCTCACAAAACCGAGGGTGGGGCACCCTCAAGATTTAGCGTCCGGGCCACGCCCGATAAACTTACGCGTCAGGATTTTGGCGCGGCAAACTTCAGGACGTAGGCGTACTTTCCCGGCAGAGTGGCGGGGAGAGTGATGCGCACGGCGTCGGATTCTTGGGACCGGACTAGGGGCTTGGGTTCGCCGAGCAAGAAGATCTGTGTGCCGGGTTTCGGGGTGAAGGACTTGATGGTGATGGTGGTGGACTTCGGTTGGCCGAGGATCGTGGCGTAGACGGCGGAATCTTTTTGGGTGAAGCGGAGATGGAGGCCTTCGGAGGTTTCGCCGGTGGCGCGTTCCCAGGGGTGAGTGCCGTAGATGGCTTCGCCGTTTTGGTGGAGCCATGCGCCGAGGGCTTGGAGTCGCGTTAGCTGGACGGGGGGAATGGTGCCGTTGGCTTCGGGGCCGACGTCGAGGAGGAGATTTCCGTTTTGCTGACGATATCCACCAGCAGGTAAATCAGTTCAGCGGGAGCGATGGTTTCGGCTTTGCCTTCGGCGCGATTGTAACCGAAGGAGCGACCCAGGCCGCGGCACTCTTCCCACTTGGTGGGACTGATCTTGTCCAAGGTTTCGTATTCGGGCGATTGGAAATCGGAATGTTTGACGCCGAAGCGGTCGTCAATCACGCCATCGGGGACGGCGTTGTAGTATTCGGCCATGATGTCGAGGGGATGGCCGGACTTGGGATAGTCGATGTCGTTCCAGAGGACGGCGGGATGGTAGCGCAGGATGAGTTCGCGCATGTGGACGTCGGCATATTTTCCGTAGGCGTCGGTTTGCGGCTTCACGGCCTGATAGTCGGCGGCAACACGGATCGGGCCAGGAACAAATGTCCAGTCGTAGCCGCCTGAATAGTACAGGCCCATACGCAAATCCTGCTTGTTGACGGAGGCGGTGAGTTCGCCGACGAGATCGCGCGTGGCGTGCTGGCGATCGGACGGCAGTTTAGGGTTTGCCGTCGAGCTGGGCCACAGCGTAAAGCCATCGTGATGCTTGGTGGTGAGGACGACGTATTTGGCGCCGGCATCGTGAAAAACTTTGGCCATCGCGTCGGGATTCCACTTTTGAATTTCCCGGTCGAAGGTCGGGGCGAAATTGTAATAGTCATAATCGGTGCCATAATGCTCGCGATGGTAGGCCTGCGTGGGTGAGCCATCGAGGCGCATGGTGTTCAAATACCATTCCGCGTAAGGGTTGTACTTGATGTAGTCCTGCGAGGCGAAGTCGTGCTCGGGATGGACGAGAGGCGCCCATCCGGGAACGGAATAAAGGCCCCAATGAATGAAAATGCCGAGTTTGGCGTCGGCGTACCATTGAGGAAGCTGATGCTTGTCGAGGGATTCGAGGGTCGGTTCGTAGTGGGCGGGGGACTGGGCGCGAAGACGCGACGAAAGCAGAAAACAGAAGAAGAAAAGGATGGCGGCCCTGCGCGATTTACAAACGGGGAAGAAAAGCATTTCATCGTCTCCTGACTAAGTGTTACTTTTTATAAATACGATAACGTATTATTTGCCGTTTTGCCTCCTCCCTGCTATGCTCGCTTTGGGAGGGCACTGATTT